>Ga0265342_10005090_pt1 | contig 10129 bp, 5 predicted proteins | sample 4CB327metaG_FD_203125 | JGI IMG/M metagenome (GOLD analysis project Ga0265342, IMG submission 203125) | Rhizosphere microbial communities from Carex aquatilis grown in University of Washington, Seatle, WA, United States - 4-CB3-27 metaG | ecosystem: Host-associated > Plants > Roots > Rhizosphere...
TACCTGTCCGCTTCAAGGGCCGCATTCTTGCCGCTTGCCGCCGCTCCGACGACCGTGCCCTTCGAGAGGCCGATCTCCGGGCAGGAGCCTTCCTCCGGAGCCATGTCGCCTGCGAAGAATACCCCCCGCTGGCTCTCTGCCTCCGGGAGGCTCGATCGGCCGCCGATTGCCGAGATCACCAGGTCGAACCGGCGGAAGACAGGGCCTTCCTCCGCACTTTCGCGAAAATTCTCGCGACGAGGAGGCTGTCCCTTGGGAAGCTGCATCCGGGCCAGTCGGAGCCCCCTGACCTTGGCTCCCCGTTTGATGATGGAAATCGGCTTTGCGCAGGAGGTTATCTCGATCCCGTACTCCAGGAGCAGGCTTCGCTCGCTTCCTGTCAAAGGCATGTCCTCCTGGCGGCGGCGATAGATGATTTCGGCGCAAAGGGCCCCGCGCCGCTTGGCCGTCACGGCGCAGTCCACGGCGACAGCGCCCCCGCCAAGGACGGCGACCCTCATGTCCTTCACCGAGATGGCCGTTGGATTGGACAGGTAGCGCTGCCAGGTGACGGCGGACGCTTCGCCCGGGATTCCGATCCGGGCCGGCTCATCCAGGCCTGCGCTGACGATCACGGCGTCGTAGCCACCGCTGTCGCGCAATCGGGCGGGTTCATCGATGCCATGCCCGGCTCGAAACTCCACGTCCCCGAGCTTTCGGATGAAATCGATGTCGGAATGAATGACCGCGCGGCTGAGGCGAAATCCGGGAACGAGGTTCAGCATTCCGCCCAGCCGCCTTCCCTTCTCGAAAACGGTCACCCGATAGCCGAGTTGGGCGAGGACCGAAGCCGCGGCGAGACCGGCCGGTCCGGCTCCGATGACGGCCACTTTCCTCCCGTTCGAGGGGGAGGCGGAAAAGGGCTTAAGGCCCGCTGCCCGGGCTCTTTGGATGATCGCACCCTGCACTGCCGGAATCTCGATCGGCCTGTCGAACTTCCTGCGCGAACAGGCCTTCATGCAGAAACTGTCCGGGCAAACCGCCCCGCAGACGCCGCCGAGGGGGTTCGACCCCAGGATGAGTTCCGCGGCCCGGCGAAAATCGGACGCTCCGCCAACCCGCGCCGCCATGATGAAATCCGCCGGAGAGCAATGGACCGGGCAGGCCTCCCGGCACGGCTTCTCCTCGCAGTATTCACACCGCTCCAGTTCCGCCTTTAGCCTGGCATCTGTGAGCGGTTGATCGTGCCTTTTCATGGTCGCTGTCCGGAGTTTTCCCTGACGGAACCAAGGGTAGTTAATCGGGGCTGTCCCCTCTGCGCATTTCTTGCCCAAGGATGCGCACGTATTAATGGCGCCTAATCGTTTGCACGCGGTTGCGGGTTTGCCATTCCCGTTCCAATCGCTGAGAATTCTCACCAAACCACTTGAGAACCATCGTTATCGCAATCGGGGGAAACTCGCTCATCACCGACGCCCGGCACATGAGTGTTCCGGATCAGTATGCCGCGGTCGTGAAGACGGCGGGTCAGGTGGCGGACCTGATCGAGCGCGGCAACCGGATTGTCATCACGCACGGGAACGGGCCCCAGGTCGGGTTCATCCTCCTTAGGAGCGAGCATTCGCGCGGCATCCTGCACGAGGTCCCGCTCGACTCGATTGTCGCCGACACGCAGGGGGCCTTGGGCTACCAGATCCAGCAGGCGCTCGGAAATGAGCTTCGGCGCCGCAACTTGAAGGGATCCGTTGCCACCGTCGTGACCCAGACGCTCGTGGACAAGGATGACCCGGCCTTCGCCCGTCCCAGCAAGCCGATCGGTGAATTCTACACCCGCGAGCAGGCCGAGGAGCGCATGCGGGTCGAACGCTGGTCGATGGTGGAGGACTCCGGCCGGGGCTGGCGGCGCGTGGTCGCTTCTCCCAAGCCAATCCGGATCATCGAAGCCGACGTCATCCGCCATCTGGTCCGGGACGGATATGTCGTCATCGCCGCGGGCGGCGGCGGAATTCCCGTTGTCGAGGGTAAGGACGGCCTGCGCGGCATCGCCGCCGTGATAGACAAGGATCTCGCCGCCGCGGTGCTGGCCCGGGGAATCGGGGCCGATCATTTCATCGTTTCGACCGCCGTCGAGCGCGTCTGTCTGGATTTTGGCAAGCCCGGCGAGCGCGCGATCGATTCAATGAGCGTGGCTGAAGCGACGCGATACATCGCTGAAGGCCATTTCCAGCCTGGATCCATGCTTCCCAAAGTGGAGGCGTGCATCCGGTTCATTGAGGGCGGCGGGAGGGAGGCGTATATCACGAGTCCCGAGTCGCTCGCCGGGGTATTCGAGGGCCGGTCGGGGACGCGGATCGTGGCCTGAGCAGCGACGAGGAAAACCTCGGCTCGTTGTCCTCCCTCGGGACGATGCTTCGCGTCGCCATTCCACAAGCTTCGAGCCGCGGCTGCCAAGAGGCGCTGACAATTGTCTCGATTGGCATTCGAGTCTGGCTCAAACTGAAGCTTCCAAGCTGCTGTCCCCGAGAGGCTACCATGAACCTTCTGTCCCCTGCCATGGTTTTGCGCGCGCTGGTTTCCCGCGCCGGAGCGCGCCAACGATCCCGAAACCGGATCCTGATCCTCCAAGCCTGCGCGACCGTGTTCGCGCTGCTTCCCGCGGCGCGGGCGCAGGGTACCAATGGCGATCTGAATCGCGCCCAGGCCCTTCTGGCTGCGGGCAAATATAGCGAAGCGGCCGCTGCGTTCACCGGGGTCATCGCGGAAGCGCCCAACAGCAGCCCGGCTTTCCACGGCCGGGGTATGGCCCGGATCAACCTGAACGATTACGCGGGCGCCATCCTGGACTTCGATCGGGCGGTCGCCCTGGATCCGAAGGACGCCATTGGGTATAATGAGAGGGGATACGCGAAGATGCGATCCGGCGACCAGAACGGGGCTCTGGCGGATTACGCCCGATGCATCCAGGTGGATCCGACCTACGTGCCTGTGCACACCAACCGGGGCCTCCTGTACCAGGGCGCGGGCAACAACCAGGCGGCGGTGGAGAATTTCAATCGCGCGCTGGAGATGGCGCCAGGAAACGAGCGGGCCCGGGCCTTGCGGGGCGTTCTCAAGATGGCTCTGGGGGACTTCGGCGGCGCCCGGACGGATTTCAGCGTGGTCGTGGAACTGAATCCCAAGAGCGCAGCCGCGCGATACAACCGCGGCCTCGCGCTTGAGAAGCTGGGCGACCGCGCTGGCGCACTGGCGGATTATCAAACGGCGCTCGCCCTAAATCCGTCGATGACGGTGGCCAGGAACCACGTCGCCGGGCTGCAGGCCTCGGTTGTTGCCGCAGCGGGGAATTCCGCGAAGAACGTCAAAGCGGCGCCGCCAACTGCCCCGGTGAACGAAGTCGTCGCCCTGGCGCCGCCTCCGCCTCCGGGCTCGCCGTCGCTATCGATGCCGGCATCCCTGGACATCGACCTGGTATCCGGGACGCAGTACGCCGGCGAAGTTGCGGCGGCGAAGGAAGCGATGAGCGCCCTTCAGGGGCCGCTCTCCGACGCGGACCAGAAGGATTTCGAGAAGAAGTGGGCGCCCTTTTTCAATTTTCCGGCGCCCGAGACCGCTGATTACTTCAAGAAGCTGAATCCGCTCCTTCAGGAGTACCTTCACCTGCGGGCGTCCGTCCCGGGCATCACGACCGAAATGTCCGCGGCCTGGCAGGAGGCGGTGATGCTGGCGGGCTACAGGAATGAAGCGGCGGTCCGCGAAGCCCTCGGCGAAGCCCGGGTGCAGGAGCAGTTGCTCCAGGGCGTGAACGGCCGGATGGCCGAAATCATGCGCCAGGTGCAGGCCCTTGGGGATCCTCCCGATGCCAGGGAGGCCAAGGCCCGGGTGCGCAAGCACCACGACGATGCCTTGGCCCTTGTGAAGAAGGTGCTGCCGGCCTTCACGATCAGCCCGGCATCGCAGTCCCATGCGCCGGGGACGGCCTGCAGCTTCTCCCCGCAGGTGAACAAGCTGCCCGAAGACGCGATCGTCCGGTGGAACTTCGGGGACGGAAAGAAGGCCGACACGCCCGTTCAGGCCATGGCGCACGCGTATGCCAAGGCGGGGGAATTCAAGGTGACCGCCCAGCTCCTCGACGGCCGGACAAAGGCCGTCATTGCAACGGCGACCGCCTTCGCGAATATAAAGGCCCTTCCGGAAGCGGCGGCAAAGGGGGAGTGGGACCTGCAGAAGGTGGATCGGCAGATGGTCAATGGAGGCTTGTATAATCAGGAGGGAAAGGGGGGATTCGAGTTCCGGATGAACCACGTGTCATCCGCCGAGACGCTGCAGACGCAGATTCACCTGGATCCGGACACGTCGGGCGATCCGCCGTATGGCGGCGGGGATGTCACCTTCACCGTTTCCCACGTGCCGCTGCCGCGGACGATCTCCTCGGGCGGCGTCTTCAAAATGGCCGCGGACTTTGCGTTCTCCGTGAAATCGGCAATCACGGGGTGGGTCACGAACGTGACGGAGCAACTGGGGAAATACAGCGTTGGCATGTACTCCAGCCTGCCGACGGGAATGGCATTCCGTCCCGATCCCCAGCATGGAAATCTGTCATGGCTAATCGGGGTTTCCCCCGATCCCAACTATGCGAAGAATTGGCCGGAGAGGCTGCCCATCGCCGAGGGATCGCACACCTACAAGCTTGAAAGCCCAATAAATCCGTTCCCGGCGGTGCCCGTTGGAAAACTGGGCCAGGTTTGGCTGATCCGCGTGGAAACCAAGGTTAGTGTTTTCGAACCGATGGGCTATCCGCCTTGCCCGACCCTGATAGAGACCTACACCTATGTCTTTCAGCCGGAGGGAACGGCGCCCGCAGAGGTGGCGGTGGACGAGCATGCCGCGGAGGAATCCGCCAACCAGCAGCGCATATCGGAGCTGGAAAACGAGGTGAAGTTCATCGACGAGAGCATTTCCAAGCTGCAGGCGCAGCGCGGCAAAGCCAGGGACCTGGCCTCAATCCAGTCAGTCGACTACCAGATCATGCAGGCGCAGACGGACCGGCTCGCCGAGATGGACCTCATCGCCTCGCTGAAGACCGGGCAGGACGTGCACACCCGCAGCCCCTTCGACGAATACGCCCGCCAGACCTTTGTCGCGAACATCAAGGAGCAGCAGCTGAGAATGGAGGAGGCGCAGCGCGAGACGGCCGCGCTTTTCAAGTATGCGGAACTCGGGGACGACCGGGATGGGATGCGCGACCAGATTCAGCGGGACCTCATCGCGAGCGGAGCCGTTGCGCGCGGAGACATCGCAGCGATCCGAAAAATGGCGAATGCCATGAACAACCGGGTCGTCGGCTACTGGGAGGGCCAGAAGGCCAGGAGCGAGGAGGCGGCGATCGATGCCGATGAAAACATCTTCATCTGCAATACCTTTGTCATGGCGAGCACGATGCTCGTCTCGGGGGGAATGAGCCAGCTGGGTGCCGTCTGCGCCGCCCCCACCTGGGCGGGAACGGTGGGCACGATGACCTATGCCGGCGTCACCGGCTACATCGCGTCCGGCAGTCCTGCGGAGGCGCTGAAGCAGAGCGTCGCCTGGTCGTGCACCGTCGGCCAGGTGGCGACCTCCATGTACGACGGCTACCAGGATGGCGGAGGGTGGAAGGGCGCGCTGACCGGAGCGGGCACCGGGCTCGCCATCGGCTGGCTCACCGGCAAAACCTCGGAGCTGATTGTCGCAAAATGGGGGACAGGCCCCTCTTTCGTCAGGCCGCCCGTGCGCGACCGGCCGCCGAGCGTCGGGGATTTCCTGAATTCGGCGGAGTTCCGGCAGGCGCAGGCCACGGGCAAGGCGAAGGTGAAGGCCTTCGAGGATGCGCAGGCGCAGTTGCAGGTGGCCGGCCGGGGCGGCGCCGACCCCGAGCGCATCAGGGCGCTCCAGGACGCCGTCAAGACCCGGGCCAACGACATCAACGCCGACCAGCACGCGAAGATGTTCCTCCTCAAGTCCGGCCAGGGCAGCCCCGCCAGCGTCCGTGCGTACGAAAGCTATCACCGGGCGATCCACGCCGACGTGGAGGCGCGCTTCCATGATGTCATGGAGCAGGAGATGGGATTCAACCACCAGGAGGTCGCGCCGGTGCGGAACGCCACCAGCACGGGCTCCGCCGGGATGGACTACGACCTCGCCCTGAAGGAGGGCAGCCCGATCCTCCGGAATGGAAAGCCTTCGTCGGTCTCCGAATGGCAGAAGAACGCAAAGGAGGCTTACGACAAGGCCTTCCAGGAGGTGACGGGTCACAGCGCCGAGAAGGCATGGGAAAACGTCACGACGGGCGTGCACGCCGAGAGCTACAAGGACATTGGAAACACTCCGGGCGTCTTCGAGGGCTGGCTGACCGATCTGCGCAATCCCGAGAACGTGAAGGCACTCAAGTCCAAGTATGCCCAGCAGGCGACGGACGTGACCCGCGTCAAGGCGTGGGAATTCCAGAACAACAAGACGATGGACGAATTTTCCAAGATGCAGGAGATCTGCCGCGGCACGGCAAAGGACATGAAGACGAAGCTCGACCCGGTCCTGTCCGTTGCAAAGACCTCAAGTCTCGCCGATGAGGAGGCCCTGCGCCAGACCCGCGCCTACTGGAAGCAGGTGCAGGAGGTCATGGAGGACTTTGGGAGCAACCGGATCGGGCCCATCACGGCGAAGCAGAAACTCTATCAGCTCACCGGAAAGGAAAGCATCCACGAGGTCATCGACGAGATGGGCGTCACGATGCAGGGCGCCGCCCAATGGGGGAGATAGGGTCCTCCCCGGCGAACGATCCGCAGATCAATCGAGCGGCGTAAGAACGATGTTGCGCAGTTCGTACGGCGTCCCCTCAAGCTGGATGCCGATCTGCCCCGTTCCCGGATTGCAGCCGGTGACCTTGTTCTGAAGAACACCGTTCACCGTGCATTCGATCCCTCCATCGCGGCAGGTGATGTCGCATTCGTTCCACTGGCCGAATGGCTTTTCGCTCGAGGCCTCGCGGCGGTTGAGCTGGGGCGTCATGGCGCCCGGCTTCGTCGAGAGCGGTTCGGCGAAGGTCGCCCCGGCCATCGGGAGGAGGTCTCCCGCGCGGGTGGGCTTGGTCTGCACCTGGATGCACAGGGGCCATGTCTTGGTCTTCGGATCGATTGGTCCCGAGCCAACGTAGATGAGGAAGCCGCTGTTGCTCGACTTGGCCGCGTCCACCGGCCAGCGCCATTCGGCGTGGAGCTTGTAGTTCCTGTAGGTTCCGTCGGCCAGAAGATAGCCGATCGGCTTCCCCGCGACGGCGACGGCCCCCTCAGGGGTCACGTGGCAGACCGCGGCAATGTCCGCCGCGGGATTGGTGACGAGGGTCCACCCGGCGAGGTCTTTCCCGTTGAGAAGATCGGTCGATCCGGCGGGTGCGGCCGCCCGAAGCGTCGTTGCACCGATGGCGAGGAGGGCCAGGAGGAATTGAGCGCGGAGTTTGGGATGGGTCATGGCAGTTTCAGGGTTTCCAATTGAAACATGAGAACAATTTCCAGGAGGGCGAGCCAATCCGCGAAACAGGGGGATTGGGCTGGCCACCGGGCCGGGGGCGAACCTGAATCGCACCCAAGTCTCATGATTAGCGTCGGGTCCACTCTTTGCAGGTGCGGCGCCATCGGCGGGGCGGCGCTTTTCCTCGCCGGATGCGCCTCCTCGGACCTGTCCAAGGAAACCAACACCACCAGCGAGGTCATCGAATGCCTGCCGACCAATGCGCCGGCTCCGTCGCTGATGGCAAGCGCAGTCTGGTATCCCAAGGCCCGAGGCTTCGGGTCGACCGACGCAACGCCCCTGGGGCACGTGACGGGTGTGCTGGCCCTGGCCGGCGACAGGCTTTATTTCATGTGGTGGAACGCCCCGGAGCACCATTTCGACATGTATGACACCGTGGACTTCCTCACGGCGGCCAGAATCAGCGTCGCCCGTCTCGGACCGTCCGCCATGCTCGTAATTGAGTCGAGAAACCTGTCGTTCGATTCGTTCGAGCTGATGAAGGGCGGCCATTTTCTCTCGGATCCGCAGGGGACCCAGAATCTTTTCGACAGGCTCCAGGCCCTTCGGGTGAAGCACCCCCAGCCCGATCCGTAGAAATCCTACGGCTCCACAATCACGGCAGTTCCCACCTCGACCAGGTCGGCCAGCGTGAGTGCGTCCCAGTTGGCCAGCCGGAAGCATCCGTGGGACTCCGTGCGGCCGATCTTTTCCGGCTCCGGCGTCCCATGGATCCCATAGCCCGGCCGGTCGAGGCCGATCCAAACGAGGCCGACGGGATTGTTGGGGCCCGGCGGGACGACGAGCTTTCGGTCGAGCGCCCGGCCCTCCGCGGATTCGGGGAACACATCCGGGTCGAATGTGTAATCCGGATCGGGAATGATGACCGTGACATGGAGATCGCCGACTGGCCGCTTCTCGGCCATCCGCGCGATGCTCACCGGAAAATGCGCGATCACGCGGCTCAGGCCATCGACAACCTCCAGTTCGCGGGCGCCCAGGGCGATCACGATCTGCGCGGCCCTGCCGCTTACGACCACATGGTCTGCCGCGGGGACGACAACCTTCATTCCGGGCAGCACCGCCGACCAGTTGAATCCGGGGTTGAGGCGCCGGATCAGGTCCGGATGGGCATGGAACCGTTCGGCAACAAGCTCCAGGGCCGACGCATAGCCGAGAAACTGCATCTGGGATTTTTCGAGCCACGTGGCCGGCACGGGGTGCAGCCCGGCCAGTTCGATCACCGAGAAAGCGTACTCACCGAGGGCGGGCGCCGCCAGGCTCAGGCATTCCCGCGTCCCCGAATCGAGAACGCCCGTATTCGCGATGCCGTTCGCCCGCTGAAACGCGCGCAAGGCTGCTTCCGTCTGCGCACCTGCGATCCCATCGATCGATCCGCAGGAGAAGCCGCGCCGGTGGAGTTCGACCTGCAGTTCTAGGGTCGAGGAGATCGGGCGCCCGGGCGCCGGCGTGTCCGCCGCGCTCGCTTCCGCCGGGCCGCTCTCCTGGCCATGAGCGAGGGTGAGGCTGGCAATCAGCAGGCAAAGCGCAGTGCGGCGCAGATACACACTTTCACTGATAACAAAATAGACCCGTAAGGAAAGCAGGCTTGAAGCAAACTGGCCCATTGCCCCTCAGTGGCTTCCAATCGGCATGACGGATTCGAAGCGGAGAACGGGCCGGTTGGCCGCCCTCGATTCGGGGAGGAGGACCAGGAAATGCGCCTCCCAGTCGTTCTTGTCCTCCGGATCGACCAGGACCTGGGAGACGCTCCACTCGGCGCTTCCAAGGGTCTCGCCCCAGAATGTGCGCGTGGACGAGCGTCCCTCGGGATCGAGCCGGAATCGACCCCGTGCGTCAAAATAGGCGGCAAATGCCCCTGCCAGCCTCCGCGCCTCCTCCGAGGCAACCTCGCCTTCGCCGAGGACCCGGGCCTCGCCGGTTCGCAGCCGGGAATTGGCGCTCTCCCAGTCGCGGGCGGCGACGTCCTGGAGGAAGCCGAAGATCGCCGTCCGCACGAGACGCCGGAATGATGGCGCGTCCCGGGTGACGTCGAAGGTGGCGGGCCGTTCCGGCTTGTCCGCTCCCTCGGCCGCAACGAACGCGGGATTGCGCAGGCGTTCCCATTCCTCCAGGAGGCTTGAGTCAACCCCCCGAATCAGTTCCCGGAGGTAGTCTTCCATCTCGGCGACCTCGGGCGTCTTGGCGTTCTCGGGAACCGTCTGCGCGAGCACCTTCCAGACCTGCGAGAGATGGCGGAGGAGCAGTCCTTCCATGCGCTGGAGGTCGTAGGCGCGGATGTATTCGGCGAACGACAGGTAGCGCTCGTACATTTCGCGGGCGATCGATTTTGGCCGCACCGTCTCCTGCTCGGCCCAGGGATGGGCCGCGACAAAGGCGTTGAAGGTGTCGTAGATGAATTCCCGCAGGGGCTTGGGGTGCTCGAGTTCCTCGAGTTTTTCCATCCGTTCCTCGTACGGAATCCCGGCCGCCTTCATCTCCGCGATCTTCTCCCCCTTGAGCTTGTCCACCTGGCGGTAAAGGATCGGCTCGGGATCCTCGACGATCGCCTCGCAGAGGGTGAGGACATCGAAGGGATAGTCGGGACCCG
>Ga0265342_10005091_pt1 | contig 10128 bp, 9 predicted proteins | sample 4CB327metaG_FD_203125 | JGI IMG/M metagenome (GOLD analysis project Ga0265342, IMG submission 203125) | Rhizosphere microbial communities from Carex aquatilis grown in University of Washington, Seatle, WA, United States - 4-CB3-27 metaG | ecosystem: Host-associated > Plants > Roots > Rhizosphere...
CCAGCTTGCGATAGCCGGCCGGCGTGATGTAGTTCTTCTCGTTGGGCGAGCGCGGCTCTTCCTCGGGCAGGTCGTCGGGATCGTCCACCATGCGCTGCCGTGACTACTCGCCGCGCTTGCCGATGCGTTGGTCGAGCATGACCAGGCTGGAGCCCTTGTCGCCCACCATCTTGAGCTGATCCAGAATCAGGCCCGCGTTCTTCTCCTCCTCGACCTGCTCCTTGATGAACCACTGGAGCATTTCCATGGAGGCGTAGTCGTTTTCTTTGGTGGCCAGAGCGTAGAGGTTGTGGATGAGGCTGGTCACCTTCTGCTCGTGGGCCAGCGTGCGCTCGAACACGTCGGTGGCTGACTTGAAATCCGCCGCGGGCTTCTCGATGGTGGACAGGGTGATGGTTCCGCCACGGTCCACCACGTAGTCGAGCATTTTCATCCCGTGGGACTGCTCCTCGGTGAACTGCACGCGCATCCACTTGGCGAAGCCGGGCAGGCTTTGTCCTTCAAAGTAGAGCGCCATGGAAAGATAGAGATACGCCGACGAGAACTCGTTCTTGACTTGTTCGCTGAAAGCATCCTGCATGGTCTTGCTAAGCATCGCCTCGAACTCCCTTCTGTTGTCTTTGATTCCAGCAAGAGTCGCCGAGTTTCACACAGGATTCAACGGGGAATGGAATTCTTGCGCCTATGAACCGAATTGGCGCTTGTGGTCCACTTCGACTTGGCGTCAAATGCCGCCGGTTCGGGTTTCATGCCCGATGCAACACCCAAGAGGAAAGGACAATAAAGTGAGAATCTCGACAAATCGATTAAAGCAGCTCGCGTTGATCTGTGGCCTTGGCAGCGCAAGCCTCCTGGCCGCATGTGGTAGCAACAATTCTAAGCCCAACGGCAGTACTGGTGGCTCGGGTGGCACCAACGCCCAGGGCGGATCCGCGAGCGTTGGTGGCGCCACTGGTGGCACCAGCGCCATAGGCGGGCTCACTGCGACGGGTGGCACCAGCAGTGCTGTGGCGTGACCAGCGCGGGCGGCAGCACTGGTCCGGTCACGCTCTTCGACTTCGCCAGCGGCGATGAAGGCTGGGTCTTCAACACCTACCAGGCCAAGGACCCCAACACAGGGGCTGCCATTAGCCCATACAACCTTTTCGTGGCGGGAAATCTGTCCGGCGGAGACCTCGACGCTGGCGTCGCGGCCCCAACCCTCGCCGCAGACAGCACCGTCGGGAATCCACCCGGTTCGCTCAAGGTCGTGGTCACGTTCACCGGCTACGATCAACAGGTGAACCCCAACATCAACTGGGGCCAGAACGCGCTGCAAGACTGGACGGGCAAGACCGTCAGCGTCGACATCAAAGTCGATCCCTTTCCGTCTGACACCACCAACCTCGGCGGAATCATGCCCTACGCCCAGGACACCGCCTACGTCGGCCAGTACGGGTGGTCGGCCTTCCCGACCGACAACCAATGGCACACCTACACGCTGGACATGACCAAGCAACCACTCACCTTGGACCCAGCGAAGATTATTCAGTTCACGGTTCAGTTCGCCTCAGCCGCCGCGCCGACCGACGACGCCGGCGTGCCGTCATTCAGCCCGATCACGGTGACCGCGTACATCGACAACATCACGGTCCAGTAGTCCCGTCACATCAAGCAAGGCCAGGTGCGGTCTTCCCTCCGAGGAAAGCGCCTGGCCTTTTCCGATCGCTGCGCGCCGGCTTTCTATTCGGCGCTATGGGCGTCCCAGCCGGCTACCACGGTCTGTGCGGCGGCGAGATCCTGGGGCGTGTCGATCTCGCGCCACTGGCCGTCGATGAAGACGGGCTCGATCAGAAGGCCCTGGTCAGCAAGGACATTGAGCGCATCGGTCAGGTATGACTGGCGCAGAGTCGCCGCCAGGCCAAAGGGCGCTTCCAGCCCGCCCACAAGAGCCACATCCCATAGCGCACGCAACGCCGCAGCCCCTGCGGCGGAAAAATACGCCAGGCCGATGAACTCACCCACCGCCTTGTCGCGCGCCACCGCGCCTTTGCCCATGCGCACGACCTGCCCTTGTCCGTCGACCTGGGTCAGCTCAGCCTCGGAAATCGGGTGCAGGGTGCGGCCCTCATAGGCATCGGCCCAGCCGCGATCGATGATCAGCGAAACCGGCGCTGGGTTGGCCGCACGCGCGCGTGCAGCCAGGCGCGCCACCACCTCCGGCGTGTACACGATATCACAATAGGAAAAGAAGAAGCCTCCCGGCAGGTGCTCCGCCGCACACAGCAGCGACGCCAGGATGTTGTTGTGTGCCCAGTGCGGATTGTCGACGAACGCCGGCGCCGCGCGCCCACCGTCGATGCGATCGCCCAGATAGCCGCGCACCACCACGATGTCGGAAAGGCCCGCTGCTGCAAAGGCGCGCAGCTGCCAGTGCAGGATGGGCTGGCCGGCCACGCGCACCATGCACTTGGGAATGTCCTCGGTTTCAGGGCCCAGGCGTCGGCCGCGTCCAGCCGCCACGATGATGACTTTGCTGCTGCTCACGCGCTTGATCTACCCAGCTTGCGCAGGACCGCAAGAATCGTGCGGGCGGCATAGGCGGCGTTCATGGCCAGGTACACGTGGAGGAAAAGATCCAGGCGATTGGCGGCGGCCACGAACACGAGATAGCTCGGGTAGTGAACGATCAATCGGCCCAGCGATTCCACCGCGCCTGCCACCTTTGCCACAAGCGAGCGCGGCCGGGCCGGTGCCGCTGCGGCTGTATCCAAGCCATCTCCATAGTCGCCGGCAGCCTGCGGCCGAGGCGCGCCCGTGGCACGCAGATACTCGGGTCGTCGTACGAAAGTGGTCAGGCTGATGGCCGAGGCCACCGCCACCAGTCCGGCCAGCGCCTCGACCAACCATTGCGTGCGGCCGTCGTCCCGCCACAGCCGCGCGCCCGCGGCAGCCACCAGCATGAACGCCTTCAGCTCGTCCATCAGAAAATCCAGGTGGGCACCCACCGGCGATGAGGTTCCCCGCAGCCGGGCCAGCTGGCCGTCCACACAGTCGAGAACATAGGACAGCTCGAGCACGCCGACTGCGATGAGCAGGCCTGCCCATCCCGGCAAGCCGAGCAAGAGAGCGGCGGCCGTCACGAAGACCGCCAGCGAGGCGAAGGTCACCTGGTTGGGGGTGACGCGCGTTCTGGCCAGCGGGACCAGCAAGACCGCAGCCAGGGGACGCGCCACCAACCGATTCCACAGGATGTCCTTGGGCTTCTTCGTTCGCCGGTACGAATCGGCAATCTGCGAGAACAGGCTCACGGTCAACGTCTCAGTTAAGCGCTGTCGCGTCGGAGGGCCAAGGGGAATCTACGGTATCGGCAACCCGTAGTAGGCGGAGTAGGCCGCTACGATGGCTGCACCGAGCGCAATGCCGAGGAGCACGTGCACCAGCAAGGGCCAGTGGGCCACCCCGCGCCGGGCGCGTGGCTTGGCCGGCCGAAAGCGCGACTCGTTGACATCGACCGAAAGATCCTCGGGCGGGGCGAAGCCGACTGTCGAGAGCCGCACGGTCGGCACCTCGGTTCTCTCAGAGGCCGGCGAGACCGGCGTCGGGGTGGACTGTGCCAAGGACGCGACAACAGGAGGCGGCGTCTGCACGTAGGCGGCAGGATCCTGCATGTCCTCGGAGATCTCGACGCTCGCAGGCAGTTCTTCGCTTTCACGTCCTGGCGTCGAAGACCGCCGCATCTCGCCCGGCGTACGCCTCAACACCGACGGCGTCCTGTGCGGTGTTGTGGTCAAGGCTCCGTGAATCGCAGAAAACGGCGGCGACGAAGGCGGTTCCGAGGGGCGCGGCCGCGGAGCTGCGCCGGTCTTCTGCGCAGGGGCTGCGAAGGCAGGTTGGGCGGAAGGCGGCTTGGCCGGCGCGGGTGTTGCCTGCCGAGCCGGCACTGCGGCGGCCGCAGGGGAAGCTAGCGCAGCAACCGGAGGCGGAGTGACCCCCGAGCCTTGCGCAGGCGTCGGGTGAGTGGTCTTGGTCGCTGGAGCGGACGCCGACCGCGCAGGGGTGTGTGCGACGGAGGGCTTGACAGAAAGCGAAGGGAGAAAAGCATGCGGCGAGGCAGCGGTTGCTGCGGGGGCCACGGGCTTTGCGACCGACGGCGCGACCAGCGGTGCTTGGGGCGCGCGGGCTGTGACAGGGGCGCTCGCCACGGGTGGGCCGGGTGCGACCGTGGGTGGTTTCGGCGCCAGCACGGCGAGACCCAAGGGTGGCGTCTTCTTGGCCTGAGCAGCGAGGGCCGGTGTCGATAGGGGACGGGCAGTGGCGCTTCCCGCGGTGGTCCGTGCGGCAATCGGTGCTTGCCCTGCGCGAACTGGCACCGACGGTAGCGGACCGGATCGCTTGATGGGTGCGGCCGCCAGCGGGGTGGCCGACGTCGGCCCGGACGGGGCGCCGGCCGCTGGCGCGGGCTGCGAGCGCAGGGTTGCGCTGCTCCGAGCTTGGAGTCCGGGCATGGGCGGGCCTGGTGGTAGTTTGGGGCCGCCTTCTCCCGTCGGCCGCACCATCGCACCCGCGGGCTGCGCGGGCGCGCCTTTCTTGGTGGCGTCGACGGTGATCAAGGGATCAGTCGGACGCCGTACGCGTTCTCCAGTGGGCGGTCGCGTCCCCGCGCTCGCACCCGCCACCGCCATGGAAGCTGTGCTGCGCTTGGAGAGCGCGGGCACAGGCGGGGTCACGGGCAAGGGCAGAACCAGCTCGAAGAACCCCTCCTTCCAACCCATGACTTCGGGAAGTCGTTCGGGCGCATCGCTGCCGCCCACCGTGGTTCCCACCAACTCGCCGCGCCGGTAGCTGATACGGGCCTGATCCTCGCCACGCCACACTTCCAGCGTGCAGGTCAGCACGTACTCCTCGCAGTAGCGCATGATCTCGACCAGCGGGCGCTGGGCCAGATTTCCCTCGGCGGGGCCGGGCTTGGCCAGCGACCCGGTCTCCGGATCCGGCAGGCGGGTATCGATGAGGAAGCGGGCTCCAGTGATCCGCTGCAAGGCGGCCAGCGCCTCCTCGCCACGCGCCTCGCCGGCAAAGGCGTCGTTGAGGCCGCCAGCCAGGAGGTGCACCTCTCCGGCCGGTGTATCCCCAGGGCCAGGCGCGAACACGCGGATGCGGGCCGGCAGGGCCGCGGCCGAGAGCACAATCGTGAGCTCATTGAGCGAACCGCCCGTCCACTCAGTCACGCGCTCGTCTGATGGCCCGTTCATGCTTCTGCTCCCGCGCTAGGAATCAGTGCCAGGGTCGGAGTCCTGCGCCGACCCATCATCGGGCGCGGCCGCCAAGTCTGAGTCATCGACATCAGCCGTGCTCGCGTCTGCTTGGCTGGTAAAGATGGCATCGGGGATCTGGTAGTCGGCCCCTGCGTCCGTGCCGTAGGATTTGTCGCGCCGGTGCGAGGACGAGCAGGCGCAAAGCGCAGGAAGCGCCGCCAGGAACGCAAGCCCGAGAGCGACCGACAAACGGGACAGCATGGTCTCGACGGTAGCAAGTGACCCCGGCCGCCGCAAGGGAAGGTGGGTTACCGCGCGATGCTGGCTTCGACTATGTAGTCCGACTTGGGGAAGTCGCGCGCCAGGTAGGCGTTGCCTTCGGTCTGCAAGCGGCCCTGGTTCGGGCCCATGCCCTGGGGCGCGCCCTCACCGTAGTCGCCGAACAGGCCGTCGACGACGTCCATGCCGCTGGTGACCTTGCCAAAGGGCGCAAAGCCCATCCCGTCCAGCCGCCCATTGTCCGCGTAGTTGATGAAGACCTGGCTGGTGCGCGTGTTGGGCCCTGCGGTCGCAAACGTGATGAAGCCGCGCTTGTTCGACTGCTTGACCGGGTCATCGGGGATGTTGGCGTTGCGCCACACGGCGTTCACTTCGCCCTGGCCGTGGATGCCCCACTGCACCATGAAGCCCTTGACCACGCGAAAGAAGCGAGTGTCGTTGAAGTAGCCGTTCTTGACCAGGTTGAAGAACCGGTCAGCACCCTGCGGCGCCCAGTCCCTTTGCACCTCGACCACGAAGCTGCCCTTCGAGGTGTTGAACTTGGCGTGATACATCGCCGGCGCCTGTTCTTTGAACGCATCGAGTTTAAGCAGCGACGGTTTCTCCGTCGGCGCGCTGGGCGCCGGCGCTGCTGCCACGGGTTGTGCGATCTGGGTAGGCGGCTCTCCAGCTGGCTTCTTGCAACCCAGGCTGGCCAGCGCGCCCATGAAGAATGTGCAGAGGTAAAATCGTTTGGTCATGCGGCCGAGCATACCGCAGGACAGGCATTTGTGAATGGTGACACCATCCTGACGGGGCCCAGCCTCGCGGTCCCCACGACAGTGGTTGACCTGGCTGCCGCTTGCGGGTCCTAATTCATGACCATGGCCCTTTCACCCGATCACGACTGGCAACGCCGCGTGATGGAGCGGGCCAAGGAGCTGGACCATGAGCACCGGCGCCGGACGCGTGGCCTTTGGCAGTCGGCGCTCGGCCTGGCCCTGTCTCTGCGTTTCCTGCGTACGGCGGCCCGACAGCTGGTGACCGCCCCGCGCAGGTCCGAGCCGCGGCGGGTGGGGCATCCGGGACCGGGTCAGATCGCTGTCACGTTTGTCGGTCACGCTACAGTCATGCTCACCACCCCGCTTGCGCGCGTGCTGACGGACCCCTATCTCGGTGATTTCTGCCTTGGCCTGCGCCGCGCGGAGGCGGCTTGCCTGCACTCTGCCGATGCGGCCGACGTGAGCCTGATCCTCATCTCGCATGCCCACCGGGATCGCCTGGACCCGGCCAGCCTGCGACGTCTGAGTGGCCGGGCAGCGGTGCTGGTTCCGCCCCGCTGCGCGTCCTTGGTGGACGGACTGGGCTTCGCTCGCGTGATCGAGTTGGCGCCGGGCCAGAGTTTCGAGTACGCGGACGTCGAGGTGACTGCCGTGGCCGCGCGTCACGAGGGCGGCCGCGGGCTTTTCGACTCGGCTTGGCGCGGCGCCTGCGGGTACATCGTGCGCTCGGCCGGGGCCAGCGTGTACTTCGCGGGCGGCACCGCCTATTTTTCTGGCTTCGAGGAGATCGGTCGGCGCTTGCGCCCGGACGTGGCGCTTCTGCCCGTGGCCGGATACCAGCCACCAGCCTTGCGGGCGATCAACATGTCGCCGCTCGACGCCGTGCAAGCCTTCACAGATCTTGGGGCCAAGCTGCTCGTGCCCGTCGGGTACGGATCTTTCCCGCTCGGTTACGAGCCGCTCGGCGAGCCCCTGCGTTGGCTCAGACAGATCTGCGCCGACCGCGGCATCTCGGACCAGCTCGCCGTCCTGGGACATGGCGAAACTTGCCTGGTGCGGGCCGAATCGCAGGAATAGCCTTTGTTCCGCCCCGCTGCTAGAGTGCGCCCGCTGTAAAGGTCAGCCCCGAAAACAATCGAGTCATGAGCTTCGTGGAAAGACTGCGCCGGGTTCCACCCGGTTGGTGGGTGGCGCTCTTCGCGTTTGCCTTGATCCTGCCCCGCCTGGGTTCGTTCGGGTTCTGGGACCCGTGGGAACTCAAGCTGGCGGAGCGCGCGCGCGACATTGCCCATTCGGAGAATCTCCTCGACGTGACGGTCGGCCGTCGTTTCACCGCCGAGCCGCCGCTCGACCTGGCCGGCAATGCGCTCGGCATGCGGGTTTTCGGCGTGGGCGAGTTCGGCGGCCGCATCTCCGATGCCTTGTTCGGCATCCTGGCCATCCTCGGGGTGTATTGGGCAGGCCTCGGCCTTTTCCGTCGCCGCGCGGCCTTGCTCGGCGCCCTGGCGCTCGGCTCGATGCCCCTGTTCGTGCTGCAAGCGCGCCAGCTCACTTCGGACATGCCACTGGTGGCCGGGCTGGCGTTGGCGATGGGCGGGCTTGGCCGCTACGCCTGGCCGGCCCAAGGCGTGCGCCGGTGGCGCGATCTGCTGGTGGCTGGCGTCGGCCTGTTGATCGGCCTTCTCTCGGGCGGAGCTCTTCTGGGCGTGGCATTGCCCTGCCTGGCGTTCAGCTTTGCCATCCTGGCGGGGTGGGGTCTGCGGCCGCGGCCGGCTGATGATCCAGCGGCCAGCAAGCTCACCTCGCCCGGTTTGGGAGCTCACCTCCCCGCTGGCACGAGCCTGGGCACCAGCCTACGTTCACCCGGCGTGCAGGGCGGCGTCGCGTTGCTTGTAGCCGCCTTGCTCGGGGCGCTGCTTGTCCTGCTCACCATGACCAAGGCCAATGTGGCCGGTCAGTACTCCTTGCTGCTCGGTGGGGTTCCGCGCGGCGGGGCTCCCAGCGTGACCTTCGATTACATCATTCGGCAGCTTGGCTTCGGCTTGTTCCCCTGGAGCGCTCTGGCCATCTTTGCGCTGGGCCGGCCGCTCATCCGTCTAGGCGGGAGTGACGAGTCGGACGGCGATCGCCTGGCCTTTGGCCAACTCTATCTCCTTATCTTCGCGGCGTTCGGCTTCACCCTTTCCACGGTGTTCGTGCTCATGTGCGGCGAAGCGCGCTTCTGTGCCCTGGCGCCAGTGGCGCTGGCTATCGGTGCCTTGCTCGACGAGGCGCTCGAAGGCGACCGCGCCGAGCCTGTACTGGGATTGCTGGTGGCGACCGGGACCATGGTGGTCGCGCGCGACCTGGTGCTGGTGCCCGAGGATTTGGTGTCGGCGCACATCCTCAACAAGGTCCAGTGGCCGGCCAAACTCAAGCTGGCATCGCTCTTCCTCGGCACCGGTCTGTTGGTTGGCGCCGGCCTGTACACGGGGCTGGCCACCCGAGGGCGAGCCCTGGGACGCGTGGCTCTGCGCGACCTGGGAAATGCGCGGCGGTGGCACCGATGGTTGGAAAGAGCCGTGGTCGAGGTCGGGCGCTGGGGTATCCAGGCCGCGGTTTTCGTGGCCGTTTTCTTTGCCTTGATGCTGAGCCAGGTGATCGTGCCCAAGCTCTCCGGCGATCTTTCGTTCAAGCCGCCCTTGGAATCGTATGCGCGTCTGGCCCGGCACGGCGAGCCCATCGGCCGGTACAAGGTCGAGGGCGGAGGGGCGAAATTCTACAGCCAGCGCGAGATGACGGATCTGCCCACGCAGAACCGCGTGGTCGAGTTTCTGCAAGGGGGCGAACGTGTCTTCGCGCTGGTGCCTGGCAACGAGCTGGCGGCCTTGGATGCGGCACTCAAGTCCGCGCGGGTGGCCTACGTCGTGGTGGACGCGCGCTCATCGCGCTTCCTCTTGCTGTCGAACCGTCTGGAGCAAGGCGAGCACGACAGCAATCCGCTGAAACAGGATGTCTGGATGGCGGCGCGGACGCCCGAGCCGGTGTTCGAGCCCGGCGCCACCGAGCCATCGCGCTACGAGTGGTTCGACCCCAAGCCGCCCTGGCAGTGGCGGGTTCCGGCCAGTGTTACCTTCGCCAATGCTATCGAACTGGTGGGCGCCGAGTTCCCGACCGTGGTACGCCGGCCCGGCACCATTCCCTTGTCGCTTTTCTTCCGCGTGCACAAGAAGCCCCCGGGAGGATTCCACATCTTCGTGCACTTCGATATTCCCGGCGAGCCGCGGGTCATCGGGGACCACCTCCCGCTCAACGGTACGTTTGCCACCGACTACTGGCTGCCCGGCGAGTACATTCGCGACACCTACGACGTGGAAGTCCCGCTCATGACCACTCCCGCGGGAAGCTACACCCTGTTCGTCGGCTTCTGGCCCGGAGGCGAAGGCAAGCGCCTCAAGATCACCGCCGGTTCTAACGACGGCGGCGACCGGGCGCGACTGGGAACCATCGAGATCAAGTAGGCATGCCTACCAAGGACCGTCGCAAGCGTGTCGTGCCGGTCGGCAGCGAGCGGCGCACTGGGCGTGAACGGCGTGAGCACCAGCGCGTGCTGGTGTCCATGGAAGTGGACTACCGTTGCGACAACACGTTCCTCTTTGCCTACATCACCGACCTGTCCGCCATGGGAATTTTCATCCAGACCATCAACCCCCATCCGCCGGGCACCCTGCTGAACTTGCACTTCCTGCCACCGGGCGGCGGCCCGCAGATCGATGTCGAGGGACGGGTCATCTGGGTCAACCCGCCGCGCAAGCACGACAGCATCAACCCCGGCATGGGAATCCAGTTCGTGGACCTGACGCCGGCGCAAC
>Ga0265342_10005092_pt1 | contig 10127 bp, 8 predicted proteins | sample 4CB327metaG_FD_203125 | JGI IMG/M metagenome (GOLD analysis project Ga0265342, IMG submission 203125) | Rhizosphere microbial communities from Carex aquatilis grown in University of Washington, Seatle, WA, United States - 4-CB3-27 metaG | ecosystem: Host-associated > Plants > Roots > Rhizosphere...
GAACCTATTCAGGATGTTATGAACTGTAGTCCTCCGGGCATTTCATGTATACCGCACAAAGATCTGCCGTGCTGCAACGATTGGCACGTTTTGCGAGGCAGACTCAGCTGAAATTGAGCCCTAACATGGAGCTGAGGACCCGCCCCGAATCCGAACCAAGGCGCCAGTACTACGGAAGAACGATTCTGCCACTATCCAGACGTCGTTATGGCGGTGTGCTCCAGCGATTTGTTAGGCGCAGCCATTTTGAAAAGTCATGTCAATCGGATCGGGCTATATGGTATCTCTGAACTCCTCATATTTCATTCCAACTTCTCTTTCAACTAATGTGGCCATTTGCTTCCACATGATCATAAATGCCTGTACTCGTCTATTAAGGTCGGTTTCGGTGATTGCTTTTACTATTTGTACCTCTATCATATGTTCCTTGTACTTATCCGGCAATGCCACCAATCTTTCCGCGCAATAGCTTCTCCATTTGTCAGATGGTACCAATGAGTTATTGTATAGGAAGAGCATGTCGTAGAAGTAGTTCAGTCCCTGGTTGATCATGTTATGTGCGCTAAGGATATCCCCCCGATCAACCCAAAGATTCGTAAGTCGATTTATGTACCACTCGGAGAGCGTTAAGCCGGTCATCAGTGTCCATTTTCTTTCATCCGAATCAATCCGCCTCTTCTCGAGAAGCATCTCCGACACAAGACCCTGGGGGTCGTATTGTATTGTGCTCTCGGAATACGTCCACCGCTTGCCCATCTCCCACTTGGATATGCGTTCCTCATGGTAGTTTGAACTCCAGCAGTGAACTGCATATCCATCCACGTGACTTAGCAATGGAGGGAAGCTACCGTCCGGCTTCCCGTCCGCAAAAATGCCAATGTCGATGTCCGCTTCCTTGTCAAAGTAGCCGCGGACGATCGCGCCGAGGAACACAACTCCTACTATCCCCTCGCGCATGAAAGGCTTCGCAAATTTCGCTGCGGTACTTATTGCGCCATCGAGCAGATGCATGTCTGAGGATTGTATTGCGTAGCGCGCCTTCATCATCACCTCTACCGATCAGTGAGCTCACCCGAATTTGCTGCGCCTAACATAGAGTTGACCTCACGCCCCGAATCAACAATCAAGACTACAGTTCGTTCGGGACTCAACTAACGCTCTAACACGTGATTATGGCGGAGAGGTCCAACGATTTGTTATGAGTTTCCCGTGGTTAACCGCATATTGTCTATCAGACTTATGTCTCCAGCTTCACCAATATCTCAGAAAGCTGCGTGTCAGCAATTTGAAACAGTCCAAAGTATTCAACGAAGTTAATACCATAGTCCGTTAGCGAAAGGTAACCAGGCACGACAGCATCAGGACCTAATCTATTGATGTTGAGATCTACAAGGCCACTTTGAGACAATTCATACATCTCTTGCCACAAAACCATATCAATATGGACATTTGAGTTGTGCTCTGTCCTCAAATGATGCTTGTTCTTTTCAGACAGGATTCTCAATATGCAAAACTCTTCATAGGTAAGTTTTTCAAATAGGTTCAGTAGATAGCTAACTCGTTGGAGAAGAATCTGTTCGTTGAAGGCCACATATGAATAGAAGTAAGCAAGGTGCGGGATTTTCATTTCCTCAAACTGTTCACGGGCCTTGAGAAATGTTCCTTCCATGATTTCTACGGCCTTCTGTCGATTGCTTCCCTTGTTCTCGGTGAAGTCGCTTCGTATCCTCTTCCCAGATTCAACGAAGTCTTGAGAATACTTTGCTATGTTTAGGGCTAGATACCCGATTCTTGCTTGCTGCCGTTTTTCCAAGCGAGTTGACAGTCTCAATGCGGTGTCTTGGACAACTGCACCCAACACACCTCCTATGAAAGCTCCAGGTACGCCCGCTATAAGTAGGCCGCCGGCGGTACCTGCTATGGCACCAGCACCTCCGGCGGCAACTTGCAAACTCAGTGACGATCCTTTAAGTATCAGCTCACGAAACTTTTTTCGTTTGAGAAGCATCGTCGCTTCCTCCCTTGCATGCCACAATAACTCGTTAACGACGGCGTAGATGTCTTTCAGTATGTTGGGAACCCGATTGCGACGTCCTCTTGAAACTCATAACATAGAGTTCAGCGCACGTTCCGAATCAGAACCAGGGCAGCCGACTATTACGGACGGGATTCCCATTCCAAGACGGCGTCAAAACGGGGCGCTGCAACGATTTGTTAGGTGGACCCCACCATGCTTAGCTCAAAATCTTTAGGCTGCGAAATATACCAACGTATATCTTTTAGGTCCTTTAGAGCTCTACAATCCCGTTCTTGGTCTCTATCATCGCCATCATGCTAATGCCTTTTCCATGGCTAATCTGGAGTTCGAGTCCTAACCCTTTCAGAATGAAGTTAATGTGATTTGGATTGGGATGTTCTGCCTTCACTTCCTTTAGCAAACAGCCCTGCGGAGCGCCCTCAGCTGGGTGCTTTGATGTGCCCCAATCAATAAAGTAGGGCACAATTCCACGTTCCCGATGCTTCGTCAGGTCTGTCATTGTCCAGGAAAGTACCGTTCCATCCGCTTTAGTTCGGCTTCCTGATTGAACTTCACCAAGATCTACGCCAAGTTGCTTGCCGATCTTTACCGTTTCCAAGAGATTTACGGATCTAGCCACCCATGTGGCAAGACGTGGCTTGTATAGTTTATCAATTTCGAACGGCCTTACTAGTCCAGGTTTGGAAAGCGATGGATCGGGTCCCATTATCTCAAGATAGGCCTTTGGCCCCAATGCCAATAGGGCATTGCGCGTACCCCACGTTTGATGTTGTCCTCCCAGCACTGGGGTGACGCCCAGCCTTTGCGACAACTCCGCCATCGTTTGTTCAAGGTCGGGAGTAATGTAGACAAGATGATCAAGGAAAGACATAAGCGATTTCATGGGTTTCTCTTGAAGTCAAAGTACTATCAAAGCGAATCGATCGCCAACTACCTGATTTTTGGGTCCACCTAACATAGAGTTCAGCGCACGTTCCGAATCAGATCCAAGGCCGCCGACTATTACGGACGGAATTGGTGCTTCAAGTCGGCGTCAAAACGGGGCGCTGCAACGATTTGTTAGAACGCAGACCTACGTCTATGCAAGTTCAAGCTGCCGAAGCTTTCCCTCCCCCGTCGGCGCATGCCATACACCTGTCCACTCTGGGATCACTACTTGGTTCGAGGAAAGAATTGTCTCTTTCATCTCTTCCCCAAAAAAGAATCCCATGGTTTCTGCTGCATCCTGAACGGTTTCAAACTAATAATCGGTGTTGAGGATCTTCAAAACAAATCCCCATTCCTTCTCTAACTCACGATAGAACTCTGACAATCTTCGAAACGGTGGCTTTGGCCTGGAGACATTTGTTCCAAGGGTTTCGATTATGAATAGGTCGGCGTTCTCAGATAGGTTCCTACACGCATTTTGCAGCAGCAACTCGGTCACTAGCGAAACCGGACTCTGTGAATCGACAACCGTATGCCCGAAGCTCCAACCTTCTATTAAAGCGTCGCGTTTCTGAGGCAACTCCGGAAGCGACAGATTATCTGCCACCACAAAGGACATCTTGGAAAGATAGGGCCCGAGTCTTCTACGAGCAGCCTCCAGCATATGCTCCGAGCGATCCAAGCAGGTGCCGAACTTTACCAGTGGCGCATATATCGCGGTTACCCGACCCGTGCCAGTGCCCGGCTCAATGACAGTACGATCCGCCCATTCTATAGAAGAAAGAAGCCAGTTCGACAGATTGTGCTGGTAGTCTTCGTGGTCGACGAGCGCGTCATATCGGTCAGAATGCGCTTGATAAATTTCCTCCATGGTTGGCATTACATACTTCCTATGGATAGCTGAGGACACACAACGCCGGTAAGAATATCAAATTTTCTGCGTTCTAACATAGATGTTAAGCACACGCCCCGAATCACCAACAAAGGCTACAGTTCGTTCGAGACTTCACTAACGCTCTAATACGTAATAACGGCGGAGTGCTTCAACGCCATGTTAGCTTTTAAGCCTTTACCCACCACAATGAACATCGGGAGCTTACATAGGCAAAGTCTTTTTACGCAAGTTCCTGCCTAACATAAAGCTTTTCTTCCTCCAGCCGCAACTTTTAACGAAAGGCCGGAGTGAGCAATTCGATCATATCGATCTGGGTCTGGACGCTGTTCCCACGGTCAATCACAACATAAATGGCCGAGGGCCGCACGGGACAGTTGTATTTACAAAAGCTAACATAGAGTTGACCTCACGCCCCGAATCAACAACCAAGCCACAGTTCGTTCGGGGCTCAGCTATCGCTTTCGTAGCCCATTTTGGCGGAGAGGTCCAACGATTTGTTATACGCCCACCTGAATCTCCACCAATGCCCCCGCAACATGGACTACTGAGGTCTGCAGCCACATTCGTTTTCGAGCACGCTATCAGGACCCTTGAAAACGCCAATCCGGATATTCCCTTTGAAGAAATGGTTGATGCATCCGCCATGTCTCCTGTCCCTCTACTGTGAGAGGTAACAGCTCGACAGGTTGCAGACGTGAGGTCGCATCCTCAATGTAGCCCCACCGGAATGCAGCGAGGCAATCTATCGGTTCAAGTCGCGAACGTATGGGCACATTGGTTAAGAAGGTGTCAGCGTACCATTTTAGCTCCGCCGAGTCTCCGAGGTTGCGACAGGGCGCGTCGTATACCTGTGGCAACTCTCCAAAAAACATGAAAGGTGTCCGTGCGTCCATCATGGACGGAAGTATGTCGCAGATGGTGGTCGTAATTCTTTGCGGACCTACGACGTCAGTCTTCGACATTCGCTCGTTGGTGACGACCTGAATCCAGCCCAAGAGAGCGCGGGCGCCACCTCCTGCGTACTTGACGATTCTGGCCGTCATTTCTGGGTAGCCTATTGCCAGTCGGATGTCAAAGGACAAGTTGGGGATGACATCGAAGCCTGCGTCAATGGGATCGCGCAGAGCTCTATAGTGAACCTCAAGTTCACCGGACCGACCGCAGTGCTGGAAAGGTATCTTCAGCTTGCCCTTGTGTACTGACATGCTTTCGCTCACGATGCGCCTCCGCCACTTCTTCGCGCTGTTTGTGTGATCTTGACTGGCCAAGCTTCTGAAATGGTAGCTCAACCTATCAAAGAGAATTTTACGCTAGCCAAACTATGCTCTTTCTGGGCGTATAACATAGAGTTGACCTCACGCCCCGAGTCACCAACAAAGGCTACGGTCCGTTCGGGACTGAACTGATGCTCCAATACATGGTTAAGGCGGAGAGGTCCAACGATTTGTTATGTGCCCCTCATCCTATAAGCGCCCATAGAGCTGCTGCGCTAATACAAGAGATGCGTTTCGTCGTGCAACGTTTCACCAAGATCTCGTTAGTTTTCATAGCTTACTTCTTCCTTGTTGAATTTGAATCTGAATTTCGAACCACCTAACGTAATGCTAAAGTCCATAGCACTCGCCGTTGCTTCCCCCAGTTCCGCTACAATTATCCCATAATAATCCCCATTTGCCTCAACGTCGGAAGGATAGAACAGTGCGTTTTTCAAGAACTCTAGTTCAGCGGTTCCTCCGTTGATGTATTGATTTACATTTGAGAAGGCCACATCTCGTTGCATGGCCGCAGCAGCCGAGTCGTATGTGTAAGTGGTAGCGCTGTATGTACCGTAGACCCGATAGTAATTATTGCGTGAATATGAATAATTTCCATAAGTCGTTGATCGGCTATAACCGGCGTTGGCTGCAGAAAGAGCAGCGGATAGGACCATTAAGACTTCACCCGTGATAATCTGGCCCTGCCGCTGTTTATAATATTCATCCGCGCCATAGACCTTGAGAGAATTTGAGCCATTTTCGACGAGGCTCGCCGACGAGTCGTCTACCCTTATCAGATCCTGGCGGAAGTTTTTCACATATACCTTAAAGTAAATGAGATTGCGCTTTACCTCCGCTGATACCGCAACGCCAATTTCGTCTTTCACAGCAGAAGCCATTGGTATTCCGCGGTTAAGCGTGACGCTCGTTTCGTAGTCTGTGAGGGGAGTGAGTCGATAGGTCATGCAAGAAGATACCAGTAAAATTGCACCGATGAGCCCGAAATACGCAGCTTTCATCTTCTCCTCCTTGACAATCGAGTATTTAAGCAAGAAACGCAGTTTTGGAGACTAATGCAGTTGCATTATGAAATGACGCAAGCATAGTCCAATCCCTTACGGTTAACTGCGAGTCGAGATCGTAGCAATTGTGCATAATCCTTTTTTTGCAATATCATAGACCGGCTTTTTTCAAAGCACGCTTTCAAGCACAAACCGACACGATTGATTACCCGCGGGCGTTGGGCACATAACATAGAGTTGACCTCACGCCCCGAACCAACAAACAAGACTACAGTTCGTTCGGGACTCAGCCAACGCTCTAATAAGTGGTTAAGGCGGAGAGGTCCAACGATTTGTTAGATTGCGTTCCCAATATCAAAAGCACCTTCTATTTAGGCCGCTCTCCAATGCCTCTTTGTGCCAGGCTTATGCAGTATTCATTCGCCGGTTCCATAGAGAGGGCTCTCGTAACTATGCTTGCGGCCTTTAAATCATTTCCGATATGCAAGTTAAGCCAGGCCAGTTTTGAAAGATCGGTTGCATCGAGTTCGTTTATCCTTTCCCCGAGACTTCTTTCGAGTCTACTTAATAGCGATCTTCGTTCTTCTTGTTCAAATAGCTGCTTTCCATCTCTTTTCGCGGATGAAAGAAGAATATTGGCGACTTGACATGCCCTAACTTGCTCAGATGCAATGACCCCAGGACTCTCTGCCATTTCTACCAACGCGTGCAGTTCGCCTTCTTGGTCTTCCGTAGCACGGCAAATGTCTGCAATTTGCGACCAAACCCTTACCTTTGAAACGGATGAATCATTACTCTCCAAGTATCGCTGCAAAGCCTCGCGAGCAAATTGTAACCCAGCAGATGACTGTTGTTCTCGGTATAACCGAGCAATCCCAATCCAGGTGCTCGGGACTCTGCTGGCTATAAACTCAAGCATAGGCTTTACCGATTCAACTGATTCAACACCCGAAGCAATTTTCGCCGCAATTGATCGGAGTAGTCTACCAATTCTGCTTTCAACACCTTGGTCCACTGTATCTTTGCCAGCGGCTCCAAAAGCCCTGAGCATTTCTGTGTCTGCCTCAATTACGACTTTCAATGGACTAGTGGTAAGCTTCTTCTTTCCAAAGGTCATTGCGGCTAGGGGAACGCTGAGAAACGTTTCCTTGCCCTCTTTCGATTGTAATTCCTCAATCAATGACAGCCTCTTCAATTCGTCTATGGCTGCCGTGACATCGAATCTCTCTTCCGCCGATCGCATGAGTACTGCTTCTACGCCGATTGAAGGGACCACGGACCGCCAGCTAGACAGCAAAAAGAAGACCCGTCGTGCAGCAGGTGTTAGCTTAGAAAACGTTCGTTCGAAAAGAGCTTGAAGAATAAACTCCTGCGACGCAATTATCCTGGATGCGGAGATTCTATGTCCTTCCCTCTGTATTTCTCCTAACATGATCTTAATCACATACGGGTGGCCGCCCGATTCTTGAAAGACTTCCTTGCGATAGTTTCCATCCAAAATACTAGAAATGCCAAGTTTTGTTGAAGAAGAAGAGATCAGAATATTGGCCTGATCCTCATCCAAACCTAATACCTCAATGGGAAGGTCACCAGTGAATTCCCGGGTTCGTGTTGTGATAAGTATCTTATTGGGTGCGCGGACATATGTGTCTAGCCATTTATAAACCTCAGCTGGAGAAACAACCGTTTCAAAATTGTCGAACACATAAAGGGTCGGGCCAATGACCGGTCTAGACATTACCGAAGCAAAATAGTCGAGGCTTTTAAAATCGCGCTGCTTGCTTTCGGCCGGATCGGTAAGCCGTATGTATTCCATTGCAAAATCTTCTATAGATATGCCATGTGGGCGCACCTGTTTTGGTCCACTTGGAAGTAAGTCTATATCCCTTGCGCTGAACCAAATGACAATATCGAATCTCCCGGCGTTTTCTCTACCGATACGCTTTAGGGCATTGATTGCTAAAGAAGTCTTGCCGATTCCGCCGGGGCCGCTCAATGTGACTATTTCATGTCGATCCTGCAATAGCGCCTCAATTAGTTTGTTCTCAAGATCCGTTCGCAAAACGTAATCATTTGGAGGGTCGGGGATGTTCCCAAGATAACTGCCTTGAAGATCAAGGATCGGCTTACCCTGTGTTTCGCTTTCTGGCAAAGTCGAAGGCGGAGCGGAGAATTCCTTCGAATCGCGACGACGTCTCATATTACTGAGATACGAAATGACTTCGTACTCATTGCTTCTGTATTGCCCATTTGGAACAAAAAAATCAGTCACGTCCGGATCTGAAATGATAAGGTCGACATAATGAGCTGTGCCGTTGAATATATAGATCCCATCCTTGAGCGATATCTCAACAGTCGACTTTAGGTTCGCAAAGGACTGGGAGTTCTCAGAGAGTGGAGTCACCCGGTATCTTCCGGAAAGGTTCCTGTGAAGATACGCCCATTCAAACTTGAAAAGGGATAGATTCGAATAGATAACCCGTATTGAGTTCTCAATATCAGGCACGGCTTTTGAACAATCCTTCGCAAGTGTTGCCCCGTGTCCGCGGGTCTTGTTCCTTAACAAGGCAAACCAATGGAACCACATTCGCAACCCAATAGCCCCCGACGGCCTTTCATATTCAACGGATAGGCAATCCATGGCGCCTTGTAGCAGGGCAAGAGCGGTCCGCTGCCATGAGCCTTCCTTTTGCCTTTGTGTAATCTCCGTTTGAAGGTCATGGAAGTCCTCCAAGAGATACTGTGCTGTGGGGCCGGTGAGTAGGGCGTCTAGAGCCGTTGCCCATTCGCCAATACCATCTGCCCTTACGAGGGCATACATTTGGGAATATTTGTGCCTGTCACGGTCGTCTGTAACGCCAGACAAAACTCCACAAACTGTCAATTTCGTCAGAAGTTCGCCGATATATAATAGACAGTAAAACGCAGCCGTATCGGACTCGCTTTTTTCAACTTGAAGTCTCTCGAACGCTCGCTTCATTGGCAGCAACATACACTTGCCTCCTGAACGTATTTGTATTCTTGCACTTTACATCACCGCCGCTCAACGCTTAAGTATTTGCTTTTATTTGAATTGACGCAATCTAACATAGAGTTCAGCGCACGTTCCGAATCAGAACCCGGGCTGCCGACTATTACGGACGGGATTCGCGGTCCAAGACAGCGTCAAAACGGGGCGCTGCAACGATTTGTTATGTTCAATAGCGTTCTGGTCAATTCCTTGTTTCCAAACACTACTTCCTTCTGTCCAAGTAGTGAAGTACTGCCACTCCGGACTTGAAGACCCGCGTGTCGACTAGTTTGAGATCTATTTTTTCATTCAGACCATCGAATAGTCGCTTACCTATTCCTGCAATAATGGGATGAACTACAAGCCAATATTCGTCGATTAGGCCCAATCTCATGAATTGCTGAGATACATTGATTCCACTTAAAGAGAGGTATCTGCCTGGCCTTAGCCTCAAGTTAGTCACTTCATCCACCATGTTTTTGGTAGATAGTCTGGCATTGTTCCATTCAACTCTCTGCAAGGTTCGAGAAAACACGATTTTAGGGATAGCATTATACTTGTCTGCGAAATCCAGTGTGCTCCTGGTGGCATGTGGATCATCGTGAGCCCGAGGCCAGTATCCTTCCATTAGCTGATAGGTAGCCCGTCCAAACAGCACAGTGTCTGTGATGTCCAGCAGGCCGCTGTAAAAGTCGTGCAATTCATCGTCTGCAGTTGACGCAAAAATCGTATGGTCGGCAAAGCCATCAAGGCTCACGTTTATGGATAGGATCAGTTTGCCCATGGCTCCTCCCGCAGTAGGATGCATCGGAGTGCTTCTCCGCGCATCGTACGATCTCTAAGATAGCCACTGCGTTGGTAGCTGTCACTCAGAGGTTTCTCGGCCTATTCGTAAGGGGCAACTCAAGTCACGGGGGGACGGCCGGTAACCTCCGCGGCTTTATGATCCAGGTCAATTAATTGAACATAACATAGAGTT
>Ga0265342_10005095_pt1 | contig 10122 bp, 7 predicted proteins | sample 4CB327metaG_FD_203125 | JGI IMG/M metagenome (GOLD analysis project Ga0265342, IMG submission 203125) | Rhizosphere microbial communities from Carex aquatilis grown in University of Washington, Seatle, WA, United States - 4-CB3-27 metaG | ecosystem: Host-associated > Plants > Roots > Rhizosphere...
CAGGGAACGGAAAGGCAGGTCGCGTAGCTCACGTACGCCATCGTCGGGCGACGTCTTGCCGTCCCGAATTTCTTCCAGGAGCGCGCGCAGGCGTGAAGGGTCCACAACAGGAGACTATCATCAGATACGCCGAATTCACCAGCACAGGGGCGAGCCGCAGTCTCACAATAGCCGCATGAGGTCGTGGCCGGAGTGACGAGTCGGCCCAGCCCCTCCTTGGCCGGTCAGGATCGGGGCGAGTCGGCAGCCGGCTCGCGTTCGTGGATCTCGTAGATCACGCGGGTGTGGGCCGCCCGATCGTGGGGCGCCCGGCGATCGTGGTCGAAGGGTGCGAACAAGAATCCGGCCAGCCACGGGATGGCCACGACCAGATTGGGCACCAACAACATGCGCAGCAGGGCCCCGGTGCTGCGATCCCACAAGGAAACGTTCGCCCCAGCCACCGCTGCGCCCCACTGCAGGCTGATGATGGCCACGGCCACCAGAGGACCCCAAAACTCGACCGCGAAGCGCAAGAGCAGGTTGGACACACGCACCGGGCGCGTCGTGCCCACGATGCGCAGTCCCAGCAGGCGCTTGCCGATGGTCTTGCCCCACAGGCGATGAGACAGGACATAGTACGCGGCAAAGAGCAGCAGTCCGATCTGCGCCGCCGCATGCTGCGACCGTCCCAGCGCCGCGGCCGCTATCTGACCCAGCGGTGCGATCAGCATCGCGTCCACGACCACGGCAGCCGCACGCGGCACCAGTCCGCCAGCCACGCGCGGCTTGGGCCGCAGCGATTCCAGCCGGTCCAGCAAATCCTCGTAACTGCCAGGCCGCTTCTGCGGATCCGGATCCATCATCTCGCGGATGAGATGACGCAGCCGCCAGGGCGCAGCCTCGCCCGGGATCTCGGGCCGCGGGGCCGCGCGATGGAGTTGCAGCATGGCGCCCAGGTTGTCAGCCTGAAACGGCACGCGGCCGGTGAGAAGCTCGTGGAATGTGATAGCGAGCGCGTACACATCGCCGCGCATGCTGGGGCCTTCGCCTGCGATCTGCTCGGGCGCCGCATAGTAGGGCGTGCCCACGAAAGCGCCGGCGCCGGCATCGGCGGGCGCGGCCACGCCGAAGTCCGCTACTTTGATCGCGTGCGACTGCTCGCCGGCCGGAATCGCACCCAGCAACAAGTTCGACGGCTTGATGTCCCGGTGGACCATGCCGCATCCGTGGGCCGCGGCCAGAGCCCGCGTGGTCTGGATGATGTATTCCAGCGCCTCGCCCCAGGGCAGCGGGCCTTCCCGCTGGATGTACTCGGCCAGTGTGCCGCCTGGCACGTGCTCCATGGCGAAGTACGGCGCGCCCTGGAAATTGCCGATGTAATAGATGGTGACCACGCTCGGGTGCTGCAGGCAGGCCTGGGCCTGCGCCTCCATCACCAGCCGGCCGACCAGTCTCTCGTCGCTGGCCAGCTCCCGGCGCAACACCTTGATGGCCACGGTGCGCTCCAGCGACATGTCGTGCGCCAAGTACACTGCGCCCATCCCGCCCTCGCCCAACAACTCGCGAATCTGGAAGTGATCGATGCGCTGGCCGACCAGGGAGTCAGTCGATGCAACCGGATGCTCGATCACCGGACCTACCGCGTCCAGGGCCGTGGCCGCAAAAGCGTGTGCCGCGCTGGGCGGCTCGTGAAGCCGGATAGTCTCCTGCCTGCCCATGAGCCAACCCGATCCTAGTCCCGGCCGCGCGATCGCGGAATTTTTTGAATCTCCTCGGCTGCGTCTCGCAGCGGCAAGAACCTGGCTCCCTGGCTGCGCGCTTCATCTAATGTGGCGTCCAGCGCGGCGAGCTTGCGGGCCAGCGGCACGCGCAGGTCGGGCTGCTTGGCCACCAGCGCTGCAGGAAACCCGTCAGTCTCGGCGTCGGCCAGGTCGATGCCGTGCAGTTCCAGATTGAAGAACGGGGTTCCCAGCGCCGCAGCTGTCAGTCGCCGCCGCAGCCACTCCGGAGCGATGACCAAGGTGGTGCCTATGACGTGCAAGCGGAGCCACGGGGTCACCGTGATGGGCAACTCCATGATGGGCTGGTCGCCGCGGCGATAGGGCGAGCCAGCCGCGGGCCGGTAGGGCGCGCGCGGCGCCCGCAACACCGCCGGGCTGCCCAGGATGCTGCCCGAGCGCCGACCGGTCAGGCGAATCAGCCCCATCACGGCAGCCTTGGCCAGATAATACGGGATAGCCGGAAAAGTCGACGAATCGTAACGATAGCCGCGCTGGCAGAGCAGATCGATCAGCTCAGCCGAGATCTCGTAGCCGGGCGCGCGGAAACCGACCGGCGGCTGCCCACAGAGCGCGGCGATGGCGGCGTGGGTCCGATCAATCTCCTCGGCGATGCTCGGGCTTGCAAGCCGGACAAGGTTGTAAGGATGGGTGTATGTGTGGCTAGCCAACTCATGACCCGCACGAGCCAGGTCAGCCAGGATACGGCGGCCTTCGTCGTCTTCTTCGAGGTCGCGCCCCACCACGAACAGGGTCGCGCGAAGCCCGTGCCGGCTGAACAGGTCTGCCAGTCGGGGCAAACACCGGCGCAAGATCACATGCCGAATCTCGTCGGGCGCGGCGCCGAGCGCGTGGATGCGGCAGTAGCACTCGACCGGATCGAGATCGACGGAAACAGAGACGATGGGGCCAGCCGACACGCGGATATCGTATCAGACGCCAGGTCCCTGGTAATCTTGTCTCGATGCCTGCCTCCACCCCCCTGCGCTATCGCGTGGCCATGCCCGAGCCGTCGAGCCACGAGTTTCACGTCACCCTGCAAATTCCGACCTTGCGCGAGCGCCCGGTGCTGGACTTGGTCTTTCCCGCGTGGACGCCGGGCAGCTATATGGTGCGCGATTTTTCCCGGCACATCTACGATCTGCAGATAACCAGCAACGGCCGCGCGATTCCCAGTGAACGGCTGGACAAATTGCGCTGGCGCGTACAAAGCGGCGGTCATCCCGTCGAAGTCAGCTATCGCGTCTTTGCCTTTGACCAGAGTGTGCGCACGTCGTTTCTAGACGAAGACCGTGCTTTCTTAATTGGCACGAGCCTGTTCTTCCTTGTCGAGGGCGAGGCAACGCGTCCCTGCCTGCTCGACATCGAACCACCAGACGGCTGGCGCATCAGCACCGCCCTGGCCGCGGCCCGCGGAACGCGCCATCGTTTTCGCGCCGCTGGCTACGACCAGCTGGTGGACGAACCGGCGGAGATGGGCCGCCACCGCGTTTACGCCTTTCGCCAGGCCGGCACACGTTTCGAAGTGACCATCGCCGGTCCCACCAATGCCGACGTCGCGCGCCTGCTGGCCGACTTGCGACGGATCGTCGCGGCGACCGGCGCGCTCTTTGGCGGGTTCCCGTTCGAGCGCTACCTATTCATCATCCACGCCCTGCCCGAAAGGGGCGGCGGACTGGAACACGCCTGTTCTTGCACGCTCGATATTGCCGGCATGGCTTTCGAGGACGAGAAGGGCTATCAGCGCTTCAACGAGCTGGCCGCGCACGAGTTCTTCCACGCCTGGAACGTCAAGCGCATTCGCGACCAGGTTCTTGGTCCCTTCGACTACACCGGCGAGAACTATACCCGCCTGCTCTGGTTTCACGAGGGCTTCACCGAGTACATGCAGGCCATCATCCTGCTGCATGCGGGTCTGCTCACAGCCGAGCAATATCTTAAAGATCTGAGCGACGACTGGGCCAGGTACGCCGGCCGCCCCGGCCGCAACGTCACGCCGCTTTCCCAGCTGTCCTTCGAGGCGTGGATCAAGCAGTACAAGCCCGCTGACAACTACGTGAACCGCGCGGTCAGCTACTACGAAAAGGGCAAATGGGCCGCGCTGCTGCTGGACCTCGTGCTTCGCCAGGCGACGCGGGGCCGGCGCGGGCTGCCGCAGGTGTTCCGGCGTTTGTGGCAAAGTCACGGCCGGCGCGGCCGCTCCATCACCGCGGCCGACATTCGCGCGGCTGCCGAATCCGTGGCAGGCCGCTCCCTGGGCGCGTATTTTTCGCGCTTCATCGACGGCACCGCCGAGCTGCCCGTGCCCTCCTGGTTGCGCCGAGCCGGGCTTGCGGCCCAGGCCTGCTCACCCGCGCAGGCAGAAGGCGAGGACGGGGTGAAGATTCGTCGACAACAGGGCTGGGCCGGACTCAGCTTCGCGGCTGGCGAGGCCGCTGTGGTCAAGAACGTGATTCCCGATTCGCCGGCCTGGAAGGCTGGACTGACCTTCCGCGACGAGATCGTGGCGGTCAACGACCATCAGGTCGATGCCTCGACCGTGGCCAAGCGGCTGGCTGACCGCGGCCCTGGCCAAACTGTCACCATCGCGTTCTTCCGCCAGCAGATCCTGCGCACGACCAGTCTGCGCCTGGTGCGCACGCCCGAACGCAAGTGGACATTCGTCGTCGATCCGTTTGCGTCGCCGGCGCGACGACGGGTGGGCCAGGGCTGGCTGCGCGGATTCTAGCCACAAAAAAGGCAGGGTACCGAAGCACCCTGCCCTGTTGGGAAAGAGAACTGATCAGCCTAGTTGAAGACGATGCTGTGCAGGCAGAGGTTGGTCACGGTGTAGGCGTTGTTGATATCCGCCGACACCTGCAAGCCGATCTTGTCGATGGCCGCCGGGCCACCGTCCGCGCCGAAGGAACCAGGGTTGCCGTCCCAGCAGGTCTTGCTGAAGCTGGCAATGGGCATCGCCGTCCCCGAGATGGCGGTGGCACAATAGGTCGTCCCCGCATCGTCACCCAGCTTGTGAATCTCGGCGCGCATGACGGCGCCCGCAGGCGTGGGCAGTCCGTCGAAGTTCATCGTGATGTTGGTGTACGTCTTGCCGATCACGCCACCGGCCGTGGTAGAGGAGTTCACGCCGATCTGGAGGCCCCAATTTTCGGTGTAGTCAGCATTGACCACGATGGGGACGCTGCCCGTAATACAAAGGGCGTTGTCTGAACTCCACACGGCCTTGCCACCAACCTCAGGGCACGGGTTGGCCGTCGTGATTGGCTGGGATGACAGACCGCCGGCGCCAGAGGCATCGCAGGTCGGGGAGGTCAAGCTGTCCTGAGAACCCAAGGCGACCCAGCCGTATCCGGTCATCGGCCCAGTGGCCGCGCCGCTGGCGAAGCTCACGGTATCGCCGCCGCCGCCGCCGCCAGAGCCGCCGGTGCCGGTATTGTCGTCCTTGCTGCTCGCGCAGGCGACCGCAAAAATGGAGATAGCGCTACAAATTACTAGTGAAATACGGGACGTGCTCTTACTTGCGTTCATGTCACCCTCTCGGTTGGTGTTTACCTATTCAATAGCAGAAGCGATTGAAGTGGGAAAAACATATCTGAACTAATTTCCCAGCTCCAGTCTTTGCGTCGGACGCAGCGCGTTCTAACTGTCCACCCGCGACGCTGGCGGGCTCAGGCGGGCAAATCAACCTTGCGGCCCGGTCTCCGGCGTCACGTTCGAGGTCGCGTCGACGATCGCTCACCTCCGCGCTCCCCGGCTGGTAGACTGCGCGTTCGCCATGAAACTATCTGCCAGTCTTCATGACCGCGTGCTGGTGGCCGCGGATGCGGTCCGCCAGCATCTAGGCGTCACCAGCGCCCAGGTCGCCATTGTCCTCGGCTCAGGTCTGACCGCGGCGTCCGCCTCCCTGACAGACGTCCGCTCCATCGACTACGCGCAGCTTCCCTGCTTTCCCGAAACCACGGTGGCAGGCCATCCCGGCCGCCTCCTGCTGGGCAGGATGGCTGGCAAGGGCGCGCTGGTGCTGTGTGGCCGCGTGCACGCGTACGAGGGCTATGCACCGGCAGAGATCGGGTTCAGCGTGCGGGTAGCCGCAGCGCTGGGTGTCGGGACCGTCGTGGTGACAAACGTGGCTGGCGGAATCGAGCCAGGACTGGCCGTGGGCGAAATCGTGTGCATCCGCGACCACCTGAATCTGACCGGCCTGTCGCCGCTTTCCGGCGCCAACGACGAACGTTTGGGGCCGCGCTTCGTGGACATGACCGACACGTACACCCCTGCCCTGCGCGTCCTCGCGGCGCAGGTAGCGCAGACGCTCGGTGGCAAGCCCCTGCGCGAAGGCGTTTACGCAGGCATGTGCGGACCGTCCTACGAGACCCCGGCGGAGGTGCGGATGCTGCGCACCCTGGGCGCGGATCTGGTGGGCATGTCCACGGTCCACGAAGTCATTGCCGCGCGCCACGCGGGCCTCAAGGTTCTCGGCCTGTCGCTGGTGGCCAATCCAGCGGCCGGCGTCCTCAGTACGCCGCTGCGACACGAGGACGTGACCAGCGCCGCAGCCGGCGGCGCCGCGCGCATGGGCGAGTTGCTGCAGGGAGTGGTGGCGAAGCTGTAGAGCACCTGACGGACGATGGCTCCGGCCAGGGCCACGTCCACGTCTACGACCACGTCCACGTCCACGACCTTCTGCGGCTATCGCAGGATTAGGGTTGCCCATCAGGCTTTAGGCGGTGCTATGGTGACCGGCAATGTCTGCCATCCGCACCGACGAGCTGATGGCCCGAATTGCGGCCTACGAGGAAGGCCCATTTCCGCAGAAAGACCACTTCCATGCGGCGCTCGCGCCGTGGAAAGATCGCCTCGACGAGAACGCCCTTTTCGTGCTGACCGCAGCCCTGCGCAAAAGCGACCGACGGCGCGCGCGGTTGGTGGCCGAGGCGCTGGGCTGGCTGGCCGGCACCCCTTGCGGGCCACTGCTCGTGCCCGTCATGCTCGACCCCGGAGCGCCGCTGCATCAGCGCGCTGCCGCCGCTGCCGCCATCCAAGAGTACTCCCCGGGTACCACGCACACGCTTTCGCCGGATGAGCGCGGCGTCTTGCTGGAGCTTCCAGTGCGCGAGATGGTCACCGAGGCTGGCGACGATTCGTTTGCGGCCGAGGCCATCCGCGCCGCCTACCGCAGCACGCCCCCGCAGGACCGCAGCGGCTTTTCCCAAGCCTTGGTCCACTTGGCGGGCTCGGATGCCAGCCGCGTGACCGTAGTCTTGGGTCACCTGCTGACGGTCGAAGACGACCCAGACCGGCGTGGGGAACTGATTGGGCTTCTCGGCACCAACCCCAGCCAAGAGGCTGCGGACTTCTTGGCCGGGCTGGCGACGGCGACCAAGGATGCCAGCGAGGCAGCCATGACCGCGCGCCTGCTGGAGGCGCTGCGCACCCAGGGATACTCGGGTCAGGTCAATCCGGTCTGGCGCGAGGCAACCTGCTTCGCTACGGGCTCGGATGGTGATTCGTGCTTCGCCTTGACCTTCGTGATCCCGCGACCGCCCGCGTTCGCCTTGGCACACTTTCTCATCAGTCTGGTAGACGGCGTGCGCGACGCCCTGGTGCACGCCCCGGCCAGCAAGCGCGAAGCCGAGGAGTTCATCGCGCGCGAGCGCGAAATGATGACCCCCCTTTCGGGCAACGTACCGATTGAGGTCGGACTCAGCATCTTGCAGGAAGCGCGCGACCGCGCACGACCGGCGAGCGTGGATGAGGAGCCGGACATTCAGTCCGCCCTGCGCGCCATGCAGCCGATGTTGTCGCGCGCGCCCGCAGCTCCCGAGCCCCTGCCCGCGCGCAGACACATAAACGCCAACGCACTTCGTGGCCTGCTCACCAGTCCCGGTTTCGAATACTGGTATCTGGAACCAGGAGAGGAAGTCATGCGTCCGGCCCTCGCGGCCATCAGTCGTCCCAGCCGGGCCAAGACCCCCCGCGGCTTGGAGAGCGAGATGACCCGGCGACTGGACAAGGTGATGCCGGTCCTGCTCGAACGCATGGTGGCCACCGGAGAAATTGAACGTCTTGGCCAGATGCTGCGCCACCAGGCCCGGGTGCTGCGCGCGGCCGGGGACGACAAGCGCGCCAAGCTCTGTCTGCAGGTGGCCGCCAACATGGCGGGCGGCGATCCCGAGTTCCTGGTCCACCTGGCCATGCGCTCGCTGGCTGTGGCCGCCGAAGCCAACGCGGCCGAGCCACACAAGACGCCCGGACACGAACAAGAGGGTCGGGATTCGCTCCTCCATCGCATCGGGGAAGCGGCCACGCGAATTACCCTGCGCGAAGTGGCCGAGTTGGACCTAGGCACCGAGATCTATCAGGCCATCAACGAAGCCAATCGTGCGGCGCCCTCGGCGCGGCGCTCGTCGCTGGCGGCGATCGAGCATGCGGCGCTGGCCTTCGCTCGCCACTTCTTGAGTTGGGTGGAGGGACGGGCGCCCGACGTCGAGCCGTCCGAGGCCGAGGTCGTTGGCCTGGTCACCGGCCTGCGCAATCTGTTGGTGGAGAAGGGCGTGGTGGATGCGGCCTATCGTCTCGACGCCGCGGGCGAGGCCGCGGCGGCGGCCCTGAATTTCGTCGAGCATCACTGCCGGGGCGACTGCCCGCATCGCTGCCTGGACCGCCGCGACCAGGACGGTCGACTGCTGTTCTATTCACGACCGCCCCTGTGGGAGGTCCGTCCCGAGGACCTGCGGGCCCAAGCCAGTCCGGATCGCAACAAGCGCCCGCAGGCGTGAGCGACAAAAAGACCGGGTAACCTTGCAGCTGCTCGTGTCATCTCAGTCAAGCAAGAAGGAGGAGGACCGTGGAACACAAGCTGCCTGAACTTCCCTACGCCAAGGACGCACTGGCCCCGCACATCTCGAAGGAAACCCTCGAGTACCACTACGGCAAGCACCATGCGACCTATGTGGCCAACCTGAACAAGCTCATTGTAGGCACGGAGTTCGTTGATCTCGCCCTGGAGGAGATCATCAAGAAAGCCTCGGGCGGGATCTTCAACAACGCGGCCCAAATCTGGAACCACACATTCTACTGGAATTGCCTGTCGCCCCAAGGCGGCGGCGAGCCGAGTGGCCCCTTGGCCGACGCCATCAGCAAGAGCTTCGGCGGGTTTGCCTCTTTCAAAGAGAAATTCAGCAACGCAGCGGTCACGCTGTTCGGCTCGGGCTGGGCCTGGCTGGTCAAGGGCCCCGACGGGAGTCTCAGCATTCAGCAGGCGAGCAACGCCGGCACGCCGCTCAAGGACGGCCAGAAAGCCATCCTGACCTGCGACGTGTGGGAGCACGCGTATTACATCGACTACCGCAACGCGCGCGCGAACTACGTCGAGGCGTTCTGGAAACTAGTCAACTGGCGGTTTGCGAGCGCCAACTTCAAGTAGCGGATAGCTAGCCAATCCGTGTCCGTCAGGCGACCTGCGGGCCCAGGGGCAAAGCGCGCTTTTCGGATTGCGCGGCGGCGGTGCCTGTCTGCGCGCGCGCGGCGGGTGCGGCTGGCATGCGGTTGGCGGCCAGAAACTGCTCGATGAAGGCCAGCGAGGAATCCACCTGGTCGACCTGAACCAGGATCAAGTCCCCGGGCAACAACATGCGCAGCCCTGTCTCGATGGCGTGGAACTCGCCTCGGGTTTCGATGATCTCGGCCACCCGCGTGCTGCGCCCCAGCCCGCGCTGCATGAGCGACACCACCTCGCCATCAGGCCGGCCGCGCGTGCACTTGTCCTCGTAGATGATCACGTGGTCAAAGCCGTTGCCGATGATCTCGGCCTGGCGAATGATGTCCACATCGCGCCGATCTCCGGCGGCGGTGTACACCACCAGCCGCCGATCGTGCGGCATGCGACCAATGGCGTCGATGAGCGCCACCAAAGCGTCGGCGTTGTGACCGTAGTCGATCACAATGGTGGCCTCTTCATACTCCAGCACGTTGAACCGCCCCGGCGTGCTGCGGGTGTCGCTGGTGAAGGTGGCCAGGGCCATGCGCATCACTTCGCAGGACACGCCCACTGACCAACAGGCGGCGGTGGCGGCCAGCACGTTGTCGACCTGGAAGCCGATCTGGCCGTCGCGGGTGAGCGGCACCGCGCCCAGGCTGGTCACCCGCTGCTCGCGGTTGCCTTCGGCCAGCACGACCGTCTCGTTGCACACCACCACGGCGCGTCCGCCGCGTGCGCGGTGGGCGACGATGAGCGGGTGCTTGGGATCGCGCGCGAAGAAGATCACCGAGCCAGGACAGTAGGGCGCCATGGCCACAGTCATGGAATCGTCGGCGTTGAGCACGGCTGCGCCGGTGGGCGCGACGTTCTCCACCACAGTGC
>Ga0265342_10005096_pt1 | contig 10122 bp, 9 predicted proteins | sample 4CB327metaG_FD_203125 | JGI IMG/M metagenome (GOLD analysis project Ga0265342, IMG submission 203125) | Rhizosphere microbial communities from Carex aquatilis grown in University of Washington, Seatle, WA, United States - 4-CB3-27 metaG | ecosystem: Host-associated > Plants > Roots > Rhizosphere...
ACACGGGATAATCGGTGTAGCCGGCTGCGTCACCGCCATAGAACGTCGCGCGGTTATAGGGCGTGAGCGGGAGGCCGTGTTGCAAACGGCGCGGCAGGTCCGGATTGGAAATGAATATGCGGCCGAAAGCGATCGCATCCGCGTGCCCTTGCGCGATCGCGGCTTCCGCGGATTCGCCGGTGAAGCCACCGGCGGCAATCAGGACACCGCGCCAGAGCGGGCGGAACAGCACCATTGCCGACGGCACGTTCTGCCAATTCACTTCCGCGCGCCCTGCCCCGCTCGATCTGGGCTCGATGAAATGCAGGTAGGCCAACCCCAGCGGATCTAGCGCCTTGACCACATGCGAGAACAACGGCATCGGGTCAGCCTCGCCGCTGCCGTTCGCAATCCCGTAAGGCGACAGCCGTACGCCGACGCGGTGGGCGCCCCACACTTCGATCGCCGCCTGCGTGATCTCAAGCAACAGGCGCGCACGGTTTTCGATCGACCCGCCATATTGGTCGGTGCGCAAATTGGTGTGCGATTGCAGAAACTGCTCGAGCAGATAGCCGTTGGCGCCGTGAATTTCGACGCCATCGAAGCCGGCTTCCCTGGCGTTCTTCGCGGCCTGACGGAACGCCTCGATCACGTCCTTGATTTCGCCGGTCTCAAGCGCCCTCGGCGTCTCGTATGGCACCATCTTGCCATCGGCCGTCATCGCCAGCATGCCTTCGTTGGTAATCGGCACGGCCGACGGCGCGACCGGCAGCGCGCCGCCGGGCTGATGCGACGAATGCGACACGCGGCCGACATGCCAGAGCTGGAGAAAGATCAAGCCGCCTTTGGCGTGTACGGCGTCAACCACGCCGCGCCATCCCTCGATCTGCGCCTGCGAATAGATGCCAGGAACGCCGGGATTGCCGCGGCCCGCCATCATGACCGGAGTGGCCTCCGCGATCAGCAGGCCTCCCGGTGTCGCGCGCTGGGCATAATATTCGGCGTTGAGCGGACGCGGCACGAAACTCGACCGTTCGGCGCGCATTCTGGTCAACGGCGCCATCACGACGCGGTGCGCGAGCCGGTACGGACCGACCTGAAGCGAAGAAAACAGATGCGGAAAGTTCATGGACTGCCCCCGGAAATACCTCTGGAATTCTCTTGGCCGCAATTTGTGATCAAAAGTTTGTAACCGCAACAGGCCGGCCGGCGCGACGGCTCTACAAAAATATCTCCCATGCGCCACCGGACCGAACTACAAAGAACCTCATCGAAAGCTGAGAAAAGCCCATGCCCCATCCCGTCATCTCGCCCGATAACGTCGCCGTCATCACCGGAGGTGCGAGCGGCATAGGCCTGGCCGCCGCCAAGCGCTTTGCGAGCCTTGGCATGAAGGTCTGCGTGGCGGATATCGGCGCGGATCGCCTTGCTTCGACCGAAAAGGAACTGGCGGCGATCGCGCCCGGCGGCGCCGCCAGCGTGATGGCGATGGCAACAGATGTCAGCCGGATCGAAGAGGTCTTACAGCTCGAAGCCGCCGTTCGCGTGCGCTTCGGCGGCACGGACCTGTTGATGAACAATGCCGGCATTCAGCCCGGAAGTGCGATGTTCGGACCGGAAGCAAACTGGCAGCGGATTCTCGGCGTCAATCTGTGGGGCGTCATCCACGGCTCGCAGGTGTTTGCGCCTCGCATGATCGAGCGCGGCAAGCGCGGGCTCATCATCAACACCGGCTCCAAGCAGGGCATCACGACGCCGCCCGGCGATCCCGCCTACAACGTCTCGAAAGCCGGCGTGAAGGCTTTCACCGAAGCGCTCGAACACGAACTGCGCAACACCAAAGGCAACCACATCAGCGCGCATCTCCTGATTCCCGGCTTCGTGTTCACCGGCCTGACCGCGAAAGGCCGCACCGAAAAGCCGGCCGCCGCCTGGACCGCCGAGCAAACCGTCGACTTCATGATCGAGCGGCTGGAAACAAACGATTTCTACATCCTGTGTCCGGACAACGATGTGAAGCGGCCGCTCGACGAGCGACGAATCCTGTGGGCGGCGGGCGATATCGTCGAAAATCGTCCCGCACTGTCGCGCTGGCATCCGGACTACGCGGAAGCGTTTGCGAGCTTCGTGAAGAACACTTAAGGCCTCAAGCTGCCCGGTTCTGCGCGTTCCAGTACCGCTCGAGATTGGAGATCAGAGCCGGGCTGAAATGGCAATAGGCCTGTTCGCGCGCGTATACCGCAACGTAGCGGCGGAAGAGATCGAGCGGCTCGATCGCAACCCTGAACGCCCGGCGGTTACTGATGGCGCCGACCGCGCCGGAGCTGGTCAAATTCTCAACCACGCGCTCAATCGCCGCGTCCATCTCGCCTGCTTCGACAACCTCATCGCAGATCAGGCGCCCTTCCGGACTGTCGCAGAGCAGCTTGCGCTCATACTGCACGAGTTGGCGGGCCAACCGGTCGCCGACAAAGCGATGTAGCCGTAGATTCGCGGCACCCGGCACGATGCCCTCCTTTCGGGCCGGCAGCGTCATGAAGGCGTCCTTTGCCGCCAGCACATAATCCTGCGTCAGCAGAATCTGGCAGTGGCCGCCGATCGCGAAACTTTCGACCACGGCGATCCACGGCTTTTCGATTCCCGCGCCATGGACATCGTCCGGCAGCGCGTCGGGCCGTGCCACGCCGCGCATGAATTTATGCACGAAGCCCAACTCGCGTTGAATGAACCAGAGAAAGGGAATTTTGCCCCGATAAAGATGCGTAAGATTGATCCCGCTGCCGAGTATCCGGCGGCCGCGGTACTTGGCGTGCTCGACCTCGCCGCCCCTGAGCACGGCGATGTTGCTCTTCGGATCGAGTGTCGCCAGATCGATGGCGATTTCTGTCGCATCGATCGTGGCCTGGTCCTCTGCATTCAGGTAGCGCGGGTTCCTCAGCGTGACATGGACGGCGTGTCCACGACGCTCGACCGTCGCCGCGCCGAAGTCGACAAAACCGTCAGCGGTGAATTTTTCGAGATGCTGCGCGGTATCTGGTCTCGGCAGCAGCATCGCGTGGCAAAGATGCCTGCCCGCGCGCCCGTCACCCAGCACGTGCGACAATAATATTCCCTGGTCGATTTCGACGCCTTCCTTGTCGCGTTGCAGCCGGCCGGCATCTTCAGCGATCTCGTCAGAGTTCGGAACGAGGCCCGGAAATGCATTGACTGCGGATCGAACCAGCTCTTCGACGCGGACGAACGTCGAATAGTTTTTCGTCAGCTCTTGATAAACCAAAGCGACGTGTCGCGTCAGAAACCGCTGCCGCGCGTCGCGCGCCTTTTGCTGAATGATTTCGACGGCCTTCGCCTGTTCATCGTTGCGCGCGGGCTTTGCCGGCAAGTGTCCGAGCAACTCACGCGCGAGCTTCCAATAGACCGCGTAACGGCGACAATCGCCGGCGAAATCATCCGTTGAATCTGGTTCAGCGGCTTGCCACGCCTGAACGATCGCGGCCGGAAGCAGGCCAAGAGGAAGCATATCCGACACCACTTCAGTCCTTGCTCGGTTCTCTTTCAGTTCTTCGGCCTTAGATCGAGAACGCGCTTCGCCTTGCCCTGCGAACGTTCGACCATGCCGGGATCGACGATGCGCACCCGCGAGGTCACGCCAACCAGCGCCTTGATCAGGTGTTCAGCCCGCAAGCGCAATTTCTCGCGCTCGTCCGTGGCGCCACCGCCCAAATGCTGGCGCGTCTCGACAACGACATCGAGTTCATCGAGATGCCCGGAACGACGTAACTCGAGGACATAATGCGGCGCCAAACTCTCCTCACCGGACAGCGCCGCCTCGATCTGCGATGGGAAGACATTAACACCCCGCACGATCAGCATGTCGTCGCTGCGCCCTTTGATCCGCTCCATCCGGCGCATGGTTCGCGCCGTGCCCGGCAACAGGCGCGTCAGATCGCGCGTGCGGTAGCGGATGAGCGGCATGCCTTCCTTGGTCAGGGTCGTGAACACGAGTTCGCCCGGCTCGCCGTCAGCCAGCGAAGCCCCCGATTCCGGATCGATGATTTCGGGATAGAAATGATCTTCCCAGATCGTCAGGCCGTCCTTGGTCTCGATGCATTCCTGCGCGACGCCGGGCCCCATGATCTCGGACAGCCCGTAAATATCGAGTGCCTGCAATCCCATGCGCGATTCGATTTCCGACCGCATGCTTTCCGTCCATGGCTCGGCGCCGAAGATGCCGGTGCGCAAGGAACACGCGCTGGCCTTGATGCCGCGCCGGTCAAATTCATCGGCGATCGCCAGCATGTAAGACGGCGTCACCATGATGATGTCAGGCTCGAAATCGCAGATGATCTGCACCTGCCGTTCGGTCATCCCGCCGCTGACGGGAATGACCGCCGCACCGAGGCATTCACCGCCATAATGCGCGCCAAGCCCGCCGGTGAAGAGACCGTATCCATAGGCCACGTGGATCTTGTCGGTGGACCGGCCGCCGGCGGCGCGAATGGAGCGCGCCATCAGTTGTGACCAGGTTTCAATATCGGCCCGGCTATAGGCGACGACGGTAGGCTTGCCCGTCGTGCCGCTGGAGGCGTGAATCCGGATGATATCGTCCATTGGAACCGCAAGCATTCCGAACGGATAATTTTCGCGCAGATCTGCCTTGGTGGTGAACGGAAATTTCGAAATATCGGAAAGCTGTTTGAGATCGTCCGGATGGACACCCGCTTCATCGAAGGCGCGCCTGTAGTGCGGCACCTTTTCGTAGGCCCGGCTGAGTGTTCCCTTCAGGCGCGCAAGCTGTATTGAACGTAGTTGGTCGGCGCTCGCCGTCTCGATCGGCTCCAATCCTGGCGCTGCATCCATCCCCTGACCTCGAAGCGGTTTACAACGTCTCCTGCTTGAGCCCGCACTGCTTGCAGGTGAATTTCGCCCGCTTGACGCCGCGCTCGGCGGAGACGCGGTTCGGCGCGCCGCATTTTCCGCAAACCGCCTCGATGCGGGTATTGCCTTCCTTGACCACCAGCGGTTTGCGCGCCATGGCCTCGCGGATCAGCCGCTCCGCCTCTTCGCGCATCGTCTGCTTCGACATCGTTCACACCCGTCATCATCCAAGATGCCGGCTTATAGCACGGCAATCGGGCCTGAGGCGCGCAAAAGAATCAGGTCTCCACGATCACGTAATTGTCTTCGACGTGAACCTGAAAAGTCTCGGCAACAAACGGTCCCTTGGCAAGTGTTTCACCATCTTCGATCACGACAGGATAGGTCCTGACCTTGACGCGATTCGGATCGAACCAGGACTGGCCATTGCGCATGTCGAATTCCCAGCCGTGCCAGGCGCAGCGGAGCAGTTCGCCGACGCGCGATCGCCGATACACGCCCGGCTCCGGCGAGGTCAGCCGCGCGACGCAGGCCGCCTGGTCGAGCGGTGCGCCGGCATGCGGACAGCGATTGAGGAGCGCGAAGAACTCGCCGTTGGCATGGAACACGACCACATCGCGGCCCTCGAGTGTGACCACCTTGTTACCGCCGGGCGGGATGTCAGTGGTTCGAGCGACGATATGACGGGGCATGGCAACCAATCAGTTTTCGCAATCAGAACTTGTAGACGGCGCGCGCATTGGTCTGGAACAGCTTGACGCGTTCCGTCTCCGACAGCGGCGCCTTGAATGCGTAGCGCGGATCGTCGAAATCCCAGTGCGGATAATCGGACGAAAACAGCAGGCGATCGATACCAACCCACTCGATCAGGGAGCGCAGATGTTTGGCCTCGTCGGGCTCATCGACCGGTTGCGTGGTGAACCAGAAATGCTCGCGGACATATTCTGACGGCTTGCGCTTGAGGTGCGGCACCTCGCTGCGGAAGCGTTCGAAATGCTGATCCATCCGCCACATGGTGGACGAGATCCAGCCGAACCCGCCTTCGATGAACACGATCTTCAGGCGCGGGAAGCGCTCAAACACGCCCTCGATCACGAGGCTCGTCAGCGCGGCCGCCATGGTGTGCGCGTTCGACTGGTGCTCCTCCGCATAGTAGGACGGCCAGCCGCCAGCGGTCGGCGGATGACCGCCATAGCCACCGGTATGAATGCCGATCGGCAAGCCCAGTTCTTCCGCGCGCGCGTAGATTGGCCAATAGCGGCGGCGGCCAATCGGCTCGTTGGCCCGAGGCGAAATATTGATCTGCACGTATTCGCCGACCTTGGCGCAGCGCTCGATCTCGGTGATCGCCAGATCGGTGCCGTCCTGCCCGACCAGAATGGAAGGCTTCAACCGCGGGTCACGGCGGGTCCAGTGCGCGAGCTGCCATTCGTTGACGGCGCGCTGGATCGCGGCGCCGCATTCGAGGTCCTGTTGCGAGAAGATGAACATGTCGAGCACCTGCAACACGCCGAACTCGACGTCGAGCGGATCGAGATATTGCTTGCGCATGAAGTCGAGGTCCGAACCCGGCGGACCGCCGGTTGGCGGCCAGGCGTCGCGACGCGAAATCAGAGGCGACGAACGCGGATACGGCGTCGTGCCCATATAGGGCGTGCGCAGGTGATCGCCGTAGGTCTTCAAATGCTCCTGCCAGCGCTTGGCGAGATACGGATTAAGATCGCTTTTCGAATGCAGGCTGGGATGAACGTCGCAATCGACGATCCGGAATCGCGCTCTCGCGGACTTTTCCTGATCAGGCAGCGGGCGGTCGATGACTTCACTCATGCGATCCTCCTCTGAAGTAGATTTAAGCGGCGATCGACAGCCGCGGGAAGGTTTCAAGCGGATTGTCGGCGCACATGCGCGAAACGATGGACGGCGGCAGGTTCGGCGGCACCGCGTCGTCGCCGTCGAACTGCCAGTGCGGATAGTCTGACGCAAACAGGAACATCTTGTCGGAACCGATCATCTCGATGATGTCGGCGACGCTGCCCGCATCCGGCGGGGCGTCGAACGGCTGCATGGTCACGCGAACATGGTCGCGGATGATAGCGGCCGGCTCGCGCTCGACCCACGGCACCTCGACGCGGACGCCGCGCCATGTCTTGTTGGCGCGCCACATGAAGGCCGGCAGCCAGGTCACGCCGGATTCCATCAGCACTACCTTGAGCTTCGGAAATTTCAGGAACACGCCTTCATAGATCAGGCTCAGCACCTGGGCCTGGAACGCCTGCGCCTCGGCAAGATAGTATTCGTAGCGATAGGACGGCCATCCGACCGAACTCGGCGCTTGCCGGTAGGCGCTGCCGGCGTGAATGGCGATCGGCAATCCGTGTTTCTCGGCGGCCTGCCACACCGGCCAGTAATGCCGCCTGCCGAGCAGGCTCTCGCCTTGCGCCAGCACCAGAACCGAAACAAAGCGCTTGTCGCCGGCGCGCCGCTCGATCTCCTCGATCGCGAGATCCGGCGCCTGCAACGGAAGCACGATCGAGGCCCGCAGCCGTGGATCGCGATCCAGCCACTCGGCCACGATCCAGTCATTGATCGCCTTGCAGAACGCCGCCGCCATGTAGGGATCGTAGACGGCCTGCGCGCCATACAGCACGTTGCAGATCGCGTGACTTGCGCCAAGCTGATCGAACGCGCCGCGCTGAACCATCGAAAGGTCGCTGCCGGGTTTGCCGCTTTTGGGCCGCCAGTCGGTGCGACCCGAGAGCGGCATGTGCGGCGGATAGCTGTTGAGGTCGAGGCCGTCGATCGCCCGGCTTACGACTTGCTCCTTCCAGTGGTCGTCGAGATAGGGCAACAGCGTGGTGCGCGTGCCGCCAATAGCCGGATGGATATCGCAGTCGATCCGCGTCGCCGCCATGTTCCGTCCCTTGATCTCGTTGTCGCAGGCCGCTTGGCGGACCAGCATTTTGTTGGGAAGTGTGACGCTGCCCGGCAGCGAAGGCAAGGGCCGCCGGCCGGATCAGATCGGCGCGGCAAGCATGGCGGACGCCCTGTAGAGTTATACTTTCAATGCTGGCACGCCCGTTGCACGCCATGTTTGCGTGAGAAACGCTGGTCGGTGCATCGTTCTTTCGGAGACCCCATCATGATCCTGATCCGCGGCGGCACGGTGGTAAACCACGACCACACGAGGCGTCTGGACGTCCTGGTCAGCAACGGGACGATCTTCGCGCTTGGTCCTTCGCTCGATGCGCCCGCCGGTACAGAGGTGATCGACGCCGACGGCTGCTACGTGATGCCGGGCGGCATCGATCCGCACACCCACCTCGAGCTCGCCTTCATGGGCAGCGTCTCCGCCGACGATTTCGAGTGGGGCACCAAGGGCGCGCTTTGCGGCGGCACCACCATGGTCGTCGACTTCTGCATTCCCGATCCCGGCCAATCCATGCTCGCGGCTTATCAGGACTGGCGCCGCAAATCGGAGAAGGCGGCGTGCGACTACGGCTTCCACATGGCGGTGACGTCATGGTCGAAGCAGGTTTTCGACGAGATGGAGACGGTCGTCAAAACCTACGGCATCAACACCTTCAAGCACTTCATGGCCTACAAGGGCGCGCTGATGGTCAACGACGACGAGCTCTACAACTCGTTCGCGCGCTGCGCCCATCTCGGTGCGCTACCGCTGGTGCATGCCGAGAACGGCGATGTGGTGGCGCGGATGCAGGAGTCGCTGCTCGAGAGCGGCATGACCGGGCCCGAAGGCCACGCGCATTCGAGGCCGCCGCTGGTCGAGGGCGAGGCCACCAACCGCGCCATCATGATCGCCGATATGACGGGCTCGCCGGTCTATATCGTGCACACGAGTTGCCGCGAGGCGCATGAGGCGATTGCGCGGGCGCGCGCCAATGGGCAGCGCGTGTTCGGCGAACCGCTGATACAGCACCTGTTGCTCGATGCCGATGAATACCAGAACAAGGACTGGGACCACGCGGCACGGCGCGTGATGTCGCCGCCGTTCCGCGACAAGCGTCACCAGGATAGTTTATGGGCCGGGCTGCAATCGGGCTCGCTGCAGGTGGTCGCGACCGATCATTGCGCCTTCACGACGGAACAGAAACGCCTGGGCCTCGACGACTTCCGCAAGATCCCGAACGGCACCGGCGGCCTCGAAGATCGCATGCCGCTGCTTTGGACCGCAGGCGTCAACACCGGCCGATTGACTAAGGAAGAGTTTGTCGCGGTGACGTCGGCCAATATCGCACGCATCCTCAATATCTATCCGCGCAAGGGAAGGCTCGATATCGGCTCGGATGCCGACATCGTGGTGTGGGATCCCCGCGCGAGCAAGACCATCAGTACGAAAAGCCAGGTCAGCAGGATCGACTACAATGTGTTCGAGGGCTTTGCCTGCGTCGGCGCGCCCGTGGTCACCTTGTCGGGCGGCAGAATTGCTTTTGCAAAAGGCGAACTACGCGCCGAACAGGGCGACGGCAAATATGTCGAGCGGCCGCCCTTCTCGCCGATTCACGTCGCCAATTCGACCTGGAAACAGGCGACCGCGCCGAAGGCCGTCTCGCGCGCGGACGTGACGCCGTAATTCCCGCGCCGGCGCTCAAATGTGCTGGGCAAACATGATGCGATGCCCCTCGGGCGTTTCCACATGCATCTCGCGCCGGCGCCAGGGTTTGTCTGACGGTGCGGAACGGATACGCGCACCACGCGCGACGAACTCGCCGTGCAAACGGTCGATGTCATCTTGCGAGCACATAGGCGTGAGGCTGAAGGTCGGGTTTGGTCATCGCATCACCCGTGATACCGGCAGACGCCCCGAAGGCGCTGCAGGTCAAAGCCGGCTCCCCTGCTTTGACCGTTGTGCGCCGATATTATGGCGTGAAGGAAGAACTGTTTGAGGTGACCGTCACCACGCACCCCGAAGGCCGCTATATCTATTCGATGGATATGCAGCGCTCGCTCCGCCCGCGCGTCTAAAGGCCGGCCTTCGTCCTCACGGGATCAGCAGGAACGGCTGTCCCTTCTTGACGATGTAGGCGATCAGGTACGTGAGCGGCGACGTGCGGTCGGCGTTGCGAAATATCCTATGTGTGAGCTGCGCCTTGTCCTGATAACTCTGGCCGGCCGTAATCCGCTTCAGTTCCTCGTCCTCGTATTGGGATTCGGCGACTCCTTCGAGCACATAATTGTGCCCGACCGACGGATGGTGGTGTGAGGGCAAGCCGAGACCGGGCGGATACGTCGTCAGTACCAGACGAA
>Ga0265342_10005099_pt1 | contig 10118 bp, 7 predicted proteins | sample 4CB327metaG_FD_203125 | JGI IMG/M metagenome (GOLD analysis project Ga0265342, IMG submission 203125) | Rhizosphere microbial communities from Carex aquatilis grown in University of Washington, Seatle, WA, United States - 4-CB3-27 metaG | ecosystem: Host-associated > Plants > Roots > Rhizosphere...
CCAGGCTCGACAAAGTGGTGAGCTGAGTGTTCTGCAGATCGGTCTGGGTAACGGCGAGCTGGGTGTTGGTCGCGTAGGCGTCGGCGCGGGCGGCTACGGCGCGGGCGGCTTCGAGGCTCGCCGTCTTGTCGCCGATGCCGACATAATCCGACGACACTTTGCCGCTGGCGACCTGGGCCTGGGTGGTGTCGAGCGCCGTGTTCGCTTTCATGATCTGCGAAAGCAAGTACTGCGACTGGGCGTTGGTGGCGACTCGATCGACGGTCATAGCGTGCTCCTCACTGGATCTGCAGCAGCGTCGTGTAGAGTTGGTCTACGACGGTCAACATGCGCGCGCCCGCGCTGTAGGCCTGCTGGTAGATCACCATGTTGGACAATTCCTCATCCAGGCTGACTCCGGAGGTCGACGATTGGCGCGACTGCGCTTCGGTCAGCCGGTTGTCCTGCGCGGTTTTGTTCGAGGCGACGGCCGAGCCGCGTGTGGAGACATCCTGGTAGAGCGCAGCGGCATAATTGCCGAGCGAGGTGACCTGCTGGCCGAGCGCGCCGACCTTGGCAAAGCTCTGCCGCGAGGTTTGCAGGTTCTGCAGAGCGGTCAAGCCGCTGGAATCGTCGCTGCCGACGATCGGCCCGCTGGCGGAAAGATCCGCTTGGCCGAAAGCGAGCCGGCTCGGGTCGCCGGCGATCGCCGAGGTGACCGAGAAATCGGCGGCCTGCAGCGCCGTCTGGTTGGCGCCGATCCCGAACAGCTGGGTGAAGCTTATGCCCGTGGTGCCGCGCTCGGTCGTATCCTTGCTCACCTGAAGCTGGTAGCCGGCATAACTTGAGGAGGGCGAAGTCGTGATCGAGCCGTCGCTGTTTAGCGTGAAACTTTCCGCCCCGCCCATCGCGGTGTTGAGCGCGCTGACCACATCGCCGACGCTCATGCCCGCGGTGATCGTGACGCTCCCGGACTTGGCGATGTCGCCGTTGGGACCCTTAAGCTGAAGATCGATCTCGCCGCCGGTGTTGAGGCCGCTCGCGTCGCTCGCCGATAAGCCGGTCGACAGGATCGAAGGAGCCGAAGATTGGAAAAGGTCGTTCAAGCCGAAGAATTGCGAGAAACCGTAACCGCCGCGGGTCGCCGGCGCGGACGCATCATCCTGGACGACGAGGCCGTTGCTGCCGCTCGCGGAAAGCGACAGCTTTCCGTCGGCGAACGTCGCGGTCCCATTAGAGCCGAGCGCCGTGTTCAGAGCCGTCGTGAACCCGCCGACCGTGGCCGTGAAACTCGTCGCCGCGCCGCTGTCGACCGACAGCGTGCCGGCTGTGAAATCGACCGCGATCTTGGAAACCACGTTGCCGCTTGAATCCGTCACCGCGATATTCGTCTTGCCCTTGAAATTGAGCGCATCGCCCGCAACAAGCCCGGTGTCGCGCCCATCGAGCGTGGTGGGCGGCGGATACGCGCTGTTGGCGTTGTGCTGGGCGTTGAAAGAGAGCGCAACACCCTGAGCGAACGATCCCAGCTCGTTCTGCAGGTCGGCCAGCGTACCGTCGCGCATGGTGATGAGGCCCGCGATGCTGCCGCCCGACAGGTGGGGATCGAGGGCCTGGGCCGCGCCGATCGGCTGGCCACTCTGCGGATTGACGCTCTGGATTGAGATCGGCGCAAATGTTCCGTTCGCGCCGCCCGCCGAATAGGAGAGCTGCGCGTAGCTGTCGCCGACCAGGCTGACGCCGTCCTCGGTCATCACCGTGGTGCTGCCGTCCGCCTGATCGACCGTGCGCACGCCGATCAGCTGAGAGAGATTCTGCACCGCCGCGTCGCGCTGGTCGGCAAGCGCGGAATCGGTGACCCCGGCAGCGGTTTCCGTCTTGATCTGCGCGTTGAGATCGTAGATCTGCTTGATCAGCGTGTTGGCGGAAGCGACCGACGTCGCCACCTGGCCGTCGGTCTGCTGTTGAAGCCCGGAAAGGGAACTCTCCAGCGAGGAGATCGACGAGGCCAGGCTCTGAAAAGCGCCGAGTACGCCCGTCTGGCTCGATGAGGCGGTCGGCGACAGTGCCGCCTGGCCCAGCGCCGAGAACACATTGCTCAATTGCGAGGTCAAGGCCGTGCCGTCGCCCGGCGAGCCCAACAGCGCGTTGATCTGGTCGAAGATGCCGCTCTGTGTGTCATAGCTCGCCGACGACGCGCCCGCGGAAAGACTTTCCTGGTTGAGATACTTGTCGACGACGCGCTGGATGTCGGAAATGTCGACGCCGGCGAGCTGGCCGCCGGCCGAAAGCGTCTGCAGGTCGACCACGCGTCGCGCATAGTTCGGCGTGTTGACGTTGGCGACGTTGTTCGAGACGACGCGCAGTGCCGCCGAGTTGGCCTGCAGGGCCGACAGCGCACTCGACATAATTCCGTTGAGACTCAAGGCCCGCGTCCCGAAAATGCTTTGTCTCCGGGCAGCCTGATCGCAAGCCTCGTGCCATGCGTCGGTGCCCGGACCGCCGCGGAAAAGCGGCCAAAATCGCCCTCTCACGCGGCAAGCTTTGCCGCGGGCGGCAGATCGTGCCCCCTCAAGGTGCGTATTATTCCGTATGCAGAGAGCCGTTCGCACCGATTACCTTTGTGGTCCAGGCCTTGCTTTGGCCAAGGGCGGAAGAATAGCGGGCCCTCATTGTGGCGGACATCGCGGCAATCATTGCTATGACCAAGACGACGGTATTGAACGTTCAGAACAACGCGGCGGCGCCTGCCGGTCTCGATGCGCTGTTCGCCGCCTTGCTTCAGACGGCCGCGCAGCCGCCCGCCGATAATGCGGCACAGCCGCCGACCGACAATACGAATCTCACCAGCCAGCCGATTGCTGCGCCGCAGACCGGACCGCAAGCGAGCGTGCCCAATTTGATTGAGCTGTTGCAGAGTCAGTCCCCGCAGCCGAGTGCGCAGCCGTCCGCTGATTCCGCTGCGGCACCCGAGCCGACGGACAACAACGCCACTCAACCGCCTGTGCAACCCGCGCAACCTGTGCAACCCGCGCAAGCGGACACCGCGTTCGAAACTGCGCCGGCCACCGAACCGGCCACAAACAATCCAGCGAACAACGACGCAAAATCCGCGCCCGCTCCGGTGCAGCCCGAACAACCGAAATTACCAGTCGACATCGCGCAAACCGCGCAGCTCGATACGGCACCACCCGCGCCGGACGCGACACCGGCGACGCCAAGCAATCCGCCGCAATCGGCCGACGCCAAGCCGGCAGTGAAGAAGAGCGTACGGAACAATGACGCGCCGGATGCGAAGAACGACCAGAAAGTTGTGCCGGACGCGACGAACGGCGCGGCCATCGCGGTGGAGGTCAATCCCGTTATCGCCGCAATGCCCGCGGTGCAGACGCAAGCCACGGCGACTCAGCCCCAAACGGCCGCCGACAGTGCGACTCCGGTCATCGCGGCAGTCGCGACCACGAGTTCTCAGCCGGTGCGCGGCGCAAGCCAAGTGCCATCCGGCATTCCGCCCGCCAAGGTCGAACAGGCCGTCGCCGATGAAAGCGGTTCACCTAAGACCGAGATGTCGAACGCCGCGGCGAGCGACAGCGACTTGCCCAAGAGCGACACGCCGAAGACCGCAGATGCACCGAAGAGCGAGGCAACTGCCGCGCCCCAGGCGAGTCCGCAGGCTCCCCAATCATCCGCCTCCGGACAATCCGCCCTCGCAGTAGCGGCCACGCAGCCGCAGACCACCCTTGCGGGCCACTCTTCTGTGTACACCAATCTTCAGGTTGCGCCGCAGCATCACGCGGACGTGAACGCCACCGTCGACACGCTCGGTGTGGCCATCGCGGCGAAATCCGCCGACGGCATCAAGCATTTCGACATCCGTCTCGATCCGCCCGAGCTTGGCCGCGTCGAAATCCGGCTTTCGCTCGACGATTCCGGCAAAGCGCAGGCCAATCTGGTCGTCGACAAGCCGCAGACCCTCGAATTGCTGCAGCGCGACTCCAGCGCCCTTACCCAATCCCTTGCTGACGCTGGGGTCAGCCTGTCGAACAATGGCCTCAATTTCTCCTTAAGAGGGCAGGATCGGCAGAGTGACAGCGGCAGCGTGGCCAAGGGGCGCAGCCGCTCCCTGTCCGTGAAGGCCGCCGTGGGTACGGACTCGATCTCGAATTCAGGCTCCATCGCAAGCCTCGCGCTCGACAGCGCGCGGCTCGACATCCGCGTGTAGGCGCGAAAGGAAAGAGTGCCATGACCAGCGTCACCCCGACCAGTTCGACGACCACCTCCAGCGCGACGCAGAGCGCCACCCAGCAGCTCTCCGGCAACTTCCAGACCTTTCTGACGTTGCTGACAACGCAGCTGAAGAATCAGGACCCGATGTCGCCGATGGACTCCAACCAATTTACCCAGCAGCTGGTGATGTACAGCCAGGTCGAGCAGCAGATCGACACCAACTCGAAGCTCGATTCGCTGATCTCGCTCGGCACCAACCAGACCAACAGCTACGCCATGAATTATCTCGGCAAGTCCGTCGTGCTCACCAACGGCCAAGCGGCGCTGGCGAGCGGCGCGGCCAACTGGACCTACGGCCTCGACACCGCCGCAGCCAAGACGACGCTCACCGTGACGGATTCGAGCGGCAAGACCGTTTATTCGGGGCAGGGCGAAACTACCGCCGGCACCCACGCCTTCGCCTGGGATGGCAAGGACAACAACGGCAACCAGCTGGCCGACGGCAGTTATACGTTGACCGTCGCTTCCGCCGCCAAGGACGGCTCGGCGGTGACGACCTCTGTCGCCAGCAAGGGCACGGTCACCGGGATCGATCTGTCGGGCTCGAGCCCTCAACTCGTCATCGGATCAACCGAAGTACCGCTTACCGACGCGACACTCGTCGCCAACTGACCGCAACCGCGGCCGAGAATCGGCTGCACTCTCTGAGGAACGGCAAGCGAGCGAAGCCCGTAAAGCCGAGAAGGAAAGAAACAAATGAGTCTCTATGGCGCCATGATGACCGGCGTTGCTGGCCTGTCTGCGAACAGCACAGCGCTCAGCGTCGCCTCCTCGAACATCGCGAACGTCAACACGGTCGGCTACAAGTCGGCCACCAGCGAATTCGCGACCTTGCTCGCTTCGGCCTCCAGCACCGGCGATACCTCGTCGGCAGGCGTGATCGCCACCGCGGGCCAGAATGTCACCCAGCAAGGCCTGCTGACGACCACATCTTCGGCCACGGACTTGGCGATTTCCGGCAACGGATTTTTTGTCGTCAGCAACTCGCCGACCGATACAACGGAGCAGGAATACACCCGCGCCGGCAGCTTCACCACCGACTCGAACGGCGACCTCAAGAACGCGAGCGGGCTTTATCTTCTGGGTTGGAAGCTCGATACCAGCGGCAACCCGCCGACCAACCCCGCCGATTTGTCGTTGATCAACGTCAGCAATCTGTCTGGCAAGGCGGTCGCCTCCACCAAAATCGGGCTGCAGGCGAACCTGCAGGCCAGCGCCACCACCGCTTCGAGCTATGCGGTCGGCGACATGTCGTTGGCGACCACCGATGCAAACTATGTGACGCCGGACTTTCAGCGCACCATCAACGTCGTCGACAGCCAGGGCGGCACCCAGCCGCTGGAATGGTCCTTCGTCAAGACGGCGGCGAACACCTGGGCCTATGAAGCGTCCTACGCCGGCGACAGCACCAACATCACCGGCAGCAACCCGATCGCCAGCGGCAGCATGGTCTTCAACTCCGACGGTTCGCTGCAAAGCGTCACGCCGACCGGCGGATCGGCTTCGACCACGGGAGCGGTGTCCATCAACATCCCATGGGATTCCACGACCTCCGGATTGTCGCCGCAGGATTTGACGGTGAACATGGGCACGCTCGGCGGCTCCGACGGCCTCACGCAGTTCGACACGACGTCGACGCTGACCAGCGCCAACGTCGACGGCGCGGTGTACGGCAACGTTAACGGCATCTCGATCGCCAGCGACGGCACGGTCTCGGCCAACTTCTCCAACGGACTGACCCAGGCCGTGTTCAAGATTCCGCTGGCCACCTTCGCCAATCCCGACGGCTTGTCGGAAGTCTCGGGCAATGCTTTCGCCGCGACGCCAGGCTCCGGAACGCCCGTGGTTAACGTGGCGAGCACCGGCGGCTCGGGCACGATCAACTCGAAGGAACTCGAAGGCTCGACCGTGGATCTGGCGACCGAGTTTACCAATCTGATCACGACGCAACGCGCTTATTCGGCGTGTTCGCGCATCGTGACCACGGCATCGCAGATGCTCGATGAGCTTTTGCAGATGTCGCATTAACGGAGATTTCCGGCGCCTTTACGCAATGAAGGCGCCGGAGTCTCAAGGGTAGGTGCAAATCTAAGCGAAGTTTTACGAGGACGTTTACCTTGCCCGTAGACCATTTTTTTAAGGCGTCAAGACTACCTTGCCCACGGGTAGTGGAGTTAGGAGTGCGATGAACATGGGCGAAGATCGCAGAGGCCGCGTCAGCTACGTCATCGGGCCGGATGGAAGCCCGTTGACGATGGCCGACTTGCCGCCTCCGAACACAAAGCGTTGGGTCATCCGCCGCAAGGCTGAAGTCGTCGCCGCGGTGCGCGGTGGACTGCTTAGCCTGGATGAAGCCTGCCGCCGGTACACACTGACGGTCGAGGAGTTCCTCGCCTGGCAGCGCGCCATCGACCGCTTCGGCCTGCCGGGCCTGCGTGCGACGCGGGTGCAGCAGTACCGCAACTGAAAACGGAAGTCGGAAGCATTTTCTTAATTCTGATTTCCGTTTTCTGAATTGCGATTTCCGGCGCCATTAAGGCGCCCTTTACCTAACGCACGGCAATGTTTGCCTAGCACGGCGCAACGGCGGGATTTCCTTCCGCTTGCTCGCCGGTTTGCGAGGGAGCGGGCATTGCCTGATTTCATCAAAGCCATAGGGGCCGCGCGGTTCGGCGTGATGGCGGGGGTCGCTGCGGCGCTCACCGCCTTTTTCCTCTACATCGCCGGGGTGATCTCCGAGCCGCCCAAGTCCATCCTGTTCTCGGGGCTGGAAGCGCGCGACGCCGCCGCGGTCACCGCCAAGCTCGACGCCATGAACGTGCCTTACGAGGCCAAGGGCGACGGCGACACGATCTTGGTACCCGCCGACCAGGTGACCAAGCTTCGCATGGCGCTGGCCCAGGACAATCTGCCGGCAGCCGGCGTCGGCTACGAGATATTCGACAAGTCCGACGCCTTCGGCACCACCGCCTTCGTCCAGAACATCAACCGCCTGCGCGCGCTGGAAGGCGAGCTGGCGCGCTCGATCCAGACCATCGACGGCATCGAGAGCGTTCGCGTGCATTTGGTCATTCCCGAGCGACAGATCTTCTCGCGCGATTCCCAGACGCCGAGCGCCTCGGTCGTGGTCAAGACCCGCGCCGTGCTGGCCCGCGGCCAGGTGCAGGCAATCCAGCATCTCGTCGCCGCCGCCGTGGCGTCGCTGTCGCCCGATCGCGTCGCCATCGTCGACGACCGGGGCAATCTGTTGGCCGGCGGCCAGGAGAAAACCGGCGACGACGCCACCGCCGACAGCGAAGAGCAGAACACCACCGATTTCGAAGACCGCATGCGCCGCCGCATCGAATCGATTCTCGCCAGCATCGTCGGCCAGGGCCATGTCCGCGTGCAGGTCAGCGCCGACATGGATTACAATCACACCAGCCAAACCAGCGAGAAATACGATCCCGACAGCAAGGTCGTGCGCTCTACCCAGACCGTCGAGCAGAACGCGACCGATACCACCGGCGCGGGTTCCGGCGCGGTCTCGGTGAGCAGCGCACTGCCCGGTCAGCAGACCGCGGCGGGCAACGACAATGTGAAATCGGACTCCGGGCGCACGGAAGAAACTACCAACTACGAAATTAACAAGACCGTGACGACCTCGACCGTCGATGCGGGCACCGTCAAGAAGCTTTCGGTTGCGGTCGCGGTCGACGGCGCGTCGGGCGGCGCGGACAAGCCGCGCAGCGCCCAGGACATGAAGAAGATCGAGACCCTGGTCAAATCCGCCATCGGCTTCGACGCCGCGCGCGGCGATCTGGTGCAAGTCGTCAACATGCCGTTCGCCCGCGTCGATACCGACGTCGGCACGCCGCCTCCCACGCCGCTGCTCGGGCTCGACGGCCCGGACTGGTTCAAGATCATCGAAGCGGCGATCCTGTCGCTGACCGCTCTATTGATTGGCTTCTTCGTCGTGCGGCCGCTGATCGCGCGCATGTTCGCGCCGATCTCCGCCCACGCCATGCAAGGCCAGATCGCCTCGGGCACACCAATCGCCGGCCAGTTGGCGGCGCCGTCCGCGCTGCCCGCCGATGCGGGGGCGCAGAACGGCCATGCGCCGGCGCAGATCGCGCCGCCGCGCGAAAGCCCGATCGACATCAGCCGCATCGAAGGCCAGGTGCGCGAATCCTCCGTCAAGAAAGTTGGCGAGGTAGTGCAGGCCCATCCCGAGGAAGCGCTCGCGATCCTGCGCTCCTGGCTCCATCAACCGGTGTAACGAACGATGTCTCGCGCGCTCAAAGCCTCGGTCAAGGAAGACATCCGGTCGCTCTCCGGCGCCGAACGCACGGCGATCGTCATGCTGTCGCTGGGTGAGGAACATTCGGCCAAGATCTGGCAGATGCTCGACGAGGACGAGATCAAGGAAATCTCGCAGATCATGTCCAATCTGGGCACGGTGAGCCCCAGCGTGGTCGAGAAGCTGCTGGTCGAGTTCGTCTCGCAAATGTCGGGCACCGGTTCGTTGATGGGCTCCTACGAAGCCACCGAGCGGATGATCGCGCGCATCATGCCGGGCGAAAAAGTCTCCCAGATCATGGAAGAAATTCGCGGGCCGGCGGGGCGCACCATGTGGGACAAGCTCGCCAACGTGAACGAGACGGTGCTGGCGAACTATCTGAAGAACGAATACCCCCAGACGGTCTCCGTCGTGCTCTCCAAGATCAAGCCCGAACACGCCGCGCGCGTGCTGGCCTCGCTGCCCGAGGAATTTGCGATGGAAGTCGTGCAGCGCATGCTGCGCATGGAAAGCGTGCAGAAGGACATCCTCGACAAGGTCGAGCGCACCTTGCGCGTCGAGTTCATGTCCAACCTGGCGCGCACCGCCAAGCGTGACGCCCACGAGCACATGGCGGAAATCTTCAACAATTTCGACCGCCAGACCGAAAGCCGCTTCGTCACCGCGCTGGAGGAAAGAAGCCGCGATTCCGCAGAGCGCATCAAGGCCTTGATGTTCACCTTCGAAGACCTCGGCAAGCTCGATCCAGGTTCGATCCAGACGCTTCTGCGCCATGTCGAAAAGGACAAGCTGGCGCTGGCGATCAAGGGCGCCACCGATGCGCTGCGCGACATCTTCTTCTCCAACATGAGCGAACGCGCCGGAAAGATCTTGCGCGAGGACATGGAGGCGATGGGGCCGGTGCGCCTGAAGGACGTCGACGAGGCGCAAATGCGCATGGTCAACGTCGCCAAGGACCTCGCCAACAAGGGCGAGATCATGATCGCCAACAAGCAGGGCGAAGACGAGTTGGTGTACTGATGAATAAGCACCCGGCCGCCAAGTTCAACTTCGACACGGAGTTCCGCCCCGAAGGCGATCTGGTGTCGAATGCGGCGCGCGCGCGCCAGCGCAAGGTCTTCACTCAGGAAGAAATTGACCTGATGTTCGCCAAGGCGCGCGCCGAGGGCCTCAAGGCCGGCCAGGTTCGCGCCGCCGAAGCCCTCACATTGGCCGTTACCGAGCTCGGCGAAAGGACACGCGCGTCCTTCGCCGCCGCGCGGAATGAAATCGAAGCGCTGCGCGAGGAAGCCGCGCGCCTCGCCTTTGCCGCGGCCCGCAAGCTCGCCCCCGTCGCCATCGCCTCGTTCCCCAGCGGCGACGTCGAAGAGGCGCTGCGCGAAGCGATCCATCAGGCCATCGGCGAACCGCGCATCGTCTTGCGCGCCTCGCAGGGCGTGATCGACGCGCTGTCGGACAAGCTCGCGGAAATCGCCCATGACGAAGGTTTCGACGGGCGCATCGTCACATCGGCCGATCCGGCTATCGCCGGCGGCGATTGCCGCATCGAATGGCGCGGCGGCGGCGCCGAACG
>Ga0265342_10005100_pt1 | contig 10118 bp, 9 predicted proteins | sample 4CB327metaG_FD_203125 | JGI IMG/M metagenome (GOLD analysis project Ga0265342, IMG submission 203125) | Rhizosphere microbial communities from Carex aquatilis grown in University of Washington, Seatle, WA, United States - 4-CB3-27 metaG | ecosystem: Host-associated > Plants > Roots > Rhizosphere...
CGTGACGATCGGAGCCTATGCCGCGCGCCTAGCGGGCGTGCAGACCAAACGAATCGCTACCTCGATCTCGCTCTTCAACTTGTTCGTGACGACGGGACGGCTGGCGAACCTCTTCATGGCGTTCTTCGTAGGACCGCTCTCGGACCAGGCCGGCAACGCGGTCGGCACCATTCGAAGCGATCCGGCAGCCGTCGCGGCGTGGCAGCACCTCTTCGAGACGCAGCTGCGCCTGATCGTCTTGGCCGGCTCGGTCGGCATGGCGGTCTTCGCGCTCTTCCTGCCGATGTTCACCTACCTGTTCCGCCGCGGCGTGCACTCGTTCGAAGCGCGCGGATCGGTGCCGCATTCGCTCGCGCGCCTCTTTTCGCCGGCGGTCCTGCGCGACGTCGTGCGCTCGCAGCACTTCCCGAGCCTCGCCGAACTGCGTTCGTTCGACTGGCGCGGCCTCCCCAAGCGCTTGCTGATTTTCAACACGCTCGTCATGTGCGTCTACGCGATCGGGGTGCAGGCGGCGTTCCTGGCTTCGGTGCTCGACGTCGGGGTGGCGCGCACGGCGATCAGCCTCTCGGGAGTCGTCAACGGCGTGGGAACCATCGCGTTCACGCTCTTCGTGGACCCCACCTCGGCGATCATCACCGACCAGGCCATCCACGGCAAGCGCACCGTCCAGGAGGTTCGCTCGATGGTGTTCTATCTATCGCTCACGGCCATCCTGGGCTCGCTGCTTTCGCAAGCGCTGCTCTATCCCGCGGCCGTGGTCATCGAGGTCGTCGCACGTTTTGCAGCTCACGTCCACCTTTAGAATCGTCGCCGCGTTCTGCGGCGCCATGCTGCTTGCCGGCTGCGCCGGATCGGTCGAGCGCTGGATCGTGAACACGCGGGTCCATCAGGGCGACGTGGCGCTCGAGCGCGGGAATGCCCGGGACGCCGCGCTCGCCTACCGGCTTGCCCTGCGCGTGGATCCCGCCGACCCGAAGGCTCGCACCGGGTTCGTGCAGGCCGCGGAAGCGCTCGCGCGCGTTCAGTACGACGCGGGGAGCTTCGAGGATGCGCTGGCGACGGTAGACGGCGGCCTCGCCGTGGACCCGCAGAGCGCCGCCCTCACCGCGGTGCGGGCGACGGTCGAGCAGGCCAAGCTCAAGCGCGAGATCGTCGTCTCGAACTATCCGACGTATCGGGCAGCGGGCGTGGAAATCCAGCACGCGTACCAGCGTCTGGACGTTACCAACGCCCTGCTGCTGCGCAACCTGCGCCGCTTCGGGCACACGTTCGACGCAGACGACCTCACCGCCGCGATCAAGGGGAGTTACGAGATGCAGCTCGAGCTGGCTAAGGACACGAACCGCCTCATCGTCTATCGGCAGCTCGTCACCTCGGGCGTTCCCGAAGAACCCGCGCAGACGACCAACTTCGGGGGAGCCTCGCTCCTCCCGCTGCCGTAGCGGATGACGGAGGCAAACGTGATCGCTTGGTTCGAGTCCTTGCCCACGATGGCTGCCGGGATAGCGATCGTCGGCGGTTTCGTCGCTGTCTCCCTGTTGATCGGGTACGTCGTCTCCAAGGCGACCTCCGAGGAGGTTCGCGCCGCGCACACGGATCGCGCGGGTTTCATCCTCGCGGTCATCGGCGTCATCTACGCCGTGCTGCTCGCCTTCGTTGCGATCGGCGTCTGGGAACGCTTCCAGCAGGCCGAGGCCCGCAGCTACGACGAGGCCGCGGCGATCTCCACGCTCTATCGCGATGCGGACTCCTTCCCGCAAGGCAAGGATCTGCGGCGCCTGCTGCGCGCGTACGCCCTCTCGGTCGCCAACGTCGAGTGGGCCCGGATGCGCAGCGGCGAGCGGGCGCCGCTCTCCGACGCGCTGCTCGACTCGGTGGACCGCGGAATACGGAATCTGAGCGTGAACTCACCGAGCAGGCAGAACGTGCAAGCCGACATGCTGTCGGCGATGAACACCGCGATGCTCGACCGTCAGACCCGCCTCACCGTGGATTTCGTCGGCATCAATGGGATCATGTGGGTCGTTCTCATCATCGGGGCCTTCGTCACGGTAGCCTTCACGTATCTCTTCGGCTTCGAAAAGACGATCATGCAGCAGCTCATGATCGGCGGCCTGAGCCTGCTCGTCGGATTGGTAATCTTCTTGATCTTGGCGCTGGACTATCCGTACCGCGGCAGCATCGCCGTGCAGCCGGAGGCGTTCCGCGTGCTGCTCGAATCCTTTAGCCGCTAGCGGCGGCAGAGGCCGCGTTCGTCCAGGAAGGCGCGCCCGTTGCCCGCGCGTTCGGCCGCGCGAAAGGATCTCCAGAACGCCTGGCCGTGCGGCAGTACCTTCGCTGGATCGGTTTCGTAGACCGGCCACAGTCCGGACTGCTGCACCGGAAACCGCTGCAGCCACGCGCATAGCTCCAGGTTGGCGTGCAGGCGGCGGTCTTCGATGGATACGAAGTAGCGGGCGCCTTTGCGAATGGCGCTCTCCTCGTCGAAAGGCGTCCAGAGCTCGGGGTCCTCTTCCCAGCCGAAGCGGGCGATGTAGTACTGCACTTCAGGGCCGTAGTGGCCGATGACGACGAGCGCGTCCGGCGGGAGCGTCGCATTGAGGTATGCCGCGCTGCGGTAGACCTCTTTGCCGTAGCGGTAGTACGCCGCCACCGGTTGGCGGCTGGTCAACAGCGCGGCGAGCGCCGCCAGCGGCACCAGAGCGAGCACGGCGTACCGCGCCGCCGGGGCCGCATCGGCCGCGCGAACGAGCGCGACGAAGCGCGCGAGCAGGGCGCCGATGACGAGCGCGCAGAGCGGCAGGAGCGGAAAGAGGTAGTAGTCCACGCGCTCGACCGTCACGACGACGAACGCATAGAGCAGGCCGCCGGCGAGCCAGCTCCAGAGCAGCGCCTTCGAGCGCGCGTTCGCCCACGGCAGGGCTACGAAGCCTGCGACGGCGAGCCAAAACGAGACGCGTCCGAGCATCGTCTCTCTCAGCATGCCCAGGACGCCGCGGAACTGCCCGAGTTTGGCGGCGAAGGCTCCCGGCGAGCGCAGCGAGGCTTCCAGGGCCGGCAGCACGTGAAGACGCGTTATGCCGCTCGCCCAGTGCCACTCGGCGTACGAGGAAACGCGCCGGTCGTAGAGCCAGAGCAGGAGCAGCGGGGCGAAGACGATCGCCGCGACGGCGAGCGGCGCCAGACCGCGCTTCGCGCGCGCGCGCTCCCAGAGCATGCCGCCGAGCGGAGCGAGGGCAAGGACGGCGACGGGTTTGGCCAGATACGCCAGGGCGAGCAGCCCGGACGGCCAGGCCGCTTCGCGCGCCCCCAGGCGCTTGGCATCCACGAGCGTCCGTGCGGCGGCGAAGAGCGCGGCGGTGAGAAAGAAGACCATCGCGCAGTCGGGCATGAACGTGCGTCCGTAGTAGACGCTGCCCGGAAAGATCGCATAGAAAAAAGCGGCGGCGATACCCGCCGCGGCGTCGGCGAAGAGCCAGCGCGCGAAGTAGCCGACCATCGCGATCGTCGCGAGGCTGAACGCGAGCGTGATGAGCCGGCCGAATATCTCGTGGACGCCGAACGCTTTGTAGAGCGCGGCGGCCAGGAAGGGAACGATCTGCAGCTCGAGCTCGACGTAGTTCGGCGGCGGCCCGTTATACGACGTCTGCGGATACATGACGTTGAACTGAAGCTGGGCGAAGTTGCGTGCGATCGCGGCCGTGTCGCCTTGGCGCCAGCCGGGGTGATCCAAGATCGGGTCGTGGATGCCGTGAAGCCGCAGGAGCAGGCCCAGTGCGACGACGGCCCAGAGCGAGATCGTCCAGCGCGTTGCGTTCAATTGAGGTGGCGGAACGTCCAGTACTTATTGAGGAAGAAGTTCACGAAGATGCCGGCGACCGTCGCGGCCAGCCACGTCATCGTAAAGTGGTGAAAGCCGGTACGCGCTGCGATCTCGAAGACGCCCTTGCCCAAAACGAGCGCGACGGCCGAGACGGAAAGGAACTGCAGACCTTCGACGAGCGGATTGCGCCGCGAGCCGAACGTCCAGATGCGATTGAGCACGTAGTTCGAGACGCCGCCGACCATAAAGCCGATCGCGAAGTCGGCGAACCACGAAAGCGTCGTGCTCTTTTCCAGCGCGTGCGCTACGAGAAAGTTTACGACCGTGCCGGAGGCGCCCACGATGCCGAACTTGAGAAACTGACGGACGCCGCGGCGAGCGGCTAGGTCTCGAACGAATCCCGGAGCTGCCACGCTACGCGACCCAGTACCAATCCGCGAAGAGCACGGTGAAGAGGCCGAGCAGCGGGAGAGAGAACGCGACGATCGCGTTGTTTACCCACGGCCGGTCGCCCCAACGGGCGAGGATCGCGAACATGGGAAAGAGGACGAGCGCGAAGCGCGGCATGGACATGAGGTTCGAGGTGGACATCGGAACGAGAATGGAGAGCGCCATGTACGCCATATACGACGGGCGCAGGCTTCGCCAGCCGGCCAGCAGTACCGCGACCATCAGGATCGTAAAGCCGATTTCCAGGGATTGATTGGCGACGACGAGCGGCCCGGTCGCGTGGACGATCTTCTCCACCGCGTTTACCAGGCTCACCCAAGGGGGAGCCAAGTGGCGGTTCCAGTGGATCTGGACGTGGGAGAAGTAGAGCGGGTCGGCGCGCAGCACCCACAGGTACGCCATGTAGACCCCTAGGCCCAGGGGGATGAGGATGCCGGCCGTCAGGTCGAGCAGCCCGCGCACGCCGCCGCGCTCCTTCTGCCCGAACCATTCGATGACGAACGGCACGACGAGCAGCACGCCCTCGACGCGCGTGAGCGCGGCGAAGAAGCCGAAGAGGCCGGCCACCCACCACATACGCTCCCGCATGTAGTAAAACGAGGCCACGGTGAGCATGAAGAAGAGCGACTCGGTGTAGACTGCGGTGAAGTAGACTGCGGTCGGAAAGATCGAGACGTAAAAAATGGCCCGGCGCGCGACGGCGCGATCGTACTCGTGCTCGAGCAGTTTGTAGAGATAGAGCAGGCCGAAGAAGAACGACGCGCTCGATATGAGCAGGCCTGCGATGAGATGGTTGCCGGCCAGCGCGCCGACGATGCGAATGAGCAGCGGGTAGAGCGGGAAGAAGGCCATGTCGGTGCCTTGGTAGCCGATCGTGGCGACGTCGAGGTAGTGCACCGCGTCCCAGCGTCCCCAGACTGCCAGCAGCATGTGCGAGGACTCCTGCACGTGCGTGCCCGCTCGCTGGCCGATGATCACCGCCGCGAGCTCGGCGATGACGACGATCGCGACCCGCGTCAGTGCAAAGTCTACCAGCACCTCGCGCACGGTCTGATTGAAGCGCGCCGCGATGAGGACTTTGCCGATGCAGAAGAGGGCGCCGGCGAGCAGGAATAGGCGCGCTTCGTGGGCGGCTTGCGCCGGCGAGATGAAGGTAAGCCAGAGCAGCAGGAACGGTAGATACGTCGGCGCGTCGTACTGCAGCGATCGTTCCAGCGTGATCCGGGCTCTGCCCGAAAAGTAGCGAGCGTACGCGATCCACGCGACGATCGCCGCGGCTGCGCCCGCGAAGGGGGCCAGGGTGAGGCCCAGCTGGCTGGCGGCGGCGTTGTGGTGCGGGACGACGATCGCATACCAGGCGAAGAAACCGAGGGTCGCGCCGGCAAGCGCGACGGCAAACAAAGCCGGCCAGCCCGCGAGGAGCAATGCGCCGACGCGCCAGGGGCGCGAAGGCAGGGACGGCGAGATTTGGCTGCCGGCTGACACGTCGCAACGTGTTTAACAGGAAATAGGGCGCTTCCCTTGTAGGCTCCAAGCGATGCCACGCTCGATGATGCGGACGATACTGGACCATCCGGTTCACTCGCTCGATTTCGTGAAAGTGACCGAGAGCGCCGCGCTGGCGGCTTCGCGCTGGATGGGGCGAGGCGAGCGCGACGCTGCCGACGGCGCGGCCGTCGAGAAGATGCGCGAAGCGCTCGGCGAGATGGAGATCGCCGGCCGCATCGTCATCGGCGAGGGCGAACGGGACGAAGCGCCGATGCTGTACATCGGCGAGGAGGTCGGGGCGGGCGGCGTCGAGGTGGATATCGCCGTTGATCCCGTCGAGGGCACCAATCTCGTCGCCAACGGGCTGCCGAACTCGATCGCCGTTATGGCGATCTCAGAGCGCGGCGGATTGCTGCGCGCGCCGGATACGTACATGAAGAAGTTGGCAGTCGGCCGTAAGGCGGCGCCGTACGTGCACATAGACGCGCCCGTCCGAGAGAACCTCGAAGCGGTGGCCAACGCATTGGAGAAGCCCGTCAACGACGTATGCGTCGTGATACTGGACAGGCCGCGGCACGCCGCCCTCATTAAGGAAGTGCGCGACGCGGGCGCGCGTATCCGCCTCATCTCCGACGGAGACGTGGACGCGTGCATCGCCACGGCGATCGAGTCCACCGGCATACACGTCGCGATGGGAACGGGAGGCGCTCCCGAAGGCGTGCTCGCGGCGGCCGCGATCAAGTGCCTCGGCGGCAACTTCATGGGGCGCCTGCAGCCGCGCAACGAGGACGAGGCGCGACGCGCTCTCGAGATGGGCATCGGCGACCTCGACCGCGTTCTCCAGATAGACGATCTGGTGAAGAGCGACGACGTCGTCTTCTGCGCCACCGGCATCACCGACGGCGACCTCGTCCGCGGCGTACGATTTTTCGGCAATCAGGCCCGCACGCACTCGATCCTCGTGCACTCCAGCGCTACGGTGCGCTTTATCGACTCCACCCATCGTCTCGGCGCGCGCCCGCAGGGACGCTAGAGGCGTTTCGTTGGTTACGCGCCATCGCCACGACCTCGTCGTCGTCGGCGCGGGCTCCGGCGGGTACGCTGCCGCGCGCACGGCGCGCGAGTTCGGCTGCAACGTGGCGCTCGTGGACAAAGGTCCGCTCGGAGGGCTCTGCATTTTGCGAGGCTGCATGCCGAGCAAGGCCCTGCTGGCCTCGAGCGACGCCTTGCACGACGCGCGCGCCGCGCGGGCTCTCGGCATTGACGTCGGCTCGCCGGTCGTAGACGTCCCTTTCGTCGCAGCGCGTAAGCGCGCGCTCGTCAAGGAGTTCGCCGATTATCGCATCGAGGGGATCGAGGCGTTCCCGCTCTACCGCGGCCAGGCTCGCTTTCTCTCACCGCGAGAGCTGGCCGTCGGCGACGACACCGTGCTGGAAGCGGGCACGTTCGTCGTTTCGACCGGAAGCGACGTCGCGCCGGACCGTTTGCCCGGGCTGAACGATACGGGCTACGCGGACAGCGATGCCGTGCTCGACCTCGAAGCGATTCCGGAGTCGGTCGTCGTGCTGGGCGGCGGGTATACCGCCTGCGAGCTGGGCCAGTATCTCGCGCGGATGGGCGCGCGCACGACCGTTCTCATCCGGAGCGGCCATCTGCTCACCGCCGCCGACGACGACGTCGGCGAGACGCTTACGGAGTGCTTTCGCGCGGAAGGAATTGACGTGCGGACGCACGTGCAGTTGCATTCCGCGCGGCGGCGCGGATTGGAGAAGGTGGTGCGCTACGTCGAGCGGGGCGAGCAGCGGGAAACGGCGGGCGCCGAGATATTCTACGCGCTCGGGCGCGCGCCGCGCGTTGCCGGCCTCGACCTGGAGAAGGCGGGCGTCGCCTACGATCCGGCCGGCGGGATCGCGGTGGATGCGACGATGCGTACGAGCAACCCGAACGTCTTTGCCGTCGGCGACGTGACCGGCGACTACATGCTCGTGCACGTCGCGATCTACCAAGGCGAGGTCGCCGCGCGCAACGCCTGTTTGAACGCGCGCGAAGAGGCCGAGTACGGTTTGGTCGGGGCGCACGCGGTCTTCACCGATCCACAGGTAGCGGCCGTCGGTAAGAGCGAGAAGGATCTGCAGCGGGAGGGAACGCCGTACGTCAGCGGCCGGTACGACTTTGCCGAGCACGGGAAGGCGCAGTGCCTGGCCAAGACGGACGGCTTCGTGAAGATGATGGCCGACCCGCGGACCGGCCTGATCTTGGGTGCGGCGGTGATCGGTCCGGCGGCCTCGGAGCTGATTCACGAGCTGATCGTCGCGATGCGCTACCGCGCGACCGTGGACGATTTCATGCGCATCCCGCACCTGCACCCGACCTTGGCCGAGATTTGGACGTATCCGGCCGAGATCTGTGCGGCGCAGATCGGCATGAAGCGGCCCGGCGACGAGCAGCTCGAGACGGCAACGAGCGTAGCGAGCGACTGACGTCGTGGAACGCGCGCGCATAGCCATCGTGCAGATGAAGCCGGCGAAGGGCCGCTACGCCGAGAATCTGGAAGCCGCCGGCGAAGCCTTCGGCCAGCTCGCCTGGGATCCGCCGGACCTGGTCGTTCTGCCGGAGGGCGCGCTAACGGGCTATTTCCTGGAGGGAGCGGTCTACGACGTGGCGGTCGGCGCGGAACGGTACGCGCACGACCTCGCGCACGCGTGGCGGAGTGCGGGCGCACCGACGCCGGTGGACATTGCGGGCGGCTTTTTCGAAAACGACGGCGGAACCTTTTACAACAGCGCCGCGTACGTGCGGGTCGAGGCCGAAGGCGAACGAATCGTACACCTGCACCGCAAACTCTTTCTGCCGACCTACGGCGTCTTCGACGAGGAGCGCTTTCTCTCGCGCGGGCGCCGTTTGGGCGTTTTCGAGACGCGCTTCGGCACGGCCGCGCTGCTGATTTGCGAAGACGCCTGCCACGCGATCGTTCCGACGATCGCGGCGGTAAAGGGCGCGCGCATTCTGATCGTCCCTTCGGCTTCACCCGGGCGCGGCATCGAGCACGAAGGCGAACTGGGGAGCATAGCGCAGTGGCGGGAGATGCTGCGCGGCATCGCCCTCGAGCACGGCGTGTACGTGCTCTACGCCGGCCTCACCGGTTTCGAAGGCGGAAAAGGCATGACCGGTTCGTCGTGCGTGATCGATCCGCGCGGAAACGTGCTCGTGGCCGCGCCGCCGTCACAGGCCTGCATCGTTCGCGCGGATATAGATCTGGAAGAAGTCGTTCGAGCGCGCGCGATGCTGCCGATGCTCGGGGATCTGCGCGCCGTGCTGCCCGATCTGCTGCTAGACGAAGATCTGCCCTTGCCGCGAGGCGGCCGTGACGCTGCCGGTCGTTGAAGCCCGCTCGGGCGTACCCGGACCGCCGGGGATCGATCCAGGGGTTACCGCGCGCTGGCTGACGGCGTTTCTGCGCGACGAGCTGCTCGTGCGGCGCGGCATCGGCCGGGCGGTCGTCGGGCTCTCCGGCGGCGTGGATTCTGCAGTGACCGCGTACCTCTGCGCGCTGGCTCTGGGCAGGCAGCGCGTGTATGCGATCCGCATGCCGTACCGCACCTCCCAAGCGGCGAGTCTGAGCGACGCGCAGCTGGTGGTGGACGCGCTGGGCATCGAGTGCCGGACGATCGAGATCAGCGACGCCGTAGACGGGTACCTGCGCTTGGAACCGGGCGCGAATGCGCGGCGGCGGGGGAACGTCATGGCGCGAACGCGGATGGTCGTGCTGTTCGATCAGTCCGCGAAGCTGGACGCGCTGCCGATCGGGACGGGCAATAAGACGGAACGGCTGCTTGGGTACTTCACCTGGCACGCGGACGACACACCGCCGCTCAACCCCTTGGGCGATCTCTTCAAGACGCAGGTCTGGGCGCTGGCGCGCTACCTCGGCGTTCCGGATGCGCTCGTCTCGAAAGCGCCCAGCGCCGATCTCGAGGCGGGTCAGACCGATGAAGCTGATCTGGGCATCAGCTACGAACGCGCCGATGCGATCCTCGCCCAGCTGCTGCTGGGCCGTTCGTATGCAGCGCTGGTCGAGCAGGGCTTCGATCGAGGCGACGTAGCGTTGGTGCGCGCCCGAGTCGAGGCGACGCATTGGAAGCGCCACCTTCCGACCACCGCGATGCTTACGAACACGGCGATCAACGAGTTCTACCTGCGGCCCGTGGATTACTGACTCGACGTGCGCAAGCCGTTCTATCCGGTCAGTCTGAACTTGGAGGGCCGCGTCTGCCTGGTGATCGGCGCCTCCGACGACCGCGAAGCGATCGAGAAAGAAGCGGCGCTGCGCGAGGCCGGCGCCGACGTCCGCCGCGTG
>Ga0265342_10005101_pt1 | contig 10118 bp, 10 predicted proteins | sample 4CB327metaG_FD_203125 | JGI IMG/M metagenome (GOLD analysis project Ga0265342, IMG submission 203125) | Rhizosphere microbial communities from Carex aquatilis grown in University of Washington, Seatle, WA, United States - 4-CB3-27 metaG | ecosystem: Host-associated > Plants > Roots >...
AACTTTCTCGATAACCTGTACGGCGAACTTTGGCAGCAACGATACGTCGATAGCGGCCTCTTCGTGGATGTGTCCCGCCGCATGTATTTCAACATCTGCGAAGAATCCGGCATCGCCGATCCGCAGGACCCGAAGAAGCCGTTCAAGCATCCGTCGAAAAGCGACAAGCAGCTGCACGAAATCGTCGAGACGTATCTAAAGGGCACGCCGTTCTATGAGTTCTTCCTGGCGCCCGTGCCGCTCAAGTTCACGCATGAAGACCGTTTCAGCCACATGCATGTGCTCGGCGGCTCTGGCGCGGGCAAAACCACACTCCTCCAAAACCTGATCCTGAACGACCTCAATGCGGATGATCCGCCGTCTTTGGTGATCGTGGACAGTCAGGGTGACCTCATCAACAAGCTTTCCCGTTTGGAGGTGTTCAGCCCCGACGGTGGCGAGCTGCACGACCGGCTGCTCATCATCTCACCCAAGGACATCACGGCGCCGCCCGCGATCAATATCTTTGACTTGAACCGTGATCGCCTCGACCAATACGACGAGGCGACGAAGGAACAGGTCGTGGCGGGTGTTATCCAAACCTTCGACTACGTCTTCTCCGGCCTCATCGGCGCGGACCTCACGGCCAAGCAAGGCGTCTTCTTCCGCTTCGTAGCCCGGCTGATGCTATCGCTTCCCGAGACGTTGGGTCGGACCGCAACCATCCTCGACATGATCTCCCTGATGGACGATCCGGCGCCGTACCGGGCCGCCATTGAGGCATTGCCGCTGATCCAGCGGAACTTCTTCGAGCGGGATTTCACCAGCAAGACCTTCGCCCAGACCAAAGAGCAAATCCGCTACCGCTTGAACGCCATTCTCGAAAACCCGACGCTGGCCCGGCTGTTCACGTCGCCTAGGACGAAGATCGACCTATTCGAACGGCTGAACGAGGGCAGCATCATCCTCGTGGACACCGCCAAGGACTTCCTGAAGGGTGCCTCGGCCCACTTCGGCCGTATCATCATTTCACAGGTGCTCCAGGCGGTTCTGGAACGGGCGGTCATCGACGAATGGGAGCGCAAGCCGACCTTCCTGATCGTGGACGAAGCCGCCTCCTATTTCGACAGCAACATCGACGACTTTTTGACAGAGGCTCGCAAGTACAAGTGCGGCTGCGTATTCGCCCATCAGTTCCTGGATCAGGCAACCTCGTCGCTCCGAGCATCGCTTGCCGCCAACACGACGATCAAATTCGCTGCGGGGATTTCGAACGCGGATGCCCGGGCGGTAGCGTCGGACATGCGCACGACGGCAGACTTCATCCTGTCGCAGCCACGGTTCCATTTCGCGGCCCACATCCGAAACGTGACGCCCAACGCCGTGTCCATCCCGGTGCCGGTCGGCCAGCTGGAACGGAAACCCCGCATGGGCGAGGCCGCGTACCGGCGCCTGCGGACCCTGAATGGCGAGAAGGTGTCCATCCCGGCTGCCGAACGGGTGGCTGGCTTCCCGCCACGTCCGGCGCCGGATGCTCCGGCTGCCTCGAAACCTTCGACGGCTGAGAAGCCCCGTCCGTCCCAGTCTCCCAAGGGGGACCCTAGTGCTCCCTCAGAGGATTGGTAACGGGAGCAAGGCCACGGCGTTTAGCCGGGGACTTGCTCCCGTATTTCGCGCGGGCCCATAAAGCTTAGATTTCAGGACTAGTCTGGCGCAGTCGGCATGGTTGGCCGAAGTGCAAACGCTTGGTTTGCCTAGCTGACTTTTCTCATTGGCCCGGCTTGGCTTGGGGGTGCTGTATCCCAATCCGTATCCCCCTGCCTATCGCCCCCCGTATCCGGATAAAAAGCGGGGACCGGTAGCGAGCCGGTCCCCCAACAAAGCCCCTAGAAGGAAGTGTCTGCTGGACTAAGCGTGTCGCGTTTGGCGATGCGTTCGTCGAGCCACTCCTCTACCTCCTTCAGCAACCACGCCACCCGATTCTGGCCGAGTTGTATCCGCTTAGGGAACTTCCCAGCCGCCTCAAGCCGCGCGATGTGCTGTGGCGAATAGGGAATGCCACAGACTGTTTTCAGCTCCTTCTTCGATACGATTTGCTTCGGAAACATCGAACAACTCCCTCGAAAGGGAGCGTCGACGCTCCGTTGCGGTTAGCCGCACCGGTGGGCCACAGATGATATAAAGAACAAAGGCGGCTAGTCGAGACGCTTTTTGACGGGCGCCCTTTCATTAGCCTCTCTACACGAAGAAGGAGGTTAGGCAGCTAGTCCGCCGCAACGTCCAGAGAATTGCCGTCCACAACGTCGGCAGAATTCCCCAAGAGCCATTTGCCGACCAGCTCGATAGCAATTGGGTCCCCATGACCGACGCCGCGGGCGCGAAGTTGGGCCAAGTGCTGTTCTTCGGTCACCTTGATCAGTTCGACAAACGCGAGAGCTGAATGTCGGCATTCGTCTGCAAAGCGGTTAGCGTCGAATCCCCTGCCTAGAGAACGACTAAATATCGTTTGCGCAAATTCGTTAATCGCAATCAAACCATTCAGCAAATCTCCCGAATCTCTACGACCACTCTCTAGGACGGCATTCAGTCGAGCTAAATCCGCGAGTTCCGTGCGAAGCACTTCCTCCATAGGCACGCCCGCGTCGTGTCGCGCAAGCATCGCCTCGACCATGCCTTCAACGAATAGCTTTAGGCCACTCGCCATCGTGTCATTGTATCCGCAAAAAACCATTTCTATACCTTCTCCAGCTGCAGTCTAAACCATTCTAGAAGCTGTGTAACTACTGAAATCATGGTTGAAACTGCCAGTGTCGTAACGGCCAAGATCGCCCTACCAACCTCGGGGGCTCTGTTTGCATGTGTTGCAATCAGAACAAGCCCAAGCAGAAGTAGAACAAGCGTGCACGCATACAGCATAAAATAAGCGAATTCACGGGCGAGAAAATTAGCCCCCTTAAACCAAATCGTGAGAGTATAAAACTCCCGAGGTTTCAGGTTCTTAGTGTAGATTCTGTATGCGGGACGAAACTGACGCGGTGTTGGACCAATTGGAAAGACAGCGATGGCTCGTCGGGCCCTTCCCAATGCCTGCTCCAGCTTGGCCTTAAAGGTCGCAAGATCAATCGCCCGATAGCCCAACACACCTATCAGAAATAGCACTAGAGCTCGATCATCTGACATCGGAGGGTCCTGCGGTTATCTTAGTCCCCCCAATCAGGCCGACGAGATAAAATACCCATGACACGCCAAAGGCGGCGAGGGACCCAAACCAGGTGACGTTTCCCCCAAACGCACTCGGGAAAAACAGCGACACCACCCCAAAGAAAAATCCGGAAAGCGCACCGAGTCCCAGGGACATTAGGACAAACGATTTATGCGCAACTCGTCCTGTTACTGCTGGAACCACCAAACTAGGAGCCAGCGCGACTAGCGGTGCATAGAAGGCAAGAAACAAACCTATAAGAACCTTGCCGCTACCGCCGAAAAATAAATCACCAACAATGAAGCCGATAACGACGATCGCGGTAGCAACAGACATCGCAGCGCGTCCCGTCTTTTTAACAAGCGCTTCATCGCTCTCGTTCTTTTTTGCAATCGCTTCCGCGCTCTCGTTCTTTGATGTCTCCGATCGCCGCGCAATGAGGCGGCTTCTGCGCGACAAGTCATAAGCATAAACGTACCCCACCGTTGTAAGGAAATCCTCCGCAGTGGACATAAATATCGCAACCACGCCAACAAATACCACAATCGGCAAGAAGATTTGCACGAGGCCATTTGAGTTCAGAACTGCACGAAGCAACTCATCCCAAGGTTCACCATCCTTTGGGATTGTCAAAAATTGCGCCGCGCACAGTCCGATGAATATGGGAAGCAACCATGATAAAGGCGATTCAATCAGGTATTGCCGCAGTCCTTTTCGTGCCTCGATGACGCGATTAGCCGGGTTCGTGATCAAGGACGTGAGCCGCTGCCAATTCGAAGTATCGACAAATTGGAAAAATAGCGGCAGAAGACCGACGGACAGCGCGGCCCACCAAAACGACGGATCGCTCGTTATGGTTGGGAGAACCGTATTCACCAACGACAAATGCAGGGTCGAGAGCTTTGGAACAATTCCCGCTAGCATTACTAGCAAGGACACAATTGTCAGAATGTTCAAATTCTTTAGATAGCGCGGCTGGTCCTGCTGGCCAATCCGCATTCGAATGAAAAGCATTGCAGCTGAAAATACGACAATTGCTGGAACCAACACGGCAAATGGAGCTCCGCCGAAAGTGACGCCATCGTGCCACGCGAACCATGCAACGAGGGAGTGGAGCCCTGCATATGCAAAAAAAAGTCGGTACTGGGCTGAAGTGATGTTTGCCCTTTGCCCGCCCGCCCACACATACAGAACCAGATACAAAGCTAAAGTAGCTATCGCCAAGTAGTAGACAGAATCTCCACCATCAAACAGGACGCGGAACACACGTGAGCCCCACGTTATCTCGAACGCGGCTAACCCGGAGAACGCAATCACCGTCATCCAGGCGGTCAGTTGTCTCAAGCGCGGGAAAGAGTGAAGGTTTGCAATCGCGGCATGAACCGTTGACGACTTCCCGACTATGTTCGCGCTGCCTCTGCTGAATAACGGAAGCAGTACGAAATAGATGAGAATGCCAAGTATATATCCGACGTCATTTACGATGCCGATCCACCAGCTGCCCAGAAACGCAAACAAGAAGAATGGGTAGATAGTTGCCATTTGCAACTGATATGCAGTTTGCGTAACAGCGAACTGACTCGGCCGGACAGTGCCCTTCGCAAGATAATAGTCGTCTGACGTCTTGAGGGACTCGTGACGGATTTTCCAAGCGATGCGGACGTAAAATACCAGGCTCGCAATTATGAAGACAAATACGACGTAGTTGATCATAGTGGCCCCCTAGGTATTTCAATCTTACATTGAATAGCAGCCGTTCTCAACACCTTGGAGTTGACAACTTCTCTGAGGCCAATTCCGCGTGCTCATGTTCGAGCTGGGCGGCAACTGCCCGCTTGGCGAATGATTGTAATAGCAATGGTGGATTTTGTTCATATCCATGAAGTTTATAAAAACTCCTAGACCGAGGTCCCGGCGCTCGACCGGGGCCATATGGCTATCTCTATCCCTTTGTACTTCACCCGGTGCTGCATCTTGAACACCGAGTTCGGGTTGGTCGAGCGGCTTGTTGAAGACGATGATGGAGCCCCGCTCGCCCTTGCGGACCTGGGCACCGAGTGTCTGCCATTGCTTGTATGACGCCCAGTACCCGGAGATGTACCGCTTGGACATGGCATCCACCCAGAGTGCGACGACATTTACGCCACGATAGGCTTTGTCGGTGGCAGCATTCATCGGGAAGGTGGGCGGCAGGATGCCTCCGTGCCAGGGCATTGTTGCCGCTCCGGCCCCGGCCTCGATGGCTGCAACGATCTTGGCTGTAATGGACCGGAACACGTCCGGTCGTGCTTCTGAAGGTACTGTACCGTGCATATTGCTCTCCCGTGCATGGCGGGAGCACCGGACCATTCCGATGCTCCCGGCTGCGCGGGAGACGCATCGGCGAAAGATCAGGATTGATGCGTCAGGGTGTAGTGGGTAATGCCGAGAGCCGCGGCGTCATAAAGCGACTGGCGGTCATCTTCGGGAAGCCACGGTTTGCGCTTCGGCGGCATGCGATGGCGCAGGATCGGCAGCTGCGTTGCCACAGCTTGCGCCACGGCGTGCCGGGTCGACTCTTCATCTCCGGTCACAACCACAGATACTTCCGGTCGCGTATAGATCGGAACGTCCATGTCTCGGTTTTCGGCGAAGCCACACATGCTTTCTGCCAATATGCGAACACGATTTGAGGCGCCTTTGCGTTCGGCGCTGGGTTTCTCCAGAACAACGGTGGCCGGTTGATACTGGTTGAGCAGCTTTTCGAAGCGGCGCATGGCACGGGCGCTCGTATCGCCTCGCGCGCTAACGAGTCCCCAATCGGCAGGTGCAAGCGGTCCTTCGAACAAAACCCAGCCAAAACCTCTAGCGGTTGGGCGAACGGCCAGAACCAGACCGGGATCGTGCGGGCGGGTCATAGGCCAAGGGTTGGTTGACTCGAACGCTCGACAATCTCCGTCAGGAACCGGCGTTTCTGACTCGCGCTCGAATCAGCTGCCGATTTCAGCTGGATCAACTCGGCACCGGCGCGCTCAACAATGGCGTGCTCCACCGCACGATAGAAACCGGGGAAGACTTCTTTTGCTCCGTGACCGAAGAGCACCTCCGCGCCGACAAGGAGTTCTGCCGTCGGGCGACGGGAACGGTTTTCGAAGCGGCAGAGAGCGCTGCCCGTCAGGTTCAATAGAGCGGCGAGTTCGGGCTGCGATAGGCCCCACTGTTTGCGTAGGGTGTGCAGATAACTGGGTAGTCGATGTGACATGGTTCGGGAAGTTAATGGTCCGCAAGGACCTTTCCCGATACTCTCAAACAAAAGAAGTCCCGTAACGGAGGGACTTCTTGACACCGTGTCAATGTTGTTTTGAGGCTTCATATATGCGGTGTTTTGGTGGTCATGGTTGGTAAAGATCATCGAGTTCGACGCGAGCTCTCTCCACTGTATCGTGCCGACAGTGCTTTGATCTTGGGGATTTCGGATGCGGGTACGACAAAAACGCCGTTCGACCGGTGTGCGGATATTCGCAGCACCTTGCGCAGGACGTGACCGATCCAGCGGTCCGATACGGCCTTGAGGTATTCGGTGGCAAATTTGTCGTTGAAGGCGGACGTGATCGCGCCAATCGTGACTGGAAACCCATTGTCCATCGCCGTGCGCGCGGTGAGCACGGCGACGACGCGGGCTTCGGTCGTTGATTGCCGCTGCTCAATCCGCTCCGATTGGTTCCGCTTCAACAGGTCGCCGATTTCGGCTCGAACACTCGGATCATCCATGAGGCTTAAGAGCGGCATCGCAATCTGGTTTACCCGTGGCTCGACATCTGTCAGCGCCATTTCCGGGTTCAGCTTGGTCTCGAACAAATGGCAGAAGCGGTAGTGAAGCAAGCGGTTGCGGAGCTTGAGCGCCTCGCCGGCGAATTCCGGTGGCAACGAGATGGGGATATCGGCCCGCATCTGCCGGGCGTCGGTATCCTCGGTGATGAAACGGCTTTCGAGAGCGGGGTCATCATAACCACCACGCATGGCGATGATCTTCGGGCCGTAAACCTTGAAGGCACGCGGATTGAACTCCTTGTCCCGGTTCTGAATAGTCCGCAGAACTGGCAAGCCCTTCATGTTGCCGTTGTTGAGAATTTTGACCAAGTCGTCCGCCGCATCGCTGAAGCGGAAGTCCGCCTCGTCGAGGATCAGTGTGCCGCCGAATCGGTCGAGGATGTGGAAGATCGGCGACACGGTGGACGCGCCGCTGGCGAAGATGGGTCGGTAACAGAGGGAGCCGATAGTGAGGAGACCGCGGGTTTTGCCGGTGCCGTAGTCTCCCCGAAGCCGTAAATATGGCAGTTCGTTGAAGGCATCGTGCACCCAGGACAAGAGGATATAGTGCGCCGCGATCTGCTCGAACAGTGGCGAGAGGTCCACATAGCGGTGCAGGAACGCGGCGATGTTGGCAACGAGCTCTGTCTTGTCGCCGTAGTGTTCCGGCACGGACGGGAACAGGATGCACCCCGAAGCGATCAGGTTGTTCTTGGGCGAGTACGGCACAAGCGTCTCGCCAGTGTGGATGCGGACAGATTGTTCGACATTCCATAGTCCGCCAAAGCGCGAGACGGCCAATCCGGTTTTGCGATGGTCCGGGTCGTACACCAACTCGATAATGGTGTCGTTCGCAACGGCGGCGATGGTCGGGGTGCCATCGGTCTTGTTGGGTGTTGGATTATCCATTCCCAGATGATGCGGTGTCGGCCGCGTTCTGAATAGCAGGGACAATTTGACGAACCGTCAAACAGTACCTTCTATGCGGAAGGCAGGATTTGCGCGACTCTGAGCGCATGCCGAAATCCTCCCCCAAACGCCGTCCCGGCGATGTCATTCTCGACCGCTACATGCCCGGCGCGACGGCAGAAGAACGCGAAGCGGCGCGCGCCAATCTCTACGGCTTCGTGGCCGTGTTGCTCCGGATTGCCGCGCGGGAAGCCCTGGACAACGGGGGAAAACCGATTCGCGCTAATGGCAGGGGCGAGGTAGAGTCGGATTCACTTCCCAATCCCGTATGAAAACCGTCTACGCTTACGTCCGCGTCTCGACACAGAAGCAGGGTGTTCTGGGTTCCTCGCTGCAAGAGCAACGTGAGGCCATCGCCCGATTTGCGGCCAACAACAGCCTCACCATTGCGGAGTGGTTCGAAGAGCGCGAGACCGCCGCAAAAGGCGGCCGCCCCAAGTTCCGCGAGATGCTGCAAGGACTGGAGGCCGGAAAAGTCAGTGGCGTCGTCATCCACAAGATCGACCGCAGTGCCCGGAACCTGCGGGACTGGGCCGATCTGGGCGACCTGATCGACCGGGGTGTCGAAGTGCACTTCGCTCATGAGAGCGTGGACCTACATTCCAGGGGCGGGCGGTTGTCGGCGGATATTCAGGCGGTCGTGGCGGCGGATTTTATCCGCAATCTGCGCCAGGAGGTCGTCAAAGGCATCTATGGGCGGCTTAAACAGGGCCTCTACCCGTTCGAAGCGCCCATCGGCTACCGCAACATGGGTAAAGGCAAACCGAAAGAAATCGACCCGATCCAAGGCCCCCTGGTGCGGCAGGCTTTCGAGCTCTACGCCTCGGGGGAATACAATTTCGACCAGCTACGCGCTGAGATGCACCGGCGGGGTCTTCGGGGCTGGTTCGGTTGCACCATCTCTATGAATACCTTCACGGGCATTCTGAACAATCCGTTCTATATCGGCCTGATCCACATCAAACGCACCAGACAGAACTTCGTGGGCGTTCATCAGCCGCTGATTTCCAAGGTGCTGTTTGACCGGACCCAGGCCGTGTTGCGGGGCAACCGGCCCCTGGCCTCAGGATACAAGAACGACTTCCGCTTCCGGCGGATGATCCGCTGCGGCGGCTGCGGCACGCATCTGATCGGCGAACGACACAAAGGGCGATACATCTACTACCGCTGCCACAAACCGGGCTGCGGTCCCGTTTGTCTCAACGAGCAAGCTGTCGAAGATGCCTTCGTCGGCATTCTCGGTCACCTACGCCTTGAGCCCGGTGACGTTCAGGACGTTAGGGACATTGTGGACGACATACGAGGGATCGATGTTGAGGCCTCTAAAGAACGTGCCTCGTCCCTCGATCTTCAGATCGCCAAATGTGAAGACCGGCTGTCCCGATTGACCGATGTCTTGATTGACGGCGCAATCGATAAGGACGCCTACGAGACCAAGAAGGCTGAACTGCTTCGCGAGCGTCGCGGTCTTCTTGATGATCGGGAAAATCTCGGTCGCGAACCGTCTTTCAGCGACACCATCTTGAAAAACCTCGAACTCGCAGAAACGGCGTACCTACGCTACAAAAACGGAATTGACGCCGAAAAGCGCGACATGGTTCTTGAAGTCACCTCGAACTTGGAGGGACGGGCGAATAAGCCAGCAATTACGCTGAAATCTCCATTCCAAGAGATCGTAAATTGGCAGTTTTCTAAAACTGGTGCGCCATATCGGGATGACTTTCGAACTCGATCAATGGAATTGCTAGCTATTCTGGCAGGCACTTCCAATAAGGAAATAAGTGCCTTCATGCGGAAGATAAAGCCGAAGATAAGGCACAGCCCGCGGCGAGCAAAAGAGCCGTTAACATAGGTGTCCGATACAACGTCCCTAACATCCTGATGTCACCTGCTGGCGGTCGGCCATCAAGCACGGGCGGCCTTAATAAGCCCGTGCTCAGATAAGGCCAGACCGCCAAGCAAGACTTGCCAAGGTGTCAGGAAGTGCCTTCTTCGCAGAAGCGTATTGGTTTGACACCATACGTGGAATGCAACATCCCGACGAACGCATCTCGTATTTTGCCCGAACCAACAGCCGTAACAAACGGGTGCCGTTTGGCATCAAGCAAGATGACCGCCTCTCGCACATGTACTTGATCGGCAAGACGGGCGTCGGAAAATCTACGCTGCTTGGGACACT
>Ga0265342_10005103_pt1 | contig 10118 bp, 3 predicted proteins | sample 4CB327metaG_FD_203125 | JGI IMG/M metagenome (GOLD analysis project Ga0265342, IMG submission 203125) | Rhizosphere microbial communities from Carex aquatilis grown in University of Washington, Seatle, WA, United States - 4-CB3-27 metaG | ecosystem: Host-associated > Plants > Roots > Rhizosphere...
ATCTTCTCCAGGATCCCGATCAGGAGATCCAGCTCGTCTTCATCCAGTGAGTCGATCATTCGTTCAATCACCCGGCACAGTGCTGCCTGTTCGGCCTGTGCAATTTTTTTGCCTTTGTCGGTAAGGCGGATGTACAGGATCCTCCCGTCATCGCGGCAGGGTTCCCGGTACACGCACTCCATCCGGACAAACCTGTTGACCATCTCGGTGATCGTGGGTTTTGAGTTCTTCGTGATCTCGGCGAGCCTGCTGAAGGTGACATCGCCCTGTTCATCAATGACTTTCAGGTATGCGATCTGTTTCACCGTCAAATCCGAAAGCCCGCATTCGGAGAAGATAGAACAGGAGCATTCGTTCCTCATCATGAGCAGGTGATCAAGGACGTCCCGCAGATGCTCGTCTCTCTCCATCATACTCCGATCCTTCGTTAGTTAGGTTTTACCTAATAATAAAGATGGTGGTCCGGGTATTGCCGGTCCTGACACCTTTCCCCTGCAAGGGCACATCCTGGTGGGGGGAAATATTCCCCGACCTGTCCGGGATATTCAGCTCCATTCAGCGATCGTTCTGCCGGATTTTTCCGAATGGGCGATCCAATCCCCCTCCAGCAGCCGGGGGGAAAAGGGGCTTCCGGTTATTCCTGCCGAAAGAGGGTTATTCGCAGACAGGTACCAGCTTTCCTTTCAGGTTCTTCTCGCAGGAAAGCCGCATCATTTCCACGACATTGGTTGCCATACCTTTGACTTTCTGGATCACGAGCGGGTCGGATTTCAGGAATTCCGTATCCGTGATCGTATTGAACTGAGCCCCATGCAGGCGGTATGCGATACCGAACGGCGCGAGCACATATCCCAACTGCTGGAAGTACAGAAAGATGTCCATCGCCGCTTTGGTAGCCCCGTCCTCATGCCCCGAGACCGCGATCCCCACGACTTTTCCTTCCGTGAGGCCGGGTTTTTTCAACAGGTAAAGGTTCTGGATGCAGTTCAGCCGGTCGAGGAAGTCCTTGAGCCGGGCCGACATATTGTTCCAGTTGATCGGCGACATCACGATGACGGCTTTTGCAGCAATCACCATCTCGTGGAATGCGGGCATGTCATCGAGCTGGTCCCGGCAGGGGTAGCGGCAGGCATTGTCCCGCATGCTGTAGCAGCACCAGCAGTGATTGATGGCAAACTCGCTGATATTATATCGCCGGTAGCTCACTCCCATCTCCCTGAGCACCTCCTCGGCAAGGTCTGCCATGGAGCCGGTATTGTTGGCCCGGTGGTTGCTGCCGTTGATCAGCAGCACATCGAACGGTTCCCCGTCATAGCGGAACGTCTTTTTTTCTGCCAGCTCGATAAACTCCCGCCCGGTAGCGGCACACTGCGGGCATTCCCCGGGCGGGTTCTCTCCCCGGGCGATATAGCCGCAGACCGCACACTTCCAGGCATTACCGGGGTCGGGACTGGTCACGTTCGCTTCCCCGGATGCAGTAATAGACATGCTGGAAATTCTCCTCATCCTGAACAGGGCATCCCGGGCAGAGACACCCTTGTTCCTTTTTGATGCAGCCGCTCGTCCCCTGTCCGGCGAGGCAGTAGGCGATCTCTTCTTTACAATCCACAAAACTCGGGCACATCCCGCAGAGGCAGAGCCCGATCGCTTTCTTCCGGTCCATGATCCAGTCTCCGGCTGTTCATTGCTTTTCCAACTACTTATAGGGTTTCAGACTTCCTGAGGATTTGGAAGTATGGCAGGTCGCTGATTGGTACCAAGTACTACCTTTTTTATTCTGACCGTCCTTAATGAAATTATGCCTGATCATTCACGCCTTGTATTCTGCATAATATGTACCGTGATGGTGATCTTTGCCTGTATGGCTGCCGGTTGTTCTTCCAGTCCGCCCCCGGCAACACCAGCAACCCCATCAGCCGCAGCCGGGGGTGGAAACACGATCACGATCAAGAATTTCGCATTCACTCCTCAAACCCTGACCGTGAAAACCGGCACGGTGGTCACCTGGGTGAACAATGACGGGGCAACGCACACTATCGCCTCTGATGCAGGTTCTCCGGCAGCCTTCTCTTCAGATCCGCTCTCCCCGGGGGCATCCTATACATTTACGTTCTCCCAGCCCGGGACGTACTCCTATCACTGCTCGATACACCCGTCAATGACAGGAACGGTTATCGTGCAGTAAAAATCCCTTTTTAGTAACGGGCAACGGTGGAATTCCTGCAGTGACTCCCGGCGCAAAGAAGTACCCCAGACAAACCGCAGCCGTCCCATCCTGCCGTACATGAACTGTCCGATCGAAGTCATCATCATGATTCACGTACAACCAGTCAACAATTGAAACGACTTTCTCCGGGACGGATACGATGACTCACACCTCACAGCCGGAACACCAGGATCCTCAGCAGCCCTTCCAGACCCTTTCAGAAGCGGAACTCTTTTCCGTTCTTGGCAGCAGCCCGGGGGGGCTGACATCGGCGCAGGCACAGGCCGGCCTTACCCGCTATGGTCCAAACGACATCTCCCGCATCAAAAAGCCCCCCGTGATCTTCCAGTACCTGGGCCATTTCAAAAACCTGCTCGTGATAATCCTGCTCTTCGCTGCGGCAATATCATTGTCCGTAGGAGAGATCACCAACGCGGCTATCATCGTTATAATCGTCCTTGCCAGCGTTACCCTGAACTTCTTCCAGGAATACAAGGCAGGAAATGCAGCGGAGCTGCTGAAAAAGAAACTGGTCTCGAAAGCAACCGTCTTCCGGGACGGAACGCAGATCATAGTACCCGTCACCGTTCTGGTCCCCGGTGATGTAGTCTTCCTCGCTGCCGGGGATATCGTCCCTGCTGACGCCCGCGTGCTGGATGAACGGGATTTTTTCGTGAACCAGTCTGCCCTGACCGGCGAGCCGTTCCCGGTGGGAAAGACTGCCGGCCCGGAGGATCCGGGGAAACCGCTGGCCGAAGCCGGCAACTACATCTTCCTTGGCACCTCGGTGGTCAGCGGCACGGCGACGGCACTGGTCACCCGCACCGGCATGACGACCGAGTTCGGCCATGTGGCAAAAACCCTGGTCGGACCCCCTCCCGAGACCGAGTTTGAGCGAGGGTTGAAACAGTTCAGTTACCTGATGTCGAAGATCATCTTCTCCCTCGTCATTTTTGTGTTTTTTATCAACGCACTCTTCCGGCACGGGGTGCTCGAATCCCTTCTCTTCTCAGTTGCGCTCGCCGTTGGGATGACACCGGAACTGCTCCCGATGATCCTCTCCCTCAACCTGTCCAAGGGTTCGATTGCCATGGCACAAAAGGGTGCGATTGTCAAGCATCCTGAATCGATCCAGAACTTCGGGAGCATGGATATCCTCTGCACCGACAAGACCGGCACGCTGACCGAGAACCAGATCACGTTGGTCCGGCACCTTGATACTGAAGGAAATGAGAGCGAGACTGTCCTGCTCTACTCGTACATCAACAGTTTCTTTGACACCGGCTTAAAAAGCCCCCTTGACGAGGCCATCCTCAAATTCCGCCATATCGATATCAGCATGTACCGGAAGATCGACGAGATCCCCTTTGACTTCCAGCGCAGACGGGTTTCCGTCATCGTTTCTGCCGGAGCCGGTGATCTCCTCGTGGCAAAAGGTGCGCCTGAAGAGGTGCTCCGGGTCTGTTCACAGCAGGAAAGGGGCGGTATTATTGAACCCCTTACCGATGCCGGACGGGACAACATCAACAAAATCTACGACGTGCAGAGTGAGCAGGGGTTCAGGACGCTCGCTGTCTGCTACCGCTCCATTCCGGCAAAGCAGGACCACTTTTCCCCTGCCGATGAGAACGATATGGTCTTTGCCGGGCTGGTCACGTTCATCGACCCGCCAAAGGAGAGCGCCCGCGACTCGGTCCGGCTGCTGGCCTGTTCCGGTATCGAACTGAAGATCCTGACCGGGGATAACGAACGGGTTGCGAAAAAGACCTGTGAACTGATCGGGCTTCCGGTAAAAGGTACCCTGAGCGGTGCCGAGATCGAGAATATGGACGATAGTACCCTGTCACGGGTGGTCGAGAACGTGACCGTCTTCTCCCGCATGACCCCGGTCCAGAAGAACCGGATCCTGATCGCTCTCCGGCACAACGGCCATGTGGTCGGGTACATGGGCGACGGAATCAATGATGCCCCCTCTCTCCGGGAGGCCGATGTCGGGATCTCGGTGGAAAACGCCGTGGACATTGCAAGGGAATCTGCCGATATTATCCTCTTAAAAAACGACCTGCGGATTCTCAATGACGGCGTGCTCGAAGGCAGGAAGACGTTTGGGAATACCATGAAATATATCCTGATGGGGACGAGCTCCAATTTCGGGAACATGTTCTCGGTTGCAGGCGCCTCGCTCTTCCTTAAGTTCCTGCCAATGCTCCCCGTCCAGATCCTGTTAAACAACCTTCTCTACGATGTCTCGGAGTCTGCCATCCCGACAGATAATGTCGATGAATCCTACACCAGCACACCGAAAAAGTGGGACATTGAGTTTATAAAAAAATACATCATGGTCTTCGGGCCCATCAGCTCGCTGTTTGACTTCATCACCTTCTTTGTCCTGCTCTACATCTTCAATGCCGATGCCGCGCTCTTCCAGACTGCCTGGTTCATGGAGTCGATCTGCACCCAGACGCTTGTGATCTTCGTGATCCGGACACGGGTCGTACCGTTTTATACGAGCCGGCCAAGCCGGCTCCTTACATTCAGCACGATCCTGATCGTGGCTATTGCCTGTATCCTGCCGTTTACCGTGATCGGCAGCATCTTTATGTTTGTCCGCCCGCCGCTCGCGTTCTTTGCAGTGCTGGCCGTTCTGGTGATCGGTTATATCATCATGGTTGAACTGGTGAAACGCTGGTTCTACCGGAAGTACTCGGTATTTATCGAAAGGAATACGGTAGCGCCGGTGTGTCCGGCAAACAGGGATCCTTCCTGATTCATTTTTTTAGGCATTATCCGGAAAATCTTGTCTGGAGAAACGCACATGAACCGGAGTATAACCCGTATTTGAAAATCGCAGGTAATGTTTTCTCTAGTCGTGCCCGTTTGACTATTATCATGACAACCTCCGCCATCGCCCTCCCTTGTCCATCCGGGTGTTCCGCTGCCGGTGGCAACTTAAAAGGAAATGGCGGGATCGACGGTGGAATTCCCGCCCCAGAATTTATCACCGGCGGAGAAGGCTGGTCTGGTGGACAATGTGGTATTTTTTTCCTGCCGGCATCGTGTCCACCAGGCCTGGAACCTGCCCGGTGTGCACCCCTCCACCCCGGAACGAAGTGAAAGGGAGACCGATGGGGTTTCAAGTTTTTTGGCCCTGCCGGTGGTTCTCCGCTGGTAACGACGAGGGATCAAGGCCGGGAGAGATACCGTTCCATGATCGGCATTCTTTCGTCGGAGGGCCCCGGACATAAACCCCTTCCGGCGTGCGTAAATCCGGGGAATTCAAAAAAAACGGTACAATGAGGAGATTTTAACGCCCGTTCCGGGCTCCGAATGGTTTTTTTCCGTCGAAGAATAAAATCCGGGCTAATAGACGCAATTGGACGGGCAATCGTTGTTCAAACGGGCAATGGACTGACTGGATCGGAAGGAAGGCTTGTTTTCAGGATGGCGGGTATTGCCTTCTGGGAATACCCGCCGGAAGACGACGAAGAAACCGGATGCGTTCTTCTTATGCGAAGACTTTGTCTAGAGACTACGAAGAAGCCCGAAGGTTTTCCCTCATCCGGAGATTTCGTCCTGGAGAACCTTTCAGCAGGACATCGCCTAAAGCCCTGTAACTAATTTTCCAAAAGATTTCCCTGATAATTTGAAATTTCAGGAATCGGTTATGGGGGTTGAGACCCCCATACCCCCCCATTGGGATAAACGCCCGCCGTCCCAGAGGGCGCCCCGCGGCGGGGATCATTACGTTGGAATAACATGATCAACGGTTTTCATAGTTTGGGTTTGACCTCCCGTTCATGGGCAATTCTCCAGAGCATTTTTTGAAAATACTACGATCCGGTTGAAAAATAAAAACCGAGGATCGATTTGTACATGAAAATCGGATCGCGATCGATCCGGATCCGGTTTTTAATCGCGATCCGGTTTCAAAATGAAAACCGGGGATCGATTTTTACAATAAAATCAGGGATCGATTTTACGCTTCATCTATGATAATGATCCGAAAACAGTTTTCAATCGAGATTCAGGTTCAAAATGAAAATCGGGATCGATTTCTCCGGAGAAATCGCAGATCGATTTTGATCTGAAAATCGATTATCAATTTTTCCGGAAATATTTTCAATCGGGATCGTGATCGCGATGCGAATCTGAAAATCGCGATCCGGTTTGAAAAACGGGAATTTAGCTCCGGTCCCGGCAACAGGCATTCAATCTGTTGGACAGCCTTCCTTTACAACAAGTGGTGAATTTCGGGAACAATCAAAAAGGGGGGTAGAATTGAATTTTCCGATCGGAAAAATCTGCACATTCCCAAGCATAAGTGGTCAGTAAGAACTTGTCAGTTACAAGGTTGCCGGAAAGGAGCAGCGATAGCGGCAATTGTTTTGGGGCCGGTGGCGCTTAGTGAGGCCGGGTCGGTGGCTGTTCTGGTGGCATCCGGGATGGTACATTTACCTCAGTCTCCGGGTATCAGCCGATTATTGTCGGCTCAGGGGGGTCCGGTAGTCTAGTATTCTGCGGGGCAAATGGCAGCTACTCCCGGTTTGACGAAATTGTATCCTAACAGGGGATGTGGTATACCTAGGAGGACGAAAATCACGTAGAGGTTTTCGGTGGATCGAGGGAGATGGTGCGACATGAGGATTTGGAGATAATGTTTCAGAGGCTTAAGATTTGTGCAACTTTATTTTGCATCATTTTCTCTTGCGAGATCCTGTAAGCATTATCATGCGGTTAAAAATTTTAATGAGATTGTAATGAAAAAATCAAGAACGCAATATTTTTAAAAATATATCCCCCTTTGCTTGTATAGTATTTCAGATCTCCTGGTGAAATTATGTCATACTCCCGATCCATTATCCTTTTGGTTTGCGTCCTCACAACTAGCATTTTTCTTGCGGGATGTGCTACCCATCCCGTAACCGGAAATAAAACTATTGATGGAAAGAATTATCAGCCCACCCTCCCCATTGAACCTGCTGGGACAACATCTCTTCCTCTAAAGAATGAATCTCCCACTATTCTTGTTAATCCGATCGGGGAACAGTTCAAAGGTGCAACTTTCGAAGTTAACGGGACAACAAATTTTGAAATTCGTGAACCACTACATTATTCTATAGATAGAGGCGTTGTTATTATCCCGATTCCGGGAAACCGACCCTCCCAATATGATAATGGAGCAGTAAATATTTCTTATGGCGAGATTCGTAAAATATCAGGTGGAAATAATGGACAAGAATGGTCATTCTGGCTGAATACATCAGGATCTGAATTTAATTATGGCCTTCTTTTTATTCTGAATGTTTCAACCAGTAATAATACAATCTATAATTCTTCTTCTTTTTTACTTAACTCGAGATCCAAGGAGCTAAATAAATGAGAATAATAAAAGAATCTGGTCTCCTTTTTCACAAGATTATATTTTTGTATGTCATTCTCACGCTTTTCTTAATTTTACCTATAATGGCTCAGGGAAGTCAGACAATATCAGATCATACAATCGAAACTAATAAATCCATCCTTTCCACCATTTCGTTAGAATCTCAACAAGAAATCCAGAACACAATTGATGAAAGTATTGCTGCGGATAGTTATATCAGGAATTCTATTACCGATCGTGAGCAAATGTTGTCAGAACATTTTCTTTCTGTTGACGACAATGATAGTATAAAGATTCAGACCAATGGATTCAGAATCAAAAATAATATCTTAACTTCCAGTAATATTGGGAATTCGGATATCCCCCCGTTAGATTTTCAAGCAGGAGGTTTTTTAATTCATGGATCTGATGGAAGGACACGCCTTTTTTCAGCGGAGGGAAAACAACTACTTTACGCTAATGATGCTGAAACAGAAAAAATTTTAACACCCAATGGAGGGATGATACCGGCCACTTATTCACTCTCTGTTCCTTCGGGTTCAGTTATAAATTATGTCGGGAATAATTATCATATAGAGTATAAAGGAAAATTGTTGTTGACAGTAACTAATGACGACTCTGATAATGAGTGGAACTATCAACGAGATCAGTTAACATCTCCTCGGTTTTTCGATAAAAGCGGACTAGTTCTTCCAACTACCACAAGCAGTCAGTGGGTCGAGTACGTCAAAAATTCATCGCCAGTAAACGTGCGTTCTTTTTCATCCGATTGGACAATCCCTCATTCTCCGGATTTATATCCATATTTAGGATTAGATCGTGTACCGGGAACGAACCAAAATATTACTCATTATCCCGTAAACTTTATTTTTAACGGAATTGAAGCTCGCTCAAATATGTTATCGATCGTTCAGCCTGTAACCGCATTTAATTATAATACCTTTTTTGCTGACGTTGGGAGCCTTTTTGAAAACAGATGGTACGGATCCGCCATAGTCGCCGGCCCTGGGACAGATCAAATGATTCACTCATCACCTATTCCCTTGAATGAAGGGGATGGGATCACTGGAATGATCTACTATGACTCTGGGGGTAATTGGATAGAATATGTTGCTGATGATGGGGCTGTAACACAAAACAATACATATCTGATTTTCAGAAATACCAGTTATCATATTGACCCGGCAGATGTCGATTTATATCTAACATATGAGGCAATATTTTGTGAAAATAAATCTGCATGCCAACCAACTTCCGACCAACAAAAAACAGGAGATATTAGGTTCTATAACATAAATCTCTGGGATGATCAGAATCATGAAATAATTCCATTTTGGAAAAAAGGATCTATTCCTGATTCAGTTCAGCATCCTGATCTTACCGGGATTTATCCGGATATTTCTGAAGCCCCAGATCGTGTTACATTAGAGACAAATCGTTATAGTTTTACCATCACACCATCCGTCATCGGAACCGGTGGTGGAATAAACCCGGTCACCCCACAAACAGTTCAATGGGGGGCTGATAGCCAGCCGTTCACAATACGGGCTTACCAGCATAACATTATCGACAAGGTTTACATAATATATCCGGATAATTCTGAAGAATTGATTGGACCGAAATCAACCTACACATTCCAGAATGTCCAGTCCGATTACCAGATTCAGGCACTATTTAAAGAATCGGAATTGACTCCAGTAAGTAATTTCATTAATAGCATTTCCGGAAATGCTGTTTCATTCATGGATACTTCTTCGAATTCGCCACAGGATTGGGTATGGAATTTCGGCGATCCGCTCTCTGGAGACTTTAACACCGCAACCATTCAGAATCCCTCGCACAATTACATCTACGGTGGAAATTATACCATTACGATGATTTCATTAAACGCTAATGGTCCGGGTACTTCAATCAGCAGGAATATTTCAATAACAGGTCCTCCTCCTTCACCCCACGCCGATTTCATCGCCAATCCCACATCCCACCCGGCCGGCGCCCCACTCACCGTTCAATTCAACGACACCTCGACCAACGGTCCGGGCACCTGGCTCTGGAATTTTGGTGATGGGGGCACATCAACGCTCCGGAATGTTTCACATCAGTATCTCGCAAACGGAACCTATTCAGTCTCGCTGACCGCAACAAATTCCTCAACGGGCAGCAAGAAAATCACGAAGACCAATCTCATCACGGTCGGTCCGTTCTATGCCCTGACAGATGGTGCAGATACAGTTCTGATATTCAATATTACCGGCTCGACAAAGTGGACGCCCCCTTCAGGAGTGACACAGGTTGATTACCTTGTTGTCGGAGGTGGCGGTGAAGGCGGCAATGGCGGTTATTACACTCCAGACATACGAATCCCCGGCGGCGGAGGTGGGGCCGGGGGTGTTATAGCCGGAAGTGCATCTGATATATCCGGGCCCCTAACGGTTTTGGTAGGTGCTGGGGGTGCTAGTCCCGGTTATTCAGCGCCGGTAAACGGCGGCAATTCAGCTTTTGGTACTAACACGGCAATTGGTGGCGGTGCAG
>Ga0265342_10005106_pt1 | contig 10116 bp, 7 predicted proteins | sample 4CB327metaG_FD_203125 | JGI IMG/M metagenome (GOLD analysis project Ga0265342, IMG submission 203125) | Rhizosphere microbial communities from Carex aquatilis grown in University of Washington, Seatle, WA, United States - 4-CB3-27 metaG | ecosystem: Host-associated > Plants > Roots > Rhizosphere...
GCGAAGCCAGCCTGCGCCCGACGCGATCTTTCCCGGCCGGCTGCGTTGCTCCTCGGTTACATACGTCAAGTATGCGCCCTCGTCTCGCCTTGCCGGCCGGGCGCCTCGTCCGCCGAAACATGGCCGCTCTTCTGACCGGCGGCACTAGCGGGTGTCACGCGATTGTTACCCATCTGTAGCTGGGATCTTGGCTGCCTGCGAGTAAGCCCGAAGCGCAGGGCAGGACATCTTGCCTACCCGCGCAACTTGGCAACTCTCAGAGCACAGGAGCTCATCATGAAGAAACTCGCTATCCGGTTGGCGATGGTATCCATGGCTTCGACATCGCTGACCTCCGTTGCATTCGCCGTAGACCAAACCGTACCCGGCGCGGGCAACGCCAGCGCCGCGCAGCTCGCGTCGTCGTCCGCGCTCGTGCAGTCGGCACGACAGTTCATCGCCCATCGAATCACCAAGATCGGAAATCCAACCTTGGCCAGGAACGTCCACGACCTGGTTGAGGACCGCCAGGTCTGTATCCGCCACCGAGCGGCCGAGACCGCCGCCAGCAAGCAGTCGACCGTAGACCAGCTGACCGCTGCTGGCCTGTACGCGGCCGCCGATGCGGCCGCATTTCCAGGCGGTGCGCTCGCGGGAGTGCTGCCTCCCGTGCTCGACGCGGGCAGTCTCTGCCCACACTTGCCGCAGCCGTTCTTTTCGGCGCCGGGAAGCGTGTTCGGCGGCCATCACTCGTATCCGGGTGGACTTCCCATTCACGAGAGCTTCAACGACCTCAGCGACACCAGCTTCGCCGCCAATTACCGCCGGGTCTATGGCCACCCCGGCCCCCACGGACTGCCGGTGATAGCGGACGCGGATGGGGAGCATGAGCCCCAGGACGATGGCGTGGATGTGGACATCGACCAGGACATCATCATCGCAGCACCGCTGTTGCATGACTGGGCCAAACCGCTGGTCTTTCAATGGAACGCCGACGGCACCGAGTTCGCCGAATTCAACTTCGGCGGTAACGGCGCAACCGACAACTACGGCTCGGCAGGGGATTCCCGAACTGGCGGCCACCACATCATCGGCATCGCCGAGTCCATGGCGCGCGGACTGGCGCCCAAATTCGTGATTACGCAGGCCTCCGCGCATTCTAATCCTACCTCGGGCAATGAGTACAAGGTGGTCAACTGGTTGCGCGCCGGTGCCATCATCGCTGGCATCGATCCGGTGGCCAAAGGGTATCTTCGCGTCGACGGCGCCGGTCGCCTGCGATTGCCGGCCGTGCAACGGCTGAGCGAGGTCGACCTCAATGCGGCCACGCCGACCCAGGTCAACGCCCCCGTCGAGTATCAGCTGCACAACCTGTCCGACGCCGACTTCACGCAGACCGGTCCGGCAGTCTCGGTGGCGCAGATCCTGCTCGCGACCCTTGCCCCAGCCTTTGGCTTCGACCCGAGCGAAACCACCCGATACAACACGAGCTACCGCAACCCCGCCCTCTCGCACCTCAGTGCCGAGCGACTGTACATGCTCTACACCAGCGGCGGCCTTGACGCCGTCCGCGCCCAACTTGCGAAACTGAGAGCGAGGGGAATTCTCTAACGGAGGTCGGACGGCAGTCCAGGCGTGGCGGCGGGCTCACCGCCGCCGCTGGCCGCGGCCCGACCTGCTCGGTGACGCCCAATCACCGGTACCGTGAGGCCCTCGATGGCGACGGTTACGTGCGAGGGCCAAGCCTGGTCGAAGGCGACGTCGCTTATCCGGTCGTGTGCCGAAATCGGATCTGATGAAATCGCCGTGACATCGAGCGGTTCTCCCCGATCCTCCCCAGCGCATGATTTGTGAGGACCAGGGATCTTGGCGCTCCGGCCGGGGTATTGTGCTTGCGGAAACCCATCGCCTCGCCGATGCCCTGGACGGATTCCGCCTTGCGGTTTGCTTGCACCCCAATGACCTGGCCCTGCCTTAACGGCTCATGTTGAGCAGCACGCTCACCGCACTCGGCGAGTAGGCTCCGACTACCAGATCGATCTTGCCGTCGCCGTTCAGGTCACCCGCCGCCAACCAGCTCACGACGGCGGCGATCCCGGTGGTGTAGTCGAGCTTGCTCGCGAAGCTTCCGTCCTTGTTTCCGAGCACAACGCTGAACGAGGCGGACCCAGCATCGAGCACTAAAATATCTACCCTGCCGTCTCCGTTCACGTCGGCCAGCACAATCGACCTCGATTCATATCCGACCGGATAGCCCGCGTTAGGGGCGAAGGTTCCGTCCCCTTTGCCAGTCAGTACGCTGACCACGCCCGTGTCGTAATTCGTGGTGACAACGTCCAGATGGCCGTCGCCGTTCAAGTCGCCGAACGCTCCGACATTAGCATTGTCGACCGAGTCATCCACACTGGCGGCAAGCTGGCCATTCCCCTTGCCCGCCAGCACGCTCACCGAGGATGTGTTCACGGTCACGACGTCGAGCTTGCCGTCGCCGTTGACATCGGCCACCACCACCGCGTTGGGATTGTACTGGCCGGGATAGTCCACGTTGGGTGCGAATTGCCCATTACCCTTGCCCAGCAACACGCTCACCGTGTAGGGCGACAACCCATTCGCCGTCACCACATCCGGCACACCATCGGCGTTGAGGTCGCCAAGCACCAGCGCGCTCGGGCCAAGCCCAGTCGGGTAATCGCCCTTGGGGACGAGCTCGCCGGTGCCAGTGCCCAAGAGGACGCTGACCGTATTGGCGCCGAGGTTGGCGACCAGCACATCCAGCTTGCCATCGCCATTCACGTCGCCCACCGTGAGTTGGTCCGACCCCAGGCCACAAGGGTAACTGCCGATGGCAACGAACCCACCGTCGCCGGTTCCGAGGTGCACGCTGATCGTCCCCGGGCTGCTCGTGCCGGTATAGCTCACCACGATCAGATCCAACTTGCCGTCGCCGTTCAAGTCGGCCAGCGTACCTGCTGTGTTTTCGTCCTCGACGGGATAGTCCATCCTGACAACGGCGTCGGCGGCGAAGGTGCCATCGCCTTTGCCAAGAAGCACGCCCACCGCGTCGGTGTCGCCATTCGTGACCACGAGGTCGAGCTGATGGTCTCCATTCACATCCGCCACTGCCAGCGAGAGCGACGTGCCTCCGGTCGGGTAGGCCACCCTGGGTGCCAGCGTCCCGTCACCTTTGCCGAGCAGCACGCTCACCTGCGCGCTGGCGCTGTCCACTTCGATTACGTCCGGATTGCCGTCCCCGTTCACGTCGGTGATCGTCACCGAGTTGGGCGAGTTGCCGACCTTGCTATAGTACAATGTGGGGCTGTCGGACCCCGCATGCTGTCCGGTTTCGTAGTCGACCTTCTCCGCAAGCTCGCCATCGCTGGCTCCCAGCATCACGCTGAGGCCCGACGTGTACGAGTCTTCGTTGGCCGTCACGACGTCAAGCCTGCCGTCGCCGTTCAAATCGCCGAGTGCCAGCGCGTACGGCATCGCCCCAGCAAGGAAGTCCGTCTTCGCGGCAAAGGTCCCGTCGCCCTTGCCAAGCAGCACGCTTACGCCGCCAAGCCAGGTCGCCACCACCAAGTCCAGCTTTTGATCGCCGTTCATGTCTGCCATCGCCAGGGCTTCCGGATCGGTTCCGGTCGGGTAGCTGACGGCGTTCCCAAGCATGCCGCCCCCTAGGTTGAGCAGCACACTGACTACGGATTGGCTGGTGGAGTCGAGGTTCGCTACGGCCACATCCGGCTTTCCGTCCCCGTTCACGTCACCGATCGCTACGCAATTCGGACCATTTCCGGCGCTGAAGTCCACTTTGGCGGCCAGCTTGCCGTTGCCCTTTCCCAAGAACACGCTCACGGAGGCAGCATTCCGGTTCGCGGTCACGACGTCCGCCTTGCCATCGCCGTCGATATCGCCGACCGCGATGGAATAGGGGGACGAGCCCACGTCGTAGTCCACAGGAGCGGCGAATTTTCCGTCACCGGTTCCTAGCAAGACACTGACAGATTTCGCGTCCCGATTGGCAGTCGCCAGGTCCGGCTTGCCGTCACCGTTGAAATCACCCACTGCCACGGCGATGGGGTAGTTCCCTGTTGTCGGCAGCGGAAGGCCACCGAGCACTAGCTGTCCTGGGGCTCCGATGGGAGACGTATCGACGGGTGCGCCCTGGAGAGTGTCCCGCAGAGCGTCCCGCGCGGTCTCCTCCGCTGCGTCTTTTCGTGCGGGCCCAGTGTCGGGACTGCTATCCCTATTCCCGGCGTTGCTGTCCAGCCCGGCATCTTCGTTGATGGCGCGGCCCCGGTCCCCGGTGTCCTTTCCGTAGCCACTGTCCGGCCCGGCATCTGCTAGCGCGATGCTGCCCGCGCCGCCGGTATTCCCGCCACTTCCGGCCATGTGGCCAGCATCTGCGATGGCGATGCCACCTGCGCCCCCGGCATTTCCACCGCTTCCGGCCTTGCCGCCCGCATCTGCCTCGCCGATCCCGCCCGTCGCCTGCGCCCCACCGCTTCCGGAAGCACTATCCGCGGCGGCGTCCGCTTGCCTGCCACGGAGAGCCGTCGATCCGCAAGCAGACGCTACGAACAACACATCCAACAGAAGAACAGCGCGATGGAACCTGTCCATGCGCCGAATATTGCTCCTGCTCGAATCGCCCTACACGCGTTTTCTGCTTTGCGGGTATAGGGGATAGCTGGCGTGCAGGTGGCTGTAGTAGACGTAACAGATGTTATCGGCGTTCTTGCTGTAGCGCCCAAGTTCAAATGTCCCCTTCGGCCCAAGTAGAAATGTCTCCTTTGACACGCGTGGTGCGTGCTCATGGGTGGACTCATGCCCATTGCTCCATCTTGCTATCGCTAGCGTTGTCTACGTGCGGAATGCATTTTTCGGGCCGGTCGACGTGCCGAAACGACCGGTATTCCCCACCGTCTGGGCTGCGCTGATGCGCGAAAGCAAGGGACCACAGCACGCTCAGAGTCAATCATATTGATTGACAGATCCAATCATCGTGATTGATCCAAGGTCAGACAGGCCGATCCAGAGCGACCCGTGCTAGCGGATCTGGGCGTATAGCTTCGGCTTCGTGCGCGTTGGCTTCTCCTTTGCTTTCTCGGGTCAAGAAATAGAGGGAGAAGCGAGGTGGGAGCTGCCGTCGTGATTCGCATTTTCAATACAAGGTGCCGCCGAACGTAGTCTAGCCTTTTGTTTTGTTTTAAGTGTTACCGCCTAGCCGCGGCACCACGGTTTCTTGGAACAGTTGTGCGGCTTCAGCAACCGTCTGTTCCATCCAGCCCGCCCCCAGCGGCTAGGCGGTACCAGCTTTGCGCTGGAAGTTGAACCAATTGCGACGGAATCGGAACGTCCGTTGGCCGTTCGTCCGCTCCTGGGCGACGCATGTAGTGGTACCAACGTGTGTACAGCCTGATGATCAGCAAGACCCTGCGAATTCCCAAGTTGTGAGCTCCCCATTACCCGCAATGGTACCCCCGATCCCAGCATGTTGATGGATCGTCCAATCATTGTGACTGATTCAAGGTGAGACAGGCCGAGCCAAAGCAACCCGTGCAGGCGGAGGCGAGCGCCAATTCAGCCCTCGTCCGCGTTGGCGCTCTCTTTGCTTCCTCGGGTCGGCAAGCTCGCCGGGTTCGCCTAGTCGGCCAGCGGCACAACATTACATGGAGGCTGGTATGAAAGCGATTGTTCTGAACGAGTACGGTGACAGCAGCCACCTAAAGTTGGCGGAGATTCCAGAGCCGAAGCCCGGAGACGGTGAAATCAAGGTGAAGGTGACAGCTGTGTCAGGGCAAGTGGTGGAGCTGGGTCCAGGGGTCACACAGTTGAAGGTCGACGACCATGTGCTCGGTTTCGTGAAGCGCGGCTATGCAGAGTTCGTCACTGCCCCGGTGGAGGCTTGGGCGACCATCCCCAAAGGGATGAGCCTGGAGGACGCGGCCATCATTCCACTCGCAGCAATGACTGGCGCACAGTTGGCCGAAGAGGCCGCTAATGTTCAAGGGGCGCAAACGGTATTGGTGACAGGCGCCGTTGGTGCAGTGGGCCGGGCCGCTGTGTACGCGGCCAAAGCCCGCGGCGCCCGAGTCATCGCCGGTGTTCGGCAGCAGCAGCGCACTGAAGCGGAGACGTTGGGCGCATCGATTGTGGTCGCGCTCGATGTCGATGCCGAGCTTGTCAATCTGCCGATGCTCGATGCCGTGGCCGATACCGTCGGAGGTTCCACATTGGCGAAGGTGCTCGGCAAGGTCAGGAATGGTGGAGTCATCGCGAGCGTCGTAGGTCCACCGCCTGCAGACAAAGAGCGCGGCGTGATTGGCAAGGCAATGCTGACGCATACGGACTCGAATCGCCTCGCGGCCCATGCCGAGGCTGTCAAGGCCGGCAAGCTCAGGCTGCCTATTGCGAAGAGATTTTCGCTTGCGGAGGCGGCGAGCGCGCAGCGGCTTGCCGAAGCAGGCGGTATCAGCAAGGTCCTGCTGAAGGTTTGATTATCCATGGCAACGAACAGGCTCATTCGCAAGGTTGTCAAGAGCCGCGCGACCATCGAAGGTGCCGGCGTCCACCTTCATCGCGCGATCGGTTGGGGTCGCCCCGAGATCTACGATCCCTTCCTGTTGCTCGACGACTTCCGGTCCGACGAGCCTGACCTCTACGTGAAAGGGTTTCCCTGGCATCCCCATCGGGGGATGGAGACCATCACCTACGTGCTGCGTGGCGAGGTCGAGCATGGCGACAGCCTGGGCAACCGTGGCGTGATCGCTCCCGGCGACGTGCAGTGGATGACGGCGGGAAGTGGGATCATCCATCAGGAGATGCCAAAGGGAGACCCACAAGGCGCGATGTACGGCTTCCAGCTCTGGGCCAACCTGCCTGCGGCAAACAAGATGACGGAGCCGCGCTACCGTGGCATTGCGAGCAGCGAGCTCCCTGAAGTGACAGACGCAGGCGGAGCCTCCATCAAGGTCATCGCCGGCTCGATAGGCGGGGTGGTCGGGCCCGTGCGAGACGTTGTCACGAGCCCCGAGTACCTCGACGTCAACCTTCCCCCCGGTAAGGCGTTCACTCACCCGACGCCACGCGGACATACGGTGTTCGCGTACGTCATCGGTGGTAAGGGGGTGTTCTGTCAGAAAAATGACCCTTACAGCTACGAGGAAGAGGGCGAGAGCTACTTCGACATGGAGCGTAGCCGACTGCTCGGCGACCGGCACCTGGTGCTCTTCGACGACGGTGACCGCGTGTCCGTAACCGCCGAGGCGGAGCCTGTACGTTTCCTGCTGATCTCAGGGAAGCCGATCGGTGAGCCCATCGCCTGGTCTGGTCCCATCGTGATGAACACCCAGGATGAGCTGCGGACCGCCTTTGAGGAGCTCGAAAGAAACACGTTCATTAAGCACCACGGCTCCGCTCGTTGACGGAGAACCAGCGTTACGACGTCGCTCTAGGGGGTAACCATGCCACTCGTCAAATCACCGTCCAAGACAGCGCGAAAGCAAAACATCAAGACCGAGATCGCAGCGGGCAAGCCACCCAAACAAGCTGTAGCAATTGGCTACGCGATTCAGCGAAGAGCAAAGACCAAAGGTAAAACCAAGCGATGACGTGCTCCCGCGCAATTGCCCATGAAGAACCAAAACGCACCCGTCCCGGATAAGACCGTCCTCGGCGTACATCGCGGCATCTTCATGCTGGGACTGGTCAGCTTCCTGACCGACCTCAGCTCGGAGATGATCTTCTCCGTCTTTTCCATCTTCCTCACCGTAATTCTAGGCGCCTCGGCGGCGCTCCTTGGACTTATCGAGGGAATGGCGGAGACTTTCAGGGCGGATGCAGCAGGGAGAAAAGTGGGCTTGTTCGCCTTATGGTCCGTTCCGCCTCCCGCGTTCCCCACACGAACACGCTCACCCTCACGCCCTCGCGACCCGCCAACCACAGCCCGCAGAAGTTAATGGGAAGCCCGAGCCCTTCGGGAGAGGGTGGCCTGCAAGTCTTGTTTCCTCGAATCGCGGCCCGGTGAATGCCCACTGCGGCGTGCATCTCGCGTAGGCACGAGCTACGCTGGGTACCTGCGCAACTGGCGACAGGGAGATACCATCATGGGCATGAGCCTTGCCGAAGGCGGCCACTTGACCCACGGCATGGCGCTGAACCTGAGTGGCAAATGGTTTAAGGTGGTGAGCTACGGGCTCGATGAAAGCGAAGCCATCGACTACGACCAGATGGAGCGCCTAGCCCACGAGCACAAACCAAAGCTGATTATCGCCGGCGCTTCCGCCTATAGCTTGCGCATCGACTTTGCACGCTTCGCCGAGGTCGCCAAAAACGTGGGAGCCTACTTGGTCGTCGACATGGCCCACTACGCGGGGCTCATAGCGGAAGGTGCGGCCCCCACGGCGCGCTTCTTGCTCGTGTACCCACCAGGGATGGTCACTGACCAATAATATCCGCCTGCCAAACAATCGGCCGCAGAAGGAATGGGGAACGCATCATGGAAAGATTTTGCATCGTTCGGTTCCTGGCTTGTCTAGCGTTCGCACCGGCGTTCTTAAGTTGTGCGTCCACGCAGAAACACGAAAGTACCGGCGAATATGTCGACGACTCGGTCCTCACGACCAAGGTAAAGGCCGCAATTCTCGACGAAGCTACGTTGAAGACGCTTCAGATCAATATAGAGACGTTCAAAGGCATCGTTCAGTTGAGCGGCTTTGTGGACTCGGCGGAACAGGTCGCAAGAGCTGGCGAAGTTGCCGCACGCATACAGGGCGTCAAGGAAGTGAAGAACGATCTGGTCGCAAAGTAGCTGAACCGTCGTTGTGGTTGCGACATTCACTCAATCAAGATGAAGGTCCGGTCTATTCATTTCGATGGCAAGCGCGGCGGTCACGAGCAACTGGGAAGGGAAGGAATGAAGATGCAGAACGCGGCATATGGGAAATGGTTGCGGCCCATTGTACTTGGCGCAGCCACGTTGGCAGGCGGAGCGTGGTTCCTCGGGGCGGCCCCCAATTTGGCTCTGGCCAGTGAGGCTGACTTTGTAGGTGGCGAGCCGGTGCCAAAGGAGCGTCGTCAAAACGAGACCGGCGCCAATTCACGGCGAGTGGACCGAGCAGAGGACATAATCGCCCTGCTTCACGAGGGCAACCGGATGGAGATTGAGGGCGCCAAGCTTGCCCTGGAGAAGGGGCAGGCCGACCGGGTGAAGAACTACGCTCTGGTTCTGACCAACGAGCACCAAAGCTGCGACAAGCAGCTCATGGATTACGCGGAAAGGAAGCAGCTCGCCCCTCGGAGCTTGGAGGATGGGAAGCAAGAGGAGACCGACGGTCCGATGGAAAGGCTACGCGTGCGGCAACCGCAAAATTTCGACCGCGCGTTCATCCTGGCGATGGTACGGGAACACGGCAAGATGATTGACGCGGTCACGAGCACGATACGGGAGAGCCGCGACACCGACCTCCGCCGCCTGCTTGCCGAGCAGCTGCCCGTGCTCAACAAGCTGAAAAAGGTTGGAGAGGCGATCCTCGCTCGGCTACCCGCCAACAGCGAAAACTGACCACCACCCCCTATCCGAGGGGACTTTCAATCGAGGTTCAATCCCATCCGAGGGTAATTCGGGAAGACCGATGAGAGCCTCCAATGGCAGGAACGGCGTCCGAATTCCGGACGCTGCGGCTGCTGCTAAACCACCTTCGGTTGGGATCAAAATCATCGTCCATTTTCATGAGCCGCAGTCACTCCCGTAAGGCGACCTGAGGGATGGAGCACCTCATGATGCGAATCCCGTCTCGGTCCTTGTGTTTCATGGTTGGCCGTGAAACACGGACCTTCCAGCAGCCCAGCGGAAAGAGCTTCGACGTCTGCCTTTTCGGCACTGAGTTCCACGTGCGGGCGGAGAGTCCCGATGGTTACGCGCTGGCTAGGGATGCACGAACCGGGGTCATTGCCTACGCAAGCCTTGGCTCGGATGGTCGTCTGCGCCCGAGTGGTATCCCCTACGAAGGCTCCATGAACCCGAAGGTCGGCGCTCTGCTTGCGCAAGCAGGGATCGGCAAAGGCCTGCGCCCCAGCTCGGCGGTGGTGAAGGCGACCGTGGCTCTCGCCAAACAGCAGCTGTGGAAGGACCGGGCC
>Ga0265342_10005108_pt1 | contig 10112 bp, 10 predicted proteins | sample 4CB327metaG_FD_203125 | JGI IMG/M metagenome (GOLD analysis project Ga0265342, IMG submission 203125) | Rhizosphere microbial communities from Carex aquatilis grown in University of Washington, Seatle, WA, United States - 4-CB3-27 metaG | ecosystem: Host-associated > Plants > Roots >...
GAGCCCATCGAGGAAAGGCGCCGCGGGACCCGCGGCCCCACCTGAAGCCGACCCGCCCGTGGCGCTTCCCCCGGTGCCACTTCCTCCGGCGGCATTTCCCCCCGCAGCGCTTCCGCCAGTGGCTCGTCCGGCGGTCCCACCCGCTCCTGTCCCTCCCACGCCGCCGTCAGTCTTTGGCGTCGACGTACCTCCGCCACCGGAGACGCCGGGATCGGGGTTGGCTTCGCCCCGGCCTTGACAAGCCGCGAATGCCGTGAGGAGACACAACTCGACCGCGAACAGACCAGCGCGAGGTTTCGGCATGAGAGCTCCGGGGGCGCGAGGATCGGAGCGTACACCAGGCGGCCGATAAAGGGAGCGCTGTTAACAAACTGATAGAGTCGCCGCATGACCTTCTCTTGGGGGCTGTTTCTCGGCGTCGCTCAGGTGGTCTGGGTGGTGCTCATCAGCGGATTCATCGTGCTCGAGCGGCGGTCGCCGACGGCGACGCTGGCCTGGATCACGGTGGTCGCCGCGCTGCCGCTGGTCGGCGTGGCGGTCTACTTGTTGGTCGGGCCCCGGCACCTGCAGCGCAAGCGGCTGCGTCTGAGCCTGGCCCGTGACCGCATCGGCCGGCTGATGCGCGATTGGAAAGAGGCGCGGGCCAAAGTTCTGTCGCTGCAGGGGCAGCTGATGCGCGCGGGCGCGCAGCTCGGCCACCTGCCGCCGGAAGAGGCGCGGGAGGCGCGGCTGTTCCTGAACGGCGACGATTGCTACGACGCGCTGGTGACCGCCATCGCCGGCGCGCGACACCACGTGCATCTCGAGTACTACATCTTCAACGACGACCAGAGCGGCAAGCGCATCATCGACGCGCTGATCGAGCGCGCACGGGCAGGCACGGAGGTGCGGCTGCTGGTGGACGCGAGGGCCGAGGGGCTGCGGCACGCCGCGGTGCGCGCGATGCGTGACGCCGGGGTGGAGGTGCGCTTCTTCAACCGCGTGCGTCCGTTCCGGCTCTGGTGGCGGCTGGTGAACTTTCGTACGCACCGCAAGATTGTGGTGGTCGACGGATGGATCGGGTTCACGGGCGGCATGAACGTCACCGACGATCACAGCGCACGCGCCAAGGGCCCGGCGGCCTGGCGCGATACGCACGTGCGCATCGTCGGACCTGCGGTCCACGGGCTGCAGGCGACGTTCATGCAGAACTGGGTATTCGCCACTGACGACGACCTCGGCTGCACCCGCCGCGAGCGCTTCGCCCGCTTCTTTCCGCCAACGCCGGCCGGTGAGGAGCTGGACGATGTGATCTCGCTGGCCCAGCACGACCCCACCACCGCGCCCGTCGGCGCGCCGCAAAAGGTGCCCGCGCCGCCGCAGCTGGTCGCGCAGATCCTCGCCTCCGGGCCGGACGACGACGTCTACGCCATCGAGGCCTTCTATTTCGCCGCCATCACCAGCGCCAAGGAGCGGCTGTGGCTAACCACGCCGTACTTCGTGCCCGGTGAAGCGATCCTGGCGGCCATCTCCAGCGCAGCGCACCGGGGGGTCGATGTGCGGCTGCTGTTGCCGCACGCTACCGATTCGCATTGGGTGGATGCCGCCAGCCGGACGTTTCATGATGAGCTGCTCGCCGCGGGCGCGCAGATCTACCTGTACGAGTCGCCGATGCTGCACGCCAAGACCGCCGTGATCGACGACGATCTGGCCATCGTTGGGACAGCCAACCTCGACAACCGCAGCTTTCGACTGAACTTCGAGGTGGTGGCGGCGTTCTACGGAGGGGCCTGCGTGGGCGAGCTGGCGCGCGCCTTCGAGACCGACCTGGCCCACGCGCGACGCCAGGTCCAGCGCGAGGCGAAGTCGCCGTTCCTGCAGCGGCTGGTGGCGTCGGCGGCCCGTCTGCTGGCTCCGCAGCTGTGAATGGATTGTGGCCTTGGCGCTCCTATCGAAGATAAAAACCAAAGCCGCTGCGATGGGACGGCGGCGCCTGGTCCTGGTGGCGGGAATTTCGGCTGTCGTCACCGCATTGACCGGTTTCGTGGCCGTCAATGTCCTGTCGGGCGAGCACAAGATCGACAAGCCGCTCTCGACCGCCGTCGCGGTCGAAGACCCGGAGTTCGCTCGCGTGATGAGCGCGATGTTCGGACCGACGCTCGTCGCGGGAAATGCCGTCACTCCGCTCTACAACGGCCGCCAGATCTTCGCGTCGATGCTGGAAGCCATCCGGCGCGCGCAGAAGACCATCACGTTCGAAACCTATATCTATTGGTCCGGCGACGTCGGCGCCGCCTTCAGCCGAGCGCTCATCGAGCGTGCCAATGCAGGTGTGAAGACCCACCTGGTCATCGACGCCGTCGGGTCGGACAAGATGGACGCCGCCCAGCTGCGCGCGATGCGGGACGCGGGCGTGGAGATCGAGAGATATCGCTCTTTGAGCTGGTACAACCTCGACCGAATCAACAACCGCACCCACCGCAAGCTATTGATCGTTGACGGGAAGATCGGTTTCACGGGGGGCGTGGGCATCGCGGACAAATGGGACGGAGACGCCGATAGCCCCGACCACTGGCGCGACACGCATTTTCGAGTGGTCGGGCCCGTCGTCGCACAGATGCAGGCCACATTCGTCGAGCACTGGCTGGCGACGCGCGGGGTGCTCTTGCAAGGCGAGGCTTACTTCCCCGAGCTCGCAAGCGCGGGATCGATGCCAGCCCAGATGGTGCGGAGCGCCGCCGACGATGGGACAGAGAGCGTCCGACTCATGTATCTCCTGTCCATCGCGTCGGCACGCAAGAGCGTGCTCTTGGCCAATTCTTATTTCGTCCCCGACGAGCTCTCGGTGACGACTCTGGTCGAGGCACGCCGGCGCGGAGTCGATGTCCAGATCCTCGTGCCGGGGCCCGAGATCGACAGTGAGGTGACCCGCGCCGCGTCGCGACGGAAGTGGGAACCGTTACTGGAGGCGGGAATCGCCATCTACGAATTCCAGCCCACGATGTTTCATTGCAAGGTCATGGTCGTCGATGATCAGTGGGTGTCGGTCGGCTCTACCAACTTCGACAGCCGCTCGTTCAGGCTGAACGCCGAGGCCAATCTCAACGTCATCGATCGTGGGCTCGCCCTGCAGGAGCGACAGGCATTCGCGCGGGATTTGCTCAGATCCCGGCGAATGACCCTCGACAAGTGGCGCGCCCGACCGTGGTACGATCGGATGGGCGATTGGTTTGCCGGCCTGCTCGGCTCCCAGCTTTGAGAACCTCCAGATCGTTGCAACCTTTGTCGCCGGCTCCCTGACTAATAGGATAAATGAGGCGAGGTCCATGATCGCCATGGCGCCGACCGCCGCACTGGCCCGGAAAGCGCTCTCGCGCGTCTTGCTGCTGGTGGTGTCCTTGGTCACGTTGGGGGGTTGCATACACGTTCGCCCGTACCAGCGCGAGCGGCTTGCGCACTCGACCATGACCACCGCCGATTGGGGCGGCCCTGGCGAGGCTCATGCGCGCGCCGTACGCGAGGGTGCCACCGGCGGCGGCTCCGCCGGAGAAGCTGGTTGCGGCTGCAACTGACGAGCGCATTCCTGCTGATCATCCTGCTGGTGGCAGCGAAAGGAGCGGCGGAAACGCCGCCACCCAGCCCGCCGGAGGCGCGCCCCGCCGATGCGGGATCGCCCGACGCTGCAAAGCCCGATGCGACATCGCCAACCTCACCCCCACAGACCGAGGCTCGACCGGCCGCGCCGAGACGGATTGCCGGGCGACTGCGCGGTGAGCTCGCGGCTTATACCGATTCCGATCATGTGGACGTCGTCACGCCTTCGTTGTCCCTCGATCTGGCGGACGCGACGCAGGGATGGTCGGCCCACGCCGACTACCTGGTCGACGCGGTGTCGGCAGCCTCGGTCGATATCGTTTCGAGCGCGTCCCGACATTGGACCGAGACCCGGCAGGCGGGGGGGGCACAGGCGACCTTCAAGCCGGGTGACCTGGGCGTCGGCGCCGCGGGATCGTTCTCGAGTGAACCCGATTACCTTGCATGGGCGACGGGTGGAACGGTGACGCTCGATCTCGACCAGAAGAATCTCACGTTGCTCGCGGGCTACGGCTACGGCCACGACACCATCGGACGCTCCGGCACGCCGTTCTCGGTTTTCTCGCACTCCTTGACCAGGAACGCTTTCAATGGCGCGGTCACGATCGTAATGGATCCGGCGACCATCGTGGTCATCGGCGGCGACCTCATCCTCGAGCGTGGCGATCAGTCAAAGCCCTACCGCTATGTGCCGCTGTTCTCTCCCGGCGTGGCGGCGGGAATTGCGCCTGGCACTTCGATCGACGACGTGAATCGGTTGCGTTTGCAGGAGCGGCCGCTCGAGCAGTTGCCTCTGGCGCGCGATCGTTACGCCGCATGGGGCCGCTATCTCCATCGCTACGCGCACGCGACGCTTCGTCTCGAAGAACGCCTCTACACCGATACCTGGGGACTCCACGCCTCCAGCAGCGACGCCCGATTCATGATCGATCGCGGGGATCGCTGGTTGCTCGCCTCCCACGTACGCTTCCACGCGCAGTCGCCGGTCTCGTTCTGGCAGCGAGCGTACACGCTCACCGACGCGGGTGTACCGGCGCTACGCACCGGCGACCGCGAGCTGGGACCGCTGTGGAGCGCGACGGGAGGTATCGGCGTTCGTTGGAAGGGAGGCCGTCCTCAGCCGACGGGCTGGTCGATCGGGGGTGATCTCGATGTCACCTGGACGTCCTTTCTCGACGATCTCTACATCGGCAGCCGACTCGCCGGCATCGCAACCTTCGTATGGGAGACCGATCTATGAGGACATCCGACATACGTCGAGACGATCCCTTGGTCATCTGTTTGGCCGCGCTGGTACTGGCGGCGCCGATGGCTGCTTGCAGCGTTGTCGAGGACGTTCTGGATCCGGTTCACGCGCGCGAGGTTGCGGCGCTGGGTGGCGATCCCTCGGGCCAGCACAACGGGCCGACGCATCGCCCAGGGCAGCCATGCCTGGTCTGTCATGGAGGGCTCGGTCCGGGTGGCCCCGATCTCAGCGTCGGAGGAACGATCTACGAGAGCATGTCCGGCACCCAGGCCCTGAGCGGAGCGGTGGTCACGCTCACGGACGCACAGAAGAGCGTTCACAAGCTCACGACCAATCGGACAGGCAATTTCCTGGTCGACGCCAGTAACTGGCAGCCGGTCTACCCGATGCTCGTCTCGCTATCCTACGGTGGTGTCAGCGTCGACATGAAGACCCAGGTGGGCCGGGATGGATCGTGCGCCGACTGCCACACCGATCCACCGGGTCCGGCGTCGGCGGGACACGTCTATCTGGTCGTCGATCCGACGTCTTTCCCGGTGGGGCCATGACGCTGCCGCGAGGGTCGTGGGATCGGCCGTGGCGCATTCCTATCGTGGCTCTTTCGACCTTGGGAGCAGCCCTGTTGCCGTTCGTCTTGCCGGCCTGCGCGTCCGCGCCCGACGGGAATGCGCGGGTCGCGATTGTCGCTCCTTCCGCGGCCTCGTTTCCCGCGGTCGCCACGTTTCTCGAACAGCGCTGCGGCACACTCGATTGCCATGGCCAGGTGGGTCGGAGCTTGCGTCTTTACGGGTTCGTGGGCTTGCGGCTCGACCCGACGGACGTCCCCGGGGGACGCGCTACCACCACGGATGAAATCGACGCCGACTATCAGTCCGTCGTCGGCCTCGAGCCCGAGATTCTCGCGGCGGTGGTCCAGGATGGAGGCGCGCGACCGGAACGTTTGACGCTGATCCGGAAAGCGCGCGGAACCGAGCATCATAAGGGCGGCGCATTGATCACGCCTGGTGATGCCCAGGATCGGTGTTTGACCTCATGGCTGGCCGGTACGGTCGACGAGGGCGCGTGCGCCAGCGCGCTGATGACGCCCTGATCGGGGCCAGGAAGAACGTGACGACCAACTGATCGATTGCAGCGCGCGGGTCGTCAGTCCGACGAAAGCGCGCAGACTTCGGGTGAGGCGAGCTGCCAGGCCAACGACGACGTGCTCACGCCCGCGACCCGCTTCACATGGACCAGCAGCGGAGCCGGTGTCTACGCGCTGGTGTTCGACGTCTGGTCGCCCTGCGCCCGGCTACCCGCGGATCAAGGTCATCACGGCGTCGCGCTCGACGACTTGGCCGGATCTGCGCGCGCTGGGGATCGCCTTTCCCACGCTGAGGCGAGCGTTCCCCGAGGGGAACGCCGCCTACAAATGCATGGTCGGCCTTCTCCAGCCGTACGCGTCGATGGATGACGCGTACGGGCCCCAGGGACTGGGCGCACCGCTGCCGAAGGATCGCCGGCAGGCCTTCTCCGAGAACATCGCGGTCCGGGCGCCCTCGCCGTGACCCGCTCGCTGGGACCCGTCCTCAATGCGGGCGCCGACCCGTTCCTAAGTTTCCCCTCGAACCCCTCCCCCTATGGTTCGGCGCCCGACGGGACTATGCCTCGGTGGGGACGGAAGGGGTCACGCCCTGCTGGATGATCTCGCGCAAGCCGGCGAGAGACAGCCGAGGTGTGGCCTTCTCCTCCTCGAAAATGATCTGAGCCAGCGTCGCCGTGGTCAGGTCAGCCTGCGTGGTGTTGTCGACGACGCGAACGTCGTCTCCGGCTCGGACCATGGCTGCGATGTGCTCGAGGGTGACGTAGCGGCTCTCCCGCGTGTCATACAGCTTGCGGTTCGCGTAGCGCTTGATGGTGCGTGCAGTGGTCATATGCATAGGATGTAGGCAAACGTTACTACATGTCAAGACAGTAATTTGAATTACTGTTTTACTATTTTAATTCCCGATATTGGCTGTGGACACAGAGCGAGTCCTAAACCGGGATGCCGCTCAGCCCACTCGCACAGCATTTCAGCATCCGGTCGCTGCGAACATTCGCGGGACGCCTCTGGCGGCGTCAACTTCTCTAATTAGAGCCGGGACCGAAGGCCCCGCACGAGCGATAGAAGCTCGGCATCATGACCGGAAAGCGGCAGGTTGCCGTCGGGACCTCACCGGCGGATCTCGTGAAGCTATTCCCGCAAAGGGTGTTGGTGTCGTTGACCGCCATGGCCCCCATGAGCAAATGGGACGATGAACCGTAGTAGCAATCCACGCTATAGGCGCCCGCGCCCAGGCTGAGCGCGATGACGTCGTCGCAGGTCCACACCTGCTGAATCCCCAATCCCGTGCAAGGAGGCACGTTCTCCGGTGCGCCATCGAACATCGTGGGACAGCCTGGACCGACCTCACCGAGTTCCCCTCGGCACTCGACGGAGGGCGCGCTAACGCAGCCGACTGACGTCAGCGAGGCGCAGACGAGGCCGAGGAGGAGCCGATCGATACGCGCGCGCACGCCAATGGCTCCAGCAAAGAGGGTGCCGGCCGGCGTAGCGGCTGCGATGCGCAGCGGGCGCCACCGATCCGGGACAGGCGTGTCCACGCCGATACCCGCTGCCAGTTGCTTTCGCATCGCGTGCCGCCCCCGCAGTTCCATGGTATCCGACTCCGATCCTCCAATGCTTCGGATTCACGCCGGTCGTCGCGATGCGTGCATTACCGCTCCCGAGAAAGACGATAACCTTCTTCGTCGGGGTGAGCGCGCCGCTGCTGCGAATTTCCGTTGGTGCCGCCCCACAGAAATGGCTTGCTCCTGTTGTCGCCGCCCATCGAAAAATGAGCGGCGGCTGCGCCGATCCGCGCCTGTGGTGTGCGGCACGCTCGCTGCAGTATGCTGTGTGCCATGGAGAGATGGCGTTGGGTGGGGGTCTGGTGTTTTGCGGCTGCTGGCGTTGGCTGTCATTCGGGCCCGGACACAATCGTCGACTATTGCCGGAAGCCGCCAGCATCGGCCAGCGATCAGCACGCCGCGCGCGTCCTGGCTGGGGCGGTGGGGCACCACGATCTCGACGGGACCTGGCTGGGTGGGAGCCAGGCTGCGGTGCTGGAGATCGACATGGACGTGGGCGCGCGTCTACCCAGCAGCGGAACCGAGTGCGGGGACGCATTGATGCTCGCCGCGAGCGTGAACGTGAGGACCCGGGATGGCGTCGTCAGCGGGCAGGGAACGGTGATCCAGTTTTACGATGGGGATTCAGCGACGGCGGAGATTCCGCTGCCGGGGTTGGCCGACGCGTATGCGCACCCCGACCCGGCGCTTCCCCCCCTGACGAGCGCGGATGAGAATCAATCGGGCATCGCCCTGGCGAGCACCCCGGCCCCCACGCTGGTCCTGACGATGACCGAGGACAGCTCGACCGCCAACGTGGTCGTCGATCAGCGGCGCGTGGTGGGGCGGTGGTCGTCGAATGTCTCCGAGATCCCGGCACGCCGCAGCCCGACCTATGTCGTTCCGTCGGAGCTGGTCTCGGAATGCGCGCCCGCGGCTGATTTCACAGGCGCGCACGGGCAGTACACGCCGTTCGCAAGCGGCGCGGATGCAACCGCGGCGACGATCGGGACCTGGATCCGCTGTCGTTCGTACGGCGGCCCCGAGCACGACGGAATACAGATCTTGCCCGACGGCAGCTGGCAGATGCTGGCCTGGCAAGACGGCGGCTTCGTCACGCGCGGTGGGATCCAGCGTGAGGGCGCGCTCGAGCCGCCGATCGATCTGTCCAACGTCAACGGGACCGGATTTTTCCAGGTGAACCTGCGCGGACCGGCCGTCTGGCGACCCTCCTTTGTTTGGGACAATCGGTTGCTGTTGTCGGACACCACGGCGCCACCGGACTTCGGCGAGAGTGTCTACGTCCGCACCGATCGCTCCGTGGTGAGCGCGCCCAACCCCTACACAACCGGCCAGCGCGCGGGTGCCGCCGCCTGTGAGGTCGCCGAGAGCGGCACGATCGATCCCGACCTCGGCGGGCCGATGGAGACGATCCTCGCGGGCACCTGGACACTTTGCTCCGGTGAATTGCTCGAAGGCTACGCCGGCCTCACCTTTGACGGCAATGGCGCGGTCACGTTCCTGGATGTGAACGGGCAATCGATGGGCGGCCTCAGCTATCGGGCGTTGCACCCGGAAACCGTCCCGGCATTGTCTCCGCGCGAAACCAACTTGCTCCTGCCCGACGGACGCGATTGGGAAATCATCTTTTCCCAACGGCCGCTCAAGATGTGGCTTTTGGAGACCGGGCAACCGACTGTCGTTCACCAGGCCGTGTTTTCGCCGTTGCCATGAATCTCCTGAACAGATCGTGACTCGCTCTCAGGTGCCCGGCGACTCGGTTCCTTTGGGGCGACGGGGGCGAAAGCGGGTATGGCTTCCTTCCTGATATTTCTCGAGGCCCATGCTCCAGGGTGACTTCGCGTCCTCGGGGCGCGCTGAGAAATTATTCAGCTCCTGGAGTCCCTGCCGCGAGCCACATTGCCCGACCTGATTGAAGATCGCCGTGGTGTCCGCGTGCAGTGTCTTTCCCGCGTACCAGAGACGGCTCAGGTGAACCAGGTTCTCTCGGGCGTCGAACCGGAAATCCTCGAGGCAATAGGCCGTCAACCCGTCCTCGAGGTGCTTGGAATCCTTATCGACCAGAGCCCATTCAGCGCAACGGTCACCGAGCTGTAAAAGTGGCAGCCAGTATTCGCTGGGAATCTGCTCACGCACCTGCTGTCGCAACGCTGGATCGGCCTTGCGATAGGCGCGGGCGATTTCGCTGAACTGGTCATCCAACGGCGACGGAACCTCCTCCGGCAAGCCCGCCTTGGCAGACTCCAGGAGATCCACCAAGACGAAGAAACCATCACCTGCGAGATCGACCTTCACCGTAGTCGCCATGTCAAACTCCTTTCGGGACCGGCCCGAACCCTGAAGGCTGATCTTGCGCGAAAACCACCCAGACGCTCGTCAGCTGTGCAACAACCCCGGGGGGAACAGCCGACTCGGCGTCCCCGTCACGATCAACCACAGCTGGTGCGCCGCTCGCGTGACGCCAATGTGGAACAGGTGTCGCGACTCATCGTCCTGGCCATAGCTGCTGTCGTTCGCGTCCAGCATGACGACGTAGTCGAACTCGAGCCCCTTTACCTGGCGAACATCCGTAACCTCCACGCCTGGGCGAAAGGCGAACTCCTGCGCACGCACGCGGCGTAGAGAGGGAACCTCGGCGCGC
>Ga0265342_10005113_pt1 | contig 10109 bp, 4 predicted proteins | sample 4CB327metaG_FD_203125 | JGI IMG/M metagenome (GOLD analysis project Ga0265342, IMG submission 203125) | Rhizosphere microbial communities from Carex aquatilis grown in University of Washington, Seatle, WA, United States - 4-CB3-27 metaG | ecosystem: Host-associated > Plants > Roots > Rhizosphere...
CGGCTGCGCCAAATTATTTAGCCAGTTATATAACAAATAGCTACTCGGAGCATGTATATTTTTATAATGGATATACTTTTGTGGCAGATTACAACAAATACGTGGTTTTGAAATATCCATAATAGATTCGGATCAAATCTATTTAAATAAATTTGAGGTACGTTCCATCTGAGTCCCTGCCTGCAGCAGGCAGGTCTCAAAGAGGACTCAGATGTTTTTTACTTATATTTTCCTCTGAGCCTCCAAGGAGAGACTCAGAGTGGACAGAATATCCATAAAAGTTAGATTTAGTTTTTTCAAATAGAATATAAAATAAAAAAGCCGGTAAATTTAACCGGCTTTAATTTTATATATCAGCTTCCGTTTTGTTATTTAATTACCACCATTCTTTTTGTTTCTGTAAAATTATCTGTTGAAAGTTTATAAAAATAAACGCCGCTGGTTATTCCGGAAGCATTGAAATCATATTTGTAGCTCCCTGCGAAGAGATACCCATCCACAAGTCTGTATACAACGGTTCCAAGTACATCATAAATGATAAGCCTGGCATTTCCTGATTTAGGAATATCAAATGATATAACTGTAGAAGGATTAAACGGATTAGGATAGTTCTGGTTTAGATTATATTTGGCCGGAATATTAGCGCCGTTGTGATTTATTCCAAGCGGCGCATAATGCCCGCGGCCGCTGTTCACTATTGACGAATCGTTATCGTTTTGTAAAAATGCTTCTGTGAAAATAGAAGTATCTACCCAATCAGATTGTCTTTTATATGTGTAAATATAACTGTGAGTTCCGGCGGTAGTCGGGACGCTAACGCCGTTAACATCAGGAAATGCTTTGCGGTAGCAATAAGCAAAATCGTTTTCACCGTTCGAGCCCGGAGGAGAAGCGTAATGTATAAGACGCTCAACCGCCATGACGCGTAGTTTGTAGTTTCCGGATGTTAGGTTAGACGCTAAATTTAAAATGACTGTAGCTTTTATAGAGTCACCAGCAACCCGCACATCGGTAACTGTGATGCTTAGCGGCGTTGAAACGGCAAGCCGTTGATTATAGTAGTTAGCAAAATCTTCCGTAACAAACGGGCCGGTGAACTGAAATGCCGCATCAATATTGCACGTTGGCACATAATATATATGATAGTATGAACTGTATCTTAATCTTATCTGAGCGGAATCTTCCCAAAACATAGGGTCAGGTCCGGGGCCATGCGTGTGGTATTTCACGCAAATTGTGTTTGATGGATGCGCTTCAAGAAAAGCGTCAAGAATTGGGCCGTAAGTGGCGCAGGGTCCGCAGCAGCAATTTGTAAATTCTTCAAACAAAATATTGCGCGATGCCTGTGGAAATGCAGAATTGGAAAAAATAAATAACGCAGCAATAAATAGGGCAGAAAATAAATAATACTTTTTTGACATTTTATACTCCTGAAAATAAAGTAGTTTTCAAAAATGTACAGTATTTAAGCGTTGGAATTAGGCATCTAAAACAATTTGCAAAAATAAGCCAAGTCCTGATTTATAATAACAAATATAACATGTAAGCTATGCCAATCATTATGATATTAGTCATTTTAAAACATGATAATTATCAATGTTATCTGCTTTTATGATATAACCTATTTTATCCTTTTAGAAATCAGATAAAGCATTATTTTTGTTCTAAAATCTTTATAATTAATCAGTAAAAAGGGGAAGAATATCTTGAAATTCATTAAATACATAATTCCGGTTATTCTGGTCATGGGTTTTGCAAGGATATTTGGACAAGATAATGTTATAGGATATTGGAAGGGCTCCATGATAAAGGAAGAGGCTCCAATGGAAGTTTCATTCGAGTTCAAATCTGTGAATGGAAAAATTCACGGATTTTTTAATTCACCTATGCAAAAAGCAAGCGGCATCCCGCTTGACAATGTCTCATCAGACGGTAAGAGCATTTCATTTCAATTAATGACTCAGCCCGTAACAATTTTTAAATGCGATGTATTACAGGATAAAATAAAAGGAGAGTTTACGCAGGAAGGCGAGCAAACAGGGCAAATTGAGCTTACGCTTTCGACGCTTCCGGAGAAAAAGTTTTCTCAGATTGATACCACATTTTCAAGCGGAGATATTAAAATTGCCTGCAGAATATACATCCCTAATTCCCCCGGTAAACACCCGGCGGTTGTATTCATGCACGGTTCGGGCCCTGAAGGAATGTTTGCAAATCAATTTATTGCCGAATACCTGGCCGAAAGCGGGATTGTGACGCTTATTCAGGATAAAAGGGGATTTGGTAAATCAACCGGCGACTGGACAAAAGCCGGCTATGAGGATCTTGCGGACGATTATATTTCGGCGGTAGAGCTTTTAAAATCCTTCAAAGAAGTGAACGATAAGCAAATAGGAATATTCGGGCATAGCCAGGGCGGTACAATTTCTCCGCTGGTCGCTTCAAAATCAAACGACATCTCATTTATAATCGCAAATGCCGCAACAGGAGATACGCTTTATAAACAGGATCTATATAGAGTTGAAAATAACCTGAAGCAAAATGATTTCACTGCTGATGAAATTTCCGATGCGATGGCTTATTACAGATCATGGCTTGATATTGCCAGAACGGGCGTTGGATATGATAAACTGGATGCACTGAATAGAAATTCTAAAGATAAGAAATGGTTTGGCTGGGTTGAAGCGCCGCCGAAAGATAACTGGATTTGGAAATGGTACCTGCCCGTCGGCAATTTTTGTTTTTTGAAATATTGGGATACTATTAAGGTTCCGGTTTTACTGGTATACGGCGAGTATGATTCTAATACGCCGGTTAATATAAGCCTAAAGAATATAGACCATTCTCTTCGAACTGATGCCCATAATGAGGATGTGACTGAAATAATTTTACCCAAAGCTCAGCATAACCTGACCGTTACTCCTCAAAAGGGTGAAAAATTTTTCTGGTGGCATGTATCGCCCGGACTTGCTGATATTTATGCAAGCTGGATCTTATATAGGTTCAAAAACTAAACGAAAAAGGCCAGTAGATTAAATCCTGACCTTTGAGCTGGCGGGCGGACTTGAACCGCCGACCTGCTGATTACGAATCAGCTGCTCTACCACTGAGCTACGCCAGCAAAAAAATAAATTTGTATTTTATATCTGAACCAACTGATATCCTGCTGTTGAGCGCCGCTTTGGCGGCGCTAAATCCCGCTTGCGGGACTCTACCAACTGAGCTACGCTCTACGAGTCTTCGACTCGAAGAGTCGTAGACCAGCAAAATGTTTATCTCTAAACGTGTTTTCCTGTAAATGGAATTAACATCGGAACTTCATGCTTATAATTTACGTATGAATCGCCGTACTCCAAAACAAGTTTCCTTTCTTCAAGAACTGTTCCAATAACAACATAAACTGTCAGAACAATATTTACAACTATATCAGTCATCCGGAACGTTTGGCACCAAATAAATATAATAAGAGCAAAATACATTGGATGTCTCACTATTCCGAGTAATCCCTTTTTCCTGAGTTCTTCGGGCTGAGCCGAATTGTTTTTCTTTCCAATGTTCAGAATCTGCCGGATACCAAAGAACGATAAGAAATCATAGTCGATGAAAAAAGCCCAAACAAATATCGCTAAAGAAACAAACATCAGCGCATATCTGACAGCTGTTAAAGGCGCTGAATAGACGATAATAATATTGGTATCAATATCAAATGAAAATCTCATCAATGGAACCAGCAAAACAAACGAAATCAAAACGTAAAAAATTCTGTAAAAAGCGTAATATTTCTTTAATAGTCTGGTTGCCAGTTTTGTGAATCTAACGCTGATAAGATAGCTATGTATCGTACAATAACCAGTCCAAAGCGATGCTACTAATAAATACTTCATTTGCAAAACCCCCTTTTCTCAATAAATATCCCTGATTTGTCATCTGCAAGCCGAAGAGGGCCCCAGTATTTACAAATGAACACAAAGTTACTAATCCTATAGATTCAATTCAATGATAATATACCCGTGAACATATGATATTTGAATCATTTATCAATAATTGTTACTTTGTTTTCATGGCTTGAGCCTTTCACTTCAGGGTAATACATTAAACAGGCGACTGCCGGATTAACATAGTAAGTTCCCGGAATTTGAGCGCGTAATATATAACTGAACTCGCGTTTCTCAGCGCCGTACATATTCCCAAAGAAACTGATCTTATTGCTTCTTATTTCCCTGTTCGAATACCACCATCTCCAATAATAGTAATTTGATCCTTTATAATCATTTTCACCCTCTATAGTATAGCCCCAGTCGTCTTTAACAACCATGCAGCCGGCAGGGATTGGATCTTCAAGCATAAAATATTCTTCTTTATCGCGTGAAGGTGTAACCGCTACTTTTACAAGAATTTCTTCTCCTGGTTTCAATGGACCTGCAAGAGGAGATTTCAGCAGAATCATCTTATTTTCCTTCACGTCCCTGAAAGATTCAAGCTTGTAATAACTCCGTTCCACTTCAAATCCATCTATCTTTGAGTCCCTGTTCTCTTCCGAAGAGTAATAAGTTAAGCCTGAATTTACATCGAGGCTTCCGTTTCCAATTTTTTCTATCCTGATTTCGTTGGCGCCGCTTTTCAGAAAGTCAGGGCCAATTTCAAAGACCTGAGCTTTTTTAAATACGTCATCATGGGTGATTTGTGACTGCGCAACCTGATTATTATTGACATAAATTTTTATGTTGTAATCAGGATTTAAAAGGTTGTCATAGACTAAATAATCGGATAATCCAAACGCAATAAACGCGTTTTGTACCGTATTGTTCCTTCCGGCTGTGTTTCGGGTTGATATCAGCCATCTTGCAGCTTTATCAATGTATGGCTTATAATCGGGTCGTGATTTTACTCCGCTAAGTAATGCCTTAATCACCATAGCGGTTGTCATAATATTATCTTCCTGCCAGCTATAACGTAATATTTTTCCTCCCCAATAAATTTTTGAATCGCCATCCCGTTTAAGATTCTTCAGCAGGATATCATTATACTTTTCAGCTGTTTTATTATTGCCAACTCTTGAAGCTGTTAGGCTCAAAAGAGAATTTGCAAAGTCATTCAGCTCAAAGTTATTCATGAATCTAAATTGCTTTGCGAAGAAATCGCTTCTGAGGGTATCGGCTTCGCTTAGCGCCAGCAATACAAAAGCCCTTGAGGTTGATTCCATTTCTTCATCTGCCAATGAATTCCTGAGAAATTCACATCCTTTCTTTTTGACTTCGGGTCTGACCGCGTAGCCCGAATTGCCGGCCAGCGCCAGAGAATATATGACATACGAAGTCATGTAAACATCGGGTTGCCCGTTTTCCCACCATCCCCACGAACCGTTTGGCCTTTGCATTGAATAGATCTTGTCAAGCCCTTTATCGATGACTTTAGGCAGTTCATATTGCATATAATCATCTAAAGGCGCGTTTACTTTCTTTAAAGCGCTGGCAACAATAGCCGAGGGTACAAATCTGCTCATAGTCTGCTCAATACAACCATAGGGATAGCCAATCAACTCATCCAGCGAGTTTAGAACAGATGATGTTATTGACGGGGACAGGCTGATCTTAATTTTTGAGCTCCCTATATCGACTTTATCGGGTATCTCAAAACTCATGCTCCTGGTTTCATTTCCGCCTGTAAATGAGAGCCCGTTTGTGCTGCTTACGGGCAAACCAAAAGGCTGCTGGTTCAGTTTGAATTGAACTGCGTCAGATTCTTTATCTGTCAGCGCAGTTGCAGTCAATGTGGATAGTCCATTTGGAAGGGCCACTTTAAAACCCCAATCAATTCTCTTTATTTCATTGTTTTGGATTATTATGGTTTGTGAGCTATCCACACCCGGAAGCGGGACAAGGTTATCCGTTTTAATGCTTATTTTGGTTAACTTGTCCTCATCAAGATAATTGTGAACAATTGCAGATACAGTCACTTCATCTTTCTGCTGCAAAAAAAGGGGAGCTTCCAGCCGGACAATCAGGTCTTTTCTTGAAATTACTTTGTCTGTGTTCTGGCCAACTTTTGTATCAGCAGTAATGACTTTGGCCGTAATTCGCCAGGTAGTAAGATTATCCGGAAACTTCACCGTAACTTTTGCATTTCCGTTTTCATCGGTAAAGACAGAAGGTTCCCAGTGAATTTCATCAGAAAAATTTTTCCGTAATTCCGGCTCAACAAAATTCGTCGCTTTATTTAATTGATCTTCGTTTGGTTCTTCTTCTATTATTTTACCGGAAGTTTCTGTTGGGACGCTTCTTTTTTGTGTTTCGATTTCCAGCATGTCTGTCATAACGCCTCCTGTGATCATCCCAAAATCTGCTGTCGCTGTCTTGCCCTGCATTATTTCAACGTTTCTCATTACTGCAGACTCATAACCCACATATGTGCATTTAACCGAATAAACTCCAATCGGCAATTTACTGAAGCGATAGTTCCCGCCTTCATCAGTGGCAACTCTGATATTTGCTCCCTCAATCCATAAAATAGCGCCCACTAAAGGAGATTTATCTTTTTTATCGAATACTCTGCCCTTTATCATCCCATATTTTTCATTAAATACGCTCCGGGTTTCCTGTTCAACGTTTTCTTTATATGTAATTATTCTGCCGCTTTTTAATTTATTCTCATCCGTTTTTAAATTCAGAAAGACACTCTTGCCATTTGAAATATATAGCGAGTAGCGGCCATTAAGAGGAACTTCATTATTAATTACAGTTAAATCGTAGGTTCCGCCGGGAAGTCTGATAAGGAAACCGCCCAGAGAATTTGTCCGGTCCGCAACAAACTCATTATTAATAACAACTATAGCAAAGCTCAATGGATTTCCTTCTTCATCCGTTATTCTGCCTGAAACTGTGCCAGCGTCTGTTTCTCTGAGTTGGTCAACGTCATACTTGTCGCGTATTGAGGCATATCTTGAACCATGCGGAAATGCATAAGGACCGATTATTCTCGATTCAACCGTGTTGCTGGATACCGGGTAAAAGAAATTCCGTATGTCTTTAGTATGGTCTTCGCTGATAGCGTATATGCTTTCATCAACAACTCCTATACAAAGTTCGGCATTCTTAACAGGATTTCCGGAATTGTCGGTAATATGGGCGGTTATGATACCTTCATCGCGCGGCTTATAGATTTTTTTGTCCGTGCTGAGATCGAGGTTCAGGAACCTTGAAGCAGCCAGCACAAGTATAGATTTATTCGAACTGTACAGTATTCCATTTTTAACAAAAGAAACCTCCAGGAAACAATTTGGGCCGTAGCTTTCCTGCACAGGAAATTCTATGTAGCCGGATGTTCCCTCAAGCTTTTCTGTTCTGTATAAAAGTATATTTTCGGAGCTTATGGTTATAAGCATAGTCGCATCGGGTATTGGACTGATCACCCAGGTTTTGCATTGCTCTCCAGAATTGTAAAAGGGTTTATCGGGCAGCAATTGAATTGTGTTGGAATTATCCGAGCTCCACCAGTTCATGTTACCTGAACTTACATAACAATTTGTACTCTCGCTTACTTTGGAGCCGTTTTCGTCAAACGATGTAACTTCAAATTCATAGCGCCCTTCTTTATTTGCATCAAAGAATATTATGGCTGAGCCGTCAGCAAGCGTTTTACCGGATAATGTTGAAACAAATTCTACGTTTTCTTTATTAGAAGCCCGGTTCCATGTTTTTCGTGTAACGGTAACATTAAGCGGCGCCTGAGCGGGCTTATCTGAAAAATCCGCCGCATTAACTTTGATCCCTATTTTTTCGCCGGATTCGTACACGTATTTATCAGTAGCAACCGCGATATAGTACTCAGACCTGGTGATAAATGTAGTAGAAGTTTTGCTAACGCCTATACGCGACTTATCCGTCACTATTGCTTCAATGATATAAACATAATCTGTTTTGTAACTATTCCGGGGGTCGTTTCCGTACTTTTCAGTGAAGTCTTCATTAACACTGTAAAGAAACTCAAATTGCCCATTTTCATCAAGCTTTCCGGAGCCTTTAACTACATATTGACTGTTTCTGAACTTCCGGTTTTCTTTTTCATTTTCGTAATATTCCTGGAAAAACCATTTGTAAGGTGAAAATTGCCACCACTGCTTATGATAAGGTTTCTTGAAAATCCTGTATTCAACATCTGCTCCGGAAACAGGACTCCCAAAATAGTAGCCGGCGTTGATTGTTCCTGTGACTACATCGCCGTTTGTGTATTGAGGTTTATCGAAAGACATGTTCACGAAATATTCAGGTTTCCTGAATTCATCTACCTGGAAATCTGAATTGAAAGTTATCCCGTCATTTAAACCGGCCGTGATTTTGTAAACTCCTAACGGGAATCCATCTCCGAGAGTGAAATCGCCGGAAAATGTTCCGTTGGAATTTGTTTTAAGAACTTTGAAATATACGCGGCTGTTTTTGGGGTCCGCGATCTTTACAAACACTTCCTGTGATTCTACATTTTCAATTTCTTTTTCGGTATACTTTCGGATTGTCCCTTTAAATTCAACTTTGGATAAAGGTTGGTACACAGGCTGATTTGTATATATATACCCTTTATAAGAGTCCGAAACGAAGCGAAAGAAATTTTCAGGATTTGTAACGGCAATTTCCGAATCACTGTTTACAATAACAAAAGGATATTGGATCCTGCCCCGTTTGATAGCGGCTCTGTTAGAGTCGGTCAACTGGAATGAGGCAAGTCCATCTTTATCTGTTAACATGCTAAAATTGTCAATTGAATCTAAATAGCATGTCGCTCTTATGTTTGGAATAGGCTCGCCGGTGAACTTATTTACCGTTTGGCACAGAACCATATTGGCTGCAACCTTTGTAATCAAACTTATATCAGCCACTAAGAATCCGGCAAATGCCACTTTTGACCTGTAATTGATTCTAACAATATATGCGCCTTTGCTTAAAGGATTAAGCGCTACGTTAGTTGCAACTACATATTTAATCTTTCCATTTTGTTTTTGAGGAACAGTTTTCGGAATTGTCTCAAATGTTTTTTCCTTGTCGCAAAAGCCGCTCAGGTTTGCAGTATCTGTATAATCCAAATAAAATACATTAGACCGGATTCTGTTCGCCATGTAGCTTTCAATATCTCTTATCCTATAGAGCTCAATATGAAACTTAGGGGAAATTTCTATTTCTGTGCTGCTTATAAAAATGTTTATAGTGTCTATGGAAGAATTAAAGTTGTTGACGGTTACCTGGAAGCTTGGATTTGGAATTGGCTCGTCGTTATCTGTTTTATTTTGAGAATAGATGAACCGGGGGCTAAAATAAGAAACAAAAAATATTATTAAGATAAAAAAGGAAAGTTTTTTCATGGCATTATTACCTTAACTTGGTAAGCAGTATTTATATAAAAATAGCTAACCCGTAATAGCTTTTCAATGAAAATATACGGGTTTATAATGATTTAAGTTTAAATAAAAAGCAACTGCCGGTTCTAAGGGGCAGATTTTTTAAGTTCGGAAGCATTCCTATAATAAAAAAAGTCCGGCAATAACCGGACTTTTTAACTTGTAACCTGTACCTTGCAGCCTAATATCTATACCAATCAGGTTTATATGGGCCCTGTTTATCAACGCCGATATATTTTGCCTGTTCTTCAGTAAGTTTTTCAAGTTTAGCTCCAACTTTGGCTAAATGAAGCATTGCTACCTTCTCATCCAGATGCTTGGGCAGCACGTATACTTTATTTTCATACTTGCCGGGATTGTTCCATAATTCGATCTGTGCAAGAATCTGGTTAGTAAACGAATTTGACATAACGAACGATGGATGTCCCATCGCGCAGCCAAGATTGACCAAACGTCCTTCAGCAAGCACAATAATTTCATGCCCGTCAACCGTGTATAGATCAACCTGCGGCTTTATAGTAACTTTGGAATCACCGTGATTATTATTCAGCCATGCAATATCTATCTCACTATCGAAGTGCCCAATGTTACAGACTATTGCTTTATCTTTCATCGCTTTAAAATGTCTGTCTGTGATAATTTTCAGGTTTCCGGTTGCTGTAACAAAAATATCTGCAATTTTAGAAGCGTCATCCATAGTAACAACCTGGAAGCCGTCCATAGC
>Ga0265342_10005121_pt1 | contig 10099 bp, 9 predicted proteins | sample 4CB327metaG_FD_203125 | JGI IMG/M metagenome (GOLD analysis project Ga0265342, IMG submission 203125) | Rhizosphere microbial communities from Carex aquatilis grown in University of Washington, Seatle, WA, United States - 4-CB3-27 metaG | ecosystem: Host-associated > Plants > Roots > Rhizosphere...
ACCTCGACGACATCATCGACCAGGCCACCAAGAAGCGCTGGAGCCCAGCCCAGCTCCTCGAGCACATCGCCGACCACGAGTCCCAGGAGCGCAAGCGCCGCTCCGTCGAGCGCCGCCTCGCCGCCAGCCGCCTCGGTCGCTTCAAGCCCTTTGGCGACTTCGACTGGAAAGGGCCCAAGCACATCGACCGCGACGCCGTCGAGTCCGCCCTGCGCCTCGACTTCCTCCAGCGCTCCCGCAACGTCGTCCTGGTCGCGCCCCAGGGCCTCGGCAAGACCATGCTCGCCAAGAACATCTCCCACAACGCCGTCATGGCCTGCCACTCCGTCCTTTTCGTCACCGCCGCTCAGCTCCTCCTCGACCTCGCCGCCCAGGACTCCGCACGCGCCCTCGACCGGCGCCTCCGCCACTACTGCCGTCCAGCCCTCCTCGTGGGCGACGAGATCGGCTACCTGTCCTACGACAACCGCAACGCCGACCTTCTCTTCCAGGTCGTCAGCCGCAGGTACGAGACCAAAAGCCTCGTCCTCACCACCAGCCTCGCCTTCACCGACTGGCCCTCCGTCTTCCCCAACGCCACCTGCGCCGTCGCCCTCATCGACCGCGTCGTCCACCACGCCGACGTCATCGCCATCGGAGCATAGGGAATTTAACCCAGGCCTTCCCTCTCGAGGACCCGACCAGGAGGCGCCGAAAGCGTTGGAAGCGGCCTTTTGAAATGGCCGATAATGGCCACTACGTCTACTACTGCTCCGGCTCGGTCGATGTCGGCAGCATAGCTTCACCCGCCTAGCAGGCCAGGGAGCTACACGGACGGTTCGGTCGCTCGTTCCCGGGGGACACGCGGGCCACGAAGCGGGACGTGCTGATCCTCGAATGAGTGTCGCGACCCGAGCCTCACCGGTCGGGGGGAACCTTCACGAAGACTGTCGCGCGGGGATTGGTCGGAACTACGCTTCCGGGCGGTGGGCTGTCGTTCTCGACCAATGAAACGGTGAACGTTTTCACAGTATCCCCCGCGCGCCCCGTGCGTTCGGGATAGCGCAGGATCCATTCGGAGAGCGCCCCTTGGTAGAGGGGAAAATCCGCGATGCGATCGACGTAAGTGCCAAAAAACACGTCGTATCCCAGCCCCTCCGGGATCGTCGCTTCCGAAAATCGCCCCGCGCGGACGCCCCGGGCCACTTCGTTGATGGGATCGACATGGCGGCCGTCGGCGGTCACGGCGTCGACGACCACGGTCCGATCGCCCGGTGGCGGATCGGGCGTGAACATGCGCCAGCCTTGAAACAACTGCAGGCCATTTACGACCACTGTCAGCCAAGCCGGCTGCTGCGTCACGCGCAACGGAGCGGGCATCGCGGGATTCTCGAAGCCAAGCTCGGTGGCCGCAACCAGGATCAACGCCAGCACCAGCCCTTCACGCGCCAGGAGCCCGGCGCCTCGGGCGGGGGTCGTGGCGCCTTCGGCCACCAGGGCGCAAGCTTGCCGGGGCAACCCGAGGAAGTCGCGCAGCGCGCCGCCCGCCATCGCCACGGGCGACCACAGCCGCGCCACCAACGCCCTGGCCGCACCGGCGAGTGCACCCGCGAATCGCGTGCCCTCGATTCGACGCCAAAATGCCGCCGGTATCAGGTTGGGCAGGCACGCAATCATGGCCGGCGTGAAGATACCGAGATTCAGGCACAACGAGAACCCAGCGTGCAATCCGACCAGCAGCACGATCACGCTCAGGCGGGCCGCCGACGTCGCGAACGGCACGAGAATCAGCACCCAGGCCATGGCCTCTACCAGCTTCGTGCTCTCCGTCAACAGGCGCGAGACCTCGAGGGTGAGGTGCGGGCGCAGCCAGACGCCGAGCCGAGTGACCTGCCCGTCCGCCTGGAGCGCGTAGTGCACCGCCGAGCCGTCCGCCCACGTCTGGCCACTCTTCTGAATCCAGTTGAAGAAGTAGATCGCCGCCAGCTGCAGCAAGATCGCCAGACACGCGATCGATTGCACGCGGTGATCGGACGGGCCCACGGAGGCTCCGGCCCCGTCCGCGCCCCCAGCCCGAGCCCGGCGGAGCGCATCCAGCGAGCACCGCCGCCCGGTGGGCAGAAAAGACGTCCACAGACAGATCTCGCTCAGGACCACGTCGCCGCCGTTCTGCAGGAACAACACCCGCGCGTGCAGGCTCAGCACCGCGACCAGGCTCAGGATTTGCGCCAGCCTCGTGCGCCATCCCAGCAGCAGCATCAGATAGGCCACCGCGCACAATCCAAAACCGATCGCGACCTCGTACCGATACGACGCCACGTAGAACAGCGACAACGCATGGTCGTAGGTGGGTTGCCACAGGAGCATGTGATTGGGCAGCAGGCCATCGTTCGAGTACCATGTGGCAATACCCGGCACGCGCCTGACGAGGTCGAACAGCAACACCAGCGCCAGACCGATGCGCCCGGCCGCGAGGCTCCGGTCATCCAACGTCAGATAGGTGACGACCAGGTGGTCCCTCACGCTGGGAACCGGATTCTTCGCGAGGTCGGTCATGCGGAACCACTGGCGGCGGGCGCCGGTTGTGGTGACATCGAATTCGTAGCACACCGCGGGGGCGGTATCCATGACCGAGCCCCCGATACCCGCCCGGACACCAAGGCGCCGGGACCTCACGCCCGCCGTCCGGAAAACGTGTCCCATCCGGGTCAGATCGCGGAGAGTTCCCCGAAGTATCTCGGGTGCCGTCGAAACCACGGCATGGAGCTGATTGGCTGCCTGCGTGCGGGCCCGAATTGCGGAGCGGCGCTGAAGGCGAAGAAGGCGCATCATCTCTACCGAGCCATCTTGGGACTTGGGCGCGCCCATGGCGTCGCCGGCGAGCGTGGCACGCGCTGCCGCTTCTTCCTGTTCGCGCAAATGCGATGCGAGTCCGGAGCCGTAGGAACCAGTTCCCTCGATGCCTACGCGGCCGAAGTGCCCCAAACCGCGCAACCAGGCCGTGAGCGCTGCTTAGCCGTCTGCGGATGCGACGAAGGTCTCGTTGCCGAGCAAGCGGCCGCTGGCATCGAGCGCGGCCGCGGTATGGGTGTTCTTGTGCGTGTCGACTTCGGCCGTGATGAGAGACGTGAGGGGAGTTGAGTCCATCGCGCGGTACCTCCGGGGCTGGTTGGGAAGGAGGTCAGATCCGATCGCGCCGCGGACAGGACAGTGATGGGCGCCGTTGCGCAAGCTCCTATTAGGTCACGGGCGGGGGCGGATCCAACCGCGCACCACAGTGCCGCCAGTCGACGGATCAACGCGGGGACACCCGTGAGGGGTCGATCCGCAGGGGTCAGGCTGGCGGCCTGTGGCACACGGATAGAGTCTCACTGTCCCAGCAGTCTCCTTCCGGCTCGAGCTGCATTGGATCCCTCGGGCCTTCAGGGCCGTGCGGTAGTCGCCGCTGGCGTAGGTGCTGCCTCGATCCGAGTGGTGGACCAACCCCGCGGTCGGGCGGCGATGGGTGAGAGCCATATCCAGAGCGGCGAGGGCAAGGCGGCGGTCCACGTTCCGGCTGGTCGCCCAGCCCACCACCCGCCCGGATAAGAGGTCGAGGATCACGGGCAGGTAGAGCCTGTCTCGCAGAGCGGCTACTACGCGGCCGTGGGGCGCCCACGTTCGGCCCACGCGCGCCGCGACCATGACCTCGCCGAGAAGGTCGCCGAGGCTCACCTGGTCTCTCGCTCCATTCGGAGGACTTTCACCTCCCGTCTCAGGTGCGAGATATCTTCCTCTTTGGCAGTGGTCAGCACGCCGGTCGGGCCGTTGCCGCGTTGCAGAGTCGGTGTCACCCAATCGCTGGTGGCCGGTGAGCAACGACCACGGGGCCGCCGCTCGCACCAGTCGCCACCGGAACCCGTCAGGGCTTCACGAACCGATAAGCGAACCGATCGGTCTCGCCCTTGATCGAGGGATCGAACACCTTGACCGAGTGCGGATCGTCCTTGTTCGCGAGCATGGTGCTTTCCGCGTCCAGTACGAAGCCGGCGGCCTCCACCTCCTCGCGAACGGATCCGGGCTCAATCCGATGCAGCGACTGAGCGTCACTTGTGCCCGCCCCGACGGCGGCGGCGTGGTCTACGATGACGTAGCACCCCCCGGGTTTCAGCCGCTCGTAGACGGCTCGATTGAAGTCCGCTGCCGTCGCGCCCCTGGCCTGGATCAGCGCGGTGTGGAGATCGTGGTAGAAGAGGTGCAGCCAAAGGACATCCGCTGGTTGCGTGACTACCGGCATCGCCACGAGGTCCGCCGAGACGGCTTCGACGTTCTCTCGGCCCGGCTCCTTCGCGAGCGTCCGCATGCGGCCGACCGGATCGTTCTTGAAGTGGGCGACTTCGGCCGGCACAAAGCTACAGACCCGTCCTTCGGGCCCCACGACGTCGGAGAAGAGACGGGTCCAGTCGCCGTCGCCTGGATAAACGTCGATGACGGCGGAGCCCGCATCGACTCGTGCGAACCGGATCAACTCGGATAATTTGGATTGGTCGTACATCGGGACCTCCGCTACGGTTAGGCATTCGACGAGCGCGCGGCGTGCGAAGCGGCGATCCACCGCTCATTCACCGTCAACCGTCACCGTCAACCGTTTCCGGGTCGCGAGTGGTTGCAACGGATACTTCGATGCTGCTTCGGGCAAACGCCTTGGCCAGGACCGGTCCGATCTTGCCGAAGCCAATGATTGCATAACTCATTTGTTCTCCTTCGATTTGTCAGAGTTGCGCAAGGCCGCCGTCGACGGCGACCTCGCTGGCGGTCATGAAGCTGCTGTCCGACGAGGCGAGAAAGGCAGCCGCCGCCCCGACCTCCGCCGGATCGGCCATGCGCTGGAGCGCAGTCATCATGCCGTAGGCCTTCAGGCCCTCCTCGCCCAGCGCTTCCTTCGCGAGATCGGTCGCCGCCGCCCCAGGCGACAGCACGTTTACCCGGATGCCGGTGCCCTTCAGGTCCTCCGCCCAGGTCCGCGCGAGGTTGCGCACTGCCGCCTTGCTCGCGCTGTAGGCGGTGAATGCCGGGGCGCCCGTGGTGCCGGCGCTCGATCCGGTCAGGATGATCGAACCGCCTTTGCCCATCAGCGGCAGCGCCTTCTGGACCGTGAAGATCGTACCCTTCACATTGGTGTCGAAGATTTCGTCAATGTGCGCGGCGGTGATTTTGCCGAGCGCAAGCTGGCTTCCCACCCCGGCATTGGCGAAGACGATGTCGAGTGTTCCGCGCTCGGCCTTCACTGCCGCGTAGAGTCGGTCGAGGTCGGCCTCATCCGAGACCGAGCCCTTCACCGCGCGGGCATTGGGCCCGAGGTCGGCTACCGCGGCGTCGAGCGCTTCCTGCCGGCGGCCGAAGATGAAGACGAAGGCGCCCTCTTCGATGAAGCGCTTTGCCGCGGCGAGGCCGATGCCGGTAGCGCCACCGGTGATCACGGCGGTCTTTCCATTCAGTCTGGTCATGTCGTGCATCCCTCGTTGGATTTGTGCGGCTTACTTGAGGACTCGCAGCTCGGGCGCATCGCGCGTGCCCTGTACGGCACGGCAAGACGACCACGTCGCCGGCCGGGCAGTGCCGAATGTCCCGGCCGTGGCCCCGCCGCCGAGCGCGGCGGCAAGGCGCTTAGCCTTGGCCGCGTCGCGGCGGTGGGTTCGACGGCGTTGCCGCCCGCGACCGCGCGAGCGGCTATGGAACGGCCCATGCCCCCAAGGCCGACGAAACTGACGCTGCTCAGGGTTAACTTGGTTTTCGTGGATCGTCTCTCCATTTGCCGTAGGACGTCGACGCGGATAACCACGCGCTCGCGCGAGAGAGAGGGTAGGAGCGCACCAACTGTTCGACTTGGGCGAAATGCGCAACGCGGCACAATTGGGATCCCCTCCGCGGGGCAAGTGCCGACCGAGTCCGACAGCATCGTGCGCCGGGAAGGTCGATACGAAATCAGGCTCTCGCCGGAAGCGAGTCGGTGGCCCGCAACGGACGTCGCCACTGCCCCCGGCGATGAAGCCGATCGACTCGCTCGCGATCACCGCATCCAGCCGGTGTGCTGGCGCGACCGAGCAAAGTTTGTGTGGGGCGACGGACGTGGCGCGTGCATTTCGGCGGTGTGCCTGAGAAGTGCCCGTCGCCGATGCGACCGGTCGCGCGCCCGTCGGCACGAACCGATCACCGCCCGACATGACTTCCGTTCGACCGCAAACTGCGCGAGCAGCGTTGCAATGAAGGCATGTTTTGGGCTTCCAGATGGCGTAGTGCGGGACGCACCTCGAATAGCGGACACGAGCTACGAACCCCTCTCCGCCAACCGAACACCCGGGCCTGAAGTCCTCTAGCATCCGAGTGATTCCAACAGGCGCGACCCTGAACTAAACTACGGACCTCGCATAACGTCCTGGCGTGATTCCGTAGTGCCTGACGAAGTGTCGATTCATTTGACTCTGATCATAGAATCCGACGGCGTGAGCCACTTCTCCGCAGTCTTGGCCGTACCGCAGGAGTTGGCGTGCCTGGCCCAGGCGAAGGTGAGTCAGGTAACGGTGCGGCGTGAGTCCGAACGCAACGCGGAAACTCCGAATCAGCTGTTGCTTCGTAGTGGCCTCGCTCGCCAGCCTGAGATCCTCAAGCGTCACTGACTCGCGGTACCTACTGTGTAGAACGTCTCGCGCGCGAGCGGGGCCTGCCTTGGGGCAGTCGCTGCTTGCTGCTTCTCTCGTGGGTTCGCGCCATTGGGTGATGCAGCTGGCAATGAACCTCGATACGACTGCCTTGGCGGCATGATCGCAGTCGTTGCGAAGCGTGTCGATTGTGGCAAGCAATCCTTCGCTGAGCGGAGATCGTGGCACCATGACTGTCCGCCAGTGAACCGGCTTCACATACCCAAAGTGTTCGAGTGCCACTCGCGACATCAGATTAGGCGAGACGAAAAGAACGATACCGCTTGACGGCCCGGAAATTTTGAAGGTTTCGCCAGGTTCAGACAGCATGACCGCTCCAGGGGGCGCGTCGTGCGCGCGGCCTCGATAGTAGGCGCGAGAAGGAACCGCTGCCGGCTGGAATGCGAACGCATATGTGGCACTGAGCCCTCTGAGCGAAGGGGAATCGCGGTGCTCGAGTACTTCGACGTCCGGCAACGTCGAACGCCGCCAGAGCTGACCTTCCGCGAGGCCGCTTGAGTTAGGTCTGATCGTCGGCGTGGCATCCGTTGCTCGCATCGTCCCGCCGCCTCATGTGCACAATCTGCGCCAGCTGCTTCCGCCGATCGCGGAAGCCGTTAGGCGCAAGACTCGCGCGTTGCGTCTTCGAATCCCCGGCCGCTCGGACGCGGGACTGCCCCAGCACGTTCGCAAAGCGCCACGCCGTGGGCTTTTTGCAACCGCGAGAAAGCGTCTGCAAGGTCGGCTCGGCTACACGCGCGAGTTCTTTCAACTACGGCGTCCCGCTGTCGCTGATCAACGTGCTCGACTTCCTCGCGTCCGAGTGGCCTACAAGGCGGGCAGGCTTCGTGAGCTACGGGGGCGTCTCCGGCGCGCGCCGTCCTGATGGCGAAGCTCGTGCTGACGTCGCTCAAGATCGTGCCGCTGCCCGAGGCCGTGTCCATTTCCCTCTTCGCCGAGCTCATCGACGCCGCGGGCGTGTTCGACGGCTCGGCGCAGGAGGCTGCCGCCAAGACCATGCTCGACGACCTCGCGCGGTCGGACGCCGGCGCTCGCGCGGCTCCGGAAGTCAGCGAGCCGCAGTCGCCGGCGTGGGACGGGTAGCGTTCCCCGCGCGGCGAGCGGGGGCATCGGAGGTGACGTAGCGCCCCTTTGGTGGAGCAACGCTTAGCGTGAGCGGAACTGCCTACCCATCTGCCGGTCTGGCAGTCGATCATCGGCTTCTTGACTAGCGCGTCGACCTGCGACCGACGAGTACGGCAGCGCTGAGCGCGCCCGCCGCGGCCATCGTCGCGTTCACGAGCATGAGTGTTCTGAAAGCCGCGACGTAGGCTGCGGCGAACGCGCGGCGGAGCGCCTCGGCGAGCGCCGGATCGATCGATGAGAAGTCCGCACCGAGGAGCTTCCCCCGCTCCGCGCTCACCAGGTGTCGGATCTCCGGCGGGAGGGACATCTGGGTGAGCTCCTCGGCGAGCGCGCCGTCGAAACGTGCGAGCAGGACCACGCCAAGCGCCGCAATCGCGAGCAGGCCGGCGGCGCGAGCGACCGCGTTGTTGATGCCCGAGGCGACGCCGGCGTGCCTGACCTCGACAGAGCCCATCACGGCGGTCGTGAGCGGAGCGACGGTGATGCCCATCCCCACGCCGAGAACCACGACGCCCGGAAGGAACGTCGTGACGTAGGAGCCCCCGCTGCCGGGAAGAGCGAGAAGAGCAAAGCCTGTTGAGGCCACGAGCGGACCGGCTATTAGCGGAGCACGGGCCCCGAACCGCGCAGAGGCCGCGCCGGCGAACGGGCTCATCGCCGCGATGAGGACGACGAACGGGAGGAGCGACGCCCCCGCCTCGAGCGGGGTGTAGCCCTGCACCTGAATCAGATCGAAAGGCAGGAAGAACATCGTCGCGCCGAGCGCCGCGTAAAGGAGCAGCGTGAGCAGATTCGTGCCCGCGAACGTCTTCGATCGAAAGAGCGACAGGGGCACCATCGGCGATTGCGTCCTGGCCTCGACCACGAGAAAGCCCACGAGCGAGAGCGCGCCCGCCATGAGGAACGCGGCGAGGCGCGCCCGTCCGGGGACGCGCGCCGAGTCGATCAGACCGCACACGATAAAGCCGAGCCCCGCCGTGGCCATCGCGGCGCCGAGCCAATCGGTGCGGTCCACGGCGTTCTCGTCGCGCGTCTCGTCGACCCGGAGGACCGTAATGCCCACGACGATGATGGCGATTGGCACGTTGAAGAAGAAGAGCCAGCGCCATGAACTGTGGGCGACCACCCATCCACCGGCCACCGGGCCGATGGCGCCCGTGATCGCGCTGAACGCCGACCACGTTCCGATGGCGGCGCCGCGGTCCTTCGCAGTGTTCGCGGCGCTGATGAGCGAAAGGCTTCCGGGCACCAGCAGGGCAGCTCCGGCGCCCTGCAGGGCGCGGGCGGCGATGAGGAACCGTGCGTCCGGCGCGAGACCGCACGCCGCCGACGCGAGCGCGAACACGGCGACGCCGGTCGTGAAGATGCGGCTTCTACCGTACCGATCCCCGAGCGCCCCGCCCACGAGCACGAGCGACGAGAGCAGGAGGGCGTACGCCTCGACGACCCATTGCGCGAGATCCACGGTCATTCGCAGCTCGTGCTGGATCACCGGCAGGGCGACGTTCACAACCGTCGCGTCGAGGAACGCCATGCTCGAACCGAGGATCGCGGCGGCGAGGGTCCAGCGGCGATCGCGCAGCGACACGAGCTTCGGTACATTGGGTGGCGGGCGGACCGCGCATGTCAATGGGCCTGCGAACCCCCGACCTTTCAGGCGAAATTCGGCCCGATCGACTTTCGGGACCATAGTGATGCCTGGAGGTTACCCATGAGTCCATAAGGTGAGAGTCCTGACGCGGCAAAAGATCGAAGCCGCAAAGCTGGGGTGGCGCCGGGGTGGGAAATCCCCGCGGCGAAGCCCACCGACAAGGCCCCGCGAGGCGGGGTCCGCAAGCACATGGGCCGCAACGATGAGTGAACGGCTGGATGATGCCTCGTTACAAAGTAGGTCCGGGTGTCGAGCCGTCTATGGTCCGGCGAAGACAGCAGACTTGTCCGAAAGCGATCCGCGGGCAGGTCACCCGGCGGGGTAGAGGCCGGCGGCACGTGAGCAAGGCTCAGGGTGAAAACAGGGAAGGGCTCCTCGCCCCGGGAGAAAACCCGCGGAAGCAAGGTAACCGCGCGGGGCACGACTTGCGGGCGAACGGTACATCGAGTGGAACCGGGAGAACACGATGACGGCGCGGGGCCTGCGGGCGCTATCGCCGGACTTCCAAGACGAAATCGTGCAACGCCGTACAACTCGGCGTCGTGCCGGCGCTTAGAGTAGGAGCCGGATGAGGCGAGAGTCGACGTGCTACTCCGAGCGATGAGCGCGACCGGCGCGTCATCGTAACTTGAAACAGGGCTACCGC
>Ga0265342_10005122_pt1 | contig 10097 bp, 10 predicted proteins | sample 4CB327metaG_FD_203125 | JGI IMG/M metagenome (GOLD analysis project Ga0265342, IMG submission 203125) | Rhizosphere microbial communities from Carex aquatilis grown in University of Washington, Seatle, WA, United States - 4-CB3-27 metaG | ecosystem: Host-associated > Plants > Roots >...
TGGGATTCGACTACAAGACCTGCGGCGTCCTGGTCGCAGTGGAGCAGCAGTCGCCTGACATCGCCCAAGGTGTGGATGGACATGGGGTGTACACGCAGAACGAACTCGGCGCTGGCGATCAGGGCATGATGTTTGGCTACGCCTGCGACGACACGCCCGAGCTGATGCCCATGCCCATCATGCTGGCGCACCAGTTGGCCAAGCAGCTTGCGGAAGTTCGCAAGAACGGAACTGTCGATTTCTTCCGTCCCGACGGCAAGAGCCAAGTCACGGTTCGCTACGACGAGAATCACCGCGTGCTCGGTATCGACACCATCGTGGTCTCCACCCAGCACGCTGAAAGCGCGAGCCACAAGAAGATCAAAGAAGCGGTGATGGAAGAGGTCATCAAGCCCGTGGTGTCGGACGACCTGGTTAGCCGCAAAACCAAGTACTTTATCAACCCGACCGGCCGCTTCGTGGTCGGAGGTCCCATGGGCGACTCGGGCCTCACCGGCCGCAAGATCATCGTGGACACCTACGGCGGCATGGGTCGGCACGGCGGCGGCGCCTTCTCGGGCAAGGATCCCTCGAAGGTCGACCGCTCCGCCTGCTACTACGCGCGCTACATCGCGAAGAACGTGGTGGCCGCCAAGCTTGCCAGCCGCTGCGAAGTGCAGCTGGCCTACGCCATTGGCGTGGCCAAGCCGGTATCGTTCTTGGTCGATACCTTTGGCACCGGCGTGCTGCCCAATGACCAGCTTTCCAAGATTGTGGAAGCCAATTTCGATGCTCGCCCAGGCGCGCTGATTGCCGAACTGAACCTGCGCCGGCCCATCTTCCGCAAGACCGCCGCCTACGGCCACTTCGGGCGGGCTGACAAGGACTTCACCTGGGAGCGCACCAACAAGGTCGCCGCCCTGCGCGCTGCCGTGGGCGGAGCCAAAGCCGGCCGCAAGCCAGCTAAGGAGTAGCAGCGTCTAAGTGCCGCCGGAGTAGTTCTGGCGGCACTTACAGCCTGGAATTCCTGGCTCCCTTTTGCAAAGGGCACAAAAAGAAAGAGCCGCAGGTCAATGACCGCGGCTCTTTCTTTTTCGGCAATGGCCCGGTGCACCCCGGGCGTTGCCATACGTGCTGGCTAGTCGATGTTTGTGTCGAGACCGCCGCCGTCCACCCCTGTGGTATCCACGGCACCGGCGTCGATCGCCGTGTCCACGCTGCCTTGAGCCGTGTCAATCGCCACATCGACGTGAGCGCCATCGAGCAACACAGGACCGCCATCGAGTCCCGAGGTGTCATTCTTGATGGGGACATCATCATTCGCATCGGTCTTGCCCTGATCCACAGGAGAGACATCGAGGCGGACGTCCGGGCCAGCGTCAAGTTTGGGACCACCATCCACGCCTGTTGTACCGCCAGCGCCTGTCGCGCCTCCGCTGCTGGTCACGCCGCCGGTGCCGAGCGCGCCACCTGTTGCAAATGCTCCGCCAGTGCCGGTCGCGCCGCCCGCCGTAGGCGCTCCGCCGGTGCCGATCACGCCGCCGGCACCTGTCGTGCCACCCGCGCTCGTGCCACCCGTCGAACCCGTGTCCTTCTTGGAATCAGTTGACCCGTCGGTTTTCACAGCGGGCTTGCTGTCGTCGCCGCAGCCAATACCGAACACACCAAAGCTCAGCAGTACTCCCAAACCAAGCACAAGAATCGGGTTCCGTTTCATGAGTCCTCTCCTAAAAAGGTAAATGCTGGCGGCATCATAAACACCTTCTCAGAATTGACAACCCCAAAAACTGCAGGACTGGCATTCGCCTCGGCTGGCCCTTGCGTGATGGAAGCTCTTGAAATCCTTGGCCGTCCTGGGAAATGGGGTCACGCCAAGGCTCTATGGGGAAACCTCGACGGCGTGATCTGGCTCACTAGCTTCCCGTCCTTCCAAGGCCGCCCCCTCGGATTCCTCCGCCTCGGCGCCGGTCTCGAGGTCGGCGCTTGGAGTGCTTTCCTCATCGGGGAGCGGGCCTTCGGCCTTGCGTGCAAACCTCATCATGGCATTCACCGCGCTCACCTGAGCGGCCCGCACGCTGGTCACCGCGCGCCGCTTGTGCCCTTCCACCAAGATCGAAAACACGAGAACGTCCGAACCTTCACCGACGTAGCCGGACAAACAGGAGACCCCGGTCAACGTGCCAGTCTTGGCGCGCACGCGATGGGCGGCCGAAGAACCGCGAAAGCGATTTCTGGTCGTGCCGTCCACACCGCCCACAGAAAGCGACTGCATCATTTCGGGACCGATGCGGGGGTCGAAGTAGATCCGGCGCAGGAGTTCGGCCATGCCTGCGGCTGTGACCCGGTTCTGGTGCCCGAGGCCCGACCCGTTCGCGGGCTGGTAGGCAGCTGTCGCGAGACCCAGCTCGGCCAGCGACTCGCGCAGGACGCGCACTCCCTTCGCGGTGGTCGGCGCCCCACCCAGGACTTCGGCACCGACTGTTTCAAGCACGCGTTCCGCCCATTCGTTGTCCGAGTCCTTGTTCACCCGGCGCAGGAGAAGCGCCAGGGGCTCAGATTCGTGCAGCGCGAGCAATTCGATCGGTTTCGTGGAGGCGCGCCCAACCAGCGGTGGCGAACTGTCGCCGCCCTGAGCTGCCAGCGCCACCATGGAACCGTCCAGACTACCCAGGCCGGACACTCGCGAGCTCCCCTCTCCTGGGTAGATGCCGGCGCCGCCACGCACCTCGATGCCGGCTTGAACGAGTGCCTGGCGCAGCAGAAACGCAGCGAAGAAGGGCGAGCTGGGGAGAGCCTGGTGGATGATGACCTCGCCCCTGGCCATGGAGATCTTTCCGCTGACCACCACCTGAAATCGGTGCCCGGACCGCCCGATGTCGACGTTCAGACGGCCCTTGCCCTTGGCTCGCGTCTCGGCCTGGTTGACGGTGACGAAGGCATCGGATGCGGGGCGAATGGAAATCGAGGGGCGGCCACCGACCTTGTCGCCAGGGCGTACGTGTACCTCGATTGAACTTCCACCCACGCGCAAAGGCGACCGGCCACCTGGCCCAAGTTCGTCCGAGCCGATACGCCGCGGGTCGCCCAGGATCTCGCCTACGACGCGGGTCACCCCCTGCGTGGCCAGCGATTCGGCCAGGGCATCGATGTGGCGTACACGTAGGGATGGATCGCCGCTGCCACGAATCACCAGATCTCCAGTGACGACGCCGGCAGCGTCGGGCTCGGCGCCGGTCACTTCGGTGCGGTAGCGATAGTTGCTGCCGAGGCGCAGGAGCGCGGCCGAGGTACCCAGAACCTTCTGATTGGAAGCGGGATCCATGAGGCTACCGCTGCGCCAACCGAAGAGCGTGCGCCCGCTCGACAGATCCTCGACCCGCATGCCCACGCGCAAACGGCCGAGCACCTTGCCGTGGATAATGTCGTTCAGGGCTTCTTGCAGGCGGCCGATACGATCGCGATCTGGATCGTTTGGCATTGGTTTAGCGACTTCGTTGACTGGTACCGGCGTGGCCGGTTTTGGGGATCCTGCACAAGCCTTCACCTGGACCGACTTGCCCGTCTTGCTGCCTGGGTGCTTTCCTTTGGCAGAAGCCTCGACCAGTGTTTTGGGCGCTGTGGTTGTCCTTGCCCAAGCCGGCTGGGCGAGAAATAGGGCGAGAGCAATCCACAACTTCTTCATCGGCTCACACAGCGAAATCCCAGGTCGCCGTCGCGATGGCTCGGATCCCAGGCATTGCGATTCGCCGCGCGCGGTTCGACGAAGTAGCTGCAGCACGAACCTCCGCGCACGACCCGGCGTGAAGGGTCACGGTCGTATTTGTCGGCCACCCATTCCCAGACGTTGCCGGCCATGTCGAGTACGCCATAGGGGCTCGCTCCTTGTGGATAGCTGCCGACATCGACAGGTCTGCCCGGATTCTTGCCCGCGCAAGGACCTTCGTTTTCGAAATTGCCCCAGTTGGCGTGGGTGCAGTCGAGCTCCTTGCCCCAGGGAAATTCCCGGCCGTCACCCCCGCGCGCGGCCTTTTCCCATTCGTCCTCGGTGGGTAGGCGTCCGCCGGCAAAGGCGCAAAAGGCGCGTGCCTCGCCCCAGTTGACCTTGGTGACGGGCAGATTGGGTTCGGCCTCGAGATCCACGGCCAGCGGCTTGCACCGGCGAGCAGCCACGCAATGCCCGTACATGGCGCGCGTGACCTCGGTGCGATCGATCCGGAAAGCAGGCAGGGTGTTCACCTTCACCGGCCGCTCGTCATCGGCACCGCGGGTTGAACCGCGCGTGAAGGGTCCGGCCGGAATAAGCACACGGTCAGTTAGATCGGCGGAACGCCCGGCCGCCTGCAGGAAGATCCAAGCAGCCAGCAAGCGCATCACTTCGATCCTCCGGCCAGGGCCAGCTTCTCGGTGCGCGGCAGCGCCTTGATAGCGGCTTCGCGACGCAGGGCCGCTGCTTGGCTGGATTTGCGCTCGCTGTGCACGAGCGCGACCGGCCCGCGCCCGCGCGTGTAGCGCGCGCCCTTGCCCTGGTTGTGCTTGGCCAGGCGCGCGGCCACGTCACGGCTGATTCCCGTGTACAAGGTGCCATCGCGACAGCGCACGACGTAGACGAACCAAACGGCCATACCCGAAAATCACTATGACCAGCCCACACTCGCCTGGCAAATTCCCCACTATCCGGGGTGGTCACAGACCAGCACTGGTCAGGGACTGCAGGCGCGTCTGGGCCTCTTGCAGCCACGGGCTCGGGGTGTTGCCCGATTCCAGGTCCAGGTAGCGGCGCAGATGCTCGGCCGCCTGGCGCTTGCCGCCCAGCTTTTCGAGAGCGGTGGCGAGGTTGTAGTGACCGTCGGAGAACCACGGACTCTGCTGCACCACCCGGCGCAACTCGGCCGCGGCCCGCTCGACCTCGCCTTGCTGGTAAAGGATACCAGCCAAGTTGTAGCGCGCCTCGGGTTGCTCGGGATCGAGCGACAGCGCAGCTTCAAATTCGATGCGAGCGAGCGACATGTCGCCGCGCCGATAGGCCAGGCCGCCCAGGTTGGTGTGCGCCGCCGCCAGACCCGGATCGTTTTCCAGTGCCTTGCGATAGCATTCCTCGGCCGCGGCGACCTCGCCAGGCCGGGATTCCTTGGCCAGGCCATTCGAAAACCATTCGTAGGCGCCCACCGGCGCGGCGGGCTCGGCCGTGGCGTCCGGCGCGGACGAGGCGCCCGAAAGGGCCAGCACCTCGGCCGCGCGATCCGCCAGGTCGGACAAGCCAAAATCGAAGCGCCGCTGCCCAGAAACCTCGAAGGTGACGCCATCGTCGACCAGGGCCAGCGTGCTGCCGTCCCAGGCCACGCGCAACTTGTCGAGCGGGCGATCCACCGAAGGCAACTTGGCGCGCACCTGTTCCAGCGCCTTGCGGATAGCCGCCGGCTGGAAGCCGCGATCGACCAGCTCCTTGGCCGCGCGCACGCTGACCAGGTCTTGAAAGGAAAAGACCTGCCGGCCAGCCCTCCGCAGCGACGGGCCCACAAAGCCCGACTGCGACCAGTAGCGCAGCTTGGACTCAGCGACTCCGAGAATGCGCGCGGCGGCGCCAAATCCATATTCGCGGTGGCCAGCGGTAGTCATGACAAAACAGCCTCCACGTCGATATCCAGGTACACGCGCGTGCCCCGAACTCGAATCCGGGTTTCGCCACGCACGGATTTGGGTTTGCTGCGCGTGGTGCGCTCGACTTCGCTGCGCACGATGGTCTGCGTGCGGGCATCGAGCGACGGATCCTTGGCCAGCAGAGCAGCCATGCGCCTGGCGGTATCTTCATCCGATGGCTCGCGCAGGATTTCGCCCAAGGCGCCCACGTCGAAGGTCAGCATGGTGGAGCCCAGAAAAACCGTCTTGCCCTGGGCGGTGCTGGCTTCTCCCTCGGAGATGACCTCCGAGTGGGCGAAGACCGCATCCAGCGCGGCCTGCGACAGGTGCTCGCGAACCTCGCGCTCAATGAGGGCGATGCGCCGGACCTGCACCATGGGCCGCATTTCGTAGGGCGAAACCCTGCGACTTTCGGCCGGCGGGGCGGCAGGAACGGCAAGTGGTTCGTCAGGCATGATGATCTTGAGGCGACAATGTGATCCCATGTGTTGCTATGTAGGATAACAAGAACTCGCGGCTTGGCAAGAAAGCGAGTTTTGCGCCCCAGAGCGCGCCTCTTCGTTCTAGCCGCAATGTTAGGGTGCGGCTGGATCCCGATGTCCAGGCTGCTTTGGAATCTCTACGCCCGTTGCTACGACCGGATCACCGGGCTTTTGCCCTATCAAGAAATGCTGGATGAGGTCGTCAGCTCGCTCGACCTGCGGCCCGGAATGCGCGTGTTGGATGCCGGGTGCGGAACCGGGGCCTTGGCCGAGCGCCTCGTGGCCAAGCACCCGGACATCGAACTCGTGGCAGCCGACCTGTCCAGCGCCATGCTCAAGCGGGCGCGAACGCGTCGCCATTGGCCAGCTTCTGTCACCTTCGTCGAGGGCAACATCGACGACGTTCTGGCCAGCGACAAACGCGGGTTCGACCGCATCGCCAGCGTGAACGTCATTTGGACCCTGCCCGACCCGCAGCGGACGTTCGCCCGCATGACCGCGCGCCTGCGCGACGGCGGACGCATGGTCCACACCACCCCAAGCTGGCGCTTGCGTGCGCACATCATCGTTTGGCAGCACCTGTACGGCCTCAAAGGCTGGGCGCGCTTGCGCGCCATCGGCGGCCTACCCGTACTAGCTATTGCTGGCTTGCTCAATCTCCTCTTGCTCGCGCAGGGCATGGTGTCCGCTCGCGCGCCTCGCGCCGGCAAGAGATGGAACGCCGACGGGCTGGTCGAGCTGTTGCGCGCCGCCGGTGCCCCCCCAGAGATCATTCGGCCCTGCTACGCAGGGCAAGACGTCCTGCTTGTCTGCGAAAAGGAAGTTAAGCGCGCTCCGCGGTTGCCAGGCCCTGCGAAGCCCCTGTAGACTTCCGCCCTCATGGAAGCGCCACTCGAAATCCGCTACGCAGGTGTGATCATCGGTCGAGCGCAAGAGGTGCGAAGCGCCGAGGGAGATGCCCCAACACTCTTCATCCCCGTGCGCGATCCCATGCCCGTGGGTACGGTCTTGCGCTTGCGTTCGGGCGATCACGAAACTCCGGTCCGGGTGGTTCGCGCAGTCGAATGCACCGACGCCGCCGCCTGTGGCATGCAGGTACGCACCATCGGCGAGGCGGAGGAAGTGGCGCTCGAGTTCATTCCGCCGCCCGCGGTCGTGGCGGAGAAGATCAAGCCCGGCACGCCCACGCCGGTGGTCGAGGTCGATCTCGCTAGCATGGCCGAGGCCACGGCGCCCGAAGTCGCCAATGCTTCAGCAAGCGCCACCATCCCAGCCGCGGATCCTGTGGCCGCACCGGCGACAGAAATCGTCGCGGCCGCGCCGGCCGTGGAAAACACCACGGTGGAAGCTTCCGCGCCCACAGTGGAAGGCCCCGTGACCACGCCGGTGGCAGAAGCCCCCGCGGTCGCGCCCACGGAAACCTTGTCCGCCTCGTCGAACCAGGTCGCCGCGGTTCCCGAGGCGGTGCCGACGGCCGTCGGTTCATCAATGACCGGCGCCTTGCGAAGCGCGACCGAGTCGGTTGCCGTCGCCGCGCCAGCCGCGCCGGCTGAACCCATCCAGGCCACGGACTCCGCCAGTCCTTCGCCGAGCCAAGCGGAAATTTCTCGGTCGGGAAACGGTGCAGTCGCCGAGGCCGCACCCGAAGCAGCACGCCTGACCGCCGAGTACGGCGGGCAGGTCACCGAACTGCCACCGGCGCGTCCCATCTCCGGACCAAGCGGCCGGCGCAAGACCAAGCGGCGCAAGTAGCGCCAGAGCCACGCCGATGATTCGGGATCTGATTCGCCCGGCCCGACTCCAGCCGGGCGATGTCGTTCGCGTGATCGCGCCGTCGGGTCCCGTGTTCGCGGATGCGTTCGCCGCGGGCGAGGCGGTGCTGGCCGCGCGCTACCAACTGCGCTACGACCCAGCGGCGCTGTTCGCCTCCGACGGCTTCCTGGCAGGCCCAGATGACCGGCGACTTGCAAGCCTCGTCGAAGCCCTGCGCGATCCAGAGGCGCGCGCCGTCTTCATGGGTCGAGGCGGATACGGGCTTTTGCGCATCGCCAGCGGACTCAATCTCGATTTCATGCGCAGCCATGCCAAGCCTATCGTGGGTTTCTCAGACGGAACCTTCCTGCTTGCGCAGGCAGCGCGGGCTGGCGTCGCGGCCATCCATGGGCCGGTCGTGACCCAGCTCGGCCGGTTGCCCGCCGAAGATCAGACCGCTCTGTTCTCACTACTGGAATCCACCGAGCCCCAACCGCTTCTCGCTGGACTCGAATGCCTTCGTCCCGGCAGCGCCCGCGGCCCGCTTGTGGGCGGCAATCTGGAGGTGTTCTCGCGCCTGCTCGGAACGCCGCTTCTACCCGACCTCGACGGCGCCATTCTGTTCCTAGAAGAGGTGGGCGAGCGTCCCTACCGCATCGACCGCCTGCTCACGCACCTTGAGCTAGCAGGCGTGTTCGACGCCGTTTCCGGCGTGGTCGTGGGCGACTTGGTCGCGTGCGAAGAGCCGCCCGAATCGCGCATCGCCTCGCCTTCAGCCACGGAGGTCGTGCGCGAGCGCCTCGGCCGCCTTGGCATCCCGGTGGTGCTCGGTGCACGCGTCGGCCACGGCACGCGCAACTTGCCTCTGCCCTACGGCGTGCGCGCCCGCCTCGACGCACAGGCAGGCACACTGGTGGCGCTCGATGCCGCCGTCAGCTAGCCGACTAAAACGCGAAGTACGGGCCGACGCCAGCGGGGGTGTTCTGCTCCTCGATGGCGGTGTAGACTGAGCGGCCGAAGAAAAAGGGCAGTCCCCAGTCGAAGGCAGGCACCGTCGTGTCATAGGGAAATCTGGGCATCGGTCCAGCAACGTCGCTGAGGGCGAACGCCGAAGCGCTTAGCTTCGACAAATTCGCGACGCTGAAACCAATGGTGGTACTTGCCCCGTTGATCGACGACAAGGTCGCGCTCAAATTCGCCGTCGAAGTCGGGCAGTAGAACGAGCTGAGACCGCCCGTGCACATCTTGAGACCCGTCGCTGCAGAGTCGAGGAAAAAGAGAAAGTTCGAACCGCTGTCGATGGTGCTTTCGTAGGGCGTGCCTCCGATCGGAAAGGTCGTGGTCACGTATCCCTGCATATCGGGCGCAAGCACGGTCGCGCTGCCGAGCCCGTTGTTGGCTTGCGTTCCGATCCCGAATGTCAGCAGGCCCGCCACTGAAGGCGCACCAGCGGCCGAGACGCTTGGCAACTGGATGATGACGCCGTTGTTGTCGACCGGAAACGCAGCCACCGGATTCGCTACCTGCTGGGAGAGCGGAACGGCGGCGATGGCGCATGACTGGGTCGGGCTGCAGGCGTAGTAGGTTCCTGGGTTGAGCCGGGACGACGGCGGTTCCGCGCAAGGGGCGCCACAATCCTGCTTGTAGATGCCCACGCCCAGAAAGCCGTTTGCACCCAGGGTCTGGAAATCGTTGGCGGCGCTTCCAGTGCAGGAAGCCGGCTTGGCGAAGGTGTTCTCGCCGATGACCTGAATGGGAAGGTTTGCGGCCAACTCTCCGCCCAACTTCACGTCCGCCATCCGCACCGGGCCCCAGGTGGTCGAGTCAACGAATGGTACGCACTCGGCCAGCGGCTGGCCGCTCGCGCTGGCGACTGCTGGCAAATCCAGGGTCAATTCGGATTCGAGCACGCGCACGCCGTACGAGCCCGTGTCGACCAACAGGTGATCGAAGGTCTGGCAACTGGTCGTGCCCGGCACACACAGCGTCGCGCTGGCGAAGAGGCCATTGGTGTATCCGTCGCACTGAGGTCCGGAATCAACCAACAACCCCATGGTATTTGGATCTGTGGTCGCCGGTGGGTCGGCCAGAATGCACGGAATCGATTGCCGGGAACTTCCGCCACCACAGGCGCAAAGCACGGACAGAACGGTCGCCCGAAGCACTGCTTTCGTCGTCATCGTGGGCTAGTGAATTTCCTCGGGCGAAAAGCCCGCGGGCAAGAGATCCGTCAGGTACACATGCCCG
>Ga0265342_10005130_pt1 | contig 10082 bp, 9 predicted proteins | sample 4CB327metaG_FD_203125 | JGI IMG/M metagenome (GOLD analysis project Ga0265342, IMG submission 203125) | Rhizosphere microbial communities from Carex aquatilis grown in University of Washington, Seatle, WA, United States - 4-CB3-27 metaG | ecosystem: Host-associated > Plants > Roots > Rhizosphere...
GACGTTAGCCAACAAAGGGGGATTGATTTAGATCAACCGTTTCGCTCGCGGACCGAGGTCGGTCACTAGCGGAAGTTGAAGGCTATTCGCGCCGATATTCGGTAGATTCGTTGAAGGCGGATGCCGCTAAAGGGACGCGCAGGCGCGAGGCCTGGCTTCAAGGGCCGTTGCCGTTTGCGCCAGACAGACAAGGGATGCGCATCAGCCCAGTAGCCACGTGCTCAACAATCTTCGCATGGCATGAAAAGCTTCCCGTGGTGGGACCAGTGGCTCGATTCCAACATTTGCATCCCGATCGGGTAGGCACTTTTGCAAATGTTAGAATCAAGGGACCACTAGCGAATATAGATTTCTAGTGGAGCTTAGGATTTGCATTCGCTTGACGAACTCGCGGCCAGACGGGGAGCGAATGTCAAATCCACTCCACCAGCATGTCTCACCAAAGCATATCGCGCCGCAGGAATCCGGGTTGAACTAGGCCGCCGCCGTCGCGGCATTGTGCCCGGCATCAGCCGCGTCGTCGCGTTCGAAATGCGCGGCGGCGGCGATTGCGCCCGGCAGTGCCGTCACTGCCACGGGCCGTGCGAACAGAAAGCCCTGGCCCTTGGCGCAGCCCTCGCGCGCCAGGAAGGCCCATTGCGCTTCGGTCTCGATGCCCTCGGCCAGCACCGGCATCCGCAGGCTTTCGCCGAGCGCAAGCACGGTGCGGACGATCGCCGCGGCCGCGGCGTCGTTCGGCAGGCGTTTGACGAAGGTCTGGTCGAGCTTGATCTTGTCGAACGGGAAGGCGTGCAGCGTCGCCAGCGACGAGTAGCCGGTGCCGAAATCGTCCATCGCGACCGAAATGCCCATGGCCTTCAGCTTGCGCAGGATGTGCAGCCCGCGGCTCTGGTCCGACATGATCGTCGATTCCGTGACCTCGACCTCGAGACGTTCCGGCGACAGACCGGTCTCGAGCAGAATGCCGTGGATCATCTCGGCGAGGTCTTCGCGGCCAAACTGGATCGGCGACAGGTTGACGGCGATGTTGCCGGGAATCTTGCCTTCGGCGGCGTCGCGGCAGGCGGCGCGCAGCGCCCATTCGCCCATGTCGATGATCGCTTCGGTCTCTTCGGCGAGCGGAATGAATTCCGCCGGCGAAACCATGCCGAGTTTCGGGTGCTTCCATCGCATCAAGGCTTCGGCGCCGCAGATCCTGCCGCTGTTCAGCGACATCTGAAGCTGATAGTTCAGGAACAGTTCCTGACGCTGTGCGGCGTGCTCGAGATCGCGGGCCAGCGCGCGGCGCTTGCGGGCGCTGTCGTCCATTTCGCGGCTGTAGGCACAGATCGAGCCGCCCTGGCTGGTCTTGCCGCGATACATCGCGAGCTTGGCATTGCTCAGCAGCTGGTCGCGCTCCGGCGTATCCGTCGGGAAGATCGAGTAGCCGATCGAGGCGGTCAGATTGACCGGATAGCCCTGCACCATGAATGGGCTCGCGAACGCCTTCGAGATGCGCATCGCAAAGGCATGGGCGTCCTGCGGGTGATTGGGCGATGTCTTCAGCGCCAGGAATTCGTCGCCGCTCTGGCGTGCCAGGAACTCGCTCGTCGAGAGCTGCTTGCGCATGCGCTCGGCGACGTCGATCAGCAGTAGATCGCCGGCGCCGTGGCCATAGAGATCGTTGATGTCCTTGAAGCCGTCGAGGTCGATCGAGAAGGCGGCAAGCTTTTGCGCCTTTTCGTGGGCCTCGGCGCTGTCGAATGCGAGACGTTCGTTGAAGGCGATACGGTTCGGCAACCCCGTCATGGTGTCGTTGAACGACAATTGGTGAATGCGGTCGGCCGATTCCGTTCGTAAGCGCTGATCGATGATGTAGGTCGAAAAGCCGTTGCCCATGACCATAAGCACCGCGCCGACTACGGCGACCGCCAGGAAATGCGCGGGCAACAGGCCGGAGGGCAAGGCGACGGAAGCATCCGGCACGACGGTGGCGGCGGCCACCAGCGAGTAATGCATGGCGCAGATCATGACGGCGAACGAGATCGCGGCGCCATGACGGCACCAGCGCGTCATCGGGCGATTGGCGCGGTTGACGGCGACGATGCTCAAGGCCAGGCCAAGCACGACCGTCAGCGCCGCGCCCGAGAGGTTCAGGTCGAAACTGCCTTCGATATTCCAGCCCGCCAGCGCGAACGTATGCATGGCAAGAACGCCAACGCCCATGACGACGCCGCCGATTTCCGGCGCGAGGGGGAAATGCCGGCTCCCGATTTCAAAGCTTGCGAGGCAGGCCGTGATCGCAATCGCAAGGACCAGGCCGGTCGCGACCGGTTCGAAGGCGCTGACCATCAAGGGGTCGAGCGCCAGAATTGAAATGAAGGTCGAAGCCCACAGCGCAGTTCCGGTGCCGACGGAGGCCATGAACAGCCAGCCATGGCGGGTCGGACCTTCGGTGGCGCGGGCGCGTGCGAAGTGGCGCATGCCGATCCAGGTGCCGAACAGGCATACGGCGCCTGCGATCAGGACCAGGACTTGATGATAGGCAAAGGGGTAAGCGGAGGGGTGAAGCATGGCCGCCACCCTAGTGGGGCAGAGTTAACTGGCGAAGAGCTTACGCATCGGGCTCGGCGTAGTTTGCGAAATAGCGTTGAAACTTTGTAAGAAACACCGACGGAACTACGCCGTTGTTTCTGCTAATCCCTTCAGGTGCGGGTCACTCTCGTTAACGCGCCGTTAAGGCAAACGGAAAGGCTGCTTATGCGGTACGAACTCTATTACTGGCCGTCGATCCAGGGCCGCGGCGAATATGTCCGCCTGGCGCTGGAGGAGGCAGGCGCTGCCTATGTCGACGTGGCGCGCGAACGCGGTACGGCCTCGATGATGCGGATGATGGAAGAGGGCGCGACGCCGCCGTTCGCGCCGCCGTTTCTCAAGGCTGGCAAGCTGGTGATCGGGCAGACCGCCAACATCCTGTTCTATCTCGGCGCGCGGCATGGTCTGGCGCCAAAGACTGAAGCCGGCCGGCTCTGGGTGCATCAGCTCCAACTGACGGTGACGGATTTCGTGGTGGAGATTCACGACACCCATCATCCGCTCGGTCCCTCGCTCTATTACGAGGACCAGAAGACGGAGGCGAAAAGGCGCACCAGGGAATTCTGGGGTGAACGCGTGCCGAAATTTCTCGGCTATTTCGAAGGGCTCAAGGAAAAGAGCGGCGGCGCCTATGTCACCGGCCGCCGGCTCACCTATATCGATCTGTCAATGTTCCAGCTCGTTGCGGGCCTGCGTTACGCTTTTCCCAAGCGGATGAAGGCCTTCGAGAAGGAAATTCCGGAACTCTGCGAACTCCATCACCGGGTCGCCTCGCGCCCGAAGATCGCGGCCTATCTTTCGAGCGAGCGGCGGATTGCCTTCAACGAGGACGGCATCTTCCGCTGCTACAAGGAGCTGGATGGCTGATTTTTGAGCTATCGTTCCGGGGCGTCTCGTCAGCGACGAGCCCGGAATCTCGCGACGCAATTTCCAGATTTCGCGTTCACGCTTTGCGTGCCCCGGAATGACATTCGTTTCTACCGGTTCCGGCCGTCGACCGGCGTCATCTTGAGTTTTGCGAGCTCGATGCCGTCGATGCAGGCGACGTTGAGCGCGACCACAGCGGTGCCGTCGGGCTTGTTGCCGCGCGCAAACACTTCGACACCACAGTTATTGCACGACTGGTGACGGATCGCATGCCTGTTGAAGAGATATTCAGTCAGATTGTCTTCACCGGCGCGCAACTGAAAACGCTCGGGTGCGACAAAGGCGAAATGCAGCCCGCGCTTGGTGCAGATCGAGCAGTTGCACGCGGTGACCATCGCAAGATCGGTCGTGCATTCGAAGCGAACCAGGCCGCAATGGCAGCCGCCGGTCAGGGTTTTGTTCTCGGGCATCGTGCTCACCACACTCCAGGCACGAGACGATAGCGCACCCGCGCCGCATAGTCAGCATAGCCGGGCAGGCCGGTCATCAGCGCATTTTCCTCGATTCCGGTGCGGATGGCGAAGATCACGGCGAAAACCGGCGACATCACGAGGCCCCACCACGACCCCAGCAGAAGCGCAATGCCGATGAGGAACAACACTGCACCGCTATACATGGGATGCCGGACATAGGCGTAAGGCCCGGATGAAATGACGCGATGGCCGCGCTCCGACTGCACCTTCACCACCGCGGCGGCAAACGCGTTTTCGCGGAACACCCACATGATGAAGAACGAAGATGCGGTCAGGAGCGCGAGACCCAGCGCCTGCAAGGCCAGAGGCATGCGCGATGCATGGAAGCGCTCGTCGAGTCCCATCGCGATCAGCCAGATCAGGCTCGCCGTGCCGAAAGCCCAGATGATTTTCTTGTCGGCCGCGGGCTGATCCTTCTGGATCGGCGAGCGCATGCGCTCGGCCAGCAGTTCCGGGCTTTTCCTCGCCAGCCATCCGCCGAACGAGAGCCCGCAGGTGACCATGAATATCAGAAAGACCCACGCGCCCGGCCAATGCCATGTGCCGGCGGGAATAAACAGCAGCGCAGCGAAGATCGCGATCCAGGCGAAGGTCTGGAACAGCCATTTTCCGATCATCAGACGTCCTCCCGTTGAGGGGACAGCTAATGATCGCGCGGTGTTTCGGCAAATTTATGCGCGCCGCAATCGGCGCGCGGAACCCGGCTCAGGGTTTCTCGATGCGGCTTCTAAGCGCCTTAGACCAGCTGGTTGACCCGCGTTCCCTGGCCCGGCGGGAGCGGGGCGGGAGCCGGCGGCAGGGTCTGGGTGGGATCGTCGTTTGGACTGGTGTCGTTGCTTGAACCGGTGCCAGGCGTCACAACGGCCGAAACAATCGCAGCGGGCTGCGTGTTGCTGTTCGTGTCGAGATAGTTGTAGGGCAGCGGTGCCGGCGTCGACGAAATGCTTGAAGCGCTCATGGGATTCAAATCCTGCTACACGCGGAATTGGTGTCCACTGTGAGGCCGCAAAGGCGAAGGCCTGCTGAATTGAATAGCTAAAATGCGAACGATCTGGCGCGCGGCATCGCTATGGTGAACGCGCTGCTAGTGGGGTGCATTTGACATTCGCAACCCGCCTGGCCGCGAGTTCGTGAAGCCAATTCAAATTCCAAACCCCACCAGATAATTCGCCGGCGCGGAGTGCAGCCGTGTTCAGGCGACGACTTCGATGACTCCCATCATGCCCTTGTCTTCGTGATCGACGGCATGACAGTGGTAGACGAACCGACCGACGATCACGGGATCGGTGAACGGGATGACGACCTTGAGCACGCCGGGCCGCTGATCCGTTGCAGGCGGGACTGAAAAAGTGTCGCGCAGACTATCATCGTTCCAGGAAATGCCGCCTACCTCCGTCACCAGGAAGGCTGTCTGGTGAATGTGGAAGCTGTGATATTGTTGATCCGTGTTGATCACTGTCCACTCTTCTGTATCGCCGAGCTTGACGGTTTGGTCGGTGCGCGCCTCGTCGACGACGCGGTCGTCGATCATGAATAGCTTGCGGTCTGCGGTTCGCGAATAAACCAGCGTCCGGCGTCGTGCGATCGGCGCAACGCGAACCTCCTCGATCCATTGCGGACCGGTGACTCGCTGACGCAGGATTTCATCTTCGAGCTTCGCACTCGATGACGAACCACTTGAGTGGATGACGGCCAATTGCAGTATCGGTTCCGGCGGCCGCCAGGCCTCGTTTTGGAAAGCAATGGTTCGCATCGGATATTCGCCTGCCGGCGGTCCGACCGCAATGGCGTCGATCCGCTCGCCCGGACCGATGAAAAATTCAGTCGTCTTGTGCGGCTGCGATAACGCGTGTCCGTCGGTCGCCACGACGTAGAGCGGCATGCCCTCGACGCGGAATTTGAAGAACTCCGAGGCTCCAATGTGCGCGCATGGCGACGGCCGGATTGATCTGCCCATTGATCGAAACCAGTTCGCTTTCGTCGTCAAGCTTGACGTGCTTGATCAGGAAAAGCCGTTCCGGCAATCCGCGCAGCAGCGGGAAAAGCTGCTCGATCCCGTCGACGACCAGGGCACCCGACAGACCGCCAAGGATTTGATCATTGACGAAGCCATGCGCGTGGGGGTGATACCAGAACATGCCCGGACCTTGCCTGCCGGACGCGGGGATACGCACCTGGTATTGGAAGGTGTCATCGGGCTGAACGTGGACGAATACGTTGTCGCTGTTACCTTGTGGCGACACGCTCATTCCATGAAAGTGCAAGTTCGATGGAGTGCCGGCCCCGGTACAGACAGGGCCGACATAGCCGGGACGATCGAGCCCGGAGGTCAGATTGTTGCGGAGAGTGATCCGCAACGTATCGCCCGGCCGCGCTCGCAGCGTCGGCGGCACGTAAGCGCCATTGTAGAGCAGGCCGGTAAACGCGCGATCGCCGAGCTGCACCGGCCCGGGAGCTGCCGTCATCGTCAAATCAAGCATGCCGTTGGCGCTGCGCTTTTCGGGCGGCTGGATCAGCGGCTCGGGCGTTGGCGCATCCGGCTGTGAGCGTGCTCGGGCCGTCGGCGTCGATGGGCCAAGGGACAGCAGACTTCCGGCGGTGGCCGTCCCGCCGACGAAGCGACTGGCGGCCTTGATGAACGAGCGGCGGTCGAGCGTTGAGGCTTGGCGCATCGCATCCTCCGTCACATGCGCTCGGCTACCGGCAGACGATATTAGAAACCCTGGAGGCTCAATTGCACCTGCCATCCGCGACCGAGCCGGATTTGCTGGTGGCATGCCCACGCTACTACTTGTTACAGCTTTTTGCACTGACCGCCACCGCGATGAGCCCCCAAAGTACGTCACAAGCCGATAGCTCGGACTTCCGCTCATGGCCCATCGCGACGTACTGCGCCGCCGCAGGAACTTGGTCGCCATAGGAGCAAAGCGAACGTGGTCACAGCCACATGACGCCGCTGGGTTTATAGGTACACGGCCTGGTGCGCTTGGACCCGCGCCTATTGGTCCACCGAGCGCGAGATCGCAATCGCCGCGTCACCCTTGGTGCGTGTGCAGTTCATGTCGAGACGCCGGAAGCGGATCGAGACGTCGTCGCCGCGGAAAATGCCCATCCGCGACAGGCAGCCTGAAACGCCCTTGTTCAACTCGTCCTTGGGCAGCGTGAAGACGATCGCGGCCGCGCCGGCGACGAAGGCAATGAATTCCGGTTTCGGCTTGCGGCTGTGGCCCTTGACGTAGAGCTCGTTGGAGTATTTGCGGTTGGCGCAGCCGAGCGACATTTCCTTGGCCAGCGGATGCGACAGATAGATCATGTTGGCGGCGGTGATGCCGATCTTCAGCCCGTCGATCTGCCCCTTGAGCTGGTTGGCGATGTCCTCGCAGCGGTCGGCCCGCGCTGGCGAAGCGGCAAGAGCCGCGAATACCGTCATCATGGCGGCAAGCAGGATCGGTCGGCGGAAGTGTCGTCGTGATGTCATCGTGTCAGCCCCTTCTTCCCGGCATAAAAGCCTCAAGCGGGCGCGAAGTGCAAGATGGCCTATCTCCTTCGTCATGGCCGGGCTTGACCCTGGCCATCCATGTCTTTTGGTTGAGGGCCAAAGAAAGACGTGGATGCCCGCGACAAGCGCGGGCATGACAGGTACCCGCCGTTCACCTTCAACCTTCACTTTGGCGAAAAAGGGCTTAGAACGTGGGGATTGCCGGCAGGCCCTTTCGGCCCGCATTCCGGCCCACGCGAGCCATCCACAAGAGCCCTTGCCATGAACGCCCCGTCCGCCTTTCCCGATAGCCAAAAGCCCGTTCCGCCCTACAAGCACACGCCGCTGTTTCCGTTGGGCGCGGACACCACACCTTACAAGAAGGTGACGAGCGAGGGCGTCCGGGTCGAGAAGGTCTTGGGCAAGGATATGCTGGTGGTCTCGCGCGAGGCGCTGCGGGCGCTGTCGGAGGCCGCCTTCGGCGAGATCAATCACTATCTGCGCCCCGGCCATCTGAAGCAGCTGCGCGCGATCCTCGACGACAAGGAAGCGAGCTCCAACGACAAGTTCGTGGCGCTGGACTTCTTGAAGAACGCCAACATCGCCGCCGGTGGCGTCCTGCCGATGTGCCAGGACACCGGCACCGCGATCATCATGGGCAAGAAGGGCTGCAACGTCATCACCGACGGCGAGGACGAGGCGGCGCTGTCGGAAGGCGCGCGCGATGCGTATCTGCGGCGGAATTTGCGCTACTCGCAGGTCGCGCCGCTGTCGATGTACGAGGAAAAGAACACCGCCAACAACATGCCGGCGCAGTGCGAGATCTACGCCGAGGGCGATGACGCCTACAAGTTCATGTTCATGGCCAAGGGCGGCGGTTCGGCCAACAAGAGTTTTCTGTTTCAGGCGACGCCTTCGGTGCTGACCAAGGATCGCCTGCTGGCCTTCCTGAAAGAAAAGATCCTCACGCTCGGCACCGCGGCGTGCCCGCCTTATCATCTGGCGATCGTGATCGGCGGCACCTCGGCCGAACTCTGCATGAAGACGGTGAAGCTCGCGTCCGCGCGCTATCTCGACGCGCTGCCGACGCACGGTTCGCCGGACGGCAATGCCTTCCGCGATCTCGAGATGGAGCAGGAAATCCACAAGATGACGCAGTCGCTCGGGGTCGGCGCGCAGTTCGGCGGCAAGTATTTCTGCCATGACGTTCGCGTCATCCGCATGCCGCGCCATGGCGCCTCGCTTCCCATTGGCCTCGGCGTGTCCTGTTCGGCCGACCGCCAGGTGCTCGGCAAGATCACCAAAGACGGCGTCTATCTCGAGGAACTCGAGCACAACCCGGCGCAATATCTGCCGCAGGTCGAGCAGGCGCTCGGCGGCGAGGTGGTCAAGATCGATCTCGGCAAGCCGATGAAGGAGATCCTGGCGACGCTGTCGAAATACCCGGTCAAGACGCGGCTGTCGCTGTCAGGCACCATGATCGTGGCGCGCGACTCCGCGCACGCGAAACTGCGCGAGCGGCTGGAGAAGGGCGAGCCGCTGCCGGATTACTTCAAGAACCATCCGATCTATTACGCCGGTCCCGCCAAGACGCCGGAGGGTTACGCTTCAGGCGCGTTCGGCCCGACCACCGCGGGACGCATGGATTCCTTTGTCGATCAGTTCCAGGCCGCCGGCGGCTCGATGGTGATGCTCGCCAAGGGCAACCGCGCGGTCGCGGTGCGCGAGGCCTGCAAGAAGCACGGCGGCTTCTATCTCGGCTCGATCGGCGGTGCTGCGGCCAACCTCGCCGAGCACTGCATCAAGAAGGTCGAGGTCATCGAATATCCCGAGCTCGGCATGGAAGCGATCTGGCGCATCGAGGTCGTGGACTTCCCGGCCTTCATCATCATCGATGACAAGGGCAACGACTTCTTCAAGGAATTGAACCTGGGGTGAGGTCCTCATGGTGAGGAGCGCAACGCGCTAGCGACGCAAAGCGCGATTGTCTGGATAGTAGCTGGGGTATGCGCTTGCTTGTCCCAGGCTTACGTATGATTGCAGTTGGCTATCTTTCCCGCTAAAAGCGTGGCGGGGGAGGCGCCAATGATCGAATTTATGCCGGCCGCGACGTTTGTCTTAGCGTTCGTTGCCGCTGTTTTTTCCATACTAGGCTTCATCTTTATTCTTCGCGCTCCCGCCTCGCTCGATCGAATGGAATTCAGCGAGCTACTACGAATTGAAGGTGATTCTGTTAGAGCGGCGTCGGAAAATAGCACGCGCACCTTACCGGGAGAGATCGGGCAGACGTTAACGCAGAATCAGACTGCGGCCCTCGATATGATCTTGAAGCTCTCGGAACAATTGCTCAAACAGGTGGATGGCTTCGGAGTCCGGCTGGAGGCGTCCAACAAGACAACAGAGGTTCGGATAAATGAGATCGGAAAAAAACTGAATTCCGATATCGAGCAGATGGGGCAGGCGGCTAACTCTAATCGCGAGGCGCTTCGAGGCTTGATCGAAGATAAGCTCGAGTTATCGGCATCGGCTCACGCAGATGCCGCGCGCAATCTTAGGGAAGAACTCGGCGCGAGCTTTCAACGCATGCGGCAAGGCATTTCCGAAACGCTGGACCAGATCAGCAACCATCA
>Ga0265342_10005132_pt1 | contig 10080 bp, 8 predicted proteins | sample 4CB327metaG_FD_203125 | JGI IMG/M metagenome (GOLD analysis project Ga0265342, IMG submission 203125) | Rhizosphere microbial communities from Carex aquatilis grown in University of Washington, Seatle, WA, United States - 4-CB3-27 metaG | ecosystem: Host-associated > Plants > Roots > Rhizosphere...
GCGCGGCGCAGGAACGCGCCGCGATCCTGCGCAGATGGTTCGAGCTGATGATGCAGCACCAGGAGGATCTGGCGCGCATTATGACCATCGAACAGGGAAAGGTGTTGGCCGAATCCCGTGGCGAGATTGCCTATGCCGCCAGCTTCCTGGAATGGTTTTCCGAAGAAGCAAAGCGCGTCTATGGCGACACAATCCCGGCTCCCACCGCCGACCGCCGCATCGTCGTGCTGAAGCAGCCGATTGGCGTGTGCGCGGCGATTACGCCCTGGAATTTTCCCTCTGCCATGATCACGCGCAAAGCCGGCGCGGCACTGGCGGCCGGCTGCACCATGGTGCTCAAGCCGGCTTCGTCGACGCCCTATTCCGCCCTCGCGCTTGCGGAACTCGCACAGCGGGCCGGGGTGCCCAAGGGCGTATTCAACGTGGTGACCGGGAAAGCGAGCCAGATCGGAACCGAGCTCGCAACCAACCCCATCGTGCGCAAGCTCTCTTTCACCGGCTCGACCGAGGTCGGCAAGATCCTGCTTGGGCAAGCCGCCACGACTGTGAAGAAATGCTCGATGGAGCTCGGGGGCAATGCGCCTTTCATCGTCTTCGACGATGCGGACATCGACTTGGCCGTGAAAGGAGCCATGTTCTCGAAGTTCCGCAACTCCGGTCAGACCTGCGTTTGCTCCAACCGGATCCTCGTTCAAGACGGCGTGTACGAGGTATTTGCCGATAAACTCGTCAAGGCCGTGTCGCAGATGAAGGTGGGAAACGGGTTGGACGATGGCGTGACGCTCGGTCCGCTCATCGACACCAATGCCGTCTCGAAAGTCGAGGCGCATATCGAGGATGCGCTGGCGAAGGGCGCGAAGCTTTTGTTCGGCGGCAAGCGCTGCGCGCGGCCGGGGACGTTCTTCGAGCCCACCGTGATCGGGGACGCGACGCCCGCGATGGCGTTTGCCAAGGAAGAGACGTTCGGCCCGCTGGCGGCGCTGTTTCGCTTCTCCAGCGAGGCTGACGCCATTCGCATGGCAAACGATACCGAATTTGGTCTCGCAAGCTATTTCTGCAGCCGCGACGTCAACCGCGTGTTGCGGGTGGCGGAGGCGCTTGAGTATGGAATGGTCGGCATAAACGAAGGGGCGATTTCGAATGCATCCGCGCCGTTCGGCGGCGTAAAAGAATCGGGTCTCGGCCGCGAAGGGTCGAAGTACGGGATCGAAGACTATCTGGAGCTAAAGTACCTTTGCGTGGGCGGGTTGCAGAGCCCCCCGGCATAGAATTCCGCCCGGCAGCCAGCCTTCGCGCGCTTCGCTCGTTGACCAGTGTGCTGGCGTAAGCCAGCCAAAGCTCGCGCAGCGAACGAAGGATGGCCGGGTTTCTTGAAAACAGTTCGAACTGAGCGCCACCAAGATATTCTCAAGTTCGGAGCGGTTCTTGAGGACTTTGCCCAAGCAGCTTAAGTGCCCCGCTGCCGCCCCGGCATGGGGATCGGAACGCGGCTGCTGCGCAGTCTGACGGATCGAAATACGGTTACCGCCTCACAGCTTCGACGGCCTGAGAAGCAGGTTTCACAAGTTTAAATCCTGTCGGGTGCGCCATTCCTGTCCAATAACCTGTACGGCAGACTCAAAGACGGGCGACGCATGCACATCTGTGACGACCGCCGTGCTTATACCTTCCTCTCCGCAATCTGCATCGCAGCACCCGTTATCTTCTGGATCAATCATTGAGGCGTGAGCCTAGTAGACGATGGGGCTTAAAACGGGGCGCACTATACAAAACCTCAATGTCGGATTTACGCAACTTTGAGTCGCCTGCCGTACCTTCGGCGGTCCTGCATATGCTATAAGGAGACTCCAATGAGTGTTGCAGCACTGCCGTCAACGATGCCCGCGCTTCAGACCGCGCGGGTACCGGAGGCTTCGGAAGGTTCTGGGCCGGATCACGATGGCGACGCCGACGACAAAGGCGTGGCCAATCTTGCCGGAGTGTCTTCACCCGCGCCCAAGGGAATGGGTGTATCGGTGGATACCAGGGCCTAATCTCGTCCTTCGGCGGGTGCGGTCCTTCGTGGCGCACCCGTTCGGCGGCGCGGCGGCCGCTAGGGCAAAGACATGATGAATATTCTCCTGGTCGAGGACGAACCGGATCTGGCCGCCTATATTGTCCGGGGCCTGACGGAGAACGGACACCATGTCGATCATGCGGCGCGTGGCGACAGCGGGTTCCAACTTGCCTGCGAGGGCCATTACGACCTCCTGATCGCGGACCGGATGCTGCCGGGGATGGACGGCCTCGAACTCGTAAAGACCTTGCGTGAGAAACAGTCGAAGCTGCCGGTGCTTTTCCTCAGCAATCTGGGCGGTCTCGACGATCGCGTCGAAGGGCTGAATTCCGGCGGCGACGACTATCTGTCCAAGCCGTTCGCCTTCACCGAATTATTGGCGCGCGTCAACGCCCTGCTGCGCCGGCCGCATCTCGCGGGACAGCCGACCAGGATACGCGTTGGCGATCTGGAAATGGACCTGCTGAAGCGGCGGGTGACGCGGGGGGAACGGGAGGTCGATCTGCAACCGCGGGAATTCTCGCTGTTGGAGTATCTGATGCGGCGCCCGGACCAGATCGTGACCCGCACCATGTTGCTCGAAGGTGTCTGGGACTATCACTTCGATCCCAAGACGAATATTGTCGAAACGCACATCAGCCGGCTTCGTTCGAAGATCGGCGGCGACATTATCCAGACGGTACGTGGCTCGGGGTACATGATCCGTGCAGCTCGAACAGCTCTTTAAGTCGGCAAGCTTCCGGTTCACGGCGGCTTATGTCGGACTTTTCATTGTCTCCGTCAGCATTCTGGCCGGCCTCGTTTATTTCTCTGCGACGGCCGAACTCGAGCGCACGATCCATATGCGGATCGTGGTGGAGTCCGACGCCCTGCGCGCGGAATACGCCCGCGGCGGTACGGATCAACTCTTGCAGGCCATTGCGGAGAGGCAGCGCAGCCGCCTGATCGGCGGCCTCGACTATGCGCTCTATGACGGCGATGGGAAACGGTTGTTCGGGAATCTGTCCGCGGTGCCCTGCACGAAGGGTTGGGTCACATTCAGCGGTCCGCCGGACGGAGACGAGCCGGCTGGCGAGCTGGAAAAGCTGGGCGTCCTGATAACGCCGTTGCCGAACGGCCATTGCCTGCTGGTCGGCGACGACATCGGCAAGATTAGAAAGTTCGGTTCTCTTATCCTCGACAGTTTCGGTTGGGTGTTGCTGGTGACCGTTATGTTGGCCGTCGCGGGCGGCATCTTTCTCAGTTCGAGGGTGCTGCGGCGCATCGAGACGATCAACCGCACCGCCGAAGCGATCATCGAAGGCGATATCAGCCGGCGCATTCCACGCCGCGGAACGCCCGACGATCTGGACCGGCTCGCGGCGACGCTCAACCGGATGCTAGACCGCATGACCGGCCTGATGGAAAGCCTGCGGCACATTTCGAACGACGTCGCTCACGATCTGCGGACTCCCCTGGGCCGGCTGAGGCATTCCCTGGAGGAGGCGAGCCGTACCGCGTCGTCGCCAGAGGAATACCGCGCGGCGATCGACCGCGCGGTGGCCGAAGTCGACGGCATCCTGGATACGTTTGGCGCCATCCTGCGCATCGCGCAGATCGAAAGCGGCAGCCGGCGCAGCGGATTCCAGCGCTTGTTGCTCAGCGAACTGGTCACGGATGTCTGCGAGACCTATGCGCCGTCGATGGAGGATGCGGAAAAAACGTTGCGGACGGAGATTCAACCGGATCTCTGGATACACGGCGATCGCGAATTGCTGGTCCAGTCGCTTGCCAATCTGCTGGAGAACGCCATTGCGCACACACCCGCTGGTGCGGTCGTGACAGTGTCGCTCAACCATCCGTCGGAGGGCATCGAACTTAATGTCGCCGACAATGGATTCGGCGTGTCCGAGGCGGAGCGTAAGCAGATTTTCAAGAGGTTCTACAGGGTTGAACGGAGCCGCTCGGCGGCGGGGAACGGGCTGGGGCTCAGCATCGTCGCTGCCGTAGCGGAACTGCATGCCGCGAAACTGTCGGCCGACGACAATCATCCGGGCTTGAAGATTGGTGTCGTTTTTCCCGACGCCGCATAGGAAAAAGCCAGACGCTTCTGCCTCTTCGCGAAAATTGATTGGGGAATCGTATAGTTCGAAAATGGCGGATTCAAAATCGCGCGCGCAGATAACATCGATTTAATCGCATTTTTGGCGTCTACGGCTTATCCCGACAAAAAATACGGACTCCCGTAATGTCACAAGAACCCGCTCCATGTATCTGTGAATCCGTCAGCCAATCACGCGCAACACGGCAGAGGAATCGCAGACCATGGGCCAACGCGTCAGCGTAGCAGCGTGCTTTCTCGCAATCTTGATTTCCGGCACCGCCGTTCCCGCTCACGCCGCCGCCCTCGATCTCAGCGCCTACAAGGGCAAGGTCGTCTATCTCGATTTCTGGGCTTCCTGGTGCACACCCTGCCGCTTGTCGTTTCCTTGGATGAACCAGATCCAGGAGATCTACGGCAACAAGGGTTTGGTTGTGATTGGAGTCAACGTCGATCATGACCGCGAACTCGCGGACGAATTCCTCCAAGCCAACAGTGCCCATTTCAAGATCGTCTACGATTCGAACAGCGCGATCGCCAGCGAATACGACTTTAAGGATATGCCAACGTCCGTCCTGATTGGGCGCGACGGAAAGGTCCATGCCGTGCACAACGGCTTCTATCCCAATCGCGAGGGTTCGTACGCCGCGGACATCAGCGCGTTGCTCAATGAGAAAGCCCCCTGAGGTGACTATGCAAAGCCCGATCAAGAGAAGCGTATCGATCATCACCGTGTGCGTTGCATTGGCGCTGTTGTGCGGCGCCTGTGCTTCGTTCGGACCGAAGCCATGGGAGAAGGACCTCATGGCGCGCAAGGAAATGCAGCTCAATCTTCATCCGCTCCAGACCGCGGCAGAGGAGCACATCTATTTCAGCAAGGAAGCATCGAGCGGCGGCCGCGGTTTCGCCGGTGGAGGTTGCGGGTGCAATTGAAGAAAAAGCGCGCCGGCCAGATTCGCGAAAGTCTCGCGACGTTCTCGGCAAGCCTGCTGACCGCGACCATCGCGCTGCACGCCGACGCGGCAAATGCGCAGCAGGAATATTACAATCCTGAGTACGGGGTCAGGAACGACAATTTCGGCCCGGGTATCGCCTACACCGAACTCGGCGCCGCGTTGCTCGTCTACAAGGAATCCGGCGGCCGCGTGCAAGCCATCGAACCCGCGACGGACTTGTCGGTGCATGGACCCGACGGGCAGCTATTGACGTTCGACCTCGTGGCCGACGCCGTATCCGGCGCGACGCCCAACGGAGCGGTCCCCTCCGATCAGACCCAGACCTTCGTCACGCCCGTCAAGATCAGAGGCGCATCAACGGGTGGAGGCACGACGACGGTTACCAGCGCGTCGGGCGGCAGCACGATCATCCACCTGCCGTCGACGCCCGGACAGGTCACGACCTCAGCCAGGCAGTATACGGTCGCGGCAAACCTTCTGCCGATGGACAAGGGGTTTCACGATCACCGCCTAGCGTTCAGCTTCGGCTATGAACAGCCGATCGGCGGCATTTCCTTGGTCAGTTTCGGCGGCGGCTATTCGCAGGAACAGGATTACCGAGCCATTACGGGCAATGTTCGGATCGCGCAGACCTTCAACGCGGGCAACACAACCGTCAGTCTGGCGTTGAACACCGAACTCGACTCCTCGTTTCCCTACGGCGGGGTGCCCACGCCGCTGACCGCCATGAACGGCCAATGGAAAACGCCGTCGTCGCGAGACAAGACGCAGGCCGGCTTTGTTTTCGGGCTCACCGAGGCCATGGCAAGGCGATGGCTGATGGAGCTTGACTACTCCTACGACGCGCAAAGCGGCTACATGAACGATCCCTACCGTGTCATATCGGTGGTCGATCACGTCACCGGCGAGCCGACGAGCACCCTCTACGAGAACCGTCCGAACAAGCGGACCAGCCAAAGCCTGTTCTGGGACAACAAGTTCGATCTCGATCCGGCCATAACAGACTTGTCGCTGCGCTATTACAGGGACAGTTGGGGCATCACGTCGAAAACCGCTGAATTGTCGGAACGCATCAACCTGTCGAGCTCGATGTATTTTGAGCCGAGCGCACGCTGGTACCAGCAGTCGTCGGCAAACTTCTTCCACAGCTTCTTGGTTGGCGGCCAGCCATTGCCGACCTATGCATCGTCCGACACGCGGCTCGAAAACTTTACCTCGTTGACTTACGGCTTGAAGCTCGGCGTCCAGCTGTCGGGAAGAACCGAAGTCTACGTCCGGGGCGGCTACTACCAGCAGACCGGCAACGGTCATCCCTCGGATGCGTTCGGGCAACTCGCCGATCAAAACCTGTTCGCGGGTAGCAAGGCCGCCTTCGTGTTCCTCGGCTACACCTGGGATTTCCATTAGGTGGACGCGACACCGGCATCGCCCTCCGTCCTGTCGCCGACCGCACCTGACGCGCCGGCCTCGCGGTTGAGCCGTTCCGGCCCGGATTTTCTGCACACGTTCCACGCTATGGCGACACCGTGCGAGGTAAGGCTGGAAACGGAAGACGCCGCGCTGGCCGAAGCCGTCGCGCGCGTCGCCGAGGATGAAGCACGCCGCATCGAACGAAAATTCAGCCGGTACAAGAGCGACAGCGTCGTCGGCCGCATCAACGCCAGCGGCGGTAAGGAAATGGCTGTCGACGCGGAGACCGCTCATCTGCTCGATTTTGCCGCCAAGTGCTTCGAGGTCAGCGATGGCCTGTTCGACGTTACGTCCGGCGTACTGCGCCGAGTATGGCGCTTCGACGGATCTGATCATGTGCCCAGCGACGCACAGATCGGCGCGCTCCGACCGCTGATCGGCTGGCGAAAGGTCAAATGGAAGTCGCCCGCAATCGTTTTGCCCGCCGGCATGGAGATCGATCTCGGCGGCTTGGCCAAGGAATATGCGGTGGACAGGACGCTTGGCGCAATTCGCGAAATCACGCCGCTGCCCGCGCTGGTGAATTTCGGTGGAGACCTGCGCGTCTCCGGCCCCCGAAAATACGGCGCGCGCTGGAAGGTGGCGATCGAATCCGTCGAGAAAGACGGCCAGGTCGCCGGTATGCTGGAATTGGCCGATGGCGCGCTGGCGACCAGCGGCGATGCGCGGCGTTTTCTTCTGAAAGACGGAGTCCGCTACGGACATATTTTGAATCCACGCACCGGCAGGCCCGTCGAGCATACGCCGCGTTCCGTTACAGTGGCGGCTCCGACCTGCGTCGAAGCCGGCATGTTCGCGACGCTGGCGATGTTGCAGGGCAAACGGGCGGAAGCGTTTCTCAAGCGCGAAGGCATCCGCGCCTGGTGTATCCGGTGAGGACATGAGAGCCGCGTTCCTTCACGGATTGATTGCCGCTGCCGCGCTACTCTTGTGCGTGCCGGCAACTGCGGCGGACACGGTCCACATCGACCACGTGACGTTGAGCATTTCGCTGGAATCGCCGGCCAAGCCCGGCTCGACTGTTTGGGCGGCGATCCGCCAAGTCATCGCGCCCGGCTGGCACACTTATTGGCGCAATCCGGGCGACTCCGGCCTTGCGACGTCTATGTCCTGGGTGCTGCCGAAGGGCGTGACGGTTGGAGAGCTGCAATGGCCGGCGCCCGAGCGCTTCGCCACGGGTCCTATCGTCAACTATGGCTACAAGGATGAAGCCACGCTGCTGGTGCCGCTGACGTTCGCACGTGACACTGCGATCGGGCCAGTCCAGGCCAGAGTGTTCCTGCTCGAGTGCGCGCAGATGTGTATTCCCGAACAAGCGACGCTCGATCTGAATTTGGGCAAGGCCTCGCCGGCGATCTTCGCCAAAGCCCGTGCCGCGCTGCCGCGAGCCTTTGCCGGTTCCGCCCGCGTCGCTGTCGATGCGAAGACCTTGGTGTTGACTTTGAGCGATCCGGTCCTGGCGGGCATCAGGGCGGATGCGGTGCGCTTCTATCCCGCGACGATGCGCGCGGTGGACTATGACGATTTGCCTACCGCGCACATCGAGGGCAACACGCTGACGTGGAAAGTCGCGCAGCCCGCGCACATCAAGCCGTTCCATACGTTCGACGGCGTACTGGATGTGCCGGGTGTCGGCGCCTTTGCTGTGTCCGCGATGCCGACCGCTGTTCCCGTTGCGCCGCCACCGCGTGCCGACGGCCTGACGCTGGTGGAAGCTGCGCTCCTGGCGCTCCTAGGCGGATTGATCCTGAACCTGATGCCGTGCGTTCTTCCGATTCTGTCGATGAAAGCGCTGGCGCTGGCGCAATCGGGAGGAAGCTCGCGGATACTGCGCCGCGATGGTGCGTTCTATTTCGGAGGTGTACTGGCGACGTTTGCGGTCATCGCCGGCACGCTACTGCTGCTGAAGGCTGGCGGTGCCGCGCTCGGCTGGGGATTCCAGCTGCAATCGCCCTTGGTCGTATTCGCCTTGACGCTGTTAATGGTCGCCATCGGATTGAATTTGCTTGGGGCGTTCGAGGTCCCGCTGAGCTTGGCCGGGGTTGGCAATGATCTGACGCGCGCGGAAGGCGGACGGGGGGCGTTCTTCACCGGCGCACTCGCGGTGCTCGTGGCGAGCCCTTGCACGGCACCGTTCATGGGTACGGCGCTGGGTTTTGCTCTGACACAGCCCGCCGCCTCGGCCTTCGTAGTATTTTTTGCTTTGGGTACGGGTTTCGCGCTTCCGTTTGCGGCGCTCGCATTCACACCGGCACTGATCCGTCTCGTGCCCAAACCCGGCCCCTGGATGGTGCGGTTCAAAGAGTTTCTCGCCTTTCCGATGTTCGCGACCGCGATCTGGCTGTTCTGGGTGCTGGACCAGCAAGTGGGTTCCACAGGCATCGCCATAGCGCTGTCCGTGGCCTTGGGTCTGGCTTTCCTGCTTTGGCTGTTGCCGCTTCTCGGAAAATGGCCGCGCCGGGTTGTCGGCGTCGCGAGCCTCGCGGCATTGGTTGCTTTGGGTACGCGAATTCAAACGGTGCAGCCGGACAGCGACTGGGCGTCATGGTCGTCTGAGGCGGTTGCCGACGCGCGCGCCGCTGGAAGACCGGTGTTCGTGGATTTTTCCGCCGCGTGGTGCGTCACCTGCCTCGTCAACGAACGTGTCGCGTTGAGCGATGCCGGGGTCGCTGCTCGTTTTCGACGCGACCGCGTCGTGACTTTGAAAGCCGACTGGACCAACCGCGATGCCGCTATATCTGCCGAGTTGGGCCGATATGGCCGCAGTGGCGTTCCGCTCTATCTGCTATACCTCCCTGATTCACAAAGGCACGCTGTCATACTGCCGCAGCTTCTCACACCGGCAATGGTTCTAAAGGCGCTGAACCGAGTGGGGGGTGCAGGGCCATCCCGCTGACCGGCCTGGAGCCGTGCGCAAGTGAACTAACGTCCGGATACGTCCTTTAAATGATGTATCAAATGGGCCAGGCCAAAACGGGGCAAAGGGCAAGCTCAACCTGAAGTGGCGCTTCTCCAGTTCGCACTTTCTTTCTGCCCGGTGCGCCACTCCCGAACAAAAGTACGAACACCCCCTTCCAGAGCACCGGCTGTTGCGACGGCGGCAATCAGTCGGACTATTTGACCGTCGATTTCGCAGATCGGAGCGTGGCTAGTGGCTGATGATGTCCGGCCCCGAAGTCGTGTGGTTGGTCCCGATAGTGGTGATCACATTGGCACCCGGCAGGTTGATCCCGGTGACGGCCGTGACGTTGAGCGTGGCGGAGTGGATTGTGCCCGCTCCACTCTCCAGTGCTTGAGCTGCTGAGATCAGCGTCGTCGTTGCCGACGTCAGCGGCGCCTTGATCGTGAGGTTTCCAGCTGTCGTCTTCAGCGTCAGCGTGTTGGTGCCCGCATTGACCGCGCCGGTAACAGTCATGTCATGTGCGTCCGTCAGACCGAAGGCGTTGTTGCCGTTGGTCGTGAAGGCGCCAAGATTGGTGATGACGTTGGCACCGTTCAACGCCACCGCGCCGTGCGAG
>Ga0265342_10005133_pt1 | contig 10080 bp, 10 predicted proteins | sample 4CB327metaG_FD_203125 | JGI IMG/M metagenome (GOLD analysis project Ga0265342, IMG submission 203125) | Rhizosphere microbial communities from Carex aquatilis grown in University of Washington, Seatle, WA, United States - 4-CB3-27 metaG | ecosystem: Host-associated > Plants > Roots >...
CGTCTTGCTGTCGGCCATCGGCGTGGTCATTGTGGTGGATACGCTGGCCCTCATCTTCATCATCACGGCCTTCACCACGCCCCAGGAATCCAAGCCGGCCTCGTTGCCCCACGCCACCCACCTCGTCACCACCAACCGCGCCAAAGTCTACAAGTGGGTGAAGGTTTTCGCGATCATCATCGGCGCCTGCCTCGTTCCAGGTCTGCTGATTCCGCAGGACATCCGCTTTGTCTTCCTCACCATCGCTGCCATGACGGCGTTTCTCGCCATCATCCTGCTGCCGGTTCTCTACTGGACCAATCGCGGTATGGATCAGTCGCTCACCGCCGTCGAACTTGATCCCTGGGTCCACTGGCAATACACGCCCGAGCAATGGACCGCGTGGTGCAATGTGCAGGCCGAGCGCCTCAGAGCAACGCCGCCCACCTTCGTTCTCCGGCGTAGCTGGCATCGTCTGGTTTGGGTTTTTGGAGCGATTGCCGTTGGCGTTTACGTTTTCTGCCCCGGTGGCTGGCATTGGAAGACGATCTACATCGTCGGTGTTTGCGGAGCCATGCTGGCTCTCGCTCTCCTCAGTGGACGCGGCGGAGCCCGCGGCGCCGACAAACTCCGCGCCAAACTTCTCCGCGCCGCTCCTGAAGCTTACTTCGGCCGAGACGGCATCTTCTGCGACGGCGTCTTCACGCCATGGCTCAACGTAAGCACCTACCTGGTCTCCGCCGCCCTCGACGAGCGCCAGCCGCGCAGCGCCATGTTCAACTTCGAGCGCTCCGTCCCCAACCCCTACGGCCCGACGCAGACCATCCCCATCCACCAGGCCGTGCTCATTCCCAACGGCAGAGAGAGCGACCTCGCGCGCCTGCAACAGGAGCTAACGGCCCGCTGTCCGAGGGCGCAGATCCACCTCGCCTGACGCGACCGTCAAGCCGCTTCGATCCGGTATCCGTCCGGGTCCTTGCCGCGCACCTTCCGCCACCACACCTGGAACGACGGCACATTCACCGTCACAATGAACAGCTTCCTGAGTTGTCCCTCCGGGCACCGCAGCGGCTTCACCCCATGCCACGAGTGCGGCGTCCGCTGGAACAGCAAGCTGCCATTGCCGCTCGGCCGCAGCGATGCCGCCACCTTCAGATCGTCAAAGCCAGGCCCGGAGTGTGCCTTGAACCGCCGCTCGCTGTCGAGAATCAGAATCTCTCCGCCCCAGCTCGGGTTCCAGTCTTCTTCGGTATTGAAGTAGAAAATGTGTGTCGCCAGCTTTCTCACCGCGTCGCAGTGCGGCGACACCGCACATCCCTCCCATGCGTAGTACCACTCAAAGGTCGGAATGAACGTCTTCGGCCCCAACATCCGCCGCAGAAAATCCATGTACAGCGCCCCCTGCAGCTCCGCCAGAAATTCCTTCCATGGCTGCGCCACTTCAACTCCCGGCCGATAGTGCAGCAGGAACCGGTCGTGCGGACCTTGACCATAGGCGCGCTTCTTGCCCACCTGCTTCTCCGCCTGCGACGGATCCGGCATGTTTTGCCGCAGCGCTTCATAGCCGTCCGACGTCAGAGTGTTTTGCAGGTTCGTCCATGGATACGGCTGCCGCTCGCGGAAGGCCTCGGCGGACAAGGTCTCCAGCAAGGCGCGATTCAGATATTCCATGTGGTCTTTTCTCCTCGGTCGCGACCCGGCGAAGAAAATACTTTCGCGGCATCGCGTGCGCTCTTCAGGAGCCGTCTCGCCCGAGAATAAAGAGGCCGAACAACGAACTCAGGCGAGGCGGCAGTGGCGTGCTGTCAACAGACGAGCGGGCGCACACAGCACTGTCTCCCTGATACGCCCTCAGCGCCGCAGGTTCAGTGACCGCAATCACACCCACCTTCAGCACTCCACGTCGGCCTGCGCAAAATAAAAGTCCGGGCTTTGAATCCTTTCTTCGCAGCCGGGGCTCTCTCCCTGTAGATCGCTCCATGACGAACACTCAACTCACCATCGCTGAAGTGCAGAACGCCCTCGAAAGCGCCAACCCTCCCACCCTCATCGACGTCCGCTCTGTCTCAGAATTCGGGACTGGGCACATTCCCGGCGCCGTTAACATCCCTCTGCCGGAACTCGAAGTCCGTCGCGATGACCTCCACGGCGACCGCATCGTCTTCATCTGCGAACGCGGCATGCGCGCGGAAGCCGCCCGTTCCGCCCTCCATCCGTGTTTTCCCGCCGCCCAGGTGCTCCAGGGCGGCATGCATGCGTGGCGCGCCGCCCACCTGCCCACTCTCCAGACCACCCGCAACCGCTGGTCCCTCGAGCGCCAGGTCCGCCTGCTTGCCGGAAGCCTCGTTCTGATCGGCATCGCCCTCAGCCTCATCGTGAGTCCGTGGTGCCTGCTCATCGCCGCCCTCCCCGGCGCCGGCCTCGTCTTTGCCGGACTCACCGACATCTGCCCGTCCGCCATTTTCCTCCTGCGTATGCCCTGGAACCAGGTCTGCCACCTGCAACCGGCGTCACAGACGAAAGAGGTGAGCCCTCCCTAAAGTTAGGATCGATGGACTTCGAAGCCCTCACCAATCAGCACAAAGACGCGGTCTATCGCCAGATGCTGCGCGTCTGCGGCAACCGTGAGGATGCTGAGGATGTCCTGATCGAGGCGCTCCTGCGAGCCTGGCGGCACATCGACCGGCTTCGCGACGCCGAGGCCTTCCGCGCCTGGCTGGCGCAGATCGCCCGCCGCGTTTGTTTCCGCGTCCGCCGCAGAGAAGCGCTGCTGCCGCTTGAGCAGATGCCCGAATTCGGTCTCCCGGTCTCCGGCGCCGGCCCCGAAGAGCTTTGGGCCGCAACTGAAATGAAGAGAGTTTTTTTGGGCGCGCTCGCAACTCTGCCCCCCGCGTATCGAACCGTCTACGAGCTTCGCGATATCGAGGAAAGGAGCGGCGAAGAGGTCGCACACCAACTGGACCTCACCTTGGCCGCGGTCAAATCGCGGCTCCGTCGCGCGCGAGCCATGATGCGGGAACGCCTCGATCGCGAGCTCGGATTCACCTCAACAGCATCGCAAGGGAGAGGGCCATGGAAGTGACGGTAGAACATCTTGGAGCAGTCCAGTTTGAAATCAAAGCGCGGCAGCACACGATTGTCGCCGATCAGCCACCCGAAGGCGGCGGTTTCGACGAGGGTATGACGCCCCCGGAAATTTTCCTCGCCTCCCTCGGTGCCTGCGCCGCCTACTACGCCGCCGACTACCTCCTCCAGAAGAATCTCGCCACCGAAGGCACGCGCGTGAAAGTCGTCGCCGACAAGGTCATGAACCCGCCCCGCATCGACAACATCCGCATTGAAGTGGAACTACCGCAGGCTCTCGAAGAGCGTCACCGCGAAGGCGTCGACCGCGCCGTCCACCGCTGCCTCATCCACAACACGCTGATGAACCCACCGAAGGTCGAGATCGTCGTGCACGCGCCGGCTGCGGTCTAGTGATTAGCTGACTTCCACCTTCGCTGGCTCCGTCACCGCCTGCGCTCTTTTCACCCGGTTCGTGTAGCTAGCCTCAATGAACTTCGCAAACAACGGATGCGGCTCCAGCGGCTTCGACTTGAACTCCGGATGGAACTGGCACCCCAGGAAGAACGGGTGCCCGGGGATCTCCACGATCTCCACATACGTCCCGTCCGGTGTCGTTCCCGTGATGTTCAGCCCCGCGCCGGTCAGCAGCGCTTCATATTCGCGATTGAATTCGTAACGGTGACGGTGACGTTCTGAAATCTCCGTCTTCCCGTACGCCTTCGCCGCCACCGACCCCGCTTCCAGCAGGCAGGTCCACGCTCCCAGACGCATCGTCCCGCCCATCTCTTCCACGCCGGTGAGTTCGCGCAATTTATAAATCACGCGATGCGGAGTCGCCGGATCGAACTCGCTCGAGTTTGCCCCCGCGAGCCCGCACACATTGCGCGCGTATTCGATGCATGCCGTCTGCATCCCGAGGCAAATCCCAAAATACGGCACCTGCTGCTCGCGCGCATACCGGATCGCATTCAGCATTCCCTCAATACCGCGCTTGCCGAACCCGCCCGGCACCAGAATCCCATCGAACCCGCGCAGCTGTTCCGCGTAATCCGGCGCTTCCAGACCCTCCGCCTCGATCCACGTCACGTTCAGCTTCAGGTTGTACTTCAGCGCCCCGTGTACCAGCGCTTCCTTCAGGGATTTGTAACTGTCCTCGTACTCAACGTACTTCCCGGCAATCGCAATCGAAACCTCATCCGTCGGGTTGTAGCATCGGTTCACCAGATCCGACCACTTGCTCAAATCCGGCTCCGGCGTCTCAATCCGCAGATACTTCAGCGCCAGCCGATCCAGGCCCTCCGAATTGAACATCAGCGGCGCCTCGTAGATCGACTTCACATCCCGCGCCGTGATCACCGCCTGCTCCTCCACGTTGCAGAACAGCGCAATCTTGTTCTTCACGTCGCGCGACAGCGACCGGTCCGTCCTGCACAGCAAAATATCCGGCTGGATTCCAATCGACAGCAGTTCCTTCACCGAGTGCTGCGTCGGCTTCGTCTTCAGCTCCTGCGCCGCGCCAATCCACGGCACCAGCGTCACGTGCACGAACACCGTATTCTCGCGTCCCAGTTCCTGGCGCACTTGCCGGATCGCCTCCAGGAACGGCAGCGATTCAATGTCGCCCACCGTCCCGCCAATCTCCACAATCGTGACGTCACCCTCGGAAGAGACTTTGCGCATCGCGTTCTTAATCTCATTCGTCACGTGCGGAATCACCTGCACCGTCTTGCCCAAGTAGTCCCCGCGCCGCTCCTTGGTGATGATCTGCTCGTAGATCCTCCCCGTCGTCCAGTTGTTGTCGCGGCTGAGTTTCGCGTGCGTGAAGCGCTCGTAGTGTCCCAGATCGAGATCCGTCTCCGCCCCGTCGTCGGTCACGAACACTTCGCCGTGCTGAAACGGCGACATCGTCCCTGGATCGACATTCAGGTACGGATCGAACTTCATCAGGTTGACTTTGAGGCCACGGCTTTCGAGGAGACAACCAATCGAGGCGGCGGCAAGACCCTTGCCAAGGCTGGACACAACTCCGCCGGTCACAAAAATGTACTTAGCAGACATTTTCGCGTCACCTTATTTGGATTTGTGGGCTGGTTGAACCAGGCGGGCACGATCAAGTATCGCAGCATTCCAGGGGGAAGGGAAGCCCCTTCCTGGTGCAAAACCCGAGCCTCTGCAAAATCAATCTGCTCCCTGCTCCCTGCTCCCTGCTCCCTACTCCCTACTCCCCGCCCGGCACCCGCACCACCACCCGCCGATACGACGTCAGCCGCGGCGCCCCATCATCCCTCACCTCCAGAATGATGTGCGCGATCCCTTCCCCATCGCAATGTGTGAACTGCGGAATCCACGCCTTCCGGCACGCCGACTCCACCTTTACCGTTGCTTTGGCCTGATCCTCGCCGGCAATCGAGACCACAGCGCCATGCGCGCCATCGAGCCCCGCCTCCGGATACACCCACCACCGATACGTGAGCGTCTGATGCGCATCCGGATCGCTGCTCCCCGTCGCGTCCAGCGTCAGCGTCTCGCCCACATGCGCCGTCATCTCCACCGGCGCCGTTCCCGCCTTGCCGTTCACCACCAGCTCCGGCGCATGATTCGCATGCGCAAAACCCTCCACGGTCCAGCTCATGCGCGCCGCAAAATCATTCTGATACGCCCCGCGCCACCGCCACACCGTCGCCTGATCCGACACATGCGTGTTGCCGTCCGCGCCGTGGACCTCGTCCCGCGACGTCGCCCGCGCAAACTCATCGCCCCCCTGCGTCCACATCGGCCGCGTCTCTCCGCGCGGCTGCCGATAAATGTAGCGGCCACCCCATCCGCCCCAGTCCGGCCGCCGATAACCGTTGAGCCCGTTGTCGATCAGATTCAGAAAGCTTGGCGTATCCCCCTCCATGATCACCATGAACCGCGGATACATCTTCCCCAGCGGTCCCTTCGACCGGATATTCCGCTCCAGCCATTCGTTCGTCACCAGGCTCGTGTCCGCGCCATCGCTGTTGCGGTAGTAAAGATCGCCGCTGATCCCCGTCCACGTCGCGTAGCTGTAATCGCCGCCGTCCTGCGTACTCGGCATCGCGATGTAGAGCAGCGCCGGAAACTCCCGCCGGATCCACGCGCCCGCGTCATCCTGATCGGAGATGGTGTACACCCGCAGCCGTGCAACCACCCGCGCCGTTTCCTCTGCCGTCTTTGTCGCTCGCAGATCCATCAGCGCCTGTGCCAGCGTGTTCGCGCCGCCCCACACGCAGATCCACAACGGGCGCGCATCCTCGCGCTCCATTGCACGCAGCAGCGCCTGCGCCCCCGCCGAATCCTTCCCCGCGCCGGTCGCCGTCATTCCATACGCGGCTTGGCCAGCAAACACGCGGCTGTCCAGCGCGGGTGCCTCCGGCCAGCCCTTTGCGTTTTCCAGCAGATGCGGCCGCACCTCGCCATACGCCGCAATGATCTGGTGCATCGTCTCCGGATGCGTCGCCGCCCTCTGCCACACCGAAGTTGTCGCGATCATCGCTTCCAGATCGAGTTCGTTCGAGTACAGCATCAGCCGCACAAACGACATCTGATCGTCCGGCTCGTTGCCGATGTCGCTCAGGATCGCCACGCGCGGATGTCCGCTGAAATCATCCACCGGCTGCGGCGGACGAAGTGATGGCTGCGCCGCCGCCCCCACGACCCCGGACAGCAGTGCGCAAACAACCCAGGCTTTCATGTCATTGTCCCCGCTACTGCGCCTTGTAGCTGCCCTCGCCCCATGGATAGCTCACCGCAGGCGCGCAGTCCGGTGCCGGGGTCGCCTCTTCCTTCGGCGTATCCAGCGTCGGCTCCCGGTTCAAGCCTGCGAACTTCACCGTCGTTGTGCCCGATTTCTGTCCTTTGGCGCCCGTCAGCAGTGGCACCACAATCCTTCCCTGAGCATTCGTTCGCGGATGCAACTCACGCGAGCCATCCCCCGTGCTCGCAACCAGCTTTAGCTGCGTGCTGGCCGGGAACCCGGTGCCGTCCAGCAGCGCCAGCGTGGCGTCCTTGATGCTCAGGATCACCTGCAGCGTGCACGCCTTGTCGGTGTTTGTAATGGGGAAGGGAATCGCACTCGCTTCGGCCGCGCGCTTGCGGTCTTCGCTCACCAGCGCGACGCGAATCGCCTCTCCCTGCGCCGCCATAGTCTCAATCTCCACCGGCTGATCCGCCTTCATCGTCGTGGTGCACGCGGGCGGCGGTGTAAACGCCGGCGTTGCGCCCTGCGCATTCCCAGGCGTGCCCGGCGCAGCCGGTGCGGAATTTAAATTGGACGCCGCAGACGACAGATCCTGTGCAGCCCCGGCTCCGCTGCATACCGCAACGCCCTTCGGATCCAATCCGATGCCCCCCATCACCGCACTTGCCTGGCCGTCCAGCGGCCACCGCACCAGCATCAGCCGGTCCGTCGCAGTAAAGCCCGAGCCCGTGATCCGATACTTGATCTGCGTCCCATCCGCCGTCTTCGTCCGCCCCAGCTCCGTCATCGTGATCGATAGCCCCGGCGTGCTCATCTCCGGACCCCAGTGCGCCTGCAGGCTTGCCAGCCGCAACGCCGCGTTCAGCGCTTGCTGCTCCTTCGCCTGCTGCACTTCGGTCGCCGTCAGCGTATGCGGTTCGGCCGGCAGATCGTGCAGTTGCAGCGGAGCCGACGGCTGCGTGGAATTCGGCTGCGGTTGACTCGTCGCCGGTTGCGACGTTTGCGGAGTTGCGGAAGGGCTGGTCTGGGCCAGACTACTCACACCAAATGCGGCTGCGATTGCGCACACAGCCAGGACCGATCGGGAAATCATACCCCTGAGGATAGTCGAAACCTGCCTTGCCGTGCGCGCTGTACGGGGTCTCCCACATGTCCCCCTGGGTCTTGCGGCGTGTTGATCGCCGCGTCCAACCGCTGTGATACCTTGGCTTCCACCGGCCCCGCGCCGCTGCCATCCAGCATCTATGCCCCTCCAGATCGAAGAGCGCTTCTGTGGCAACGTCTTCATCCTCCACTGCACTGGACGCATCGTCCTCGGCGAGGAGCTGAAGGCTCTCGAAGACTCGCTGCAGAAAGTCGTACGCGAATTTCAGCGCGTCGTCCTCAACGTCGCCGGCGTCACCCGCGTCGACAGCTCCGGCGTCGGCCTCGTGATTCGCTATGCGGCCAATCTGCGCAAGCGCGGCGGCGATGTCCGCCTGGCCGATCCGCCGCCTCTGGTGCGCGAGATCCTCGAAATCACCATGCTCAACACCGTCATCGACACCTACGCGACCGAGCAGGAGGCGATCCTCTCCTTCCTCCGTCAACCCTCGCCGCCCGGCACACTCGATCAGCCCGGCCACCGCGTGCTCGTTGTCGATCGCTCGCCCGACCTCGGAGCATTCGTCCGCGCCGTCCTCAGCCGCCACGGCTACGATGTCCGCTCCGCCAGCCTCGTCAGCGACGCGCGCGTTCTCTTGCCGCTCTATCCGGTCGACTACATCCTGATCGGCCCCGGCACGCCGCAGATGCCCGCAACAGCGATTCTCACCGCGCTCAAAAACATCGCACCCAAAGCGATCGCGCTCCAACTCACGCCGGAATTCAGCACCCTCGACGCCCACCAGGCCGCCGAACTCCTCCTCGAAACGTTTCAGGAAGGCGAAGCCGGCAGCGAACAGCCGCAAGCTAACAGCTAGGAGCGAATAGGCGGCGTTTCGGTATCTCGCAAGACCCTAATCCCTAATCTCTAATCCCTAATCCCTAAACTCTGTTCACTGCCGCACCGGGTTCGAGGCCCCACCCAGCCACACCGGATCCATCGCCTCAATATCCACCCGCATGCTCGTCGTCTTCGCCGTCGGAAAATCTGCCGGCACCCGTTGCGTCACGCGTCCCGTCGCAGCCCACTCCGTGCCCCGCTGCAGCAAAGTCATCAACCCCACGCAGCTCAGCGCCGACACATCGTGCCCCATCACCGTGTGAAACACACGGCCTTTCCCAAACGACAGCACCATTGCCATCGGCTCATCGTGTCCCGTGCCGTGATTCTGCAGATCCGAATGCGCCGTCGCCAGCACCGTCATGTTCTTCCCCGGCCCGCGCAGCGTTCCGTACAGCTCATCGGCAGTGTGCATCCACACCGGCGGCAGCCCTTTCATAATCGGATGCTCCGCCGCTCGCGTCACCACCTGGTACGGCAGCCGCGCTCCGTGATGTCCCGCCGTCCCCGGCGTCGTCGAGTCCTCCACCAGCTTGCCGTTATCGAAATACCACATCGGCCCAGCGCTCGCATCGCGCCCGCGCCATCCGCCAATCCCAATCATCTCGTTGTACGCAGCCCACTGCGGAAACGCATTGTCGGCCGCATGCACCACCACCAGTCCGCCGCCTCCCCGCACGTAAGCCTCAAACTGCGTCTTCAAATCCTCGGGCCAATCGGGCGCATCGTAGTTCGACACCACCACTTTGTACTTCGCAAACTCCGGCTTGAACCCGCTCAGATCCCCCGTCTTCGAATCCGGCGCCGTCACCACCGTCACCGCGAACATCCCCGTCTCTTCCAGCTCCTTCTTCAGCACCGGCGTCGTCAGCCGCCAGTTGTGATACGGCCCCGCGCTCTCGCCATCCAGCAACATCACCGGAATTTCCGTCACTCTCGCCTGAGCCCGCACCTCTCTCGCTCCCGCAATCAATGCAGTCCCCAGTAACAACGCCGTCACGACATTAGGCATGAATTCACCGCCTCATCAATCCACCCTAAACTCTAATCCCAAATCCCCTGACCAACCACCGGAACCTCCAAAGTCCCAATCCTCCCGCTCAGCTTGTCCTGCACTCCCAATCGCAAATATCCAGGCCCCGCCGGCACGTCGATCTCCTGCCGCACCTGCAATCCCTCCCGCGTCGCCTTTTCCTCCTGCTCCGGCGTCAGCGTCACTTCCTGTCCCAGATCCGTCGAGTTCACCCGCACGCCTTCCGCATTCATCGCAGACTGCACCAACTCCAGTTCCAGCTGCTTCCGCCCATCCGCCAGCACGCGATAATCGATA
>Ga0265342_10005134_pt1 | contig 10080 bp, 11 predicted proteins | sample 4CB327metaG_FD_203125 | JGI IMG/M metagenome (GOLD analysis project Ga0265342, IMG submission 203125) | Rhizosphere microbial communities from Carex aquatilis grown in University of Washington, Seatle, WA, United States - 4-CB3-27 metaG | ecosystem: Host-associated > Plants > Roots >...
GAGCTGCACCGGCGGATCGGCGCCGTTTTCCAGGACTTCGTGCGCTATCAGTTCACCGTCGCCGAGAACATCGGCCTCGGGTGGGTGCCGGCGCTCGACGACCGCGCGCGCATCGAAAAGGCGGCTGCCGCGGGCGGCGCCGACGCGGTCGTCGCGGGCTTGCCGAAGGGGTACGAGACGATGCTGGGCGGCTACTTCGAGGCCGGCCAGGAGCTGTCGGTGGGACAGTGGCAGAAGATCGCGATCGCGCGCGCGTTCATGCGCGACGCCGAGGTGCTGATCCTCGACGAGCCGACCGCGTCGCTGGACGCCGAGGCCGAGCACGAGATGTGGAAGCGGTTCAAGGCGCTGGCGCAGGGGCGTACGGCAATCCTGATCAGCCATCGCATGTCGACGGTGCGATTGGCCGAACGCATCGTCGTGCTACGCGGCGGCCGCATCGAGGAGCTGGGCAGCCACGCCGAGCTGCTGGCGCGCGACGGCCGCTACGCCCACCTGTTCCGCCTGCAAGCCGCCGGGTACCTGGACTGAAGCGCCGGGCCAGCCGCGCTTTCGCCGCTAGAGCGACTGGCCGATCGTGAGGGGCGTCCCGTCGCGCAGATCGGACGGCGGGTCGACGACGACGCGATCGCCGACGTCGATCCCCTGGCTCAGAACCACCTCGTCGGGATCGGCGTCGGCGATGGTGATGGCGCGCGCCTGAGCGATGTTGCCCGGCCCGACAACGAACACGCGATCGGCGCCGCCGGCGCGCACGACGGCCGAGCGCGGCACGGGAAAGACGCCGTCGTAGCGCACGCGCGCCAGCAGCAACTGCTGACCGAGCAGGATCCCGGCGCTGGGCGGCAACTCGACCTCGAGCCGGTGATTGGGAAGTTGCGGAGGCCCCATGAGCCGGCAGTCGGCGAAGCGCGGGCCGGCCTCTGCGGCGCCAGCGTCGGCCGCGGCGCCGTGCGATTTCGCCTCGGCCGTCGCCGCGGGGACCACGCCGACGATCTGCACGCGGCAGAACCCCAGGTGCGCCGCCGCATCCGCGTCCTTGGCGTTCAGGATGAACTCGCCATGGATCTGACCGCTGCCGACGCGCACCGCGGGTGCGTTGGCCTCGACCATCGAGCCGCGCGTGGCGACGACCTCGACAACCTCGCCCGGCTCGGTGGCGCGGATGACCAGGCGATCGAGCGCCGCCTCGGCCTCGTCGAGCTTCGCCTGCTTCTCGACGATCGCGATCTCTGCCTTGCGCATCTCGGGAAGGTTGTTGGCCGCCTTCATGCTGTCGCGGATCTGCTGGTTGTAGGCGACCCGCGATCGCGCGTGATTGACCTCGGACTCGTGCGCGGCCGCGCCCTGCAACTTGGCGATGATCTCGCCGGCCGCGTAGTGGCTGCCGGGCGGCAACACATCGGAGACCGATCCTCCCGCGGAGAACGCCAGCGGCGCGTTCGCCGCGACCACCGCCGTTCCCGACGTCTCGAACCAGCGATAGACCGCGGCCGGGCGCGGCGCGATCACGCGCACGCGGCGTACTTCCAGACCCGCCTCGTGTTGCGACCAGAAGTAGTAACCGATGATCGCTGAGATCACCGCGACAGCGACGAGCACCACGACGATGATCGTCGATCGATCGGCGGCGCTCACCGGACGGCGGACAGCCTGCGAGACCGTGCGGCGGCGCTTCTCGTCGACCTCGAACGGCGCCATCACCACCGACTCGGGCCGCGGCGGCATCCGCCGCTCGCCAGTCACCGGGGGGGGGGGGGGGGGGGGGGGCGACGCCACCACGCGCCCGGATCCGCCATGGAGCGTCGAGGATACGGCGCGCCCGGCGGACGCGGCTGCCGCCTCGGCCTCGCGCACCTGCTCCTCGGTCACCGAGGCGAACCCCATGACCGTGCCGATCGCCTCCCCTTCCTCTTCGGTCGTCTCACGCGGCTTCTGGACGAGCTCGGTCACCGCGGCGAAGCCCATCACGGTCTCCGGGACGAACCCCGGGTCCATGCGCCCCAGGTCGCGCGAGCTGCCGCCCCGCGCGGATGCGGCGACGCCGACGACCGGAAGCTCCTGCGACGGGCGGCGGCTCGCGGGCGACGCCATGACGGCCACGACCGCGGGCGAGGGAGTCGCGGCCGGTGGCGCAGCCAGGACGCGGCTCACGACCTCGCTGAGGGGCCGAGACTCGTCTTCCTGCGAGCGCGGGTCGTTGATCGGAGGCTGTCCCACCAACGTCGTGCGCGCCGAGTTATCTGCCGGAACGCTGCCTTCAAGGAACCCGAGCTCAGCAAGCCGCGCCGCGAACTCCTCGATTCCGACCGGCGTCAGATCCAGGCCGTAGGTCGTGATCGCCCACGCGGAGACGTCGGCGGCAGGCCGGCCGTCGAGCTGCCGGGCCAGCTCGTACTCGAAATCGTAGAACCGGAACCCGGTGCCGCGGTCCGGATCGCGCACGTCGATATAGCGAACGCCGTCGACTTCCACGGTGGTCGCTGTCAGATCGTGCCGGAACCGTGGGCTCGAGTCAGCCATCGATCGAGGCAGCTTACAGGCGGTCTTCATACCGGGGCAATATATGAACGCTTCGAACGCCGCCAAAAGCAGGCTCTTCTGTAAGCGCTGGACGCGGTCTATAAGCGTGCGGCGTCATGGCGAAAGGGACAGCACGAACATTTAGTTACCGAGCAGGTGTGCGCATTCGGGACTCGGTGCTGGCATGTGACGCGACTGGCGGAAGTGATCTGATCTTCGTCTCTCATGCCGAGCTCATCGATGGTAACGCCGACGACGCAAATCATTCCCGCCGTCTGCCGCGCGCGCGCGCCGGACGGCGAAAAATCCTGACGACCGACGCGACGCTCGCGCTATCCGGCCCGGCCGGGGAGCGCCTCAGGCCGCACACCCTGGTGGCGGCCTACGGGCGACCCTTCAATCTGGGCGACATGCGTCTCGAGCTGTTTCGCTCCGGTTACGGTCCCGGCGCGGCATCGCTGTTGTGCGAACAGGCGGGGCGCCGGCTGGTCTACTCGGGCCCGGTCGGGACCGTGGCGCCCGAGGCGCGGGTCGCGGATGCGCTGTGTCTCGACGGCACCTTCGGCTCGCCGCGCTTCGCCTTCCCGACGATCGACCAAGCGCTGGCATTGGTGGTCGCGTTCGTGACCGAGCGCCTCGGCGCCGGGCATGCGCCGGTGGTGCTGGCCCATACGCGGGGGGAGCTGCTGGCATGCGCCGTTGCGCTCGCGCGTGCCGGCGTCGCGTTGCGCGCGCACCGCACCGTGACGGCCGCGGCGGACAGCTATCGCGCCGCTGGCATCGCGGGGCCGTTGCTGGCGCGCTTTGCCGGCCGGCTGGCCCCGGGCGAGGCGCTGCTCTGGCCCGCCGGCGCGCGCGACGCACCGGCGCTGCGCCGACTGGCCGCGCCCGCGTTCGTGCTGGCCTCGGGCGCCGCCGCCGATCCGGCGGCCGTCGAGAGCGCGCGCGTCGACGCAGCGGTACCGTTCTCGACCATGGCCGATTTTGCCGGCCTGCTCCGCTACGTCGAGGAGACCGGGGCGCGCGAGGTCGCCGTGTTACATGCCGGCGGCGCCGAGCTCTGCCAGACGCTGCGCGAGCGCGGGATCGACGCTTATCCCCTCGGCCCGCCCGAGCAGATCAGTTTGTTTTAGGACCTAACTCTATCTGGACAGGGTGACACCAAATCGTCACCCGGCGTCGCTCGAAGGACTTCGAATCGAGCGTCGGGGAGCCATGCGCGAGGTGCGTCACGGCGGGCAGAACCGGCATTTTCCGGCGTGACTCGGGTTGGCCTTTCCGCCCTGGATCGAGTTAAATCACATCACCGTGTTCAACCTCGGAATGGGCGAGATCACCGTGATTCTGCTCCTCGCCCTCATCGTTCTCGGCCCGAAGAAGCTGCCCGAGCTCGCCTCGGGGCTGGGAAAGATCATCCGCGACCTGCGCAAGGCGACGGCCGACGTCAAGAACGAGATCCAGCTGGACGATGCGATCCGCAAGCCGTTCGAAGAGCTGCGCGATGCCGTGACGCTGCCCCCCGAGGAGCTGAAGCGCCGCGACCGCATCAAGAAGGACATCGAGGACGCCAAGCGCAAGGCAGAGGCCGACATGGCGGCCCTCGCGGCGGCGAAGCCCGCCGGCGAGGCCAATCCCGGCGAGGCCAAGCCGGACGAAGCCCCGCCGGCGCATGCTGCGGCCGTACCTTCACCGACGGCCAGCAGCCCCTCCGGCGGCATTCCGGTGCCACCGCCGCTCGCAAGCGGGTCGGGGCCGGTCCATGCGCCGCCGCCCCTGCCCCCGCCCGCTCCCAACGGGATAGCCGGGTCCTCCGGCCACCCCCACGCCGGGCCCTCCGGCAACCTCCACGCGGTGCCGCCGCCATTTCATCCGCCGCACACCACCGGCGCGGGTCCGGTCGCCGCGGCGCCTCCGGGAACGGTGCCTGCGACGCCCCGACCTCGGCCGGCGTTTCGCCCACCGGTCGCCGCTGCGCCCGCGGTGCCTTCCCCCAAGCCGGCGCCGGAGCGGTCCTCGACCACGCAGTTTCTCTCCGAGGCGGATCTGATCCCACCCGATCGGCCGCCCCCGCCTCCGATGCCCCCGCCCGTGCCCGGCAGCACCGGCAAGATGCCGGCCGTCCCGGGAACGACCGGCAAGACCGCCGCAGCGCCCGCCACCCCACACGCACCCGTCAGCAACGAAGAGACATCCCCGGCGGCGACCGCCTCGAACGGCGCCGCACATCATGGAACAACCAAAGACGAAGACGGCTGATGATCATAGGCCGGGCCCGCCGGCAACCTCCATCGGCCGGCCCGCCGGCAACCTCCGGCCAAGCCTCTTGCGCTCGGTCATCTCATCCGCAACCAGAGGAGCCCTCCCCTGAGCACCGCCCCCCAGATTGAGCCGGAAGTCGACGAGGCTCGGATGTCCTTCATGGAACATCTGTCCGAGCTGCGCCTGCGGCTGCGCAACGCCGCGGTGGTCTTCCTGGTGGCAGTGATCGGATCGTTCTTCGTGGTGAAGCACTACTTCATCTTCCTCACGCGGCCGGCGCGCATGGCGTGGATGGCGGCGCTGCCCGGCCAGGAGCCGGTGTTCCGCTTCGCGAGCCCGACCGAGCCGTTCTGGGTCTACACCAAGCTCGCGATGTACGGCGCCCTGCTGCTCGCCAGCCCGTTCATCTTCTGGGAGCTGTGGAAGTTCATCGCGCCGGGGCTCTACAAGAAAGAAAAGCGCATGGCGCTGCTGGTGACCTGCGCGACCGCGGTCTGCTTCCTGGGCGGCGCGGTCTTCGGCTACGGAGTGCTGTCGACGCCGGCGCTGACGTACATGCTGTCGTTCGCGGAGATCTTCCCCGGCAACCTGCACTTCAAGATCGAGCCGGCGGTGATGATGGATGAGGTGGTCGGCTTCATGCTGGCCATGCTGCTGGGGACCGGCGTCGCGTTCGAACTGCCGGTGGTGCTGGCGGTCATGGGCTGGATGGGGCTCATCACCGCAAAGGGCCTCTGGCGCTTCAACAAGTACGCGCTGGTCTTGTCGACCGTCGTGGGCGGCGTGCTCACGCCTGGGCCCGACGTGCTCTCGCAGGTGTTGATGGCAGGGCCGCTCTTCGGGCTCTACAACGTTTCGATCCTGATCGTCTGGATCATCGAGCGCGCGCGCCGCAAGAAGCTGGAAGAGATGGCGAGGGCAACCGGCGCCGATCTCGTCCCGCTGGAATAGCTGCGGGAAGAAATGGACGCTCGACGGCGTGCGCGCTCAGGCGTCGCTGGCCGCGAGTCGAAAGAAGCCGGCGCCGGCGAGCCCGCTCACCAGCACCCAGAGCACCGCCGAGCCGATCATCCCGCGGCGCCGGACGCGCGCAACCTGGCCGTCGAGCCGGAGAAACTCTTCGAGCACCGGCGGCGTGCCCACCTGCTGCGAGAGCTCGGCCTGGCGCGCGCGGATCCGCTCCACCTCGCTCCCGCTCACGCCGTAGGTGAAATACGCGGCGGGAACGAAACCGATGAGCAGCGCGAACACCAGACCGGCAAGCGCCCGTTTGATGGGATCGCGGCGGACTTCACTCCAGGTCCAGGTGTCGGCCATGTGGTCATTGTAAATAAAGCAGCAAAAAAATTTGACGTGATTGACCGCCAGTCGAAGATGGACGGGTGATCTCATGATGGGTGAAGTTTCCAATCACGACGAACGGCACCAATCGAGCTGGAAGGGGACGATCCTGCGCCGCCGCAAGCGTGGCCGCGCGGTGATCGCCGGGCTGTCGCGGCGCCTGCGCGCGGCGGGCGACGTGCCCGCGTCCGGCCAGATCGTGTTCCGTTCGGCCAGCCAGATTCTGCGCTGAAAGGAGCGGCGGCGAATGCTCAAGCTCGTGGCCCTCGTCGCGCTCTTCGCCGGCTTTTGCTGGGTGGGAACGCACCTGCAACTGGGACAGCACACGCTGTTCGGACACCTGCGCGCCATCGCGCAGACCAAGGAGTCGCAGGATCTGTTCGACGGGACGCGCACCTCGGCGCAGCCGCTCGTCGACGACGTGCGCCGCCGCATCGCCGGTGTTCCCGCCACGCCCGCGAAGGAGCCGGCCACGCCGGTCGAGGAGAGCGACGACGCCCCCGAGCACAAGAGCAAAGGCGAAGTCGCGAAGGCCGACGAGACGAAGTCGGACAAGGCGACGGCAGATTCCCCGAAGTCGGACAAGGCGAAAGCGGACAAGGTGACGCCCGACTCGGCCGAGGATCGGTTCGCACGCGCCGACCATCACCCATCCAAGGGCGGCGCGGCTCAAGAGACGCTGACCCCGTCGGAGCGCCGGCGCCTGCGCCGACTCATCAGCGCTACCGAGGGCGCGTCGGCGAGACAGTAGCTATTGTTGTATGCTCGGGCGCTCCGCCCGAGATGGGGTTGCGAATGCCACGGCCTTACTTGGTAGGCGTCTTCGTCAGCGTGTACCTGGGCGCGAATGTCGTTGGTGGCTTCGCGGCCGGCGGAGCAGCGCGCGCCGAGCACGAGGCCGCACTGTGGACCAGCTCACCCAAGGGCAAAAAGTCACCGCCGCTGTCGCTGGCCGACCTGGCCGACCGCGCGCGCCCCGCCGTGGTTCACGTACGAGGCACCACCGACGCCCCCTCCGACGGCGACGCGTCGTCGGGCGGCGACAGCGGGCGCACATCGATCGGGACCGGGTTCCTGATCAACAAAGACGGCTACCTGGTCACGAACGAGCACGTCGTCCGTTCCGTCACCGACCTGCGCATCCGCCTCTACGACGGGCGTGAGCTTCCCGCCTGCGTCGTCGGCGCCGACGCGCCCACCGACATCGCGCTCATCAAGATCGAGGCGAACGGGCCGCTGCCCGTGCTTCCGCTCGGCGACTCGGACGCCGTGCGCGTCGGCGAGACCGTGGTCGCGATCGGCAACCCCTACGGCTTCAATCACAGCGTCACCGCGGGCATCGTCTCGGCCAAGGAGCGCGTCGTCGACCGCGCCACGCTGCACGAGTCGCCGTCGCAGGATCTGTACTCGTTCTTCATCCAGACCGATGCGTCGATCAACCTCGGCAACTCGGGTGGACCGCTGATCGACGCGAACGGCGCGGTGATTGGCGTCAACGCCGCGTTCTGGGCCGGCCATCCGCTGCAGCCGGCGCAGGGGATCGGATTTGCGATCCCGATCAACATGGCGAAGTCGCTGCTGCCGCGGCTGCGCGAAAAGGGCGACGCCCCGCGCTCCTACCTGGGAGTCGACGCGCAGCCGGTCGATTCCGCGCTCGCCGTCGCGCTCAAGCTCGATTCCACGCGCGGCGCGCTGATCGCCAGTGTCGGTAAGAAGTCGCCCGCCGAGGCCGGCGGGCTCGAACCGGGCGACGTCGTGGTCACCTGGAACGGCACGCCCATCGCCACCAGCGAGGATCTGAAGATCGACGCGCAGCTCACGGTGCCCGGCACGCGCGTGAAGGTCGGCCTGTGGCGCGACGGACACATGGTCGACCGCGAGGTCACCGTACGCATGGCCGAGGGGCGCACGCCGATCCCGACGCATCCGTCGAGCTGCTCGCGGCGCCGCGAGGTCGCCGCCAGCGCGCCCGACGACTTCGACGTCACCGAGATCCCGCCGGCGCAGGCGGGCGGCTTGCCGGGCGGGCGCGGCATCGCGATCGCGCAACTCTCAGGGCACGGCGCCGCGGCGCAGGCGGGCCTCAAGGTCGGCGACGTGATCCTGCGCGTCGGCAAGCAGGGCGTGCGCTCATCCAACGATCTCACGGCGGCGCTGCGCACCTTCAAGGCCGGCACCACCGTGCCGATGCTGGTCCGCCGCGGCGGCTTCGACTTCTGGACCGCATTCACGCGTCGCTGATGCTATGGCTTAGCCATGCCTGACGCCGACAACAAGCTCGACGAGAAGACCTACCGGCAGCTCCTGGATCAGACCTACGCGCGCATCGACGCCGCGTTCGAGGACGTGGATCCCGATCTCGCCGAGGTCTCCCTGGCGATGGGCACGCTGACCATCACCTTCCCCGGCAACTTCCGCATGATGCTGACGCCGCAACCCTCGCCGCGCCAGCTGTGGGTCGCGTTCCGCGACCGCGCCTGGCACTTCGACTGGGACCCGGCCAAGGCGCGCTGGCTCGATGACCGCGGCCAGGGCATCGAGGTGAACGCCCTGATCGAATCCACGACCCACGAGGTCGCGGGCGTCGCGCTCAAGATCTCGCGCGGTTAGTGCATCTCGACCACGGTCACGTTGAAGTAGTCGTTCTGGTCCGTCATGGTGTTCGCGTTGCCGTAGGAGATACCAATCGTGTGAGCGTCCGCGGTTGGGGGCGTCGTAACCGTGAACGTCCGCGTTGGAATCGCCTTGTGACTGCCGACCTCGTTCGTATAGCCCTGTAAATGACCGAGGGTGACGCCATCGAGGGCAATCAAGAGGTCGAGAGGGCCTCCAGCAGTGCCCCCCAAAAAGGCACTTGCCGACACAATCACGAGCCACGGATTCACCCCAGAAGCCGTGAACATGACGTTGCGGGGGCCTGTCCCGGTGGTGATGGGATTGATCATGCCGCTCATCGTCTGCGCGCTGGTCTTCGCGGTCGCCGACGTTTCGAGCGCCGTGATCCGCGCGTCGAGCGCGCTGAAGTTTTGGTTCACCGCACTCGACGAGATCACGGTATTGGGCGAGAACATGTTGGGGACGGCCGCAATCGCGACCAGCGGGACCGTGATCAGCGCGGTCACGATCCACCACCTGTGCTTCGAAAATTGACTCATGGGTCGTCTCCGTTTGCAGTTCCAGCGTCGGTGAGAGCGGTCAGCTCCACCGGGCCTGGTCCCAGTTGTCGATGTCCCAGCGCGCGCCGTTGCCACCGCTGTCGGGGCCACCGTCGGCTGGCGGCGCCTGATCGGCGCTGCCGTCTCCCGGCGTTCCGCCGGTGCCGGGCGCGCCGCCCGTTCCCCCGCCGTCGGCGGACGAGCCACCCGTCCCGCCGGTGATCCCGCCCGCGCCGCCGCTGCCGGTGGCGCCGCCGCTGCCCGCGTCACCCTTGCTGGCGACGCTGCCGCAGCCGGCGCTCGCGATCGCTGCGGCGAACAGCGCCAGGCGTGCTCCGATGCGAAAGTGTGAAATAAGCAACTTCATAGAGGCTAGCGAGCGATGACCTTAAACGCCGAAGGCCGGGCGTGTCAAACGCCCGGCCCTCGCGTGATTTGATGGTTCTAGTTCCGGACGAACGACCTAGAAGTCGTCGTCACCGCCCATGCCGCCCATGCCGCCGGGCGCGCCGTGACCGCCGCCGCCACCACCACCGCCGGCCGCCTTCTTCTTCGGGCGCTCCGCGACCAGCGCCTCGGTGCTGAGCATCAGCGACGCCACCGAAGCGGCGTTCTGAAGCGCGGCGCGGACCACCTTGGTCGGATCGATGACGCCGGCCTTGACCAGGTCCTCGTACTCCTCGGTGGCGGCGTTGAAGCCGAACGCGCCCTTGCCGTTGCGCACCTTCTCCACGACGATCGAGCCGTCGACGCCGGCGTTGATCGAGATCTGGCGCAGCGGCTCCTCGACGGCGCGGCGGAT
>Ga0265342_10005135_pt1 | contig 10079 bp, 5 predicted proteins | sample 4CB327metaG_FD_203125 | JGI IMG/M metagenome (GOLD analysis project Ga0265342, IMG submission 203125) | Rhizosphere microbial communities from Carex aquatilis grown in University of Washington, Seatle, WA, United States - 4-CB3-27 metaG | ecosystem: Host-associated > Plants > Roots > Rhizosphere...
TCGTTCTTGGCCGACGCCAGTCTTTGCGCCGCCGTACGTTTCTGCGCAGCCGAGTTGCGCGCTGGCTTTGGCGACCCCATCTGCAACGACTCGGCCCCTGGGTACGCGGTCATCGCCATGGGCAAGCTGGGCGGGGAAGAGCTCAACTTCTCCTCGGACATCGACCTCATCTACGTCTACGCGTCGGACGATGGCCAGGCTGGCTCGCTCAGCCTGCACGAGTTCTATGGGCACTTGTCCAGGGCAATCACACGCGCCATATCCGAAAGCACGGCTGACGGCTTCGTATTCCGCGTGGATCTGCGCTTGCGCCCCGAGGGACAAGGCGGGGCCATCTGCAACTCGCTGGCCGCGGCCGAAAGCTACTACGAAAGTTTCGGCCGGACCTGGGAGCGCCAGGCCTTGCTGCGTGCTCGCCACGCCGCGGGCGATGCTTGGCTCGGCAAGGCCTTTGTCAAAACGGTGGAGCCGTTCGTGTATCCACGCGTCGCCGGCCTTGGAACTCTCGAAGACGTGCGTTCCCTGCGCAAGATGTTCGTGGCCTCCACTTCCGAAGGCAGTTGGGACGTCAAGCTCGGCACGGGCGGGATCCGCGATGTGGAACTGGTCGCGCAAGTGCTGCAACTTCTCTACGCCGGCAAGCGGCGCGACCTGCGCGAGCGCACCACCTTACCCGCACTCCACAAACTGGCCCTGGCGGGCCTGGTCTCGGATCAGGAAAACCGCACCCTCACCGATGCCTATCGCCTGCTGCGCAGGATCGAACATCGACTGCAGCTCGAACATGGGCAGCAGACCCAGAGCCTGCCCGCCGACGAAACCGGAATCGCCTGCCTGGCCAGGCGCCTCGGTTATGCCGGCGCGGACGAGTTCACGGTCATCGTCGAGGAGAAACGCGCGGCGGTCTGTGCCATCGCCGACACCCTGGGCGAGCCGACCTTGGGACCACCCGCCGCCGTGCTGCGCTTGCTTGGGCCCAGGCCCTCGGCCGCAACACTGGCAAGCGAGCTTGGCGCCGCCGGTTTTCGCGACCTCGTTCAGAGCGCCTACCATCTGGAGATCGCCGGTGGCCGGATGCCGCCCGAGTGGTTGGAAGAAGCCATGGCCTCGCCCGATCCCGATCGCGCGCTCGCGCTCTTTTGTGACCTAGCCTTGCGCGCCTCGCTGGGCCTGTTCGCGCTGTTGCGCGAGCAGCGCCAGCTTCTGCGCATGCTGGCCGGTCTGTTCGGTACCAGCGAGCGCCTGTCCCGTCATCTCATCACCCACCCCGAGCTGTGGCCCAATCTGACGAACGAGTTGGGCGCGCCCATCCCGGACACGCCAACGTGGCAGGCTGAATTCGCAGCCCGCCTCGCCGGCTGCGACTACGAGACGGCCCTGCGCTGCATGCGCCGCTTTCAGGCCGAGGAGATCTTGCGTATCGGCGTGCACGATGTGGCCGGCAACCTCGAGCACGGAGAAGTCTCGGCCCAACTTGGTCGCCTGGCGCAAGCGTGCCTCGAAGAATCCGTCCGCCGAGTCGCGGCCGATTTGGCGCCTCGCTATGGCAGGCCCACTTCCGAGCTGACCATCCTCGTGCTCGGCAGTTGCGGCGCGCACGAAATGCGCTACGGCTCGGATCTCGAGCTGGTCTTTCTCTACGAGCGCGACGGCACGACCAGCGAGGGCATGGAGCACCAGGAGTGGTTCGCCCGCCTCACCCAACGCCTGCTGAGCGCTCTCGGCGCGCTCCTCGAAGAAGGGCGCCTGTACACGGTCGACACTCGGCTGCGGCCCTCCGGCTCGCAGGGTTTGCTTGTAACCAGTTACCGCGCCTTCGAGGCCTACCATCAGGAACAGGCCGCGCCCTGGGAGCGCATCGCGCTGCTGCGCGGTCGAATCGCCTGCGTGTTGCCCGGCCGCCACCTTGAAACCGACGTCCCTCGCTCGGATTTCAGCCAGCGACTCGACCGGATTGCCTACCAGCACAACATCCCCGAGCCCGTTCTGCGCGATGAGCTTCTGCGCATGCGCAAGCGCATCGAACAAGAGCGTGCGCCTGCCGGTCCGCTGCACCTGCGCTTCAGCCCGGGCGGTCTCACCGACCTGGAATTCATCGCCGCCTGGGGCCAACTCCGCCACGGCGAGAGCGATCTCGCCCTGCACACGACCAATCCGTTCCAGGCCCTTAGCCGAATGGCTGAGCGAGGCGACCTCGACGCCCGCCTGCTCGACCACTACCACTTCCTGGCGGCCTCCAGCCTGCGCCTGCGCCTGTTGCGCGACTACGCCGACGATCGACTGGCCGCGAGCGACGAACAGCCCCTGGCGCGCAGCCTGGGCCTCGATCGCGCCCAACTCAAGAGCGAGCTGGCCCTGCGCATGGCGGAGGTGCGCGCGGAGTTCTCGAGGCAGTTGCGGTAGGCCGCGAGATTGTCTCTGCGAGTTGCTCCAGCACGCCCATCGCGTCGAGGCTAGGCTCGGGGACTAGGCTCAGACTGGATCAGCCTCGCCTTTGATCGTACTCTGTCACCGGAATAGTGAAGGCATGGCGCTGCAGGCAGGACGACTATTTGGCAACTATCGCGTCGTGCGCCTGATTGGGGAAGGTGCCTTTGGGGAGGTCTACCTCGCCGAGAACCCACTCATCGAACGCCGCGCAGCCATCAAAGTTCTGCGCCCGTTGCTGGCGCTGGACACGGAGTTGGTCCGACGCTTCTTCAACGAAGCACGTGCGGCAAGTGCTATTCGCCATCCCAACATCATCGATGTCTACGACGCTGGCGAAACGCCCGAGGGAGCTCCCTACATCCTCATGGAGTTTCTGGAGGGGACATCCCTGAAGAAACGCCTTGCGGAGGTTGGCAGGCTCTCCGTTGCGCAAGCCATGGAAATCGCAGTTCAAGCAAGCTCGGCCTTGGCCGCTGCCCACGCGGTCGGGATCGTGCACCGTGATCTGAAACCCGAGAACCTGTTTCTCGTGCCTGACGTGAACGCGCCCGGAGGCGAGCGCGTGAAAATTCTGGACTTCGGCATTGCGAAAGTGAAGTGCGGTGGTGGCGCTGGAGGAACCTTCCGGACTGAAGCCGGTTTGATCATGGGCAGCCCGACATACATGTCGCCCGAGCAGTGCATGGACAGCGCGGACGTCGACTTGCGCGCGGATATCTACTCGTTCGCGACCATTCTTTACGAAATGCTGGCAGGGCGGCCCCCCTATGTAGCAGCCGCTGGCATGGAATTGTTGCTCATGCACTTGACGGAGACGCCGCGACCGCTGCGCGAGCTGGCTCCCCATGTGCCGGGCAACGTGGAGGACGCTGTCATGCGCGCTCTTCACCACGAGAGGAGCGAACGGTTCGAAGAGGTCCCGTCCTTTCTCAAGGCTCTGACAGGAGGCGCAATCACCGGCCCGACCGAAACCCTACCTGGTGAGTATGCGCTGCCAGCTAGAGCGGCCTCGCTGGCCCACGCGGACCGAAAAGTCGCAGCTCTAGCGAACAGCACGTTCTCACAGGCCAATGCCCAGGTCGTCACAGGAACGCGGCTGCAACCCCGCGCTGGTTCGCGATGGATTGGGCGTGGATCGGGCCTCGCATTCGGCGGACTGGTCGTGCTTGGGTTTGGGTTTCTGTGGCTATTCCAGCGCGACCGCGAAAGGTCGCCTGGCGTTGTGCAGGGAGCCGTTGCCACACCGCCAGGTGCGGTCGTGCGCGTCTGGCAGCCCCGGCTGGAAAGCGCGCCCCCCGCGGTTTTTTCCAATGGAGCAGCCGACGGCGGGGTGAGACCATCTGCGCTGGTTGTGGCGCCCCCTACCGAAGATGCGCCTGTCGCAGCAACGAACACCAAGGAGCACCCAACAACTGCGCCAGCTCGCCCCACCGTGGTCAAGCACGCTGCCGCAGCGCTTAAGCGCAGGCTCGCCAGGGCGCAGCCTCCAGCTCAGAACGATCAGGAAGATGTTGCGGGTTTTTAGACCGCGATAGATAAGACTTGGGGATCGATGGGGGTATCGATGGATTGCATGCCTTGTCGCATTGCGCTTGTGCTGGCGTTTGTCACCGCATGGTCAGGCGTGGTCCGTGGCACCGACGATGGTGCGAAGACCACTGCCCGTGACCTGGCCAAAGCGGCCAAACGTGACTTCGACGCCGGTCATCTCGAAGACGCGGAACTCAAATTCCGGCGTGCGTACGCCATCGCCAAGGTACCAAAGCTCGCGGTATGGACTGCACGGGTCTTGGTCAAGCGCGGGCAACTCGTCGCGGGGGCCGAGCTCTACCGACAGGCACTCCAGCTCACGCGCAATGACCTCTGGCTTGGCAATGCGCAGGAGCAGGCCCAGTCGGATGCGAAGAGGGAGTTGGAGGCGCTACAAGCTCGAATTCCGCACCTGCGCATCCACGTGCAAGGCACTGCGCCCGGCGAAGTCCAGCTGACCGTCGACCAGGTCCAGATCGCTGGCCCGGCGGTCGAAGTGGATCTTCCAGCCGATCCCGGCAGCCATCGCGTCGTGGGTAAGGGGCCTGCAGAAACCTTGGAGCTGGTGATCGACCTACTGGAGGGCGAAGGCAAGGATGCTTTCTTGAAATTCAAGGAACGTGCATCCGCGGCCGTGCCGGCTGCCATCGACAACGAGCCAACCACCAAGTCGGCCGCGAAAGCCTTGTTGGTGTTCGGCCCGCGCCTTGACGGTACAACCCAACTGACCACCGATCCTCTGTCACCTGAGCAGCCGGTAAGTAGTACCCAACCGGTCTACACCAAATGGTGGTTTTGGACTGGGATCGGTGCGGTCGCAATCGCCGGCACGGTGACGGCCCTTGTGCTGACCCGCCATCCCGGCGGTGCTTGCAGCGGGGCGAGCTACCCGTGCACGGAGGTGCCCTAGCCATGCGACGTTGGGTGTGCGTGTTGGCAGTAGTCTGGGGGCTGCTCGGTGCCTGTTCGAACGAGAGCAGCCACACCAAGATCATGGTCGTGGTGTGGAGTAATCTCGAGGTTCCTACCGAGATAGACAGCATTCACGTCGACGTCAGCCCATCGAGCTCGTCACCGTCGTTCGCCTTCCCGCTCACGACCGGCAGCGAGAGCGGAAAGACAAAACTTCCCGCCGTCTTGGAGCTGGTATCGCCGGACAACAAGGGCGTAGGGTTTGATGTGGTGGCCTCCGGATATCAGGGCCGAGACCTCGTCGTCGCGCAAGCAGCGCATTTGTCTTTTGATCCCGACCGTAGCCGCGTGCTCACACTCTTTCTCGACCGCATGTGTCGGGGCGTGGCCTGTGCGGGGGACAGTTCCAACCCCAGCGACATCGATGTGACGACCCTGCCGGAATACGATCCGAGGACGCCATTCCTTGCGCCTGACGGCAGCGCGGGTATGGGCCAGGAAGCAGACCAGCCGCTCGGTGACGCTGCCGCAGACCTGCCCGTGGCCACTCCGGAGGCAGGAACAGAAACATCGACTGACAATCCCATGGGGCCCCTTGGCCTCGACACCTCCTCAGATACGCCGTTCGATCCCATCGCCCACGACGATATCGGACGAGACCTCAAGGTTCCGGATACGACCGTGGAATGCCTTTCCTCGACTACCGGGTGCACTCCGAGTGTGGATGGTGGTGTAGACAGCACCGGGGCGCTGCTCGACGTGGGAATGGAGGCACAGAGAGACGCGGGAATGGATACCCCTCCCGATGCTCCCAATGGCCCCGAGGTCTCACCAGACACCGCCCCCGACCTCCCAGCTCCGGCCGAGGCGGGCCAGGATCTCGCTGCTCCAGATGGCCTTGCGGCATGCGTTCTCCCGATGACCACATGCGCAGGCGCATGCGTCAATCCTCAGACCAGTAGTAGTAACTGCGGTGCCTGTGGCCAGGCTTGCAGCACGCAAAATGGCACTCCGACCTGTACGACCGGGGCCTGTTCGATGTCGGCCTGCTCACCGGGCTTCCTCGACTGCAGCGTCGATGAGAACACGAGTCGCGATGGGTGTGAGACCAACGGGAACTCGGACAGTGCTAATTGTCGTCACTGTGGAAATGTGTGTTCGTCCAGGGTTTGCCGAAACCAGACCTGCTTGGCAACGGCACGCTACGGCGACACCGGCCCCGGGGTCTCCCTCTCGTCCTTCCAAGGAGATTACTTGGCGGGAATTCAGGTCTACATCCCGAGCGATAGCGTGGTCACCGGGTTCGGTGCCGTACTCTACGCTGGGACCATGAGTTGCAACATGTACCTCGGCCTGTACAAGGACATGGCGGGAAAACCAGGCGACCTCGTCGCCACCGTGCCCACTCCCACCCCCGTTGCACCGGGCGGCAAAGAATGGAATGTCGATCCGCCCATCGGCGTGACAGCAGGCACCTATTGGCTCCTCGGGGTCTGGGATGTGTTGGCGTCGTTCGCTAGCAACTCGGCCACCACGGTCAACTGGCTCTACACCTCTTATCGATATAGTCCAATTGCCCCCTTGCCCTCCACGGCGCCCACAAGCATGAGCCCGGCAAGCCTTCCCCCCCCCAATCTTTACGTCATCGTTGCCCAGTAGCACAGGTCCCGCCGTAAAATCTCAGGCGTTCCTTCGAAACCGAACCAACAAGGAGATTCCACATGCCTCCCAGCATCTTCTGCGACCATTCCAATCTCTATCTCAACGCCAGCCTCGTTCCCCAGGCCCCTTTCAGTGTTGGCCACGCGACCAGCATCACCATTTCGCTTCTCAACAACGGCACAGAAGCTGGAGATGCGAACGTTCATCTGTGGTGGATCGGCCCGACCATGAGTCTCGCCCCGGGACCCATGTCGGATCTAGTAAACGGCAACAAGCTTGCCCCACCCTTCGGGGCCGCCCATCCTATCATCTTTACGGTGATGCCAACGACCGGGGGAAAGGTCACTGTCTCGTGGACGCCGAGCGCTGCGGACTTCCCGAAATCCCTAGGCCCCTCCGTCCCGGGTTGCCTCTTCGCGCAGGTGGAGGTTCTGCCAGCCCCGCCGACCTTCTCTGGAGATACCTCGGCGCTCAGCAACTGGAGTCCAGCCTACACCCTGTGCGCACAGCACAACATCCACATCGCCACGTAGTCAGGTTGCGCCGGCTGACCGCAGCCACGGCTCCCATGTCGCCGCCAGCATCCCGTCCGTCGAAAAGCGGGATGCTGCGACGACCGCGTGAGCAGAGAAGAGAAGCGACTAGTCGAGTGAGACGCCGGTCGTGGAGACGACCGTGGGTGAGAAGTTGGTGCCGGTCTTGGTCCCACAGAACCCAAAGGCAGCGGTTCCGTTGGCAGGAATAGCCGCATTGAACGAGACCGGCTTCACCGTCATCTGACTGCCTGAGGTCGTCTGCTGGCCGTTCCAGATTTGGCTGAGCGTGGATTGGTTGAGGTCAATGACGACGGTCCAGGTGGAGATGCCCACCGACTTGCCGTTCTTCACCGTGGCATTCATGCAGTACCCGGTTTCCCAGGTGGTTTGCACCGCCAAGGTCGTGGTAACCGTGCCAGGGAGCGCGACGTCGGCGGGACCGTCAGACGGAGAGACATCCATGACAGGAGTCGTGTCGATCGCGGGGCTCGCATCAAGGACCACGGGGGCGTCCAGCTTGGGGGGGGCATCCAGCTTCACAGCCGCGTCCGGGGTCGCGAACGTGCCGGTCACGGAAACGACCGCTGGGGTTGCGTTCGTCCCGGTCTTGGTGGCGCAGAAACCAAAGGATGTGGTCCCGTTGGGAGCGATGACCGCATTCCACGACAAGGACTTCGCGGTAAGTTGACTCCCAGAGGTCGTCAGTGTCGCGTTCCAGATCTGGTTCTCCGTCGACTGGTTGAGCTGAATCACGACGGTCCAGCTGGTGGTGCTGGTGGTGCTCAGGTTCTTGATGGTGACGTTGTCACAGTACCCGGTCGCCCAGTCGGTCTGCGTGGTCAAGGTCGCGCTCAAGCTAGCCGGCGAGCCACACTTGTTCGCAGTGCCGCCGCCGCCGCAAGTCTCGGGAGCAACGCACGTGCCGCAATCGAGGACGCCACCACATCCGTTCGTAATGGAACCACAATTGGCGCCCACGCTGGCACAGGTGCGGGGTACACATTCCACGTCGACAGGAGGAGCCACGTCCGCAGGACGAGTATCGACAATGCCCCCATCGATGCCGCCGCCCACGGGCGTACCATTGATGGCGACCAGGTTTGGCTGGTAGGTGGTACCGGTCTTGGTCGCGCAGAATCCATAAGAGGTGGAAGTCCCGGCGGCGATCGCTGCATTGAAAGAAACGGGCCTGAACGTAAGCGTAGTGCCACTTTGCGTGGACTGAGCATTCCAGATCTGGTTGAGGGTCGATTGCCTCAGATCGATGCCGACCGTCCACGTGGCGATCCCAGTCGTCCCAACATTCGACAAGGCCACATTGGCGCAGTAGCCGGTGTTCCAATCACTTTGCAACGACACTACGACCGAGAGATTACCCACGCGCCCATTCATGAGCATCATGTGGGACTCGTCGATTCCATTGCTGTCAGGCTGCCCCGCGGTGCAACCAAGTCCGAGCAGGGCTGAAACCACGCATACCGTCCTCATTCCACGCTGAATTTGCATAGTACGACTACTCCCTTCCATGTTTGGGGTTCAGGGTCAGATGCCGATGCTGTCAACTTGAGGTGCCTCGAACAGGCGCACCCCCGAAGGCTGGTTGCAAGAACTACCGGATGACCAGCTACGGGCGGCAGTTTAAGCGATAGGCGGCAGTTGCGCGCAACATTTTTGAGACAGAGCGCCAACCCGTTGGATTCCCTCAATAAATGACCTGGCCACCCCTGTGTCGCAGGTCACTCTTGGGTGCGAACGAACCGCACGCGGCACCGATTCACAAGGTAGGGCGCAGGCCTCTTCTCGTTGTCGCAAGAGCCGGGCGACGATGTTTCCGTTCGTGGACAGCTTCGACACATTCGCGAATGGACGGCGTCTCTTGAATGTTCCTTGGTGAAATCGAGACACGTAGACGATATAAGGGGACAAACAGGCGCTGGGAGATGGTCATGACGAACAAGTGGGTATTCGCAACGATTGCAGTTTCGTTGGTTTCGATCTCGGGCTGCAGTAGCGACAGTGCAAACAATGCTTCAACCGGCACCGGTGGCACCTCTGCAAACGGCGGTTCCAAGACGGATTCCGCAATGGGTACAGGAGGGGCCACAGGCAGTGGCGGCCATGCCGGCAGCGGGGGCAATGTTGGCAGCGGCGGTATCACGAGCAGTGCCGGGTCAGGTGGAGTCCCGGGTAGCGGTGGCCACGCAAGCGTCGATGGCGGCGGCAATGGTGGAATTTCCGGCGGCAGCGGAGGCCATGCGGGCAGCGGTGGCAGCACGACCAGCGGCGACGCCAGCACGGGCAGTGGCGGCAGCATCAACCTCGACGGCAGTGTGGGGAGCGGCGGCACAGGGGGAGCTTCCAGCACCAGCGCAACGGGTGGAGCTCTGGGCAGCGGTGGCAGCCCCGGCACGGGTGGCGCAACAACCCCAGCGGCCGATGCAGGTCCAATCGTGACCGTTCATTGGACCGCAATGACCCCACCCGAGAATTCGGATGCATTCTTTTCGATCAGTGGCGCTTCCGCCCAGGACTTCTGGGTCGCAGCGCCTGCGGCACTCAGCCACTGGAATGGCAGCGCCTGGAGCACTTCTCAGGTCCCAGGCTCCTTTCCCTCGCTTGCCGCCAACTCGAGTAACGACATTTGGGCGGCCGGGATGAACCAGAGTCTGCGTTGGGATGGGACCACCTGGGCGCCTGTCACTTGCCCAAGCGACATCGGGTTCTTGAATGGCATTTGGACCCATTCAGCAAGCGACGCCTGGGCGGTTGGTTCTGGAGGAACGATCACGGGAACTGACTCCTACGTGGTCATTCATTGGGATGGCACGTCGTGGACCGATGCTACGACAGCGGCGGGAGATCAACTGAACGGCGTTTGGTCCAGTGCCAGCAACGATGTCTGGGCGGTCGGCAACGCTGGCTCGATTCTCCACTTCGATGGAACGACGTGGTCACCCACTGCCAGCCAAACCAGTGCCTCGCTTCATGCGGTGTGGGGTAGCGCCAAGG
>Ga0265342_10005136_pt1 | contig 10079 bp, 6 predicted proteins | sample 4CB327metaG_FD_203125 | JGI IMG/M metagenome (GOLD analysis project Ga0265342, IMG submission 203125) | Rhizosphere microbial communities from Carex aquatilis grown in University of Washington, Seatle, WA, United States - 4-CB3-27 metaG | ecosystem: Host-associated > Plants > Roots > Rhizosphere...
AAAAGATCAAGGTTCGCATTCGAGTCCATCGCCTGACTCTTGGCCCTAGAGGGAAGTCAGCTCAGCACTTTCCGGTCAATCGGTGTCCGTGCTTCCGAACAGTATCGTGGATTGTTCCCGTCGTTCCAGGCTGGGCTTGAAATGCGAGTGGAGTCCTGCAAAATGTTTCAAGGGCGGTTCAATTTGAGCAAATCGAATTGAGAATTGGAGACCCCGTTTATCCCTCGATGCGCATAACCCGCGAATTAGTCGCGCCGGGGCCTGAATGCACCTACCCGGGAAGGAATCGATGAGTAATGCCGGCAAGACCGCTGTGATAATTGGGGCCGGGCCGGCGGGGTTGACGGCTGCGCTTGAGTTCCTGAAGCAATCGGACATTAAGCCAATTGTGCTCGAGGCTTCACGAGAAATCGGCGGCATCTCGCGGACGGTTCGGTACAAGGGCAATCGGATGGACATCGGCGGGCATCGCTTCTTCTCCAAGAGCGACCGGGTAATGGAGTGGTGGCTGGAACAGATGCCGACCGAGGCGGGTGCGGACAATGCCGCCGCAATCAGCTATCAGAATCAGTCGCGAACGATCGCGGGCATGGGAGCGACTGCCGCCGGGACAGCCGCAGAACAGGATCTGGTGATGCTGGTGCGCCCGCGAAAGAGCCGTATCTATTTTTTGCGCCGCTTTTTTGATTACCCGATCACGCTGACCAAAGACACACTAAGCAAGCTGGGAGTCGTACGCACATTCAAAGTTGGCTTCAGCTACATAGCTTCCCAAATTGCACAGATAAGGCCCGAACGGTCGCTAGAGGATTTTCTGATCAACCGGTTCGGTAGGTAGCTCTACCTCACCTTCTTCAAGAGCTACACAGAAAAAGTGTGGGGTACTGCTTGCCATGAGATTTCGGCGGAGTGGGGCGCTCAACGCATCAAAGGACTTTCGCTGATTGCAGCGATTAAGCACTTTCTGAAGAAGAGCTTCGGCAGGCGAGAACAAGGGATCGCGCAAAAAGGGACCGATACCTCGCTCATCGAGCGATTTCTCTATCCGAAGTTTGGACCTGGGCAACTGTGGGAGCACGTTGCGGAGAAGGTTGTCGCGGCAGGCGGCGAGCTTCACCTTGGATCGAAGGTGGCGCGCATCCACACCGATGGCAACCGCGTGGTGTCAGTAGATGCCGCAGGCGAAGACGGCACAATTCGGAATTTTGCGGCCGACTTCTTTTTTTCAACAATGCCGATGCGCGAGCTTATAAATTCGATGGAGTCTACGGGGACTACGATTCCTGCCAACGTGAAGGAGGTTTCAGACGGCCTGATCTATCGCGACTTCATTACCATCGGAATTCTGATTGACAAGCTGCTGGTGACGGAACCAGACGGTGGGCTGTTGAAAGATACCTGGATTTACATCCAGGAACCGGAGGTGCTGATTGGCCGGCTCCAGATCTTCAACAACTGGAGCCCTTACCTCACGTCGCCGGGGAATGTATGGATTGGCCTTGAGTATTTTTGCTATGAGACCGATCCGCTGTGGACAATGCCGGATGAAGATCTGAGGAAATTCGGCGCCGCGGAATTGGAAACAATTGGAATTCTTAAAGCCGCCGACGTGATCGATTCGCACGTAGTTCGCGTGCCCAAGACCTACCCGGCATACTTTGGGAGTTATGATCGCTTCGATGAGCTACGCGCGTTTACGGATGGATTTGAGAATCTGTTCCTGATGGGCCGCAACGGCATGCATAAGTACAACAATCAGGACCATTCGATGCTGACAGCGATGCAGGCTGTAGAGAATGCGATACAGGGAAGGGCCAGCAAAGACAACATTTGGAGTATCAATACGGAACAGGACTATCACGAGCAGAAGTCCAGCGAGGCCAAGGTTGCCGATGCACTGTAAGGCTCTCAGCGGGGAGTGAGACTTTGAACTACACTAGTTCTGTTATGACTACTGCGATTCCTTCCATCTCAATTCAGCCGCGCTCGCCTCGGGGCGAGTTTGCCAATGAGCCTTTTGTGGATTTCAAAGCGCCAGAGAATGAGCGCGCAATGAAGAGCGCGCTGGAACTGGTGGCGTCGAAGTTGGGGCGCGAGTACGACCTGGTAATTGGTGGAGGGCGGTTGAAGACCGCGGACAAGATTCGTTCCATCAATCCGGCGAAGCCTGCACAGGTTGTGGGCGTGCATCAGAAGGCCGGAGCAGAGCACGCGGAGAAGGCGATGGCAGCGGCGGTCCGAGCCTTTGAGTTTTGGAGCAAGGTTTCGACGGAAGACAGGGTTTCGCTGCTGCTGAACGCGGCCCAGATTATCCGCCACCGCAAGTTTGAGTTCATGGCCTGGCTTACTTTCGAAGTGGGAAAGAACTGGGCAGAGGCCGACGCCGATGTGGGCGAGACGATTGATTTTCTGGAGTTCTATGCGCGCGAAGCATTGAGGCTGGCCTCGGCAAAAACGCCAATACAGTATCCCGGCGAACGAAATGAGCTGTTCTACATCCCGCTCGGCGTGGGCGCGGTGATCCCGCCATGGAACTTTCCGTTCGCGATCATGGCTGGGATGACGGCGGCGTCGATCGTTACGGGAAACACGGTGATTCTGAAGCCGTCGAGCGACGCGCCAACCATTGCAGCCAGATTTGTCGAGGTGCTGGAAGAGGCGGGGATGCCAGATGGCGTTGTCAATTTCTGCCCAGGCTCGGGCGCTACTTTTGGCAATGCGATTGTAGAAGATCCAAAGACGCGCTTTATAGCATTTACGGGCTCGAAAGCAGTTGGATTGGAGATCCACGAGCGCGCGGCCAAGACCGAACCCGGACAAATATGGATTAAGCGGACGATTCTGGAGATGGGTGGAAAGGACTCGATTCTGGTTTGCGCGGATGCGGATCTGGACGCCGCGGTGGAAGGCGTAACAGCCTCGGCATTTGGGTTCAGCGGGCAGAAGTGTTCGGCGTGTTCGCGGGCGATTGTCGAAGCGCCTGTGTATGACGTATTTCTGGAGCAGCTGCGGGAACGGGTGGCCAGGCTGACAGTGGGCGACCCGGCGGCCAACCACAACATTGGTCCGGTGATCAACGAAGGTGCTCTGGCTTCGATGCTTGGCTACGTGGACACCGGCAAGAAGGAAGGCCGGCTAGTGGCGGGCGGCAATGCTCCGAAAACGGCGGATGGCGGGTTTTTCCTGGAGCCGACGGTCTTTGCCGATGTGGCTCCGGACGCGGCGTTGGCGCAGGAGGAGATTTTTGGACCGGTGCTGGCAGTGATCAAGGTGGAGAGCTTCGAAGAGGGCCTGAAGGTGGCCAACAACACCGAGTATGGGCTTACGGGAGCGATTTATTCAACCGATCGGGAGAAGCTGAACCGTGCGCGGCGAGAGTTTCAGGTGGGGAATCTCTACTTCAATCGGAAGTGCACTGGCGCGATGGTGGGGGCACATCCGTTTGGCGGGTTCAACATGAGCGGAACCGATTCAAAGGCTGGCGGACCGGATTACCTTTACCTGTTTACCCAGGCGAAGAGCGTGGCGGAGAAGCTGTAGAAGATTTCCGGAGGTACCCGATTTTGGTCAAATAACAGAGCCAGATCGGGATCGAAAATCGTCAAATACTGGGAACGCGAATCAGAAAGCCAAAAGCGGCTGTTCGAACTGTCACTTTGGCGCGACGCCGGGTTACAGATGCGTCTAAGCGACGGCCGAGGGAGCGGACTTTTCTTCAGCGTCGATCCTGTTCCCAATTTCGGCTGCTGCCTGCGCGAGAACGCGGTGGTGAATGGTAAAGAGGGCTAACTCAAGGCGGTCGCTGACGCCAGTCTTGTCGTAGATGGAGCGAAGATAGTTTTTGATCACCTGTTCGGTCGTTTTGAGGCGTGAGGCGATTTCGCGATTTTTGCACCCCTGTGCGATAAGGGCGACGATCCGCATTTCTTTAGGGGTGAGGCGGTCGCGGACTCGGGTACCGACCATATCTTCTTCGGGCGAATCTGGCATCATGAGTTGGGGAGGAATCCAGGTATCGCCGGCGGCGACGCGGTGGACGCACTCGATCATTGAGGGGCCAGTGACGTTGCGAAAGACTACTCCGCGGAAACCCTGTTGGAGGTACGTGCTTGCCGGTTCGTTGTTTTCCGCGATGACGACGCCGCGGCTTCCCATGGTGTCCAGCAACATGCGCAGGCGGGTCAGATCGGGGCGCATGGAAGCGGCAAACAGGACGATGGAACCTGGGAACGTAGTGATGGCGTGGTACATGCGATCAAGATCGGTACACTGAGCAATGATGCGCAATTCCTCATTCATGGCCAGGACCTTGGCGGTGCCAGCACGAAAGATCGCCTGCGAATCGGCCAGAATTAGTTTATTCATAACATACGCCTCATCTGCTCAATCACCCTGTGGAACGGCCAGTCATCGGATCTGAACCAGTTTCCCAAATGACCGGAATCGGGGACCTGAAATCGAACGCTATTCTCTCCACTTGGGGTTCTATCGGCAAGAAGGTAACGAACCTGCAAATGTACAAATCTGCAACAGCGAGAATCGCAAGAGTACCTAAAGTAATCAGAAGGGCAGCGAGGGTTTATGTCAAGGGAGTTTTCCTGGCAAAGAGGCTACAACCTTTGTGGGATGATGAACGAGGAAAGCTGTTTGCGGAAAGCATGAGATCAGTGGCTCGGAATGGGGAATTCCCGCTCCAGCTGAGGGTACGAGGGGCATATGGCCAGGCCAATTCTGTTGGCGGTGGATGACGACGTAAGCGTGCTGGAGGCGGTTGTGCAGGACTTGCGCCGCCAGTATGGTTCCACCTATCGGATCATGCGTGCGGCCAGCGGGCAGGCAGCACTGGATACCTTGGAGCAGGTGAAGACGCGTCAGGAGCCAGTGGCGCTGTTGGTGAGCGACCAGCGCATGCCGGGGATGACCGGCGTGGATTTCCTCGAACGCGCGATGGTGATTTATCCAGAGGCGCGGCGGGTGCTGCTTACGGCCTATGCGGACACGGAAGTGGCGATTCGGGCAATCAACACTGCACGCATTCACTATTACCTGACCAAGCCCTGGGATCCGCCGGAGGAGAAGCTTTATCCGGTCTTGAACGACCTACTCGAGGACTGGCAGGCGGGCTACCGGCCTCCTTTCGAGGGAGTGCGCGTGATTGGGCATCGCTGGTCGCTGAGAGACCATCGGGTGCGTACCTTTCTCTCTCAGAATCATGTTCCTTACAAGTGGCTGGACGCTGCCGGCAGTGAGGAGACTTTGAAGCTGCTGACGGATGCCGGGCTTGATCCGAACCTGCTGCCGGTAGTGCTGTTTGCCGATGGTGGCTCGTTGGTGGATCCAGAGCCGGAGGCTCTGGCGGAGCGAGTGGGGCTGAGGGTACAGGCGGCTCAGGAGTTCTACGACATGGTGGTTGTGGGCGCGGGCCCGGCCGGACTGGCGGCAGCGGTTTATGGCGCCAGCGAGGGGTTGCGCACGGTGGTAATTGAGCCCCAGGCGCCAGGTGGGCAGGCCGGTTCGTCTTCGCGGATTGAGAACTACCTCGGATTTCCGTCCGGGGTAACGGGGGCCGAACTGGGTCGGCGAGCGCACACGCAGGCTACTAGATTTGGCGCCGAGTTCGTGACGCAGCGAGCGACCGGATTACGCGTCGACGGGCAATACCGGTTTGTGCAGCTCGCCGACGGGCGCGAGGTTTCAAGTCACGCAGTGCTGCTGGCTCCGGGAGTGCAATACCGGAAGCTTGGGATACCGGGTGCGGATAGGCTGACAGGGCGTGGAATCTATTATGGGGCGGCGCTGGTGGAGGCCGTCTCCTGCAAAGACGAGGAAGTGTATGTGGTGGGAGGCGCCAACTCGGCCGGCCAGGCGGCGCTGCACTTTGCCAAATTCGCGTGCAAGGTAACGATGCTGGTTCGCGGCGGTGGGCTTTCGGCCACAATGTCAAAATACTTGATCGATGAGATCGAGCGAACATCCAATATTGTGGTGGAGCCGCGAACGCAGGTGCTGGAGGCGACTGGCGAGGAACGGCTGGAGGGATTGAAACTGCGTGGTCCGCAGGGGGAATTCTCGGTTTCGGCATCATCCCTGTTTGTGTTTATCGGGGCCGCGCCGGGAACGGAGTGGCTACCGCCTTCGATTCTGCGGGACGAGAAGGGCTTTTTGCTAGCTGGGCCGGACCTGTCGAGCGATGGCAAGCTGCCGGAAAGCTGGCGCGAGGAGCGAGAGCCGTTTCTTCTGGAGTCCAGCGTGCCAGGGGTGTTTGTGGCCGGCGATGTACGGCACGGATCAGTGAAACGGGTGGCATCGGCGGTGGGCGAAGGGTCGATTGCGGTGCAGTTTGTTCACCAGTATCTTGCGGGATTCTAGAATGAAGGCGAGTTGGCGGAGATGAGCGGGGACGGAAAATCACTGGCGGTGGAATTAGTTCCGTTACGGGAGATTGCGGAAACGCTGCGCGGGACGCGCGCCTTTGCCGAAACTAGCGCTGAAACTCTGCTGGAGACGCTGGCGGGAGTCGAGAGCGTTGAAAGGGTGCGAGCGCAAGCAGGGGCACTGTTGGTGGAGCCCGGAGAGGCGTGGCGTTTCTATTGGCTGGTACTCGAAGGGGAGGCTCGAGCCGAGCGGGCGGAACTCGATGGATCGCGAACCTTGGTGGGTATTGCGCGCGCGGGCGAAGGTTTTGGCGAGACTCCGATTCTAAGCGGCAAAGGGCAAGCGCCCTTTTTCATCACGGCAACCGAGGACTCTGTGCTGCTGCGATTTGCGGAGCCGGAATTCTGGAAGTTGATGGCCTGCTGCGCCGAGGTACGCAAGGTGGTGCTGGCCGACATGGCGCGGCGGCTGCAAGGCTACCAGGTGGAGGCGCTGCATCGCGAGAAGCTTGTGTCGCTGGGAACGCTGGCGGCGGGGCTGATGCACGAGTTGCACAATCCGGGTTCGGCGGCCAAGCGCGCAGCCTCGCAGTTGCGCGAGAATCTGAGGCGGCTGCAGGAACTGAGCCTGCGGTCGGCAGGGAAGCCGAAGACGCCTTTGCAACTGCAATGTATGCACGACCTGCTCGAACATGCGGTACGAAGCTGCCAGGCTCCGGCAATGAGCACACTGGAGCAGTCTGATGCGGAAGAGGCGATGGCGGAGTGGTTGCAGTCGGCGGGGGTGGAAAACGCATTCACGATTGGGCCGGCGCTGGTGGCGATTGGGTTCCATCGAGAAGAACTTGACTGCGCTCGGGAGGCATTTGCGGCGGAGAGCTTTTCTGACGCGTTGAATTGGCTGGAGGCGCTGGTTTCCAGCGTTTCGCTGGTGTGCGCGATCGAGGAAAGCATTTCGCGTATTTCCGAGTTGGCGATGGCGGTGAAGAAGTTTGCTTACGACGAACGTTCGCCTAACAAGCAACTGGACGTACACGATAGCCTGCAAAGCACACTCACCATTCTGGGCCACAAACTGCGCATCAAGCAGATCGGTGTGGAGAAGCGCTTTGAGGCGAACCCATCGACGATTCAAACCAAAGGATCGGCGCTGAGCCAGGTATGGACAAATTTGATTGACAACGCGGCGGATGCGTCACCGGAGAAGGGGCAGATAGAGATAGCCACGTGGAACGAGGCAGGGGCGGGGACCGAGCCGGGCTGGCTGGCGGTGAGCATCGCGGATCATGGCACGGGGATTCCAGCGGAGGTCAAGCCGCGAATCTTCGAGCCATTCTTTACCACTAAGCCTCAGGGATCGGGCACCGGGCTGGGTCTAGAGATTGTGCATCGCATTGTGACGCAGAAGTTCGGCGGCATGATCGAAGTGGAATCGGAGCCGGGAAGCACAAAGTTTATTGTGCGATTGCCGATGAAGAGCGTGGAACCTTCAACTGAAACGCAACGTGCTTGAAGGATTTTCGTTGGATTTCAACAGTGTGGACCGGCCTAGAGGCTCGGTGAGTTGAATGTGCAGGTGGTAGGAACACCCGGGAATCGGTCGAAATCCAGAATCAAGTTGTGCAAAGAGGACTGCGTCGGATGGCGCAGCCCCTCTTTGCAGTCAGCCGTTGGGCCTATTGATTGACACCGCTGGCGAGAAAACCGCCGTCGACGACAATAGTTTGGCCGGAGACGAACGAGGCGCTGTCGGAGGCAAGATAGACTGCGGCGCCGATCAACTCTTCGGTTTTGCCGAAGCGGCCCATGGGCGTTCTGATGAGCAGTTCCTGGCCGCGTGGAGTTGAGTCAAGCAGTTGAGCGTTGAGGTCTGTGCGGAAGACGCCGGGAGCGATCGCGTTGACGGTGACGCCTTTCTTTGACCACTCAACGGCGAGAGAACGGGTCAGGGAGGCGACGCCGGCTTTGCTTGCCGCATAGGCAGCCACTTCACTGAGAGCGACGAAACTGTTGAGCGATGCAATGTTGATAATGCGGCCATAGCCTCGATCGAGCATGTGCTTGCCGAAGACCTGGCAGGCGCGAAGCGTGCCGGTGAGATTTGTGTCGAGAATGCTGGTCCACTCTTCTTCAGGGAAGGTGAGCGTGGGAGCGCGCTTGATGCGACCGGCGCAGTTGATGAGGATGTCGACTTTGGCAAAGCGGTCGAGAGTGGCGGCGAGCAGTTTTTCGAGCGAGGCGCGGTCGCAAACGTCGGATGTGACGCGAATGGTTTTTCGGCCTCGCGCCTCAATCAATGCGGCGGTCTCTTCCATTTCGCGCTGACGGCGCGCGGTGGCGATGACGTCGGCTCCGGCTTGGGCAAGCCCGAGACTGAGTGCGCGGCCGATGCCGGAAGTGCCTCCTGTAATCACCGCGATTTTGCCTTCAAGAGATAAGAGTTGAGCAGTCATGATTTCTCCGTGTAAGTGTAAGGAGTGCAATTCCGCGCGGGTAACATCATCATCGAATCACAGCCTGTCCCGATGATAGGGCGGAACCCAGGTTGGGCCGCGGTTATTGGAAAAGCGAAAACACTAATATCCGTTGTGCCCTAAGAAAACAGGAGCGATGTGACGATTGTAGAGGTTCTCGGTGACGTTCTTTGCTATGACATGTTCGCAGGCTTCTACCAGGTCGAGATAGCGGCGGCCCATCTTTGCGGCAACTTTGAAACCTACGTGAAGCAACTGACGCAGACTGCTGTTATATGCGGGGTTCGACTGATCGTGACGAAGGGCGGAGGTGTACTGCTCCGAGGTCCAAACCCGCACTTCATCGGGCGAGGGAAGCTTCGCTGGATTGATGTCGATTACCGTGGCGTAGGGCGCGCAGAGCTCTTCGCGATGGGCGAAAGCCTCTGCGTAGATCTCCTTCGCCAGTGCGAGGCCGTCGCCACCTGCTTCAGCCAGGCCGATGAGTTCTTCAAGCCAGGTAGTTCCAGCGGTTTTGAGGTGGACTCCGGCATTGAGGCGCTTGATGCAGGCGTGGATGGCAGGGTAAATGGAAAACTTGTCGCTGCCGGAGTGGACACTGAGCTTGAGATTGGACGGCAGGCCAAATTGCATGACGGCGTAGGATATGGCAGCGATGTCGAGTGAGAACTCGCGCTCGAATTGGGCTACTTCGCCAATGTAGTCGACGCCCTTGTTGAAGCGGCCACTGAACTTGGGGGCGATGGTCTGGACGGGGATGCCTTCGTCGGCGATGGCGGCGAGGATGATGAGCAGCTCGACGGGGCTCTGGGCGCGATCGGTCTCGTCCATTGAGACCTCAGGGATGAAGTTGCCTTCGCCCCTGGCGCCGAGGACTTTACGGTAGACTTCACCGGCTTTCCTGACCGCGGAGAGGAATTTCTCAGCGACCTGGTGTAGATCCTGCGCGGTAATTTCGAAGACCTCGTCGACGCCAGCGAGGTGGATGCTACCTTGCAGTTCAGGATGGCGCCGGATGAACGCATCGATAGCGGACGCTTCTGAGCGCTGGCCTATGAGGTCGGCAACGTCGAAGGTGAAAAAGTCGCACGGCGCGAAGAATCGATCAACGGTGGCAGACGTGATGTGGTCGGCGTCGCAGAAATAGGGGAGCTTCCAGTCAAGCGCTTCGACGGCGGCATCGGCGGCCTGGCGGGCAGAGGCTGGTTCAGATCCGATAATCGTATGCTCG
>Ga0265342_10005139_pt1 | contig 10076 bp, 5 predicted proteins | sample 4CB327metaG_FD_203125 | JGI IMG/M metagenome (GOLD analysis project Ga0265342, IMG submission 203125) | Rhizosphere microbial communities from Carex aquatilis grown in University of Washington, Seatle, WA, United States - 4-CB3-27 metaG | ecosystem: Host-associated > Plants > Roots > Rhizosphere...
ATGCTGCCGCCCATTCCGCTGCCGTAGCCGCCGCCCTGTGGCAGCTTCACGGGAACCACCAGGTCGGCGACCGGGTAGACCTTGGTCGTTAGGATGTTCTCGGCCTCCGTCTTCGTGGTGATCATCAGCACCTCGTCCTTGATTACGTATGTCAGATCCAATTCGCCCAGCAACAGCCGCAGTGCTGAACGCAACGTGACCGATTTTACATTCTTCGTGACCGGGGTGTCGCTGCCCACGCCGGCGTCGGCCAGGGCCTTGTTGTCGAGTTGGACCTCGATTTCGTGTTTGTCCTTCAGGTAGTCGATGACGTCCGAGAGAGGCTGGTCGGTGAAGTCGAGATCGGTGTTTTCGGTGAGGGTGGCTTCGATTTTGGCTTCCGCCGGGCTGCTTTTCGACAGATCGTGCGTGTTGAGTTTTTTCCGCCGCTCGGTCATCATCTGCCAGACTTCGGGGGCCGGGTAGACGATTGGCGTATTGTCGGAAATCGGCACGGTCGACGTCTCGGTCGCATACAGCGTATCGACGAAGCCCTTGTGCCGCGCAACGCGTACGGCCATCAGGTCGGTCGTGTAGCCGACCATCCGCGAACTGAGCTCTGCCGACCGCAATCCCGGGCGGTTGGGTTCGATATCTTCGGCGAGATCGGCCACCGCCTCGGCGTCGCGATAGCGCTCTTCGTCCATCAAGGCACTGAAGCGATCCATCAATTGTTCGATTTTCTGCTCGCGCACGAACATCTCGCGATGGATTCGCTCGCGGGCCTCCGACTCGGCCGCGGCCTGTTGCACATGCAAGTCGCGCCTGGCCTGGACCTGGCTTTGGCGCCTGGCCGCCTGCAATGCCGTGCGAATCTGGTCGGCCAACTGCGCGCGGACGTCGGGCCGGAGCTCGGTCGATTGCTCCACCTTCTCCAACAGCAACTTGAGCTTGGCATCCGCGCCTTCGGCGTCGGTGGTCATCATTTGGCGCGCCTGGTTGACGCCGTTGATGACCTCGCTGCGAATGAAACCTTCGAAGACGCGACTTCGGCGCTCAACCTGGTCGATCAACTTACCATCGAGCAGGTTACCGTCGAGTAATTCGACATCGGTCGAGTCGCCGCCTGTGTCAGCCGCCGACGCGGATTTCTTGAACTTGGCTTGCTCCAAATCGCTCGACCCCGTCGCGGGGCCCTGGGGACGGGTAGTGACCTGGCGCCGCGCTTTGTCGACGGCCCGAAGGACCGTCGCCGCCTCTGGGTTCATCGGATCGAAGCGGACCGCCTCGTTCGCCAGATAGCCAGCCTCGTTCACGTTGCCCGTGGCCAGGGCCTGTTGACCAAGTTGGGCCAAGTTCTGCGCCCGGAAGTTGACGAACAGCCGCAATTCCGCCAGTCCGGCGCTCCCCACCGCTGGCAGCGCAATTCCGCCGTTGGGCTCGACGGCGCTCACCAATGGGGCCAAGTACGAGTGGTCATCGCTGGCTACTTCCGCCGGGACGCTCCAATCGAGCTGAACTTCCTTGCGCATTAGTTCCGCTCGCATTCGCACCGGCACCGTAGGGCGCTCGCCGATCACTTTGCCATCCAGCTTGCCCAGCAGAATCGTGTCGCGGTCGAATCGCAGCGGAGGGCAACGGCGCGGGAAGACCTCGCCGAAGGCCTCGGGCAATTCCAGCGCCGTCGGCCAGACCACCGCGCCGCGCGCGGCATCGGCCAACGTCTGACCCTCCTTGCTGGCGCTGGAATCGTCCTGGTCGACGAACAATCGGCCACCGGTATGGTTGGCCAGCGCGCCGAGCAATTCGTTGTCGAGCCGCGGGCCGATGGCCAGACTATTGACCGACACACGGGCATCGACCAGCCTGCCGACGAGTTGTTCCATGCGGCGCGTGGCAATCAGCCGGGCGGCGCTCATACCGTCGCCAATGTAAGCGACCGAGCGTGGGCGACCATTGCCCGCGCCCGCGGCGAATACCCCCACGGCCGATTCCATCGCCTGGTGCATGTCGGTCGAACCGAGCGGCACGCGCCGCCGCAGGGCGGCGAAGGCCTGCCGCAGTTCTTCGCTGCCGGGAGCGACCAGCGACGGCGTCAGCGCCACAGCGTTCAAATCGACCGCCAACAATGCGACGTGGTCCTTACTGTCGAGCGATGCCACGAACGCATCCAGCGCCGCCAGAGCTTTTTCGCGCGCGGCGCCAACCTGACTGGCTGAAGTGTCAAACAAGATCACCAGGTCGTGTCCGGCACGCATCGGTTGCGCCATTTGCGGATTCAGGCTCAGCGCAAAATAACCCTCTCCGTCGGGAGCGACGAATGTATCGAGGCGCGCCGCGCGACTGGCGTCGCCGGCCCTTACGATTCCAGAGAGCGCGAAGAGGATCGCCATACAGGCTATGGACAGCACGAGGCGAGGCCCAAACCAGCGACGGTAGGACATTCGTGGTACTCCTAAGAACGAAATCGATTACCTCGGCGGCCGCTCAATGGGCAATGGGAAAGTGAGATCAACGCCGTCGAGAGAATTGTTCCGACTCGAAACTAATGTTTCGAGGAGATGCCGGCTACACGAGGCGCAATGGGCTGGTGAGGACACCCTGTCAGGTTTGCGCCCGTCTCACCTCTTCCATGCTGCCAGAATACCATGTTTCACCCCAGGGTCAAGGAAATAATGGTGCTTCCCCATCCCATATTCGGCTAAAATGATGGTCAATCAGGGGGTAACCGATTGAGCGGTGCTCCCGCCGCCGATAGGATCGTGACCATGCGAAATCTCGTCGCCCAATTGCTTGCGATTGTCTGCCTGATTGCCCTGGCAAGCCGCCTCCTTGTCGCCCAACCACCGCAAGACTGGGTCGGCCGGAGGGTACTGGCGAAGCGTCCCGACGCGAGACTTCAACGTGCCGGCGAGACGCTTGCGTGGCCCGGCTACGGTTCGCCGTTGACGGTTGGCGAGACCGATGGAACATGGCTCTGGCTCGGTTGGAGCGGCGGTGCGCTTGGGGGCGGATGGATTCGCTCCGACGACGTGGTGCCGCTGGAACAGGCGGTCGACTTTTTCACCGCGGAGAACGCGCGTGGGCCGTCGGCCTACGGCTTTCGCGCCAGGGCAATGGCATACGGCGAGCATGGCAAATATGAGCAGGCCCTGGCCGACTTTTCCGAAGCGATTCGGCTTGAGCCAAAGTCGGCCAGTACATACCTCGCGAGAGGCGTCCTGCAATCCGAGCGCGGCTTGGGTGATGAGGCGCTGGCCGACTTCGACACCGTGATTCGCCTTCAGCCGCGGGATGCGTACGCTTACACCATGCGGGCTTTGGTGCTCGCCCGCCGGGGCCAGCTCGATGGGGCGTTGGCGGCTTGCGATCTGGCGGTGCAGTTAGCACCGCGCGAAGCCACGACTTACGCCGTTCGCGGCCACGTCCGCGGCGAGCGCGGCGAACTGGGGCAGGCGCTGGCCGACCTAAACGAGGCCCTCAAGCTCGACAGCCAACTTGCGGCAGGCCGCTATCACCGCGGCCGGCTTTTCGCGACCCAGGGTAAATACGCGGCGGCGCTGACCGACTGCGACGAGGCCGTTCGTCTGGCGCCGCAAGATCCGCTGGCCCATGCGCTGCGTGGGATGGTTCGAGCCCGAATCGGCGAGCTTGACAAAGCGATCGTCGATTTCAACGAAGCCGTCCGGCTCGACCCCACGTTCGCAAGGGCGCTCGCGAACCGGGCCATGGCGCACATCGCCAAGATCGAATATGACCAGGCATTGGCCGATGCGAATGAAGCAGTCCGCCTGGACCCCAACGACGTCGCCAACCGCTACGTGCGCGCCGAAGTTTGGAACCGCCTCAGCCTCTCGAACAAGGCGATCGACGATTATGGCGAGGCGATCAAGCTCCGGCCGAACGATCCTCTGCCTTACTATCTGCGCGGAATCGCATGGGGACAGAAGCGAGAATTCGATCAGGCGATCGGCGACTTCAGCCAGGCAATCCGGCTCGACCCCGATCACGCCCCGGCGTATGCCAAACGAGGCTGGGCCCACGCCGGCAAGCAAGACCTCGACCACGCCATTCAAGACGACAGCGTGGCGCTAGGGCTGGATCCTTCGGCGGAGATATTACTGCACCGGGGCGAGTGCCACGAACGAAAACATGAGCTCGATCTGGCGTTCTCCGACTTTGATGAGGCGATCCGGCTCGACCCCCGTTTGTCGAAGGCCCATTTTCATCGCGCCGCTTGCCTGGCCGATCAAGGCCAACTCGACGAGGCGATCGAAGGATTCGACCGGGCGATTTCATTGACCCCGAGCTTCGCCATGGCCCATTTCCGCCGAGGGGCGGCATTCATGGCCAAGCGCGACTTGGGAAACGCCGTCATCGATTTCGACGAGGCCCTCCGGCTCGATGCCAGGCTGGCCCCGGCGTATGCGGCGCGAGGCGAGGCGCGCGTGCTCTTGGGCGAACTCGACCTGGCGACGCAGGACTTCGATCAGTGTCTGCGGCTTGATCCGAAATTGGTGCAGGTCCTTGTGATGCGTGGAGCCGTATTGGCAGACAAACGCCAATTCGACAAGGCCCTCGAAGACTTTGCCGAGGCCCTGCGACTCGATCCCAAGTCGTCGACCGCCCGACTCCAACGTGGCCGAGTTCGCGGAGAACAGCGCGATTTCGACGCCGCGATCGACGACTTCGACGCGGCCATCGAGCTGGAACCCAAGCTGGCGCGGGCTTTTGTCTTTCGCGCTTGGGCCTGGACGCAGAAACACGAATTCGACAAGGCGATCGACGACTACACCACGGCCATCGGACTAGAGCCGGAAAATGCCGTCGCCTATTGTAACCGTGGATGGGCGAAGCGAGAAAAACACGACTTCGACGGCGCCGTCGCCGATTGTACGGAGGCCATCCGCATTGAGCCCACGTTCGTACACGCCTACGCCACGCGGGCCGTCGTCTACGAACGACAGGGCGATTTCGCCAAAGCCGCGGCCGAATACACCGCGATGCTCGAAGCGAATCCCGATTCGGCCGCCGCCATGAACGAACAGGCCTGGTTCTGGGCCACATGTCCCGACCCCAAGTTCCGCGATGGGACCCGGGCAGTCAAAATGGCCAACCAGGCTTGCGAACTTTCGGAATGGACCGATGCCAACCTGATCGACACGTTGGCCGCCGCTTTCGCCGAAAATCGCGACTTCCCCGCCGCCGTCAAGTGGCAGGAGAAGTCGCTCGAGCTCCTCCCGGAGGGAGATAACCCGCAGCGCACTGAAGTGCTGCAACGACTCGAACTCTATCGTTCAGGCAAGTCCTACCAGCAAGAGCCGCCAAAGTCGCCATGAACCCGCATGTTCGGCAAATTCGTTAAAGTCGGCCCATTTTACCGGCCGATCGAAGTCGATGTGGGACGGATTGTCAACTCTTGGCTCACACGCGGATCATTGATTTTTCCTCTGTCAGGGGGTCAACATCGCCGCCATGCCTCGGCCGGTTGCCGCAGTGCGTGTCGCCTTAGCCCTGTCGGCACTGGCCGCCAGTACTCTGCCCGGCTGCGCCTCCTCCCGACCTGCCCCGCCCCCGCTGCCAAGCGCGCTGTCGCCTTCCTCAAGCGCCTCGGTAGCACCCGGAAACCCACCGCCACAAGGAAGCGGTGTGCCGAGCGGGGACCATGTCCCACCCATTGCCACCGTGCATGCCGCCGGCGCTCGTACGAATTCACCAGGCGCCTCTCCAATTCAGACTTCGTCGATGCGCGCGGTTTCGAACGCGCCCCCTTCAGCACCTCCTGAAACGCCTGGCCTCGCTGCGACCCAAATCGCGTTCCAGGAGGCACTGCCACCGCCGGCCGCTTCGGCCACAAGTGCACCGCTTCCGCTCTCGCTGGAACAGGCCGTTGAGGCGGCGCTGGCGCAGAACCCCGATCTCGTTGCGCTGCGGGGGACTGAGCCCGTCAGCCGGGCCGCACTCGGAGTCGCCCAGACCTACCCGATTAACCCCTTCGTACAGTTACAGGTGACACCGCTCGAGCACACTCTGTCAGGGGATCATCCCGCCGTGTACCACTATGTGCTCTTGATGCATACCATGGAATTGGCCCATCAGGGACGTTATCGTGAGCGGGCCGGGATGTCCGACTTGGAACGCGTTCGTTGGAACGTGCGGCAGGCGGAGCTACTGAACATGGCGCAAACACAACGGCTGTTTTTAGCGGCGCTGTACCAGCGCGGCCTGCGCGACCTGGCGCGCGAAACAGCCGACTCAAACGCTGAATTAGCCTCGACGCTCGCGCGCCAGCTCGAAAAGGGACAAACCTCGGCCGCCGACGTGGCCGTAGCCAGGCTCGATCGCCAATCGACCGAACGGCAAGCACGCCTTGCCGAGGCCAACTACCAGACGGCCATCTTGGATCTGCGCCGCCAGCTCAACCTGCCGCCGACCATGGCTTTTGAGCTGCCAGGCGATCTGTCGAACTGGTATTGGTTGCCGGCCAACGCCGAGAACTTGTTGGCGGCGCGCAGCAGTGGAGCGCCGGCGGTGCGCGCCAATTCAACGGCCGAGGCCGTGGCCCAGATCGCATCGACGCGGCCCGACGTCATGGCCGCCCGCGCCGACGTATCAATGACTTCGGCCAACGTCGGCCTGGCCAATGCCCAACGCGTGCCGAATTTGCAAATCGGGCCGTACTATCAACGCGATGATTTTGGCACCTCCTTCTACGGTCTTCGTTCACAGTTCGACGTACCGGTTGCCAATAATGGTCGCCCGCTTCTGCAACAGCGGCAGGCCGAATTGAACCAGCGACGGTTGACCCTGCGGCAATTCGAGCAGCGTGCCAAGCTTGAAGCCGAGGCGGCGATCGATCGCTACGAGCGCGCCAGGCAATTGATCGAGCAATTCGACGGTGATGGGATCGAGACGCCCGACGAGTTACGACGGTTGGAGGAGCTGTTTCGCGATGGCGAAATCGAGGTGCAGCGGATTGTCGCAGCCCGCAACAGCATGTTTCAGGCCCGGCGGGCGCGGTTGGATGCACTGAACGAAGTCGCCCAGGCCGCCGCCGCCGTCACCGCCGCCACCGGCCTGCCGCCCACGGCACTGATCGCGCCGCGTAGGCCGTGAAAAGGCGCCTGTGTCGAACGGAATGAATTCCGTCTCCGCATTCAAACGGAATGAATTCCGTTCTATTTGCGGAACGACCGCTTTAAGCATAGACGTCGCGCGGCCGACAATGAGACATTCACGATGGTTGGGGCAGAGCCTAAGCGATGCCCCGGTTGCTTTCTGGCCGGGGCATCGCCGACGCTCCACCGCCAGCCACCATGTCTTCGTCACAAAGGTCTCGTTCTAAGCCGCTTAGAGTATGGTTTACGGCTCGGGGGATGTGGTGGGCGGACGCTGGGTCTCGGTCTGCTTGCGACGGTGCGACTGGTAAGCGATGTTCAGCGTGTCGAGCATTCCGGTGATGTGGTGCGAGGCAAGGAACACACGGCTGGAAACGGCGGAGCGCGGAAAAAAGGTGGTGATGAAATCGAACCAGAATTCGGCGGGACTGTGGCCGATCATCACCGCGTTCGCATAAACGCCGCTGAGCATCTCGTCGGGCAACTTGAGTTGTTCGTACATTTCGGCGATTTTTCCGCGGCTGTCGCCCGGTGGTTGAGGCGGCGGTGCCGGCAGGGCCGGCGGCGCGCCGAAGCGCGCCTTGTACTTGTCGAGGTTCTCACGCAGCGCGTTGATGAATTGCACGAAGACGCCCGGCGGTAATACCACCCGCGCCGCGACGGCGTGCGGCGAGCCCAACCTCAACAGAAAGTCGATCACGAATTCGTTCGGGCTGTCGAACACGATCGCGCCGGTGCTCAATACGCCGCGGCCCACATTCGGCGGTATCCGGGCACTGACCGACGAATGCTGCACGGCCTCGTTGATCGGCCCCTGGGGCGACGATTGCCCAGGTTCTTTGTCGTCGCTGGCACTCATGCTCGCAACCTCTGGTTAAGTTTCGGAACTCGACAGGGTTCGAATGGTTCGCTGTTCCGATGGTTCACTTCGCTGGCTTCCCAGCATATCGCAACTTGCCCGGGCGGGAAAGCCGCTCGTCGGGATGGGTGGAACCTCATTGGCTTGGGTGGCGTCTGATTGACACGGCGCGCCAGGCCCACTAACCTCGCCAGGGCTGGCCCCATACCTTCGGCTGACGTAACAAACGATGGCCAATCGTAGCATCCTCACTCGCTATCTCGACCCCGCGGTCCTCAGCCGTCTGGCTGGTCGGCGAATCGAACCGCGCGGGCTCGTGCTGGGCAACCTGGCCGGCGCACATGCTTCGCCCGCCAGCGGGTTTGCGGTGGAGTTCTCAGGCCACCGCGAGTACGTCTGGGGCGACGACCCCAAGCACATCGACTGGCGGGTGTATTTCACCCGCGACAAGTACGTCGTCAAGCAATACCAGATGGAGACCAATCTCACTTGCCACCTGGTGCTCGACGTGAGCGCCTCGATGCGTTACGGAACGGGCTCGCGGCGGAAGTTGCGTTTTGCATCGCAAATGGCTGCCGCGCTGGCCTACGCGATCGTCGATCGCAGCGACAAGGTGTCGCTGGCCACCTGCGACGAAGAAGTGCTCGTATGGGTGCCCCCAAGCAATTCGCCGGCGCAGGTCGTGCGGATCGCCCAGCAGCTCGACGACATCGAGTCAAAGCGGACCACCAGGCTGGGCGAGTGCCTGATCGACCTGGCCGGCCGCATGCGCCGCCGCGAAATTGTGATGGTCTTCAGCGATTTCTTCAGCGACCTGTCGACGTTGGCCAGGGCCTTGGACCAGCTCCGCTTCCAGCGGCACGAGGTGGTGCTGTTTCAAACGCTCGACCACGACGAGCTGGCATTCGAATTCGACGGCAGCGTCAAGTTCACCGGCCTCGAATCGGCCGATGTCCTGCTGACCGATGCCCACGAGTTACGGCGGGCTTATCTCGACGCGCTGGCCGGCTTTAATGCCCGGCTCGACGAGCTGTGTGGCCGGCGCCGCGTCGAGCGGGTGCTGGTCGACACCAGCCGAAACCTGGGCGAGGTGCTGGTCGACTACCTCAATCAGCGCGCCCTGCGCCGTCGTTGGTGACGAGCCGCGCATCAGGCACTAATGCGAATGAATTCCCCTCCCCGCGACCAGAGACTAAACTGGCGAACGTGACGACGCTTGCCTGAGAACGACTTCCACCGAAATCCAAGGAGCCCTTCCATGCTTTATCGGACCAGTTTCTTTGCATGTGGTCTTTCGCTTGTCCTCGCCACCTCGGTTTTCGCTGAGTCGAAGCTCAAGGCCCTGATCGTCGACGGCCAGAACAACCACGATTGGAAGTCCACGACTCCATTGCTGAAGAAGCACCTGGAGGATTCAGGGCTGTTTACGGTCGACGTGGCCACCTCGCCCGGCGGAACGGACCTGGCGGGCTTCGAGCCGAAATTCGCCGATTATCAGATCGTCGTATCGAACTACAACGGCGCCGCGTGGCCCAAAGCCACCCAGGACGCGCTGGTGGATTTCGTGCGCGGTGGAGGAGGGTTGGTCGTGGTCCATGCCGCCAACAATTCGTTTCCCGAATGGAAAGAGTACAACGAAATGATCGGGCTGGGCGGCTGGGGCGGGCGGAACGAAAAATCGGGCCCCTACGTTCGCTTCAAGGACGGCAGGTTCGTCCGCGACAACTCGCCCGGCGGCGGCGGCAGCCACGGTAGCCAGCACCCCTTTCAGGTCGTGGTCCGGAACGACAGCCACCCGATCACCGCCGGGCTCCCTTCCGCGTGGCTGCACGCCCCTGACGAGCTGTACGACCGGTTGCGCGGCCCCGCCGACAATCTCACCATTCTGGCGACGGCCTACTCCGATCCCGGCACCGGCGGAACGGGTGAGCATGAGCCGATGATCATGACCGTTGGTTATGGCAAAGGACGCGTGTTCCATACACCCATGGGCCACAGCCCTGACGCGATGCGCTGCGTCGGTTTCATCGTTACGTTACAGCGCGGAAGCGAGTGGGCCGCGACGGGCAAGGTCACGCAAGCGACGATCCCGGAGGATTTTCCGAAGCCCGATCAAGTGA
>Ga0265342_10005141_pt1 | contig 10075 bp, 9 predicted proteins | sample 4CB327metaG_FD_203125 | JGI IMG/M metagenome (GOLD analysis project Ga0265342, IMG submission 203125) | Rhizosphere microbial communities from Carex aquatilis grown in University of Washington, Seatle, WA, United States - 4-CB3-27 metaG | ecosystem: Host-associated > Plants > Roots > Rhizosphere...
TGACGCGCCGCCAGGCGTGGCAGCCGGCGCCGGCCAGGAGGCGAACGACGCCCGCGATACCGACGCGCGCCAGCCCATGCGCGGCGGCCTGTGGAGCGGGATCGTCGACGTGCTGCGCACGCCGTACCTGCTCGGCATCTGCGCCTTCCTGTTCGCCTACGCGTTGCTGTCGACCTTTCTTTACTTCCAGACCGCGCAGATCATGCCCCGCACCGTCGCCGACAGCGCCGCGCGCACGCAGCTCCTCGCGCGGGTCGACCTGGCGGTCAACGTGGCCGCGCTGCTCCTTCAGATATTCGCCTTTCGGCTGCTCATGTCGCGGCTGGGACTGCGGTTCGTCCTGGCGGCGCTGCCGGCCGTGTCGGTGATCGGCTTCGCGGTCTTCGCCCGACATCCGACGCTGTCGGTGTTACTGGCCTTCGGTCTGCTTCGTCGTTCCGGCGAGTACGCGCTCAGCAAGCCGGCGCGCGAGACCCTGTTCAACGCGATCCCCGTCGAGCAGAAGTACCGGGCCAAGAACGTGATCGACACGCTGGTCCACCGCATCGGCGACAGCGCGTCCGCGTCCGCCTTCGGCGGGCTGCGCGCGCTGGGCCTGACCACGAGCGCGATCGCCTGGCTGTCGGTTCCCGTTGCCGCGGCCTGGACCGCGGTCGCCCTGTGGCTGGCCGGCGAGGCTCAGCGGCGCGCGGCGGCGGATGCGCCTCCTCCTCACAGTTGCGCGTCGACGAACTGACCAAAGGTCTCGAAGGAAACGTCGGGCGCTTCGCACGCGCCAAAGCCATAGCGCATGTGAATGAAGGGAATGCGGCAGTCGCGGGCGGCCCGCTGGTCGCCCTCGGTGTCGCCCACGTAGATGGGGCTGCGCAATCCGTTTCGGTCGATCACAGCGCGTAGGTTGTCTGCCTTGGGTTTGCCCGTGTTGCCCCAGCATTCGAAGTCTTTGAACAGTGGCCTCAGCGTCGACCAGTCGAGGAACGTCTCGATGTACCCAGCCTGGCAGTTGCTGACGATGAACAGGGGAAGCTTGGCGCTCAGCTTGCCGAGCCCCGCGGGCACACCTTCGTAGAGCTCTCCGCCCAGCTCCGAGATGACGCGATTGTCCTCTTCCATCGTCCCGTGAATCAGAGCTTGCAAATGCTCTTCATTCAGGTCTCGAAACACGCTTCGAATACAGACCTCGTGGGGTTGTCCCGCGACGCCGCGGACGTCGTCTGCGACGATCTCCCTGAATGGGATCGCGTGCCTTCGCAGGACATTGTTCCAGCCGATGGCGCACGCCCGGCAGGTGTCCCAGAGTGTTCCGTCGAGATCGAAAATGATGGAGTCGATGGAACTCAGCTTCAGCCGACCAGCGCCGGGAGGACCTCGTCGATCGGCGTGGTGCCGTGGACCGTGCGGTCGCCCTTGGGCGTCAGCAGGCCGGCGGAGAAGCCGGCGTACATCTCGGTGAACGCCGCGGCGACGTCGGGCGGCACCCCCGCTTGCTGCAGCGCCGCCAGGTGGCCTGCGGCGGGGATGTCGACGACCGGCAGCGTCTTGCCGAGCAGCTTGCCGATCTTTTCGGCGAGCTGCCGCGACGAGTAGGCCGCTCCCACGACATCAATGACCTCGTTGCGCGCGGGCGGTGACCGGAGCGCCTTCGCGATGGCGTGTCCGACGTCCTGGGTGGCCACCTGGGGCGCCGGGATGTCGGCCGACGGCAGGAAGTTGGGAAAGATCCCGGCGTTCTTCGCCGCGGCAATGGCGCCGGCGATGTTCTCCTGAAACGAGCCGGCGCGGACGGCCACCAGCTTCGTTCCGGTGTCGCGAAATTTGTTTTCGGCGTAGTGCAGGCTCTTGATCGGGCCGTTCTTGTCCGCGCGGTCGGCACCGACCGAGGACAGGAGCACCACGAGCGGCACGCCGCCCCGCTTGATGCCGGCCGCGAGCGCGTCGGCGCTCTTCCGTTGCGCGCTGTAGATATCGCCGGTCGCGTAGTGCGGCGGGATCAAGGTGAAGAAGCCGTCGGCGCCCTTCACCGTCGATGCCACGAACTCGGCGTCGTCGAGCGAGCCGACCGCGACGTGGGCGCCGCGCGACGACCATTCGGCCCCCTTTTTCGAATCACGGACGATGACCGTGACCGCGTCGCCGGCGGCGATCAGATCGCGCGCGACGACGGAACCGACGTGACCCGTCACTCCAGCAACAACGAACTTCGACATGTGGTTCTCCTCTGGCTCGGAAGCTTGACCTTCAAGATCCCGAACCGCACGCCAACATTTGGCGAGACCCGAAAAGTGAGTTGAGCGTGACCTTGATTTGGCCTTCTGGTCGTAGTCGCCGGTGGGGCGCGGCTTTCCGAGCAAGTTTGGCCTTCGCGTCGGCAGGCCGCGCGCTAGCCGCCGCGCAAGGTGTGCCCGAAAAAGTCGACGCTGCGCTGCCAGGCTAGCTTGGCTGCGGCCGGCTCGTAGCGCGGCGTGGTGTCGTTGTTGAAGCCGTGCTGTGTCCCCGGGTAGTGGAACGCTCGGTACTTCACGCCGGCAGCTTTGAGCGCGCTCTCGTAGGCGGGCCAGGAGGCGTTGATCCGCTCGTCGGTCTCGGAGAAGTGGAGCAAGAGCGGCGCCTTGATCGCGGGGACCTTGTCGGCCGGCGGAGCGCTGCCGTAGAAGGGAACCGCGGCGCCGAGGTCGGGCAGGCGGGTGGCGAGGAAGTTCGCGATGCCACCGCCGTAGCAGAAGCCGATCACGCCCAGCTTGCCGTCGGCCTGAGGCAGGGCGCGCACGAAGCCGGCCGCGGCGACGAAGTCTTCGCGCGTCTTCGTCTGATCGAGCTTGGTGAAGAGCTCGCGCGCCCTGTCCTCCTCGCCGGGATATCCGCCGAGCGGGAAGAGCGCGTCGGGCGCGAAGGCCACGAAGCCCTCGAGCGCCAGCCGCCGCGCGATGTCCTCGATGTGCGGGTTGAGGCCGCGGTTCTCGTGCGCCACGACGATCGCGGGCCGCTTGGCTGCCGCGGCCGCCGGGACGACCAGGTAGCCGCGCCCCTTGCCGTAGCCGTGCGGCGAGGAAAACTCGACGTACTTGGCCTCGATGCGCGGATCGGTCTTGGCGACCTGCTGGGCTTCGGCGAAGCGGGGGCTGAGCGCATCGAGGAAGCTCGCCGCGGTGAGCCCGCCCACCGCGAACCTGGCCGCGCCCTCGAGGAACCCGCGCCGGTCGATGAGGTTGTGGACGTACTTGTCGAAGAGGTTCAGCACCTCCGGGGGAAAATCGCTGGCCTTGGTGAAGGGTCTCGTCTTGTCGTCTGCCATGGTTCCTTGTTCGATTGCGCGAAAGGGCTACCCCGCCGAGCGCGCGCCGGCTGCGCGCGCCGACTGATCCTGCGGGCGCGGCAGGCCGAGGTGGTCGCGCAATGTCGTGCCCGCGTATTCGGTGCGGAAGATGCCGCGCCTTTGCAGCTCCGGCACGACCAGGTTGACGAAGTCCTCCAGCGAGTCGGGCTGGAAAGACGGTTTGAGGTTGAAGCCGTCGGCGCCTTCGTTGACGAACCAATCCTCCAGCTGGTCGGCGACGTCGACCGGCGTGCCGACCACGATGCGATGTCCCTGCACGACGCTGAAGCGCAAGATGAGCTCGCGGATGCTCAGGTTCTCGCGCCGCGCCAGCGCCACGAGCTGGCGCCAGCGCCCGCGCCCGTTGACCGGCTCGGGCAGACCCTCGGGCAACGGATCATCGAGCGAGCACTGGGACAGATCGACGCCGTAGAACTGCTTGCGGCCCGACAGATCCACCGCTTCGCGGAACGACAGGTACTTCTCCTGCGCCTCCTGCCGCGACGATCCGATGTGGAAGAAGAGGCCGGGCGTGACCTTGAGGTGATCCGGCTCGCGCCCGTACTTGGCCAGACGCCCCTTCACGTCGGCGTAAAACGACTTGGCCTCTTCCAATGTCTGCGCCGCGGCGTAGATCACCTCGGCGTGCTTCGCGGCGAACTCGCGGCCGGTGTCGGAGTTGCCGGCCTGGAAGAAGACCGGGTAGCCCTGGATCGGCCGCGCGATGTCGAGCAGCGCGTCCAGCGAGAAGTGCTTGCCGTGGTGATGAACGGGGTGAGCGCTCTGCGAATTCAGAAAGTCGCCGCTCTCCTGGTTCGGATGATCGAACGCGCCGTCGTCCCAGCTGTCCCAGAGCCGCTTGGCCACGTCGACCAACTCGCCGGCGCGTTCGTAGCGCCCGTCGTGATCCAGCGGCTCGCGCACCCCGAAGGTCTTGGTGGCGCCCTCGGACAGCGACGAGACGATGTTCCAGCCCGAGCGGCCGCCCGTGAGGTGATCCAGCGACGCCAGCCGGCGCGCCAGGTTGTAGGGCTCGTTGAAGTTGGTGTTGACCGTCGCGACGAGGCCGATCTTCCTGGTCAGCGTGGACAAGGCCGCCACCAGAGTGAGCGGCTCGAAGCCGCCGCCCCGCGGGTGGCGCCCGATTCGCTCGCCGCCGTCGCCCCCGTTGCCCACGAAGTCCGCGAAGAAGGCGAAGTCGAACTTTCCCCGTTCGAGCAGCTGGACGATGCTGGCCCACCGGGTCAGCTCCGGGTTGCCGCCCACCGGGATGCCGGGCCGGCGCCAGGCGTGAGCGTGGGTTCCGTAGAGCTGCACGAACACGGACAAGGACAGCTGTCGTTTCCTCTTGGACATGACGGTTCTCTCGAGGGCGGCCGCCGGCGCCGACTACGTCGCCGCTGGCGCGCGCACGCCAGCCTTGCGCTTCTGAGGAGAGGCAACGTTTGCCGCCCCCGCGAGGTCCGACTCCGATGCCTTCCTGGCCGCGGCGAGCGGGCGTGGATCGGCCCACGCCTGAACGTCGAAGTCCCGCGGCAAGAAGCCGTGTTCGAAGAGGAAGGTCGTGAACTCGCCGAGCGCTTTCAGCGAGGACTCATCGAGGTCGGTCCGCAGGTGCTCGTGCACCTCGGGGCCGTAGGCCGCCGTCACCCACTTCGGGGTCGAGCTGGTCTCGCGCGCGATGTAAGCGATCGCGTCGGCCCGGTTGTCGGCGGCCCACTGGCCGGCTTGCAGCACGCGGCCGACGATCCGCGCGACGACGTCGGGGTCGTTGTCCAGCAAGTGGCCGTCCACGGTCAGCGTCCGTGGCGAGTGGTTATTGGCCCGGGCGCGCGTGGCGGGATGCTTCCAGACGTCGAAGACGGTGCGCGCGCCGATCTCGTGCGCGAGCTCGGCACCGCGCGCCCCCTTGTGGAAGATGACGTCGACCTTGCCGTCACGCAGGGCCGAGGCCTCCTGCGAGCGATCAGCCGAGGCGGTGCGCGCGGTCGAACCGTCGGGAAAACCCTGCCGCCCACTCCGCGGCGTCTCGAACGATCCCTGCTCGCGCACGATGTGCACGAGCTCGACGTCGTCGATACCGAGCCCTTCCGTCTCGAGCGCCAGCAGGTAGGCCCGCAGCGTGGTCGCCTGCCAGAAGTCGATCTTGTCCTTGGGCCGCGTGGCGATGCCGAGGCGACGCCCCTTCAGATCCTTGACCGATCGGATCTTCGAATCGGGCAGCGCCAGGATCAGCTGCGACTCCTCGGTCCAGGTCAACCCGAGCAGGCGCGTGTCGCGGCCGGCGGCGCGAGCCCAGATCGCAGGGATGCTGCCGCCCTGGCGGAAGGAGTTGTCCAGCTTGTGATCGTAGTGCGACTCGCGCACGCTGGGATCGGCGTTGTCGAGCACCGAGTCGAGCGCGATTCCGTCCTTGGCGAACTCCTCTTCGATCCAGCCGAGCTGGACGGCGATGCCCGTCGGCGTGGGCACTCCACAACGCGTGTACCAGAGTTTCTCGAGCTTGCTCATCGGCGATCTCCAGGGTTTGAGGGTCGGAAGGTCGGAAGGTCGGAAGGTCGGAAGGTCGGAAGGTCGGAAGGTCGATCGATCAGGCGGCCGCGGAATGTCCTTCGGCCTTGAGCCGCTTGTGGGCTGCCTCCAGCGGGCGGAAGTCGATCCACGCGTCGTAGTCGAAGTCGCGATCGAGGAAGCCGTGGATCAACTGAAAGTCCTTCTGGCGCCGGAAGAGCTCGACGCGCTCGCGCGACAGGTCGGGCGCCAGCGACAGGTGGAATCCGTCGCGATAGGCCTCCTTCACCCCCTCCGATCCAGCGCGCGTCTCGCCTTGCAGGATCTCGTAGACGCCGGAGAGGTTCGTCTTGGCCCACTCGGCGGCGCGCAGGGTTTGATAGAGAAAGCGCACCAGCAGATCGAAGTGGTTCTCCAGGAAGTGCTCGTGCACGGTGATGGGCCGCGGCGTCCCGTTGTTGACGCGAAAGCGGCGGTCGGAGAGCTTGTCGAGATCGATGCCGACCACCGCGCCGTGCTTGCGCGCCGCCTCGGCGGCTGCGGCGCCCTTGACGTAGATGGCGTCGACCTCTCCCTTCAAGAGCGGCTCCAGTCCCTGCCACAACCGCCCCTGGTTTTCGCGTGGAGCCCTGGCGGCGCCGTTTAGCAGCTCGCCGCCGACCTCGACCAGCCGCACGTCGTCGAGCGTCAGCCCCGCCGACGCCAGCGCGCCTTTATAGCCCTGCAGGCTCATGCCGCGCGCGATGCTGCGACCGCGCTTGTTCTCCGCGATGTCGGCCGGGCGGAACGCCGGCAGCGCGAGCCGCTTGCCCTTCAAGTCGGCCGGTGATCGGATGTCGGAACCCGGGCGCGTCAGGATCGACTGCCCCTCCTCGATCCAGGTCAGGCCGACGAGCCGTGTCGGCGCGCCTTGCGCCTTGGCCGGGATCGCGAACAGGTTGCCGCCCTCGCGTACCAGCGTGGGCAGCTCGTGATCGTAGTGGTGGCGGGCGAGCTCACCGCCGACGTCCTGGAGTGTGCTGATGGCGATGCCATCGGGCTTGAACTCCTGCTCCAGCCAGCCGAGCTTGTGGGCGAGGCCGGTGGCGGTGGGAACCGGGCAGCGGGTGAACCAGATCTTGTCGATGGCGCTCATACGGCCAACGCGTTGCGAAGTCCGTGCCGAGCCGAAGCCAGTGTTACCGTCGTCCAGCACCCAAGCGGCTGTTGTTCATGGAGCAGCGCTGCTTCCCCGGCAGCAGGGCGTGCGCCGCGAGCACCCGGGGCAATCCGACCTCCAGGTTTGTCCTAGCGTCGCAGACCGATGCCGCCGGCTCGGCGGCCGTCGACGCTCCATTGTCCGGCGCCATGGCAAGCGAAGAAGAAAAAGAGGATCGAGTAGAGGAGCGCCAGCTCGCCCTTGTTTACCGCTGGGAAGAACCCGGCGCCGCCGTTGAGCTTCCAGTGGAACTGCACGTAGGCCACCGCCATGGTGCCGCTGGCGAGGAACGCCGCCCAGGTGGTGAAGGCGCCCGCCGCTATGGCGAGGCCGGTGACCAGCTCGATGACGCCTCCGATCCAGAGCTGTGAGCCAACCGGGGGGTGGAACTCCGATAGCACGCCGAAGATCTTCTGGACGCCATGGAAGCTGAACATCAACCCGGCGACGATTCGCAGCAGCGCGAAGGCGACATCGACCTTTGATCTCAAGAAACGTGTGAGCACGATGGGTGGATCTCCATTGTTGGTGACAGGCTGGCCGTCCAGCCAAGCAGGCGCGGCAAGCGTCAACAGTTTGTTGCCGACCGGACGTTGACGCCCGGCCCCGGTAAGGTGCATAGCTGATGGATGGCGATCGTCAAATGGGACTTCGATTACGCGCATTCGGGCATTGATTTTACGGTTCGGCACCTGCTGGTGAGCAAGGTGCGTGGCCGGTTCACCAAGTGGAGCGGCAAGCTCGAGCTCGACGAGCAGGACTACTCCAAGTCGAGCTGCGAGATCGAGATCGACGTGAAGAGCGTCGAGACTCATGAACCGCAGCGCGACGCGCACCTGAGATCGAGCGACTTCTTCGAGGTCGACAGGCACCCGACCATGACCTTCAAGAGCCGGAGCGTCGCCGAGAAACCCGGCGAGCGTCTGACCATCGCGGGCGATCTCACCCTGCGCGGCGTGACCAGACCCGTGGTGCTCGACGTCGAGCGCGCGGGAGTCGTCGCCAGGGACCCCTGGGGCAAGCGCCGCGCGGGCTTCACCGCCACCACGACCATCAACCGCAAGGAGTTTGGCGTCAGCTTCAACCAGGTGCTCGAAGCCGGCGGCCTCGCGCTCAGCGAAGAGGTGGCCATCACGATCGAGATCGAGGCCACCGCGGCCGTGTAGACCGCGCGATTGGACTGTCACGTTCGGGCTCGGGTGGTGTCATCTCATCGGAGCCTGACAACTGCTGACGATCGAATCCACCGACCCCGTCTCCCTGGACGCGCTGATGACCGCCGCGCGCGCGGGCGATCTGGCGGCCTTCGGCAAGCTGGTGGAGGCGACTCAACGCATGGCCTACGCCGTCGCGTGGCGTCTTGCCGAATCGAATCGACAGACCCCGCACGTCGATCGCTCCCCGCGCGGAGGCCGTCCGCGCACGGGCCGCCGGTGCCGCGGCGAGCGACTGGGGCAAGAGTGGCGAGACGGACAAGCTCACGTCGTTCACAGCACCAGCGATGTCGCCTGATAACGACGTTTCACCGCCAGGTGCTCCTTCCACCTTCGGGGCGCGCGCTGACCGGCCAGGAACTCCTCATCCCAGTCGAGCAGGGGTTCGAACGCTGGTGGCGGGGCGCTGGTCCAGACCCCCCGCCGCCGGCGCTCCTCGCGCTGGTCGATGAGCCAGTCGTTGTAGCTCTCGTAGACGATGTGCCCCTCGGGCGCATCCAGCGTGGCGGCCCGGATACGGCCGTCGAGCTCGAGATAGAGCGCCGCCTCCTCGGGCGAGACCGGCGTCGCGGGGACATCGCTCGCGTATCCCGAGCGGCGCAGCGTTTCGCCGGCGACGTGATTGAAGACGGCCTGGTCGTGCAAGCCGAGGTGGCGCTGGTAGATCCCCACGTAGTCGGTGGAGACCGGCCGCCCGAGCGGTCTGTGATCGCGGGTCCTGGCTCTGCGCTGCGCGACTTCGCCGCGGTGGAAGTCGAGGACCGCCGGCTGGTAGTCCTCGCTCAGGAACCGGCTGACCTCGCGCACGACCTCCTCCGGGCGGGCCGCCAGCTCTTCGTAGCGCACGTCCAGCCAGCGCTCCGGCGACAGCTCGGCCCGCCAGCGCGCGGCAACTTCCTGCGTGCGGCGCCAGATCAGCGCTGCCGCGTAGATGTTGCGCGGGCCAAACGCCGATCGCAGTTGCTCGACCGCGACGTCCCGCCCATCGCGCACCAGGTGGACGAAGCGGGCGTCGGGAAAGTCGGCCAGGATCTCCCGCACGTAAAACAGGTTGTGCGGCGTCTTCTCGCCCCAGCGCGGCTTGCCGACCGCACGCGCGTAGAGCCCCAGGATCGCGGCATAGGCACCGGCGAAGGTGTTGGCGCGGGTCTGCTCGATGAGCTCGTCGACGATGCTGGCCGGGTTGAGCCCGAGCCCGAAGAACGGCGTCTTGAGGCCAAAGATCATCTCAGCGACCAGGGTCCTGAAGTTGGCCGGCGGCTCGAGGTCGCCGTAGGTGTGCAGGAAGGCGCGGAAGCGCGGGTAGTACCAGGTGACCTCGGGCACGGCGAGGCGCGTGTGATGCCCGAGGATCGCCATGAGCAGCGTGGTCCCGGAGCGCTCGCTCCCGACGATGAAGAATGGTCCGTCGCTCTTCGGCATCTAGTCGGGCATCCCCACCCGTCGATTCGCGATAGCGATCATATGTCCCGCATACTGGACGTGGCCCGGCTGGGCTGTCAAGGCGTCCGGCTCGCGGGTCGAGCGGTAGCTGCCGTGGCCGTTCAGGTATGCCGGCGACGGACCAGTTCGAGTTGACAGGGTTGTTCCAGGCGATGTAGACGGCTATCTTTGATAAAAGACAGGATGTCCTCGCGGCCGATCGCCGGGGCGCGATCGTGCCTCGCAGGGGCCGCCCGAACCCGCCCATGATCACGCTGTCGCGAAAGGCTCGCTATGCCCTGCGGGCCCTCATCGCGCTCGCCGGGGAAGGGAGCGGCAGCTACGTCCTCATCGCCGATCTCGCCGCGAAGGAGAACATCCCGCACAAGTTCTTGGAGTCGATCCTGCTCCAGTTGA
>Ga0265342_10005142_pt1 | contig 10074 bp, 8 predicted proteins | sample 4CB327metaG_FD_203125 | JGI IMG/M metagenome (GOLD analysis project Ga0265342, IMG submission 203125) | Rhizosphere microbial communities from Carex aquatilis grown in University of Washington, Seatle, WA, United States - 4-CB3-27 metaG | ecosystem: Host-associated > Plants > Roots > Rhizosphere...
GCGTCACCAAACCGATCTCCGATCGCGACCGCTTCGATCGCAACGGCGATGGCGGCGGCGTGGTCGGCCTCGGCCAGGTGTCGGTGAACCACCGGCAACAGCAAATAGCCGCGTTCGACGCAGTCGCGCCCTTCGGCCAGCCGTTGCGAGCGCGCGAGCCACCCGCCCGCGCGCCCGGCCTCGCCGAGCGCGAACAGCCGAAAGCAGATCCAGAAGGCGGAGCGCGCGGCGGCGGTTTCGCGGCCGCAGCCCAGGTGGGTCTGGTAGCTCCGCTCGAGGAGGCGCACGAACTCGGCGTCGCGGCCGGTGAGCGCCGCCGCCCAGGCGAACCGCTCGAGGTCATCGATGGCCAGCAACTCGGCGGCGTCGGCGCGCGCCAGCGTCTGGTAAGCGTCGTCCCAGGCTCGGTCGCGGAAATGCGCGCGGCCGCGGTCGAGGTCGCTGGAGACAGCCGGGGTCATCGGACTCCCTTACGCTGAGGCACGGCGACAGGTTACGCCCGCCGGCGCGCCGATCGGCCACAAAGCGGCTGCCCTTTCAGGCCCACGCGCGGCGCGCTGGGATGCCGCGGCGGGATTAGAATGAGGGCGTGACCGCTGACAGCGACGGTGGCGCCAAGGCTTCCACGAACGAAGGCGACGAGATCGCGCGCCTGCTCGCCGTTCCGCTCGGCGATTTCGTCGAGGAGCGCAAGCGGCTGGCCACGTCGCTCAAGAACCTGGGCCGGCGCGAGGAGGCGCAGGCCATCGCCAAGCTCGCGAAGCCGAGCGCCGCGCTCTGGGTCGTCAATCAGCTCGCGCGCCGTGAGCGCGCGGCGATCCGGCGTCTGGCGGAGCTGACCGCGGCGATGCAGGGACCGCGGCACACGGGTGACGACTACGCCGGCCTGCTCGCCGAGCACCGCGACGTGCTGCGTTCGCTGCGCGCGGCGGCCGAGCACGTCCTCGTCGAGGCGAAGATCGGGGTGAACCCGGCGCTGCTGGAGCGGATCACGCACACGCTGCGCACCGGCATGGCCGATGACGAAGCGCGGGCGGCGATCGAGAACGCGCGCCTGTTGCGCGAGGTCGGCGATCTCGACTTCGCGAGCCTGCTGGGTGCTGGCGCCAGCGCCGCTGGGCTCGGCGGCGCCGCCGGCAGGCCGGCGGCCGCGCCGCGAATCGCGAAGGAGAGCACGCGGCCGGCGCCCGTGGAGCCGGCGTCGCGCGCCAAGCCACCCGCCGATGACACGGCCGCGCGAGAACGCGAGCGAGAACGCGACGAGCAACAGGCACGCGCGCGCGAAGCGGAGGCACTGGCGCGCGAACAGGAGCGCGAGCGAGCCCGGGCGCGCGCCGCCGCGGCCCGCGAGGCGGAGCAACTGCGCGCGAAGGCCGACGCTTCCCGCAAGCGGGTCCGCGAAGAAGAGCGCGCGGTCGAAGCGGCGCGGCGCGCGCTGGCCGACGGTGAAGCGCGGTTGGCCAAGGTGCGCGGTGAATCGGAAGAGCTGGAGCGCGCGCTTGAGGCGGCGCAGGCGGCGGCGCGCGGGCAGGCGCATTGAGGTCGATTTGCGCATCGCTCGCGGCAGCCTCTGTCGTCGTCGGCATCGCGGCGTGCCGGACCCCGTCGCCCGGCGTCGCTCCCGCGCCGCCGAACGCCGCCACCCGGCCGGCGGCCATGAACGTGCCGGCCGCCGCGCCAGGCACGCGCGTGCTTCGTAGCCCGTTCGACGTCGAGGCGCGGCGCGCCGAGGTCGGGGTTGCGCTACCCGAGCCCAAGACAGCGCCGGCGCTGGTGATGGCGCCGATGCGCGACGTGAACGGCGTGTCGTTCTACGCCGACGAGCACAAGTCGGTGATCGATCCCGACCTGCAGGCGCAGAATGTGGCGGCGCTCCGGCCGCTGCGCGCGTTCGTCAAGGAGGTCACGCGGCTCGCCGACGGATGGATGGTGAGCCGGCCTGCCGACCCGCGCTACGCCGGCCAGGCCCTCACTGCGCTCGCGCGCTGGGCGGCCAGCGGTGCGCTGCTCGGCGCGGCGAATCAACAAGGCGCCTATGAGCGCGAGTGGACGCTCGGCAGCCTGGCGCTCGCCTATCTCAAGATCCGCGACGCTCCCGGCGTCGACCCGACGGCGCGCGCCGCGATCGATCACTGGCTGTGCGCCGTCGCCGCGCAGGTCGAGCCGCCCTACGAGCGTGCCGGAAAGACCTCGAGCGCGAACAACCACGCCTACTGGACCGGCCTGGCCGTCGGCGCGGCGGGCGCCGCATGCCAGGACCGCGCGCTCTTCGATTGGGGGATCGCGCGCGCGCGCATCGGCATCGCCCAGGTCGGCAAAGGCGGCGTCTTGCCGCTGGAGCTGGCTCGGCAGCGCCGGGCGCTGCACTATCACGTGTTCGCGCTCGCGCCGCTGGTGATGCTGGCGGAGCTGGCGGCGGCGAACGGCGTCGGACTCTACGACGAGAACGATCACGCGCTCCGGCGCCTGGCCGACCGCGTGATCGCCGGGCTCGCCCATCCGTCGACCTTCGAGCGCCTGACGGGATTCGCTCAGGAGCAAGTCACGACGCCGCCGCGAGCGGCCGATCTGGCCTGGGCCGAGCCCTACCAGGCGCGCTTCCCCGACGCGCGCCTCGCCGGCTGGCTCGCCGCGGCGCGCCCGGTGGTCGACGTGCGGCTGGGCGGCGATCTCACCGCGGCGTTCGCCGTTACGACCGGCAGCCCTTATACTCCGCGGCCTTGATGAATTCACCGGAAGAAGCCCGCCCTCGCGCCGCGATCGTCGCGGTCCAGCTACCCGACGCCGACGACCGTGCGTTCGCGTCGTCGATCACCGAGCTCGAGCGACTGGCGCGCACGCTGGGGCTGGAGGTCGTGGCGAAGGTGACGCAGCGGCGCCGGGCGCTGCATGCGGCTGCGGTGGTCGGCAGCGGCAAGCTGAGCGAGCTGCAGAAGTTGACGGGGGGAGGGGCCGAGGCGGCGGAAGGCGACGAGGACGAGGACGAGGACGAGGACGAGGACGAAGACGAGGACGAAGACGAAGACAAAGACGAAGACGAAGACAAAGACGAAGACGAGGACGAAGACGAAGACAAAGACGAGGACGAAGACGAGGACGAGGACGAAGACGAGGACGAAGACGAAGACGAGGACGAAGACGGCGAGGAGAAAATCGAGGCGGCGGCGAACCGAGCGGCGGTCACGGTCGTCCTGGTCGATCATGACATCAGCCCGTCGCAGGCCCGCAATCTGGAGAAGGCGACCGGCGCCACGGTCCTCGATCGCACCGCGGTGATTCTCGAGATCTTCCAGCGCCACGCGCGTTCGCGCGCCGCGAAGGCGCAGGTCGAGATCGTGCGCCTGCAATACCTGGCGCCGCGCCTGCGCGAGTCGGGCAAGGGACGCGACCGCCAGCGCGGCGGCATCGGCGGCAAGGGCGCGGGCGAATCCAATCTGGAGCTCGATCGGCGCAAGATGCGCGACCGGATCGCCGAGCTGACGCGCGAGCTGGCCGCGCTGTCCGAGGAGCAGCGTACGCAACGCGCGCGCCGGCGCGACATGAACCGGGTCGCGCTGGTCGGCTATACCAACGCCGGCAAGTCGACGCTCATGCGCGCGCTGACCGGCAGCGAGGTCTACGTCGCCGACAAGCTGTTCGCGACGCTGGACACGACGGTGCGCGCGCTCCAGCCGCCGTCGCATCCGCGCGTGCTGGTCTCCGACACGGTCGGCTTCATCGACAAGCTGCCCCACGGGTTGGTGGCATCGTTCAAGAGTACGCTCGACGAGGCGCTGGAGGCGAGCCTGCTCGCCCAGCTGGTCGACGCATCCGACCCGGCCTTCGAGCGGCAGCTGCAAGTGACCTCCGAGGTGCTCGCCGAGATCGGCGCCGCCGGTGTGCCGCGCGTGATCGTGTTCAACAAGATCGATCGCGTCGGCGACGCCGCGGCGCAAGCCGCAGCGGCCGCTGACCTGCGCGCGCGCTGGCCCGACGCCGTGGTGATCTCGGCGCGCGAGCCCGCCGACGTCGCTCGGCTTCGCGCGCACATCCTGGCGTTCTTCGCCCGCGATCTCGTCGAGGCGGAGCTGCGCGTTCCCTACGGCCGCCAGAAGCTACGTGGCGAGATCTTCGACGGCTGCGAGGTGCTCGGCGAGCGTTACGAGGACGACGCCGTGGTGTTTCGGCTGCGTGCCGACCCGACGTTGCTCGCCCACCTGCGCGAGGCCGCCGCCGCGACCGACGACGGTGACGCCACCGCCGCCGACGCAGGCGTTTCCAGCCGGTAACCGACTCCTGGGTCGGCCTACAGAGTTTTGTTTCCAGGAAGCAAACATGTGGGGACCGTCATTGACTCACGGTCATCCGGCAGTATCATGCGCGCACGCTGAGGCCCGTCTGCGCGTATATGCAAAGGAAGGAAGCGATCCATGACAACCCGGACCGTGATGGTTCCCGCATCGGTGGTGCTGACGACGCTGGTCGTCGCCCTCGGTGTGCCCAGCACGGTCGTCGCGCGCGGACGCTGGCAAGACGTGATCGCGCCGCGCGGCGGGCACGCGACCGCGCCCAGCATCAGCACTGAGAGCAAGCCGATCACCGAGCGGCCGCGCGCAGCGGCACCGGAAGCCGACAGCGAGCCGCCGGTGCGCGCGCATTCGCCGCGCATCATGGAGCACGAGGCAGGCGATCGCCTGCGCCAGGCCCTCGCAGAGGCGCAGGACGACCCTCGCAGTACCGCGAGGATTCAGCGGCTGATCGCGCAAGCAGCGGCGGAAGCGCGCCGCAACAGGGCGCTCGGCGAGCGCGTGTGGTACTGGCGCGATCCGTTCTCGGAGAATCCGCGCCAACCGATCGTGCTCAGCCTCGAGGTGCAACTGGAGATGCAGCTGTGGCAGGCCCGGGAGGCCGCGGCGCGCGCGCACATCGAAAGCAACTCGGCGCGCGTCGAGGCGGCTGCCGCTCACGCCGAGGCGGCGCGTGCGCGGGCCGTGGCCGCGCGCGCGCAGGAGGCAGCGGAAAAGGGCCGGCCGTTCGTCGCGCGCCCGGACAGCCGCGCATCGTCGTCGTCTTCTTCTCGCGCGATCGACGAGCAGGCGCTGCTGGCACCGCCGCGACGACCGCCCACGACGGCGGGCCGCGCCCCCGAGTCGAACGACGATGTGGCGCCCCGCCGGCGAGTGGCTCGCCGCGCGGCGGTGGCCAAGACCGCGCTCGCGCGCAACGAAGAGGCGGGTTCGCCGGGCAGTCGCCACCACGACATCGGCGCCGCGCACGGCGTGGCGGCGCCGGCGGCGGCGCGGGCGTCCGACAGCGAAGAGCCGAGGACGGATCCCGCGACCTGGCGCAGCAATGATCCGCGCGGGATCGTGATCGTGCCGATCAACGCGACCGCGACGGCGAACGCAGCGCTACCGCGCCGCCGCTGAGCCGGCGTCCTACGGCAGCGGCAGCGTGACGGTGAAGGTCGAGCCGACGCCCTTCTCCGACGACAGCGCGACCCGACCACCGAGCGCCGCGACCAGGTCGCGCACCAGCGCCAGCCCCAGGCCGACCCCGGGCGTGCTCTTGTTCTCGATGCGCTCGCCGTGCTCGAACGGCTCGAAGATGCGCTCGGCGTCGAGCGGATCGATGCCGCGGCCGGTGTCGCGGACGGTGATCACCAGCCCGTTCTTGATCTGCGCGCTCAGGTGCAACACGCCCCTGTCGGTGTACTTGATGGCGTTGCTGATCAGGTTGCTCAGGATCAGGCGCAGCATCCGGGGATCGACGTTGACGATCCTCGCCTCCTCGGTGACATCGATCTCGAGGCGCAGGCCCTTGGTCTCGATCTGCGGATCGAACTCCCGGCGCATCACCGCCACCAGCGCGCCCAGATCGGTGTTCTCGGGACGCGGGTCGAGCCGCCCCGACTGGATCGTCGTGTAGTCGATCACGCCGTCGACGATCGACTTCAAGCGGTCGAGCGCCGCCTCCATGCGCTGCACCTCACCCGCGCCGCTGGCACCCGGTGCGCCGGGCGCTGCAGGCGGAGCGCCAGTGCGCACGCGCAACCGATCGACAGTGAGCCGCAGCACCGCCAGCGGCGTACGCAGCTCGTGGGAGACCAGCGCCAGGAACGTGGTCTTGGCCTGGCTCGCTCGTTCGGCGGTGTCGCGCGCCACCTGGGCCGCCTCCAGCGCAGCCTGCAGCGCCGCGCGGCGGGCGGCGACCTCGGCGACGAGCGCGCCGATGTCGCGCTCGCGGCTCTGGAGCTCGTCCTGCAGCAGCTCGCGCGCCTGCTTGACCCGCAGCAAGTTCGCGATGCGCACGCGCAGCTCCTCGACGGAGAATGGCTTGACCAGGAAGTCCTGCGCGCCGTTTCGCAGCAGATCGACGCGCAGTTGATCGTCCTCGTGGCCGGTAAGCACGATCACGGGCACGTCGTCGAGCGACGTCTCTTGGCGCAGCCGGCGCAGGAGCTCCTGGCCGCTCATCTTCGGCATGTTGAAGTCGGTCAGGATCAGATCCGGCCGCGTCGACAGGGCCAGACGCAGCCCCTCCTCGCCATCGCCGGCGGTCGCGAGGTCGTAGCTCCCGGCCAGCACGGCGTTCATCAGGCGCAGGATGCGCGGCTCGTCGTCGACCGCGAGCAAGCGGAGCTTCCGTCCGCGTACCGGCTCGGTCGGCGGCTCCCCGACGGTCATGCTCGACCACTCACTGGAGCGGGCTGTGGGACGAGGGGGTCCATGGTGATCGCGGCATCATCGTACCCCACCAGCGTCGGGTCGGGGCAACAACCTCGGCGCCGCCACATCGGTGAAGGGGCGAAAAGCCTGGCCGTACGGCGGGATCAACCGACCGGAGTGCGCGTGTCAGGGGTCACGAACTGGTCGCCCTGGACGGTGATGCTGCCGTCGGCCGCCAGATCGACCTGAAAGTGCTCGAGCGGGCGCGCGGCCGGCCCGGTGATCACCTGGCCGTTGGTGTCGAACTCGGATCCGTGCCCGTAGCAGTGCAGGACCGTCGTCGCGCCCAGGGTCAGGATCGAAACCAGCTGGCCTTGATGGGTGCAGACCCGCGTCATCGCATAGAGCCCGGTCGCGTCGCGGGCGAGAATCACATTCTCGCCCGCCACCGCCTCTAGCGCCCCGACGCCCACGTCGGCGACGTTGCCCGCGGCGATCGGGCCTGCTGAGGTGGTGTTCGAAGCCGTGCAGCCCATGGGCAGCGCCAGCATCAGCGCGCCCGCGGCGCCACTGCGCAGCATCGCGCGGCGGCTGATGCAGGCGGAACATCTCTCGTCGCGTGGACGAAGCTCGGCTTGCCGAGCGAAGTCCTTCGCGGGAGGGTCTGGGAACCCTCTGAGGGTTCCCGTCTGATCGTCGGGTTGGTCCATCTGGTCGTGCTCCTCCTGCGTTGGAGCGGCCGGCCCTGCGTTTTCGTCAATGCGGGGGCGCTCTCGTCGGCAGTGGCCCTGGCAAAACAGAGCTCGACGCGAGGTGGCGCTTGAACTCGCTTGCCGATGCTTGGAAGATGCGGCCATGTCGGCCCCCCGGCTCTCCCCCGCCCGTCTCTTCCCGCTGCTCGCGCTGGCGGCTCTGGCGCCGTTCGCGGCGTGCACGAGGGCGACGCCGGGCTACTGCACCCGAGATCAAGACTGCGGCGATGCGGGTGCCACCTGCAACACGAACATCAACACCTGCATCATGGCCGACGCGGCGAACGGGACCGGTGGTGCTGGTGCCGGCGGCGCGGGCGGTTCGCCCGGCAGCGACGGAGCGGCGGGCGACACCGGTGGCGATCACCCAGCGACCGACGGCCCGTCGAGCGACACCGGCGCCGACGTCTACCACGGCTGCGTCGACAACCACGGTTGCACCGACCCCTCCAAGCCGGCCTGCCAGATCGACGGCGGCGTCTGCGTCGGCTGCCTCTCCAGCACCGATTGCACCACCGCGGGCGCGCGCGCCTGCGACACCGCCGCCACGAAGTGCGTCGAGTGCGTGGGCAACAGCGACTGCACCGATCCGACCAGGCCGGTCTGCGACAACCAGGCGTGCCGCGGCTGCAAGGTCGACAGCGAGTGCGCCACCGCCGGCGCCGCGGCCGGCCCCGGCGTCTGCATGTTCCACCTCGACGGCCACTGCGCGACCGACTCCGAGACGGTCTATGTCGCGCCAGGGAACGCCGCCTGCTCCGACAGCGCGGCCAACGCCGGAACCAGTCTCGTGCCTTTTTGCACGTCGCAGGCCGGCATCGACGCGACCGCGCTGCCGGCCGCCCCGCCCCCCGTCGACGCCGGCGGCGGCACTTCCGACGCGGGCAACACCGACGGGGGCGGCGCCGACGCCGGCGCCGGGACCGACGGAGGAGCCGGCTCGGGCATACCCGCTTCGCCGAGGCCGCTGGTCGTCATGCGTGGCCCATCGCTGACCGAGTGGTCGTTCAACATCTCCGACCGCACGCTGACCGTCGTGGGCCAGTCGAGCGCGACGGTCTCACCCGGCGGCCACATTGGCGTCCACGTCAGCGCGGGCACCGTTTACGTGCGCAGCCTGCACGTCACCGGCGGCCAGACGTCTCAACCCGGCGTCGTCGCCGACGGCGGAGAGCTGCATCTCGATCGATGCATCGTCGACTATAACGGCGCGGGCGGCGTCCAGGTCGACGGCGCGGGATTCGAGATCACCAACAGCGTGCTCGCCAACAACGGTGTCGGCACCTTCAACGGCTCCACCTCGTGGAGTGGCGCGCTCCTCGGCGTGGTTCCGGCCGGCAAGCCGGCCACGTTCCTGAACAACACCGTGGTCAACAACATGGCTCCCGGCGTCGTCTGCACACAGGGAAACAGCCACAATGTTCTGGGCTCGATCTTGTCTCAGAACACGGTCGCGCAGAGCCTGGTCTGCAACTATGCCGTTTGCTGCACCGGCGACCCCGGATTGAACGCCAGCTATCACCTCACGGCGACGTCGCCTTGCAAGGATCAGCTCCCCGCGAACATGTCGACCGCCTATGACATCGACGGCAATCCGCGGCCATATAACACGCTCAGCGACTGCGGCGCCGACGAGTACGTCGTGCCGTAGTCGAAGCGCGAAGCCTCACGTCTGCGCCAGCAGCAGCTCCTCGGCGTTGTGGGGCGGGCGCAGACCGTCGGTGCGGCCGGAGAAGAAGCGCTGGGTGAGCATCGCTGCCGAGACGTGCTCGAACTCTCGAAAGCCTGCATCGCTCGCCAGCGCCAGCATCTCGGCGGGCGTGAAGAAGCTGATGAAGGGCGTGCCGCTCGCGCGCGCACCGTCGACGGCTCGCTGCAAACCCGGCCGCACGTCGGGATCGGCGAGCTCGAGCGGCAGCAGGAACGTCATCGCCAATGTCGATCCCGCCGCCAGCGCCGCCACCTGGCGCAACGTCGCCGCCACCGCGTCCCTGGTCAGGTACATGCTGACGCCGGTGGATGCCACGACCGCCGGCCGGCCGGCGTCGAAGCCCGCGGCCGCGAGGCGCTGCCACCAGTCGTCACCCGCTTCGAAATCGACCGGAACCAAGCGCAGCCATTCCGGCACGCCGTAGCCGAGCTCGATCAGCCGTCGCCGCTTCCAGGCCTGAGGCCCCGGCCGATCGACCTCGTAGAGCCGCAGGCGCGACGCGACCTCCGGCCGGCGTTGCGCGAACGTGTCCAGCCCGGCCCCGAGGATCACGTACTGATCGACACCGCGGCTCGCGCGCTCGGTGACCAGGTCCTCGATGAAGCGCGCTCGCGCCACGATCGAGGCGCGGAAGGTCTTCGTCCATTCCGGGTTCATGTCCGGGCGCGACCGCCAGCCCTCGTCGGGCGCCGCGAGCCGCAGGCCGATCTCGTCCTCGATCACGTGGGGCGGCGGATCGACCTCCACGTGCAGCGCCCGCCACAACGCGACCCGCACCGCCGTGCTGTCGGGTATCGGGCTCGACTCCGTTGACATGATCGTCGCTCCTTTCGCGCCAGGCTTACCACCGCCGACGCCGATCTCCCACCCGCACATCGCCGCGGTCGCTCGTTTCGGGAAGATCGCGTTGGCGGCTGCGTTACAATCTGCGGCCACCGACGGTGTTTTCACGGAGGAGGACGCG
>Ga0265342_10005143_pt1 | contig 10074 bp, 8 predicted proteins | sample 4CB327metaG_FD_203125 | JGI IMG/M metagenome (GOLD analysis project Ga0265342, IMG submission 203125) | Rhizosphere microbial communities from Carex aquatilis grown in University of Washington, Seatle, WA, United States - 4-CB3-27 metaG | ecosystem: Host-associated > Plants > Roots > Rhizosphere...
CTCACAACTCCCTGTCTTCACAGACAGGGGATTGCGGGTGCTGGGAATTCACCGGCGGTATCTTCAAAAAAACCTCAATACCAGGAATAAAAAAATAATCTGATTCAACGGGGATTCTCATTCTAAAAAGTATTATATCCTCAATAAAAAGACCTGAGTGTGACCTGACATGAGCTACGTCATCCACCCGACACAATGGACCCTTGACATTCCCGTACTTTTAAAAAGATACCTTCACGGTACGAATAATCTGACAACTGATTTTTCCGGGTTTTATCTCTTTTCACCCATTACCCCCAACAAAACCTGCCGGTAAAAAAATATCTCCCTTTCCGGCGCTTTTAGTCATTACGCCGGAAATTGGCGGAGCCTCCCCAACGTGTATCAGCCAAAAGTCTCCTGACACGTCTGTATCCGTGTTCAAAAAAATTACTTCCGCCTCAATCCAGTCCCGAACAAGAAAATCCCGGCAATCCCGAGAGCAACAACCGGCAGCACCGGGTCGAGCGGTGTCTCGGGCTCGGTCACCGTCGCTGGGAGGAACGTGACATCGGTGGAAGCAGATTCGCCTTCATTATAGCGTATACGCTCGAGCGGATACGAGGCGACCACATGCACGGTGTAATTCCCGGGTTTCAGCGTACCCATGATGACTGATGTATCCCATGAGTACGACCAGCTGCCGTTCTCCATGCTCACCGGCGCCGTGGTAAAGAGCCCGTGGCCGGCAGGAATGTTCAGGTTATCGAGTGTTGCACCCAGGGGATCAAGACCGGGACCGGTCACGAAAAGGTAGACAGCTATGGTATTGATTCCCGTTACCGTCCCGGAAAGTGTCACAGTATCGCCGATAGAGGGATCCTTTGGCATGGCATCGATGGTCATCCCGATCGCCCCGGCAACCGGGGCGCTCAGAGCGAACATGGCTGCTATAAGAAGAAGAGGCCACACCCTGTGCATACGGGTACGTTGTGCGCCTTTTAAAAAAAAGGTTCTCCTCCTGCCATCAGAAACGGACAACCATCACCGCCTCCTCCTCCTGCTTCAGCTCGCCCTGCAGGTGCCCGGCATCGAAATCATAACCCTCAGCCGGGTTATAATCGTCATAGAGCTCGCACTTGTCGAGGATGTCGACGAATTCCTTGAGGAATATGCGGGGGATGATATCGATGCGTCCGCCAAAGCGGGTCGTGATCTTTTTGATCATCGCACGGATAAACCGGTGGGAGACACGCTCCCGGTCCGGCTCAGTATACGCCTTTGCGTACACGTCCAGGACCTTGAGGGAAACCTGCTCGAGCTTGGCAGTGTCGAACTTAGCGAGGATGATCTGCGGCTGGCGGGGGTTTTTGAACGTGTCGTCCTGAACCACGCTGATACGGTCGTGGAGCGGCGGGAGGGAACGGATGCCGCGGGACCCGTCGTACAGCGCCGGCGTACCGGTGAAGAGGAAGTAACAGCGGGGCATCTCCCCCCGGTCGAGGGCATCGATGATCTGGACTATGGTCTGGTAGCCCTTCTCGCGCTGGCTGCGCTGGAACCCCTGCGTGGTCTCCATCTCGTCCACGGCGATAGCAAGGCCCTGGTAGCCCGCCCCGTGGATGATGGCAACGAGCCCCCGGAGGAAAATAAAAGCGATAGCATCGTTGATATCGCCCCGGATCCCGGCCTTTGCCTTGAATTCCCTCCCGACATTGGGCTCAGCAGCGATCCACCCGAGAGCAGCCTGCGCCAGGGCAAAGTCCCCCGCATTGTTTGCCCGGTAATAGGTCCGCAGCGCCGCCGCGAGCGCCGTGTTCACCGTACTGATACCGGCAAGAGAGGTCTCGATCTCCCGTTCGGTAGCGGACTGGAGCTTTGCATCTTCTGCCCCGTCTCCGCCTACCGAGAGGAGACGCTCCTCGATGGCGAACAGCCAGTTGTCAATGATAGTCTTGAGGGCATGTTCCTCCTCCCGCGTCCGGAGGTTGGCTGCGATCTGCTGGTAGACCCCCCGCAGTTTGTGGAGCGGCGTCTGCGAGGAGATCACAACCTGCGAAGTGACAAAACCCTTGCTGCGGGCAATCTCGAGGGCACGGGCAACGAGGAAGGTCTTTCCGCTCCCGTATTCCCCGCGGATGAACTTGGTGTCCCCGCCGCCCTGCGCCACGTAGTCCAGCTGCCTGCCGATAACGTTCTCCTCGATGTCCAGGCCAACAGCTATCCGTTCAAGCCCGCTGGCGGGGACTGTACCGCGCCGCAGGGCATTGATAATATTGATACTCTCGAGCCGTTTTCGGTTTATCGGTTCAGGTTCCGATGTATTCATAAATCTCTCCTTTCTCTCCGACACCCTTCTTCTCGATCAGGTGGACACCCTTCCGTGCTGCCTTCTGCACCAGCCGGTTCACGATCCCAACGACCCTGCGGGTGGAAAGCAGGGTGCGGAGTTCCATCTCGGTCGCTTTCCGGTGCGAGCGGAGGAAACTGACGATCTTCTGCTCCTGTTCGTCGAGACCAAGCTGGTCGGTCACGGACGGTGCCGGTGCAGCAGGCCTCCGGCGCGCCGCCGTATTGTCCATGATAGGGCGGTCGGCAACCGACTTTTCCTTGCACGTGCGGATGAGCCGGAGGAAGTCCTCGGGCTGGATCACCGTGGTATGGGCCGGCATTACGTCCATCCCGCAGAGGCAGTAATACTTGCAGCCCGGGTAGTCCGTCTCTTCCAGAGCATTGGATGCGGTGATGAAAAAAGCCATTGCCAGCAGTTCAAGTCCGCGGCTGTTCAGGGTCGATCTCCGCTCCTCCAGCCGTTTCACGAGCATGTCCATGAGGCGTTTCAACCGGAACATCCCTCCCAGTTCGTCAAGGATCACCGAAGCCACGTGGACGAGGTCGTCACCCTTTTTCACATTGGACAGGATGTAGAGCATCACTTTCTCGCATTCACGATCCTCGCCGCGTGTTGACAGGAACCGTGCATACGCCAGACCACCGACGAGATAGTCGGTGCGGTATGCCCGGTAGTACCAAGCCCTTACCTCGGTCTCGTTGTTCTGGTCCTCGTAGAGGCGGGCGGTCTCAAGCAGGCCTGCCACGTTTACATCCCGGGAAACAAGGGAAAGGAACCGTCCGGTCGCGGAAGCGGCAGGCATCTGTGCCATGAGGTATCGCCGGTATTTCCCGATGACGAGGCTGATCGTCTCCAGATCGTTTTCCGATCCCAGTTCGTCGCGGACCAGCTGCTCGTACGAAGCGAGCGCTTCCTCATGCCTATCCAGGGCCGCGAGCAGGTCTGCCCGCACCAGCCGGTAGACGGGGTCCTGCGATCGGGAGAGGAGAATTTCGGTTTCGTCGAGTGCACGGGAGTAATCACCGGCAGATTTCAGGAGCAGGATATAGTCGAACAGGATGTCGCAGTCCGGCCCGTTGCGGGCATGGATTGCATAGGCAGCAAGCGAGGCCGGCATGTCATACCGGGAAAGGTAATCGAGGTACTTGCGGAGCACTGCCGCATCTTTTGTCTCCTGGTAAATCCGCCAGGCCGATTCGGCAGCCTGAGGGTAGTTGCGGGTCCCGGCCAGAGCATCGATATATTCATAGGTCCTGCCACTCTCCCCCCCGGATGCAGCGTGGAGGGCGAGAGCCTCCTCCGCGTCCCCGATCTCGATAAACGCCCTCATCAGGTTCTGTATATCACCTGGTTTTTTTGCCAGCTGGACGAGGCGGCGGAGGACTGGCAGTGCCCCGCGGTAGTCCCGCCGGATGAGAAGGTACTCGGCATAGCTCCGCAGGGCATCCTGGTTCGTAGGGTCGAGATAAACCGCGGCCGCATACTCGGCTATCGCCCCCTCGTCTCCACGCGCTTCCAGTATTTTCCCCAGATAGCTGTGGACATACGATGAATCCGGCATTTTCTGTAAAAGGTCGCGGAAACAGACCTCGGCGTCCTCGGTTTTTCCCGTGTAGTACAGGTTGGAGGCTGTAAGGATCTCGACCGCGGCATCGCGTTCCGTTGCCGGAAGTCCCGTGCAGAACTGCAGGGACTCCTGGTACCTGCCTTGCTCGAAGAGCCGGAACGCCTCTTTTTTTACGTCTTCACGGGCTGATGCTTTCATGCTCGTACGAGTCCCAGCCTTACCCGGAACAGGTCTCTTACCATCCGCAGCATGTCCCGCTTCCGTACATGGGAATCACCCTTGTTCTGCCACTCGATCGGGACTTCCACAACCCGGAAGCCGGCCCGGTGTAACCGCCAGAGAAGTTCGACATCGAATTCAAATCCCCGCGACGCCATTGCCGGAAGTATCCTGTCGATGGCAGTTTTTCTGAACACTTTTGCCCCACACTGGGTATCGTGGAAGTCCAGCCCGAACAGGCACCGGATCAAAAGGTTGAAGCTCCGGCTCTCGAGCCGTCGCAGGATCCCCTGCCGGACCGTGAGCGTTGAGCCGGCCACCCAGCGTGAGCCGATGGCGCCGTCGTTATTGGCAAGGCAGGAAAAAAGCCGCATCATTTCGGACATGGTTGTCGACCCGTCGGCATCGAAAAAACCGACAAGGGGTGCCCGGGCAGCAGCCAGGCCGGCGATTACCCCGCCACCTTTCCCGAGACGGTGATCAAAGGTCAGGCACCGGATTGCGAGGTCTGTCCGCATGCGGGCAATCTCGTTAACGACACGGGCTGTCCCGTCTGTCCCGTCGCAGACAATGATCAGTTCTCCGGAAAAGCGGTCGAGTGTATCGAAGAGCGGCCGGATGCGGTTTTCCTCATTGTACGCGGGAATGACAAGGCTGTAGGGAATGTCGGGTGCATTGGTCATGGTATCGGGAGTTGTCAGGTGCTCTGACCGAAAAGGGGAGCAGGGGAAAAAATCCGAAAATCCCCCTTCTTCTTTCTCTTTTACCCGGGAGCCCGGGAAATTTTCTCTCCAGTACGTTTGGCCGAGTGTCCCAATAACGTTACTGGTGTCCGCCGAGGTGCTGGGCAAGCATGGTCCCGGGCCGGTATTTTTCTGCCATAGCGAGCGCGGTACTGCGGAGCGCATGGTGTTCGGCAAGGCAGCTTGCGGGAGGCGGGCTTTTCCGGAGGATCGCGGAGGAGTTCTCGGTTATCTGGATGAGTTCGGTTGCGATGACGGCATTGAGCCAGATGAGGTCGGCAAGCATCTCTTTTGTCTCGGTATCCTGCATACAGATGAGGTCATCTCAGGGAGCATATTAAAGGTGCGAAAGGTGGAGTTGAAATAAATCCGGGCGTTAGAGAAAAACCCTGACTTTTAATAAAAAAAACGACTCTTTCCTCATACCACGAAAGAAAGGTCGTTTAAGGACAGTTAAAGACCAATAATTTAATGGTCAACAGTGACACTCCCCGTTGTGATGAACGCCGCCGCCCCCGACGGGGCGCCCCCGCGGCGGTTCAATTACGAGTAATCTGCCCCGCCGTGCCTCGAAGTTCTGACGAACTTCTCGATTTCGTGGTTCTGATGAACCCCTCAATCCTCGGAGAGGCCCTGATGCGGGGGACTCTTTAATATCCTTGATTCAAACCGCGAGCTGACATACGAAGCAACCTTAATCCTTTCAGGTTTGAAATCTCCTGAGAGTATGTCGTATCTTGAGAAGATCAAAAAAGACGGGAGATCTGCCAATCCTTTTTTCTGCCTGATGGGGATTGATATCATGAAAGCGGAACCCGGTATTGCCGCTCTGACGATGCCGGTCCGGCCGGACATGCACAATGGTGTCGGCTGGCTGCAGGGCGGGATGCTCGTTGCAATCGCCGACGAGGCGATGGCGCTCGCGCTCTACCCGCTCCTTGAGAAGAGCGAGGGGATTGCCACGATTGCCGAATCGACCAGCTTCATCAAGGGTGTCCGGAAGGGAACCATCATTGCTGTAGCACGGGTTGTCAAAAAGGGGCGCCGGGTCGCCTTCATGGAAGCAGAGGTGTGGGTGGATGACGGAGAGAAGATACTGCTCTCGCGGACCTCTGCGTCATTTGCAATAACTGTTGCGGAGTAAAAAAAAGTATATTACTTTTTCCTGGATTTTGCTTTCTTCTCTTTTGGTGCAGGTTCTGCCGGTTTTCGGAATCTGACATACCAGATAACGGCACCGGCTGCCGCAATGATGACGATGACGATAAGGACGGTCATGGTCGGGAAGGATTGGGATTCGCCTTTCTTTGCCGCGGCCAGTCCATCGGCAGCAGCGATATTAAAAGGATCTGTCTCGTTTGCCCTGGTATAGGCTGCAACCGCGTCCGAGTACCTCCCCATCTGACGGAGGACATCTCCGCGGTTGATGTATGCGGTGGTATAGTTGCGGTCAAAGGAGACCGATTTATCAAAGGCCGTGAGGGCGTCCTGTGTCTTCCCGAGACGGGAGAGTGCATAGCCCCTGTTGTTCCACAGTATGGCGTCATTCGGATACAAGGTGAGACCGGCGTCAACCGTTGCAATGGCGTCAGTAAAGTTTCCCAGCTGGATCTGGGCATATGCCTTGTTCTGGAAGGTATACAGGAAGGCATCCGTCTTCTTGATCAAAGTGGTATTCGACGCAATGACCTGATCGAAGCGCTCGATGGCGTTCTCGTAATCGCCCTTATCGAGGAGATTAACCCCGCTGTTGTATAAAATTGTCGCAGTGTCATTCTCGAGAATGTTCGATGTCACATTCGCCACGCCGGGTGCCGATAAGATGTCAGTCAGCGTCGTGTTGTCTGCGGATAACACGGGATGAATGATCAGGACGGTTAAGAGAAAAACCGCCAGAATGGTGGGAAATTTCCTGAAATCCATAATTGTATTTTCTCATTTCAGCCAGATTAAGATTGCTTTGATCCCATTTTTCTGGACCGCCCGCAACTCATGGTTGTATGCCGGTGAAATCCTTCCCGAATGAGTGTGTTCTTCCCCGTTCTGACGAGAAGATACAACTAATACGGAGTGTGAGCAAAATATAGAACAATCGGGGAGATCTTCTGTGAAGTACATCATTGTTACCGGTGGCGTGATGAGCGGTCTTGGGAAAGGCATCACTGCCGCATCAGTCGGACGGATCCTGAAAAACCGGGGGTACCGGGTAACAGCAGTCAAGATCGACCCCTACCTGAACATCGATGCAGGTACCATGAACCCGGCCCAGCATGGGGAAGTGTTTGTACTCAAGGACGGCAGCGAAGTCGATCTCGACCTCGGTAATTACGAACGTTTTCTTGATATCGAGCTGACGGCCTCCCACAACATAACGACCGGCAAGGTGTACCGCACGGTCATCCAGAAGGAACGCCGCGGGGACTTCCTCGGCGAAACGGTCCAGATCATCCCCCACATCACGGACCAGATCAAGACCTGCATCCGCCAGGCGGCAGAAGAAGAGTTCCCTGACGGGACAAAGGCGGACATCTGCCTTGTCGAGGTCGGCGGCACGGTGGGTGACATCGAGAGTATGCCGTTCTTAGAAGCTATCCGCCAGATGCGGGGCGAGCTTCCTCCCCACGATTACGTCCTGATCCACGTGACCCTGATCCCCGAAGACACGATGGGCGACATGAAGACCAAGCCTACCCAGCACTCGGTCAAGGCCCTGCGGGAACTGGGTCTCCACGCGGATATCATCGTAGGCAGGAGCGCTAACCCAATCGGGGCCGGCACCAAACGGAAGATCTCGGCGTTCTGCGATCTCCCGCAGGGTGCGGTCATCTCCGCGGCAACCGCGCCGGACACCTATGCCGTTCCGATGGAGATGGAGAAGGAAGGTATCGCGGACGTGCTCTCCGCCCACCTCGGGCTGGACCGGAAAGAAGCAGACACCACGTGGTACCGGATCGTCAACCGGGAGTATACGAACCGGGTGACCGTTGCCATTGTGAGCAAGTATGGCATTGAGGACGTGTATATCAGCATCAAGGAGTCCCTCAAGCATGCAGGCCGGGCTCTCTCGACCGAAGTGAAGATCGCATGGCTGGACGCGGAACGTTACGAGCAGTCCTCGCTCAAGGACTTCGACGGCATCCTGATCCCGGGCGGGTTCGGGAAGCGTGGCATCGAAGGGAAGATCGAGGCGATTACCTTCGCCCGCGAGAACAACGTCCCCTTCCTCGGCCTCTGTCTCGGGTTCCAGCTGGCGACCGTGGAGTATGCCCGCAATAAGGCAGGTATTGCCGATGCAACGAGCGAAGAGTTCGGTGAGGGGACGCACGTGATTGCACTCCTCCCGGAGCAGGAAGGGATCAACCAGCTGGGCGGCACGATGCGTCTCGGGGACTACACGGCAGACATCCGCGAAGGCACGCTGACGAACAGGCTCTATGGCCAGAAGCAGATCGTGGAGCGCCACCGCCACCGGTTCGAAGTGAACCCGGCATACATTGATAAGCTGGAAAAAGCGGGGATGGTCTTCTCGGCCACGAATAAAAACAGGATGGAGTGCCTCGAACTTCCGACCCACCCGTTCTTCCTCGCCACCCAGTTCCACCCGGAGTTCAAGTCACGGCCGACAAGACCGTCGCCACCTTACCTCGGTTTTGTCGAGGCGTGCAGGGCAAACAAGCGGACAAAATAACCCACACCATACACGACAAAAAACGGAGAATACCATGGTCAATGCAGAAAAATTCATCCTGAAGTCAATAGAGGAGATCAAGACCGCCGCAGGGAATGAGAAGGTAGTCATGGCCCTCTCCGGGGGTGTCGACAGTTCGGTCTGCGCAGCCCTGGCAGCCCGCGCCATCGGCAACAACCTGATCCCGATCTACATCGATACCGGCCTGATGCGGAAAGGGGAGACCGAGCGCATCCGGACGATCTTTTCCTCCATCCATCTCGATATCGTGCATGCAGAAGATGAGTTTCTCGATGCCCTCAGGGGGATTACGGACCCGGAGACGAAAAGGAAGGCAATAGGGGAACGTTTCATCCGGGTCTTCGAGCGGGAGGCAAAGAAACAGGGGGCAAAATGCCTCCTGCAGGGGACCATCTACCCGGACCGGATCGAGAGCGAGGGCGGGATAAAAAGCCACCACAACGTAGGCGGCATGCCGCTCCATGTTGAGTTCACGAAAGTGATCGAACCGATCCGCGACCTGTACAAGGACGAGGTCCGGGAGATTGCAGGTGCTCTTCAGCTCCCGAAGGAGATCCAGCACCGGATGCCGTTCCCGGGTCCCGGGCTCGCCGTGAGAGTGCTTGGCGAAGTGACGAGAGAAAAGGTTACCGTCATCCGGGAAGCCAACTGGATCGTTGAAGACGAGCTGGTCGAGACATACCGCCCCTGGCAGTGCTTTGCGGCACTCCTCGGTCTCGGCACCGGTGTCAAGGGCGACAACCGGATCCACGGGTGGATCGTTGCGGTGAGAGCAGTCAACTCCCGGGACGGCATGACTGCCGACCCGGTCAATATCCCCTTCGACCACCTTACAAGAATCGGGTCGAGGATCACCGCGGAGATCCCGAGCGTGGCCCGGGTTGTCTACGATATTACGGCGAAACCGCCGGCAACGATCGAATATGAATAATCCTGAAAAACAAAAAGCACCTACTAAAAGAAAACGTGATACTTTATGGAAACGACCAGCCAGTTCAAAAAACTCGATGAACAATACTTCATGCCCGCCTTCTCCCGTGACATGGCGATTGTCAAAGGCAGCGGGTCGAAAGTCTGGGACGCAGAAGGAAAGGAATACATTGACTGCGTGGCGGGAATTGCTGTCTGCAGTACCGGCCACTGCCACCCGGCGGTGGTAAAAGCGATCTGCGACCAGGCGCACCAGCTCATCCACTGCTCGAACCTGTACTATGTCCCGCACCAGGGCGAACTCGCGAAAAAACTCGTGGAGATCACCGGCCAGCACAAGGCCTTCTTCTCCAACTCCGGCGCGGAAGCAACCGACGGGGCACTCAAGCTCGCCCGGGTCAGGACCGGAAAGAAGAAATTTGTTGCCTTCACCCACGGGTTCCACGGTCGTACCGTAGGTTCGCTCGCAGTAACCCATAAGCCGGCGATCCGCGAGCCGTTCGAGCCGCTCGGGATGGTCAAGACCTTTGTCGATTACGGGGACGTGGACGCGCTCCGCAGGGTCGTGGATAAT
>Ga0265342_10005144_pt1 | contig 10070 bp, 10 predicted proteins | sample 4CB327metaG_FD_203125 | JGI IMG/M metagenome (GOLD analysis project Ga0265342, IMG submission 203125) | Rhizosphere microbial communities from Carex aquatilis grown in University of Washington, Seatle, WA, United States - 4-CB3-27 metaG | ecosystem: Host-associated > Plants > Roots >...
TTCCGAAAAGGCCCGCCAAAAACCCCGAAAGAGCACCGACCGCGACCAGGAGCAGGGCCAGTTCGAGTATTTCCGAGACATCGAGTCCCGCGATCGTCATCGGCTGCCCCCGCCCTTCCACGCTCGAACGGCGTGTTCATGAATCGTGCTTCAGGTATACCAGCCATAACACGCCTTTACGGGGATCAATCCGGCAATAATGCAAGGCTCATCTGAAGCTATGAATTGGTGTTCGGAAGCTGGAGGATTCGCCATTGCACTGGCTGTTTCGACTTCGTAAATAGGAATCGTCTACCGCGATCCATGAGGGGCCGCGCGGAGGCCCGCTAACCCAAAGCCACCGATGACTGCCAGGATCGAAAGACCGCTTTCTCCCCATCTGCAAACCTATCGCTGGACCCTGACGATGGCGCTTTCCATCGTCCACCGCGCGACTGGCATGGCGCTTTATTTCGGCACCCTGCTGCTTGCCTGGTGGCTGATCGCCGCCGCCTCGGGACCGACCGCCTACGCCCACGTGCATGGCTTTGTAGCCAGCGTTTTCGGCCGCCTGATCGTGTTCGGCTACACTTGGGCGCTGTTGCACCACCTGTTCAGCGGCATTCGCCATTTCGTCTGGGATCTCGGCTATGGCTTCAAGGCCAATGAACGGGAAGCCATGACCTGGGGGGCGCTGATTGCCGGCTTCGCGGCGACCATCCTGCTATGGATCATCGCCTATGCCATCGGAGGCGGCCGATGAGCCCGCCCGACAACGTCGTAAAATCAATGCGCACCCCGCTCGGCCGTGTGCGCAATCTCGGCGCCTCGCACTCCGGAACCACCGATTTCTGGCGTCAGCGCATCACCGCGGTCGCGATGGTGCTCCTGATCGTACCCGTCATCGTGGTGGTGATGATGATGCTGGGTAGCAACCATGCCGCCGCCACGCAGACGCTCGGCTCGCCGCTGGTCGCCATCATTCTCCTATTGTTTATCGTCGCAAGCGCCTGGCACATGAAGATCGGGATGCAGGTGGTGATCGAGGACTATGTGCATAACGAGCAGCTGAAGCTCGCGGCGATCATGGCCAACAATTTCTTCTCTTTTGCGGTTGCGCTGGCCTCGATCTACGCGATCCTCAAATTGTCATCCGGAGTGTAAGATGGCCGACGGTGGAAACGGCGCGGCGAACGGCAAAGGCGGCCCCGCCACCAATGGCAAAGCCTACCCGATCGAGGATCACACCTACGACGTCGTCGTGGTCGGCGCCGGCGGCGCTGGGTTGCGCGCGGTAGTCGGTTGCAGCGAGGCCGGCTTGCGGACCGCCTGCATCACCAAGGTGTTTCCGACGCGTTCCCACACGGTCGCGGCGCAAGGCGGCATCTCGGCTTCGCTCGGCAACATGCACCCCGACGACTGGCGCTGGCACATGTACGACACCGTCAAGGGGTCGGACTGGCTCGGCGACCAGGATTCGATCGAATACATGGTGCGCCAGGCGCCGGAGGCCGTTTACGAACTCGAGCATTGGGGCGTGCCGTTTTCGCGCACCGAGGACGGCAAGATCTATCAGCGGCCGTTTGGCGGCATGACGGTGGACTACGGCAAGGGCCAGGCGCAACGCACCTGCGCCGCAGCCGACCGCACCGGCCACGCGATGTTGCACACGATGTACGGCCAGGCGCTGCGCCATTCCGCCGAGTTCTACATCGAGTTCTTCGCGATCGACCTGATCATGGACGACCAGGGCGCCTGCCGCGGCGTGATCGCGCTCAAGCTTGACGACGGCACGCTGCATCGCTTCCGCGCCCAGACCACCATTCTGGCGACCGGCGGCTACGGCCGCATCTATCATTCCTGTACCGGCGCCCACACCCAGACCGGCGACGGCAGCGCGATGGTGCTGCGCGCCGGCCTGCCGTTGCAGGACATGGAATTCGTGCAATTCCACCCGACCGGCATTTACGGCGCCGGCTGTCTCGTCACCGAAGGCGCACGCGGCGAAGGCGGCTATCTCGTCAATTCGGAGGGCGAGCGCTTCATGGAGCGTTACGCGCCCTCCGCCAAAGACCTCGCCTCCCGCGACGTCGTCTCGCGCGCGATGACCATCGAAATCCGCGAAGGCCGCGGCGTCGGCAAGAAAAAGGACCACATCTACCTGCACCTCGATCATCTCGACCCGAAGGTGCTGCACGAACGGCTGCCCGGCATTTCCGAATCGGCGAAGATCTTCGCCAATGTCGATGTGACGCGCGAGCCGATCCCGATCGTGCCGACCGCGCACTACAACATGGGCGGGATTCCGACCAACTTCCACGGCGAAGCGCTGACCAAGAAGAACGGCGACGACGATTTCGTGGTGCCGGGGCTGATGGCGGTGGGGGAAGCGGCCTGCGTTTCGGTGCATGGCGCCAACCGCCTCGGCTCCAATTCGCTGATCGATCTCGTGGTGTTCGGCCGCGCGGCGGCGCTGCGCTGCGCTGAGAAACTGACGCCGAACGGCAAGCAGCCGGATTTGCCGGCAGACTCGTCCGACAAGGCGCTCGGTCGACTCGACCGTTATCGTTATGCCTCCGGCGGCACGTCGACCGCCAAGCTGCGCGACAGTATGCAACTTGTCATGCAGAACAATTGCGCGGTGTTCCGCACCGGCGAGGTGCTGAACGAAGGGCACAATTTGATTCACAAAGTGCACGGCGGCATCGACGACGTTTCCGTGAGCGACCGTTCGCTGATCTGGAATTCCGATCTGATCGAGACGCTGGAGTTCGACAACCTGATCGTGCAGGCGGTCGTGACGATGGACTCGGCCGCCAACCGCACCGAAAGCCGCGGGGCGCATGCCCGCGAGGATTTTCCCGACCGCGACGACAAGAGCTGGATGAAGCACACGCTCGCCTGGATTGACGACGGCGGCAAGACCACGATGGATTATCGCCCGGTGCACGACTACACCATGACCAACGACGTCCAATACATCCCGCCGAAGGCGCGGGTGTATTGACCTATCCTGTCATGTGCGGGCGTGACCCGCGCATCCATCCTTGAAGTGGCCGGATTGCCGGGTCGAGCCCGGCAATGACGACTGAGAGACAAAGGCAAGGCCGATGGTTGAATTCGCACTTCCCAAGAATTCGAGAATTTCCGGCGGCAAGGTCTGGCCGAAGCCGGCCGGCGCCACCGAGACGCGCGAATTCAGGATCTATCGCTGGAATCCGGACGACGGCAAGAATCCCAGCGTCGACACCTACTATGTCGACACGCATGAATGCGGCCCGATGGTGCTGGACGGGCTGATCTGGATCAAGGACCACATCGATCCGACGCTGACGTTCCGCCGCTCCTGCCGCGAAGGCGTGTGCGGCTCCTGCGCGATGAACATCGACGGCCAGAACACGCTTGCCTGCACCAAGTCGATGCATGACGTGAAGGACGGCGCGGTGAAGGTCAATCCGCTGCCGCACCAGCCCGTCGTCAAGGACCTGGTGCCGGATCTCACCAACTTCTACGCGCAATATGCCTCGATCGAGCCGTGGCTGAAGACCACGACGCCGACGCCGCAGAAGGAATGGCGGCAGAGCCACGAGGATCGCGAAAAGCTCGACGGCCTTTACGAGTGCATTCTGTGCGCCTGCTGCTCGACCTCCTGCCCGAGCTACTGGTGGAACAGCGAACGCTTCCTGGGACCGGCAGCGCTGTTGCAGGCGACTCGCTGGGTTACCGACTCGCGCGATGAGGCGACCGGCGAACGGCTCGACAATCTCGAGGATCCGTTCCGCCTCTATCGCTGCCACACCATCATGAACTGCGCCAAGGCCTGCCCGAAGGGTCTTAATCCTTCCGAGGCGATCGCCGAGCTCAAATTGAAGATGGTCGAGCGGCAGGTTTGAGCCGCGCGTCGTCCGGCCATTACCGTTGGCCGGACGCTCAAAAACAGCTATGCATCGCTCGTTTCGTAACGAGGATGTTCCGTTGGTTCCCAGTAACGATCCTTCGCCGCCGCCTTACGGCGCTTTTGCCCCGACGCCTGCACAAGCCGCCGTCATCGCGCTCGCGCATCGCACCGGGATCAAGCGCGGCGTGTTTCGGCCATGGCTTTCGCGCCTGGTCGATTTGATCCGCAGCGGACCCATCGATACGCATTATCAGGGCGCGGCATTCCGTTTCCACCATCTGGCCAGCGCCACCGAGCGCGGCGCGCTGTTCAATCCCGATTACAACGTCGAAGAGCTGAATTTCTTGCGGGCGCATACGCCCGCGGGCGGGGTGTTCGTCGATGTTGGCGCCAATGTCGGCACCTATGCGATGGTTTTGGCTCAGCATGTCGGCGCAGCCGGCAAGGTGATTGCCATCGAACCGCATCCCGTGCCGTTCGACCGGCTCACATTCAACCGCACCGCTTCCGATTTCACGCAGGTTCGCCTGGTGGCGGCGGCGGCGGCGGCGGCCGACGGCGAGCTGATGATGGAGACCGATAGCGACAATATCGGCGCAAGCCACGTTGTCACCGGCAGTGCAGGCAGCCACGCCTTCAAGGTAGCCGCTTTGACCCTGCAACGTATTCTTGGCGAAGCCGGCGTCGACCATGTCGATGGCCTGAAAATCGACGTCGAAGGTTTTGAGGATCGCGTCCTCATCCCCTTCTTCGCGCAAGCGCCGGAAAGCCTGTGGCCGCGCGCGGTGGTGATTGAACACCTGTCCCGCGATGAGTGGGAGGACGATTGCATCGTCGACATGCAATCGCGCGGCTATTCGCAGATCGGCCGCACGCGCAGCAACACGCTGTTGGCACGCAGCTAAGGCTGTTCGTCGGGGGAACATCGGTTTGCAGGCGCCGTTAGCTCTTCAGCGCGTACTGGAGAGCAGCAAAGCGATGCCGATTGAGCCCTCAGAAGACCCTCCCATCAAGCCGGGACAGCCGGCCGAGCCGCCGCCGGAAGATCCGCCAGCAAATCCGAGCCCCGATATTCCGCCACCGGTGCACGAGCCCGGGGAACCGCAACGGCCCGAGGAGTTGCCAGGCTATACACCGGATGAAATGCCGGTGCCGCCGGGACCGACTTCACCGCCGCCTACGGCGTCCACTGCAACCTGAAACAAGCTCTGAATGCATCATGAACGACCGCGCGTCGAAACGGCGCAGCCGTGCGAAATAAATCCAGGTTCCCCTTTGAAACCCGCCACAATCCGGCCTAACGCTTGTTAACTCATCGTCGGTGTTTGTTCGCTCGACTCCGTCTCTATCCGCGCCACGACCCTCACTTGAAAATTTCCCCCGGGATCCAAAGCACATGACAAATCTGAGAATCGCGTTGCTTGCCACGACTGCGCTGTCAGCCATGCAACTGATGACCACCCCATCGCACGCGCAGTCGACATCGATCGTCGTTGCGCAACGAGAGGAAGTGGGTCCTGACGGGAAACCCAAGCAGCCGCCGAAGGAGGCGCCGAAGGCGGCCCCACCGGCACGCCCTGCTACACCGCCTCCGGCGCCTCCACCCCATCCGGCCGCGCCGCCTCCGCCGCCACCGCACCCGGTTGCACCGCCTCCACCGCCACCACATCCGGCCGCACCACCTCCGCCGCCACCTCCGCATCCGGCTGCGCCACCGCCGCCGCCGCCCCCGCATCCGGCTGCGCCGCCGCCACCCGCGGTCCCGCATTCGGCGACACCTCCTGCACCGCCAACGCCGCCGCCGGCCGCTGCGCCACAGCAGGAGCGCGGAAGGGAATTGGAACGCGAACGGCAGCAAAAGATGACACCGCCTGCTGCGCAGCAGCCACCCGCAGCACCTCCAGCAGCGGCGCCTCACACGCCGCCACCGCCCGCAGCGGCTCCGCAAACGCAGACGCCGCAGCCAGTTCCCCGCGCGGGTCAGCCGCCGGTCCCGCCACCGGCAGGAACTGCTCCCGCGGGAACTCCACCCGCTGGTGCTCCGCCAGCAGGTGCACCGGTTGCGCCACGCGCCGCTCCCGGTACGGCTCCGACGGGCGCACCCTCAACGGCGCCTGGAAACCAGACGGCAGCGCCGCCGCCTGGCACACCCGCCGGCGCAGCACCAATGATCCGCCACGCGCCGCCCCAGGTGAGCGCGCCGTTGCCGCCACTACCACCTCCCGCACAAAACCTGACGCCGCTTCCGGCAAACCCTGCCGCAGCGCAGGGCCCGCGGCGGCTTGAGGATTTCCGCGGCGAACGGCGCGAAGTCCAGGAAGGCGGCCGCACCGTCATCACCGAGCCCGGCCGCGTCATCATCCGCGACCCCTCCGGCGGGTCCTTTGTCCGCCACGACGAGAACGAACGCTTCCGCTTCGGCGCGCGCGATATCCAGACCCAGCGCGTCGGCAACGAGACTCGTACCGTCATTATCCGTCCCGATGGCTCGCAGGTCATCACGGTGATCGCGGCTGACGGCTCGCTGTTGCGCCGGATTCGCCGCGACGTGCGCGGCGAGGAGTTCATCATCATCGACAACTCCTACCGCGATCCGCGCGCGGTCGGCGGCTTCTATGTCGACCTGCCGCCACCGGTCGTCCGCATTCCCTACGATCGTTACATCGTCGACGCTGCGGATGTGGCACCCGACATGATCTACGAGACCATGGAGGCGCCTCCGGTCGATCGCATCGACCGCCGCTACACGCTGGATGAAATCCGCTACAGCCCGAACGTGCGCATGCTGATGCCGAGCATCGACGTCAACAGCATCAACTTCGATCTCGGCTCATGGGAGATCCCGCCCGACCAGGCCTCGAAGTTGCAGGTGATCGCCGACGGCCTCAACCGCGCCATCCAGCGCAATCCGCGCGAGGTGTTTTTGATCGAGGGCCACACCGACGCGACCGGCAACGACACCGACAATTTGTCGCTGTCCGACCGGCGCGCCGAATCGGCAGCCGAACTGCTGACCCAGCAATTCGGCGTCCCGGCCGAGAACCTGACCTCGCAGGGTTACGGTTCGCAATATCTGAAGGAGCAGACCAGCGGACCGAGCCGCGTCAACCGGCGCGTCACCATCCGTCGTATCACGCCGCTGCTCAACGGCGGCGTCGCGTCGTTGCCGCCTCCACCGCCCGGCGTCGCGCCACCGCGGTAAGCGAACCATCAGAAAATGAAAATGGCCGGGATTGCTCCCGGCCATTTTTGTTTAAATTGATGCGCCTCAGTCCTTGTCGCTTTCGAGACGCAGGATCGGCGAGCCCTCGCCGATCGAGATCAGGCCCGACTTGGAATAGATATCGAGCTTGTGACGCGTATCGGCGATGTCGAGATTGCGCATGGTCAATTGACCGATGCGGTCCGCCGGCGTGAACGCGGCGTCCTCGACCTTCTCCATGCTGAGCCGCTCCGGCTGATAGGTCAGGTTCGGACTCTCGGTATTGAGGATCGAATAGTCGTTGCCGCGGCGCAATTCGAGCGTCACCTCGCCGGTAATGGCGCGCGCCACCCAGCGCTGTGCGGTCTCGCGCAACATCAAGGCCTGCGAATCGAACCAGCGTCCCTGGTAGAGCAACCGGCCCAGGCGCAGGCCGCCGATGCGATACTCCTCAATGGTGTCCTGGTTGTGGATGCCGGTGATCAGGCGCTCGTAGACGATGTGCAACAGCGCCATGCCGGGCGCTTCATAGATGCCGCGGCTCTTGGCTTCGATGATGCGGTTCTCGATCTGGTCGCTCATGCCAAGGCCATGACGGCCGCCGATGGCATTGGCTTCAAGGAACAGCGCGACCGGATCGGCGAACGTCTGGTCGTTCAACGCGACCGGCTGACCTTCGACAAAGCGCACGACAACCTTCTCGGGCCTGACGGTGCAGTCGTCGCGCCAGAACGGCACGCCCATGATCGGGTTGACGATCTTGATGCCGCTGTCGAGGTTCTCGAGATCCTTGGCCTCGTGCGTCGCGCCAAGAATGTTGCTGTCGGTCGAGTAGGCCTTTTCGGCGCTCATCTTGTAAGCGAAACCGCTGGCGGTCATGAACGCCGACATCTCGGCGCGTCCGCCCAGTTCATCGATGAACTGCTGGTCGAGCCAGGGCTTGTAGATCTTCAGGCCCGGATTGGTGAGCAAGCCGTAGCGATAGAAGCGCTCGATATCGTTGCCTTTGTAGGTCGAGCCGTCACCCCAGATGTTGACCCCGTCCTCCTTCATCGCCGAAACCAGCATCGTGCCGGTCACCGCGCGCCCGAGCGGCGTGGTGTTGAAATAGGTCGCGCCGCCGGTCGAGATGTGAAACGCGCCGGCCTGAATGGCGGCAATGCCCTCGTGCACCAGTTGCGTGCGGCAATCGACGAGCCGCGCCTTTTCGCCGCCGAACTCCAGCGCCTTTCGCGGAATCTCGTCGTAGTCGGCTTCGTCCGGCTGGCCGAGGTTGGCCGTATAGGCGAAAACGCGGGCGCCCTTCTGCTTCATCCAGAGCAGCGCCGCGCTGGTGTCGAGGCCGCCCGAGAAAGCGATGCCAACTTTCTCGCCCTTGGGCAGGCTTTTCAGGATCGTACTCATCAAGTTTCCAATCGGTCGAAATGGCTGGTCTTGAATGCGCGAATATCAAATTTCGCCAACAACAGCACGCCTTAATCGCGGTTAAGGCTTACACGGACGGCTTTTCGCTGACTTCGCGGCCGCGCCACCGTTGCAAAGCCCGATATCCCGGCCACGCGAAGCGCGTTAGCGCGGCATCGACCCGCTCATCGGTCAGACGGGTGGAAGTCCAGCGATAGATATAGCCGTGCACCATCCAGATCACGAGAAACGTCACCAGGCCCGCGATGGCCACGTCGGTGAAGAAGTGCCCGCCGAACGCCATCCGCAGCCCGCTCGTCGTCACGCCGAACAGGGTCGCGGTCGCATAGGCGAGCGGCCGCCATGCCGGCGGTGCCAAAGCCGCAGGCGCGTAGGTCCAGAATGCGGTCGCGCCTTCGCCGGAGAAGAATGAGCAATTGCGCGCGCAGCTTCCGCGCGGGTCCCACCACGGCATAAAGGCCTTGTCGCCGTTGAACTGGCTCACGACCACCGGGCGCGGCCTCCCCCAATAGTTCTTGAAGGTGAGATTGGTGAGCACGCCGGCGGAAAGAAGGAGTGTAACCAGCAGGAAGACGACCGCGCGACCGGAGATCATCAGCGGCCGGTCCGGCCGTACCAGTTTCACAGCCAGCGCGACGATCGCCGGCAGCACGAGAACCCAGGCGATCACCATCGCGCCGTCGCGGGCAATCGCCGCCAGCCCATTGAGCTTCAGCGGAAACGTGCGCGAGGCCTGGTCGTAAAACAGCGCGGCGAGTTTCAGGTCGAGTTCGGGATAGATCCCGAACACGAGCCCGACCACGAGCGCCAGCAAAAGCGCGACAATCAGTCCGGTTCGGTTCATGGCGCGGGGTTTAGCCGAGACGGCAAACGATGAAAAGGCTTCCTCAGCGGGTTGGCGGCGATGGTGATTGCGAAGGCATAGGCGGCGGACGCCTTGACGGAGGCGGCGGCACGCGCCAGGCGCCGGCGTTGCGGCCGGCGATCAACCAGTAGACCACGCCGGCAAGGATGCCCGCGCCGGTCATGATTTCCAGGTGCCGCCGCACGATGCCGTCAAACCGGAGCTGATCGGCATCGAAGGGAACAAGACCGAGATAGCAGCCAAGCCCGACGAGGCCGCCGCCAACCGCATAGGTCAACGCACTGCGGATATTGAAGGCCTCCGTGAGCAACACGACAATCATCGCCGGCACCAGCGCGAATCCGCTGACAAAGATGAAGCCGAAACCGAGCACGATGTTCAGGACGCCCGGATCGACCGGTCCGGCGCCGAGATCGGAGAATTCCGGAAACATGATCGCGCAAACCACAACTGCGCCTGCGACAAGGCAGGCGGCGAGAAACGCGAAGAAAATGACGAACAGCCGGCCGATCAACGTCATCTCTAACCCATCAACATTGGCAGGAACTCACCACCGTCATGCCCGGCCTCGCGCCGGGCATGCACGTCTCCCCAATAAAGTGCGTGAAGACGTGGATGGCCGGGACAAGCCCGGCCATGACGACGTATTTCATCTTCTCAATCCGTCATCGCCATCGCGCGCAGCGTCTGCCGCTCGCGCG
>Ga0265342_10005147_pt1 | contig 10066 bp, 7 predicted proteins | sample 4CB327metaG_FD_203125 | JGI IMG/M metagenome (GOLD analysis project Ga0265342, IMG submission 203125) | Rhizosphere microbial communities from Carex aquatilis grown in University of Washington, Seatle, WA, United States - 4-CB3-27 metaG | ecosystem: Host-associated > Plants > Roots > Rhizosphere...
CGCCTCGGGCAACCCGGCTCAGAAATCCCCGCTGTCCTCACCGCGGAAGGCACTCACCTCGACCTGCGCCCGCTGACCAGGGACATCGACGGGGCCTTCCTCGCCGGCCCCGGCCTTGACCAGGCGCGCGCGGCCGTCGCGGCCGGGACGCTGCCCGCGCTTGACGCGACTGGGCTGCGGGTGGGCCCGCCGGTGGCCCGGCCTGGCGCGGTGCTCTGCATCGGCATGAACTACGCCGCGCACGCCGCGGAAACCGGCGCGGCCCCGCCCGAGCGTCCCGTCCTGTTCTACAAGGCGCCGAACACCGTCATCGGGCCCGATGACACCGTGCTCAACCCGCGCGGGGCGACCAAGCTCGACTGGGAGGTCGAGCTCGCCGTCGTCATCGGCACCCGCGTCCGGTACCTCGAGTCGGCGCAGGAAGCACTGGACCACGTCGCCGGGTACGCGATCAGCAACGACGTCTCCGAGCGGCACTTCCAGATAGAGATCTCCGGCGGCCAGTGGTCCAAGGGCAAGAGCTGCGAGACCTTCAACCCGCTCGGCCCCTGGCTGGTCACCGCGGACGAGGTAACCGACCCGCAGGCCCTGGGCCTGCGGACGTGGGTCAACGGGGACGCGCGGCAGGACTCCACCACCAGGGACATGGTCTTCGCCGTCGCCGAGCTGATCTACCAGCTCAGCCAGGTGACCGTGCTCGAGCCCGGCGACATCGTCAACACCGGCACCCCGCAGGGCGTCGCGCTCAGCGGCCGGTTCCCCTACCTCGTGCCCGGCGACGTCATCGAGATGGAAATCGACGGCCTCGGCCGCCAGCGCCAGCTCGTCGCCCAGGCGTGATGCCGCAGGCGCTCCGGCTCGCCACGCCCGGTGAAGCGGGCTATCGTACGTTAAGCCTGACCAATTCCGGGGAGCAGTCAACCGAGTTAGCGGAATTCCGGGGCGTAAGGGAGGACGGCCGGGTGGCGGGTGTGGCAGATACCGAGCCTGGCTCGGGAACGGCTGGTTTTTTTGCCGCCGATGCGGGTGTCGGCCGCGACATGGCCGCGGTGGACTGGGCCGCTACCCCACTCGGGCCGCCCGGCTCCTGGCCGCAGAGCCTGCAGACGGCGGTGGGCATCCTGCTGTCCTCCCGCTTCCCGATGTGGATGGCCTGGGGGCCGCGGCTGACGTTCTTCTGCAACGCCGCCTACCGGCGCGACACCCTGGGCCGCAAGTACCCGTGGGCGCTCGGCCGGCCGGCCAGCGAGGTGTGGGAGGAGATCTGGGACGACATCGGCCCGCGCATCGACAGCGTGCTCGCCACGGCGACGGCGACCTGGGACGAGGGGCTGCTGCTGTTCCTTGAGCGGTCCGGCTACCCGGAGGAGACCTACCACACCTTCTCTTACAGCCCGCTGCGCGACGACGACGACGCCGTGGTCGGCATGCTCTGCGTGGTCAGCGAGGACACCGAACGGGTCATCGGCGAGCGCCGGATGGCGACCCTGCGTGACCTGGGCTCCGACCTGAGCGTGGTCCGCACCGAGCAGGAGTCGCTTGAGTTCGCCGGGCGGCAGCTTGACCTGAACCGCGAGGACCTGCCCTTCACCCTGACCTACCTGTTCGACGACGAGGGCGCCACCGCCCGGCTGGCGGCGACCACCGGCATCGCGGCCGGTCACCCGGCCGCTCCGGCCACGGTCACGGTCGGCGATCCGGACGCGGGGTGGCCCGTGGCGGCGCTGCTGCGCGGCGAGCCAGCGCTGGTGGACCTCAAGGGAACCCGGTTCGCCGGCCTGCCGGGCGGAGCGTGGAGCGAGCCGCCCGTCCAGGCCCTGGTGGCGCCGCTTGTCCAGCAGGGCGGCACCCCGTACGGGTTCCTTGTTGCCGCCTTGAACCGGTACCGCGCACTTGACGAGGGCTACCGTGCGTTCATCGGCCTCGTGGCCGCGCACCTCGCGGCGCAGGTCGCCAGCGCGCGCAGCTACCATGCCCAGCAGCGCCGCGCGGAGGAGCTCGCCGAGCTCGACCGGGCCAAGACCACGTTCTTCTCCAACATCAGCCACGAGTTCCGCACCCCGCTGACCCTGATCATGGGACCGGTGCAGGAGCTACGACGCCTGCTGGCCGGCGCCGAGCCGCGGGTCCGCGAGGAGCTTGAGGTAATCCACCGCAACGCGCGGCGCCTGGGCAGGCTGGTCAACACGCTGCTTGACTTCTCCCGCATCGAGGCCGGGCGCATGCAGGCGAGCTACGAGCCGGCCGACATCGCGCAGCTGACCGCCGAACTGGCCAGCGTATTCCGCTCCGCCGTGGACCGGGCCGGCCTGACCTTCGAGGTGGACTGCCCCCCGCTGCCCGAGCCGGTCTACCTCGACCGCGGCATGTGGGAGAAGGTAGTGCTTAACCTGCTGAGCAACGCGCTCAAGTTCACCTTCGACGGCTCCATCCGCGTCGCCGTGCGCGCCGCGGGCGGCGACGCGGTCGTCACGGTCGCCGACACCGGCGTCGGCGTCCCCGAACAGGAGATGCCCCGCCTGTTCGAGCGGTTCCACCGCATCGAGAACACCCGCTCCCGCTCCAACGAGGGCAGCGGCATCGGCCTGGCCCTGGTCCAGGAACTCGTCCAGCTGCACGGCGGCACCATCACCGCGTCGAGCACTGAGGGCACAGGCACGGTGTTCACCATCCGCCTGCCTTTCGGGCCCGCCCACCTGCCCGCCGACGCCCTCGTCCCCGCCGGGTCCGCGGCCACCATCTCGGCCACGGCCGACCCGTTCGTGCAGGAAGCCCTGCGCTGGGTGCCGGGGACAGCGCAAGGCGGTGACGGCGGCACGGCGCCGCGCCCCGCGCCCGAGTCGGTCACGCCCGGCAGCGACGCGGTTCTTGCCGCGCAATTGGGCCACGGCCTGCCCGCCCGGGTGCTGGTCGCCGACGACAACGCCGACATGCGCGACTACCTGGCCCGGCTACTGCGGGCGGCCGGCTACCAGGTCGCCACGGTCACCGACGGGCAGGCTGCCCTCGACGCGGTCCGGGCGGATGCCGTCGACCTGGTGATCAGCGACGTCATGATGCCCCGCCTTGACGGCCTTGGCCTGGTCGCCGCCCTGCGCGCCGACGCGCGTACCGCGGCGGTGCCGGTGCTGCTGCTTTCTGCGCGCGCCGGCCAGGAGTCGTCCGTCGAAGGCCTGCGGGCGGGTGCCGACGATTACCTGGTCAAGCCGTTCTCCGCGGTGGACCTGCTCGCCCGGGTGCGCTCCAACCTGGAGATGGCCAGGTTCAGGAACCGCGAGTCGCAATTCCGCCGCACCTTGATCGATTCCCTTCAGGAAGGGTTCTTCGTCACCGACGAGGAAGGCACCATCCTGGAGGCCAACCAGGCCTTCCTGACCTTGGTCGGATACGGCCCGGACGGCTTTCCGTACCGGTGGCCGCACCCCTGGGTTCCTGACCCGGTTGCCGACCCCGACGGGGCGGCGGCGATGGCCCGGGCGTACGCCGAGTACACGCGGAATGGCGGCGGCCGGTACACGGTCCCGGCCCGGCACCGTGACGGGCACACCGTCTGGCTGGCGTGCAGCTCGGCCAGTGTGCCCAGCCCGGACGGACCCGGGTGCCTGTTCGTCGGCACCGCCCGCGACGTGACCGCGGAACGGCTGGCCGGACAGCGCGAAGCCACCCTGGCCGGCTTCGCCGCCGCCCTGGCGGCCGCCGGGGAGATCTCTGAGATGCTGACCACCGCCGCCCGCGAGATCGCGGCCGCGGTACGCGCCAGCCAGGTGACCACCGCGCTGTGGTCAAGCGACGGCAGCCGGGCCATCACCAGGTGGCCGCCGTCCGCCCAGGCCCAGGGCGCCTCCGCGGCGGTGATCGGCGCGCTTGACGCCATCCGGCATGAGCTTGCCGCCTCGGTCGCCGTGCTGCCAGGCGACGAGGGCGCCCGCCTGCTGGCGGCCCCGCTTGACGGGACAAGGTCATCGGCCATCACCGCGGAATTCCCTGGGGGCGCCCCGGTCAGCGCCGAGGCGCGGGAACTGTTCTCGATCCTCACCAGCCACCTGGCCCAGGTGCTCGCCAAGGCGAGGGACTACGAGCAGGCCCGCGCCGTCGCCCTCACCCTCCAGCACGCCATCCTCGCCCCGACCGAGTTGCCGCACGGGTTCGCGGCACGATACACCCCGGCGGTTCCCCCCCTCGAAGTCGGCGGCGACTGGTACGACGTGGTGCCGCTGCCCGGCCAGCGTATCGGCATCGTCGTCGGTGACTGCGTGGGCCGCGGGCTGCCCGCAGCCGCGGTCATGGGCCAGCTCAGGTCGGCCAGCCAGGCAGTCTTGCTGCGCGCCTCCGGTCCCGCCGAGGCCCTCAGTGACCTGGATACCTTCGCCAGCCGGATACCCGGAGCGGAATGCACCACCGTGTTCTGCGCGATCATCGATCCGGCGGCAGGGACGGTCACCTACAGCTGCGCCGGGCACCCGCCGCCTATCCTGGTCACCGCCAGCGGGGAGCATGAGCTCCTCGAACAGGCCCTGTCCCTGCCCCTCGGCATGCTGCCCGCCGACTGGCGGCGCGGCCAGGCGACCGCCACGCTGCCGCCGGGCGCGACCTTGCTGCTGTACACCGACGGGCTCGTCGAACGGCGCAACCAGTCGCTTGACAAGGGAATCGAAGCTGCGGCGGTCACCACGGCCCAACGCGCCAGGGACCATCCGGACCAGGTCGCGGACCACGTCATGTCGACCATGACGCCGGCGGCCGGCTACGACGACGACGTTGCGGTGCTGATCTACCGGCACCCGCCCGCCCCGCTGACGGTCCAGGTAGCGGCGGACGACCCGTCCTGCCTGGCCCTGCTCCGAGCCAGGCTGCGACAGTGGCTGCCTGCGGCGGGCATCGGAGCCGCGGAGGCCACCGACCTCATGATCGCGGCGGGCGAGGCCGCCGCGAACGCCGTCGAGCACGCCACCAGCGGCCGCCCGGCCGCCGCGCCGCGGGTCCAGATCACCCTTACCGCCAGCGCGGCCCGTGACGCGATCCGGCTGACCGTCGCGGACACCGGAACCTGGCGGCCACCTCCCGCCGACCGCGAGCCGCCCGCCCCGGACACCCGAGGCCACGGGATCATCTTCATGCACGCCCTGATGGATGACGTCAACATCGACTCGTCCCCGCACGGGACGACCGTGACCCTGACCAAGGACCTGAAGCCATGACCAACGACACCAGCCCATTGCAGGCACGGTTCGAATTGCTGCCCTCCGGCGACCACGAACCCGCCACCGTGTGCGCCGCCGGCGATATCGACCTGACCAACGTCGGGCAGTTCCAGGCCGCGCTCGACCAGGCGGCCGCCGTATCTGGCGCCGTCATCGCCGACCTGACCGCCGTCACCTACTGCGACAGCGCTGCCATCAGGGCCCTGTTCCACGCGGCCCGGCGAGTCCGGCTCGCCATTCACGTCAGCACGGGCGGCCCGGTCACCGAGACCCTGCTCAAGGTCTCCGGACTCGACCAGATCGCCACCGTCGTCACCGTCGGCTAGCTGTCCGGCTAGCCGAGGACGAGGAGCTTCCCCCCGATAAGGAGCGCGGTCACCGTGCCCGCCAGCCACAGCAGCCACCAGAGCCCACGGGAGAAGGGCAGGTGGGTGCGGGTGCGCAGGTTGTCCGTGGCGCCGGAGCGCATGCCGTGGGCGATGACCGTCCGCACACCGGACACCAGGAGCAGCCAGGCCACGGCGTAGGCAGCAATGATCTCGGTCGTGCCGTGCGCATAGCGGAGGATCCAGTAGAGCACCACGAGCGCGAAGGGCACAGAAAGCAGGCCGAACGACCTGGCCAGCAGGAACAGCACCCCGACGAGGAGGACGACGAGCAGCCACAGCACGGCCACCGGGTAGCCGAGCGAGATGAGCAGCGCCCCCCCGAGCCCGAACAGGCTCGGGCCCAGGTAGCCGATGAGAAACACGAGCACGACGCGCAGGCCCTCGCCCACGATGCTTGTCCTGCCACCGGAATGCCGGTCAAGGACTATCTCCGCCACGGTCAGGCCGAGGACGGCGGCGAGCAGGGCATGGGCACCTTCGCGGGTCATCCCGGAGAAATGCGCGGCCGGTACCCCAAGCAGCGGTACCAAGGCCACGGCGGCCGTCACCAGCCCGATGACGACGGACTCACCGGACGACAGCGGAAGTTGCACCGGCTGCACGCACGGCATCTTCCCTGCGTGACGAGCTTTGAACGGCCGCACGCCGACGATTTCGCCAGCTGTCGCAGACGGCCGGGCGCCGCTAGCCTCGTGTCGTGGAGATCATTGACGCGGCCGGCCGGTACGCCGATCCGAGACCGCGGCCATCGCCCTGCTTGGCGGCGCCCGGCCCAACAGCGGCCCGACGGTTGCCATCTCCTCACTTGACGGGGCACTCTACGTGGCGTTTCCCGTGCGCGAGCCAGGTTCCGCGCACTCGGACATCGTGGTGACCGCGTCCCGTGATCGCGGCAGGTCCTGGTCCAGGCCAGTGGCCGCGACGCCACGCGACAGCGCGACCTACTTCCAGCCGAACCTGGCCGCCGACGAGCAAGGCCGGGTCGCGATTTCCGCCTTTGCCCTGGCCAACGGCCGAATAGACGAAGTCTTGCTCGTCTCAACGGGGGGCCAGCTCCGCTTCGCTCCACCGCTGCGGGTAACGAAGACTCCATTCGATCCACTCGACCCGGCGACCGCATCCCGCGGCAAGTACGGCATCTGGTGGATCGGTGACTGGCAGGGCATTGCCAGCGGCACTGGGGCATTCCACCTCACGTGGAACGACACCCGCACGGGGAGGCTTGACCTCTTCGCGGCGACGGTGCGCCCGTAGGGGTCAGGCATCCGTCGCCGGCTAACCGGGACCACTCTGTATCAGTTTCTGCGTCCTATACCGGGACATAACGGATGCAGAAATGACCGAAACTGATACAAAGTCGAAAAACTCACAGGAACTGATAGAAAGTCGAGCCGCCCGGCGCGGGTCCTTTCCGTGTCCTGTCCTCACCGCGTCTCGCGGCCTGCGTTTTCCTTGTTCTTTCCGGGTTTCTTACCGGGCTGGCCGGCCACCGCGCCGATGGCCGGCGCGACGGTCAGCCACAGGGCGATGGTGACCACCATGGAGGTCAGGTAGCCGAAGGGCCGCACGCCCACGTCGGTGCTCACGGCGCCGGCGAACAGCATCAGCAGCCAGGCGCTGACGAAGAACGCTGGTCCCGCCGCGATCAGCTTGAAGAACGAATCCATGGCCGGCCTCCAGTCGCGGGTTCTGGATGTGGCCCGGCGGGCAGGGACGGCCCGACGGGGGCAGGAGGGTCGGCTGGCGGCCGGGGCCCGGCGCCGCCGGCCGTGAACCCGGCGAGCCACCTGGGCAGGTACCAGTTGCGGTCACCGAGCAGGACCATCACCGACGGCAGCAGCACGGCGCGGATCACGGTTGCGTCGATCAGCACGGAAACGGCCAGGCCGACGGCGAGCTGCTTGAACTGCTGCAGGTTCAGCATGCCGAAGACCGCGAACACGGCGACCATGATGATCGCGGCGCTGGTCACCACGCCGGCGGTGGACCGGATGCCGTAGGCGACCGCCTGCCGGGTCGGCTGCCCGCTGATGTGACCCTCCCTGATCCGCGACACGACGAACACGTTGTAGTCCATGGAGAGCCCGAACAGGACCACGAACACGAACAGCGGTATCCACGCCTCGATCACGCCGGGCGCCTGGGTGCCGACCAGCCCCGCGCCCCAGCCGTGCACGAAGACCGCGCTGAGCGCGCCATACGCGGCGCCCACCGAGAGCAGGTTGAGCACCATCGAGGTCGCGGCGATGACCAGCGACCCGAACGAGACGATCATCAGCACGAAGGTAATGCCCATCACGAACAGGATGACCGGCACGATGCTGCTCGCCATCTGGTTATTCCAGTCGATGCGCGCCGCGAGGTCCCCGCCGAGCAGCGCAGTGCCGCCGGGGATCTTCCCCACGGTGGCGGGCACGATCGTGTCGTGCAGCGTGGCCAGGGCCTGCCGCGAGGTGGCGTCATCACCGGACCCGGCCAGCGGGATGTCGATTTCCGCCACGTTGGCCGAAGGGTACAGGGTGGTGTGCACCGGCTGGCCGAGCGCGTTGCTGTGGTAACTGGTCAAGGCCGCGATCTGGCGCTTGGCGACGGCGGAGGTGATGTCCCGCGCCTTCACCACGACCACTGCCGGGGCGGGACGGCCAGGGAAGGCCGCCATGATGTGGTCGTAGCGCTGCACGATCGGGCTGTTCGACGGCAGCATCTGTTGCACGCTCAGGAACTCGGTATGCATGCTGAGGGCGGGCGCGGCCAGCCCGAGCAGCAGGCCCGCGGCGAGCACCGCGGACCGGCCCGGGTGGGAGAGGACACGGGCAAGCACCGCGGTCCAGAACCGGCCGCCGCCGGGGGTACGGCCGACCTTGCCAAGGAACGGGATCCGGGCGAGCTCGACCTTGTCACCGAGCAGCGAGAGCAGTGCGGGCAGCACGGTCACCGAGCCCACCACCGCGATGAGCACCACGGAGATGGTCGCGATCGCGAAGCCGTCGAAGATCTGCACGCCGGCCAGGAACATGCCGGCCATCGCGACCATGACGGTCAGTCCGGAGATCAGCACCGAGCGGCCCGAGGTGGCGGCGGCGGTGCGCAGCGCGGCCTCGCGGCTCGCGCCCTTGGCCCGCTCCTCACGCTCCCGGCGCAGGTAGAAGAGGCAGTAGTCGACGCCGACCGCCATGCCCATCAGCATCATCACCGAGCTGGCCGAGGAGTCCACGTGCAGCGCGTGGCTGATCAGCGCGAGTATCCCGTTGGCGGCCAGGAACGCGGTCAGCGCCAGCACCACCGGCATCATCGCGGCGAGCAGCGCGCCGAACACGACGAGCAGGATGCCGAGCGCCAGCGGGACAACGGTCCATTCGGCCTGCTTCATGTCCTTCATGATCGTGTCGTTGAACCACTTGGACACGCTGGCCTGGCCGACCTCCTCGATCGTGACATCCCGGTGCGCGGCCTGGACCCGCGCGACCGCGTCCTCGACCGACTGCACCCGGTTGGCCGCCGTGTCCGGGTCGCCCTTCATGGAGAACTGGAGGAGCTCCTGTCGGCCGCTCGCCGAGGTGACGGGCGCCCGTACGTCGTTCACTTGTCCGGTCGCCTGAACGGCGGACAGCACGGTACTGGCCGTGGACCGCATCGCCGCTCTGTCCGCCGCGGACGTGCCGGAGCTGGAGATCATCACGAGCTCGCTCGCGGGGTTCTTGATGCCGGCGTTCACTAGCGTCCAGGTCGCCTGGCCTGACTCGCCGACGCCGTACTCGGCCTGGGTCATGGTGGCCTGGCCGACCGCGCTGCCGAGCAGCACGGTCACGATGACGAGCGCCAGCCAGGCGCCGACCGCGGTCAGCCGGTGCCGCGCGCTCCACCCGCCGAGCGTGGCGGCGAGATTAGGCAGGCCGGCCATCACGCACCGCCCGGTTCGAGCTCGCCGGATTCACGCTCGCCCATGTCGAGCCGGAAGGGCGGGTACTGGTCGGTCATCAGGCTGACATAGGCGGCTACCCGGAGCACCCAGCGGTTCAGTCCGAGCACCAGGTCGAACAGCGGTCGCGGGTACCTGCCGGTGAACAGCAGGGCCACCGCGCCGCTCAGCACAAGCAGGGTGATGAGCCCGGGCCAGGACGCGCTGGCCGGGCCCGCGCCGCCGGCCTGCGAGGTGGTCGCCCACGCGCCGCCGAGGAAGATGGCCACGACGAAGATGACGTGCGGAATGACGAGGAACCACTTGACCAGCCAGAGCCACCTGGAGAGCGGCTGGTCCATGCGCGCCTCCATGCGCGCTGGGTACGCCGGATAAGTCGCCGCGCTGCTCATCGAGCATCACCTCCGCGACGCGGTCATGGTGTCAACTCAGCATGGCCACCGCGGGCCGTGCTGCGACACGGCCGGAAGTCCGGTATCGCAGGGCATTGGTCACGCTCTGCGTGCTGCGGTTTGTCGTACTTTGCTGGACTTTAGTCCCTTTTTACTAGTGGCCGC
>Ga0265342_10005153_pt1 | contig 10062 bp, 9 predicted proteins | sample 4CB327metaG_FD_203125 | JGI IMG/M metagenome (GOLD analysis project Ga0265342, IMG submission 203125) | Rhizosphere microbial communities from Carex aquatilis grown in University of Washington, Seatle, WA, United States - 4-CB3-27 metaG | ecosystem: Host-associated > Plants > Roots > Rhizosphere...
GGGCGCCGACGCCGACCCCAATCTCGCGTGCGCCGAGGCGGAGCATCTCGCCGCAGGCGTAGCGCCGCAAGGCACGTTGCAGCTCTGCGAGAGAGCGTGCCCCGGTGCATGCCGCCTCGACCTCGCGGGAAAGCAGGTCACGCGGTTTTTCGTGATGGAGCCAGGGGTCGGCGAGGAGGCGTGGCAAGCGATCGGGATCGGCAAGAAGCAGGTCTGGCAGGTAGGTCCCGCTGGCAAGCATGGCTGCCAGCAAGGCCGTGCTCGCGCTATCTTCTGGCAGCTTGACCTGTGCCTCGCGCAAGCGTTCGAGGCGCATGCGTGCCGCCTCGGCATCGGGGCCAGCCGCAAGGCATTGATCCAAGGTTTGCACGGAAGCAAAGCGTAGCAGGAGCCGCGTTCGCGTGCGGAGCCTACGCTTCGCTGGCCCTTGGGACCTATCCTTCGCCCTCCCACCTCCTCGGGCTTCGCCCTCGCCCTCGCCCACTGCGCGGGGCGAGGTGGTTTCAGGCTAGGGTTCCCATTAGAGCGGTTCGAGCCTTGCACAGACGACCGTGATGTTGTCGATGCCGCCGTTGCCGTTCGCCGTGGCGATCAAGCGCTCGCACAGCTTGTCGAGGTCGCCTTCTTCGATGGCCAGCCCGGCGATTTCAGAGTCCGCGATCATCCCGGATAGACCATCGGAACAAAGCACATAGAGATCGCCCAGGCGGTGATGCTCGACGATGATGTCGACCTCGATGGAAGGCTTCATGCCCAGGGCGCGCACGATGACGTTCTTGTGCGGGAAGGCGGCGATCTCGGCTTCGGACATGCGCTTCATGCGTATGTAGTCGTTGAGCAGCGAGTGATCCTCGGTGATCTGGTCGATGGCGCCTTCGCGCACACGGTACAGCCGGCTGTCGCCCACGTGGCCGACGATGAGTACGTCGTCGAGGAACAAGGTGGAAACCACGGTGGTTCCCATGCCGCGGCATTCGGGTTTGCGCTCGGCTTCCTCGAAGATGTTCTGGTTGGCCAGTTTCACCGCCGTGGTCATGCGATTGATGTTTTGTCCGTGAGCACGGTCGACCTTGAACGGCCAGGTGAGCTGCTGTTCGCCCTCGGTTTCGCGAAAGTACCCGACGATGGCTTCCACCGCCATGCGGCTGGCGACCTCGCCCGAGGCATGCCCACCCATGCCGTCGGCCACAATGGCCAGTCGTTCGTTCACCGGTAGGTAGAACGAATCCTCGTTGTGGTCGCGCTTCATGCCGACATTGGTGTCGCCAGAGAAACGGACGCGTTTTCCGTCCATGGGGAAGGACGTGCTCATGGAATCGCCCATCGTACCGTCGGCAAGGCGCGGTTTTCAACAACTGATTCGGTGTGCACGGGGGAATGCATTCTTAACCACGGAAACCCCGGTGAATTCTGCCGGTTGATCCCAGGAGAGGGTCGTCCATGTCACCCGCACGACTCGCGTCACCCGCGTCACCTACCTGCTGGCTTGACGATTTGCAGGGGCGGGCCGACCTCTACGGTCAGGGGCCCGCGGCTCACATAGAGGTCGCCGTCGAGGGTGTAGGCCGATTCCTTGTCCTCGGGCTCAATGGACAGCCGGGTGGCGACGAAACTGGTGGCCCGCTTGGGCGACAGACCGTGGCCCAGGCGCACATCAAGCACGTCGAGGAGCAGCGAGAGCGGGCCGCCATGGATGGCAAGCCCCCCCATTCGCTCGGGATCGTCGTCGGCGCGGTGATTGAGTTTGAAGCGAAAGCCGATTTCGGTCACCGTGGCCGCCCCCAATCCGGTGAGCTGGGTTCGCGGCAGCCGGCTGCCGTCGACCTGCACCCGCCCGCGGAAACGGCGGAAGATGCGCTGGGCATAACGGCCGGTGGTAAGCACGGAAACCAAGATGCGAAAGACAATCCATAGGGCGCGTCGTGTGCCGTAGCTGCCGCGCGCGTAGTATTCTTCAAGGAAGTTGGTGAGCAGTCCGTTGCCGAAGATGAAGCCGTAGTCGCTGCCCACGCGCAGACAGCGCCGATGGAGGGTGTTTGGTGCCACGCCCGCGCGCTCGCCCGCCACCAGCTCGGCCAGGAGATGTTCCGGTTTGACACGGATTTCGAGCGACGAAGCCACCACATTCATGGTGCCGCCGGGCAGGATGGCAATCGGCGGCAGGTCGCGCCCGCCGTAGGCCGCGATCAAGGCGGACAGCGCCCGGTGCAGCGTCCCGTCACCCCCGTGGATGCCGATCACCGACGGTGATTCGGCGGCCGCGCGACGGGCTTCCTGGGCCAGCAGCTCCAGGCTTGGAGGCGCCGCCACGCGCCCACATTCCCCCAGGATCTTGGCGAAGCGGTCGGCGCAGCCGGGATCCTTTCGGTTGGCGCGGGAACCCGGGTTGACGAAAACTACCACAGCCACGAGGGCGGTACTTTACACGACAACCTTGCAAGCAGCATTTGTATTGACACGACAAGCATTACGGCGATTACATGCCCCGTGATGTGAGCGGACAGGTCGACCTTGGCAGATATCAGCGCAAAGACGGCAATCGTACAGGGGACGCTCAAGGAGCGGCCGTTTCCACGTCTGCTGCAACAGCTCTTCCGAAAGAAGTTCACCGGCTATTGCGTCGTCGTCGACGAGACGCACGATGAAAGCGAGGTCTACTTGCGTGGAGGCTCGCCGGTACACGTGTGCCGGCCGGTCGATACTGACCGCCTGGGCAACCTGCTGGTAGAGTATGGCGTGGTGTCCGCGGACATCGTGGCCGCCGCCAGTGCCGAGGTGACCGAGGGGACGCGCCTTGGGGATGTCTTGGAGCGCATGGGGGCGCTCGACAAGCAGAAGCTGGCTCAGGTTCTCAAGTCGCAGGTCGTGCGCAAGCTGACCCGGCTGTTCTTCGTCCTCGACGGCAGCTACGCAATCTACGTGGCTTCGCACGCCTACGGCGAAGGCGCGGATTTCGCCCTCATGAGGGTCGATCCCCGCAGCGTGATTTATCCTGGCATTCGCGCGGCATACGACCTGCCACGTGTCACCCAGGAGTTGACGCGCCTGCTCGGCTTGCGCTTTCGATTGGGCAATGTCTCGCCTGGATTCATCGCGGCTATGGGCATTGCGCCGGAGGACGCAACCGTCGAGGCACTGCGCGCGGGCTGGATGACGCTCGACGATCTGGACGGCATCACCTCCAGGCCGCTCGAAGTACGCTCCATGGTGCTGGCTTTGTACTATTCGGACTTGCTCGATCGTGAACCCATCTTTCAGCCCGCCCAACCCCCTGCAGACTCCGCCATTCCGCGTGCGGTGCACTTGGCCCAGTCCTCGGACGTGGGGCTGGTGTTCAAGCTTCCCGGCGATTCCGGTCCTGAGCTTCAGTCATCTGACGATCCGGTTCCCGCCATCGCGCCGCAAGGGAGCGAAGCTGGGGCGGCTCGGCCCAAAGTGGCGCCGACCGTCGGCTCTCGCCCGACGCCCCCCCCTCCGACTGCGGCCCGTCCCCCTTCCGGCGAAAGACCCTCGCTTGCGCCCCGAAGCACGGTCCCCTCGGGAATATTCTCCTCATTTGCCGCTCCCGTTCCTGCTGCTACTGCGCCCAAAGGGATCGAAGCTGGGGCGGCTCAGGCCAACGCCACTTCGACCGTCGGAGCTCGCCCGACTCCGTCACCTGCCGGTGCGGCTCGCGCCCCGTCTGGCGAACGACTCTCGTTCACGTCCGGAACCACCCGACCCTCGGGAATATTCTCCTCGGTCAGTGCGGCCTCGCGAGCGGTGCCAGCGGCGGTTCCTTCAGTCGCTGCAGGCGGTGGGTTCTCGGCCAGCAGCAAGGTCGCACCGGCCGGCCCCGGGCCAACTGCGCCCGTTGTGCATGCTCCGTTCGTAAGCACGGTGCGTCCGGATGCCAAGTCGCCGCCGGCAGCGGCGAGCAAAGCTGCGAGCGCCACGCGTTCGGTGCCGGCGCCGGCGCCGGAGGCGGTGCGCGCAAGCATTCAGGAGATGGCGCAGAAGCTGGGCAAGGTTACGCACTTCGAGCTTCTGGGCGTGGGCCAGAACGCCAGCTCCGACGAGGTCGGTACGGCGTTCGTGCGCGCCGCGCGCCAGTTTCATCCGGATCGGCTCATCAGCGCTGGTCTGCAGGATCTCCAGCCACTTGCCGAGAAGATTCTGGCGCGCATCAACGAAGCGGCCATGATTTTGGGGAATGCCACCCGACGCGCGGAGTACGTGGCGTCTCTTGCCGCGGGACCTCAGGCAGCGCGCACGAATTTGCCGACCTTGCTCGAAGCCGAGAACATGTTCTTGAGGGGCGAGGTCTTTCTCAAGAGAGGCGAACACGCCAAAGCCATCGAGTGCTTCACCCATGCCCAGCAGGGGAATCCCGGTGAGCCACAATACCGCGCCTACCAGGCCTGGGCGCGCTTCGACGATCCGCGTGCACGGAAGGAAGCGCTGGTTCGCGAAACACTCGCGACCCTCGAGGAAGTTCTGCGCGACCGTCCGAAGTTCGTGCGTGGCTTCTACTGGGTCGGCTTGTTGTGGAAATTCCTGAACGAAGCTGACAAGGCCGAACGGGCCTTTCGCGAGGCCGTGACACTCGATACTTCCTTCATCGAAGCGAGTCGCGAGTTGCGCCTCATAGAGATGCGCAAGCACAAGCACTCCGCGAGCCGGCCCAGCGCGAAGTCCGAGCCTACAAGTGGCGGGCTCATGGGCAAGTTCTTCAAGAAATAGTAGGGGCGCGTTTGAAACCCGCCCCTACTCGCCCTCTGGGGCCTCGTCCGCTTCTGTGGGCTCGCTGGTAGCCTCGCCCATCTTCGCGTACCAGCCTTCGAACACCTCGGTGATCTGGCGCGCTTGCTTCTCGCTCGACACGTTGAAGGACGACTGTTTGCGGTAGCTGCCCTTGAATTTCTTGAAGCGCACGATGGCGATCTTGGGCGCACGGAAGGTGCCCGCGGTCTTATCCAGCTCCTGGTACAGAAACATCAGCGTCGACCAGGCGCCCTTGGTCAGCACGACCTTGTCGAGCTGCTTGCGCACGAGCACGCCCTCGTCCTCGTAGTCGTAGGTGAGTTCGTCGATTGTCTCTGCCATGTCGGACTCCTTCTTGGGGTGCTCGGACGCTATTTTTCGGGATCGGGCTTGGACAGGGAGCGCAGGTTGTCGGCCAACGCTCGGCGGTCGTGGGCGGACAGTCGCGCAAATTCGATGCCCATGCCGGCAGCGTCCTTCTTGCCGCTGCCGCGCGTGACCCACGCGACTCGCCCCCGCGCCACGGTGACGTTGCCGTCACCAATGGGGATTTCCAGGGTCAGGTCCTCCCCAACCTCGAAGAGCAGATCGGAACGCAGGAACAACCCGCCCTCGGAAAGATCGCCGGTGTCCAGGCGCACGCCGGCTTGGATCTTGTTTCCTTCCGCACGCACGACGACGGGAATGAGAGCGCTCTTGCGGTCGAAACGGCGCGCATTGCGCGGCCGCGGAGTCTGGCTCACGGACGGAGATCCAGCACCGCCGATGAGCGGGCCTCGAAGGAGACGCGGGTCGCCTCGCTTCCGGCTTGCACCAACCGGCTCTCGCGCCAGACGGCCTCGAAGGAAACCGGGGCACGTCCCGCGGTGGCGATGAGCTTGGCCAATAGGTCGTGCGGAACAACGACCCAACCGCCGGCAGTCACGGCGCAGGCAATCGCAGAAGGTGCACCAAATGGCCGAATCTCGAGGAAGGTTCGTGGCGGTCCCGACACGCGAAGCACGAGGTCGCCCTTCATGCTCATGGTCGCATGCGCATCGAGCGGCGTCTCGCTGCCGTCGGAAACGGACGGGGCGCGCGGCAAGACCAGCTTGAGCGTCGCGTGTTCGTCGCCCTTGGTCGGGACCACGAGGGTCACGGTATCGGGAATCTGGCCGAGGTCGAGTGGCCCGGCTTCGGCGATCACGCCGCTGACCACATCTGCCAGCGGCGGGTAGACCCGGGGTGCGGGGCGCAGCGGATCCTCCGTTGCCACCTGCAGCTCGACGCCGCCGAGCTCTTGCAAATTCAGCGTGCCTCCCTGTGCCCGCACCATGCGCGCGGTTCCAGCCACGTCACGCAGCTCGCAGGCCGATTCCGGCGATGGCGAAACCAAGGGATCCACGGCGCCGAGCACGTCGGAAGTGGCCATGTCGATGGCCTCGGCCCGGAAAGCGAGCACCGATACCGCGGGGGCGCCGCCGCTCGGCAGGTCGAGCCTGACCGAAACCTGCGACAGTCGCTGGCTGGTCACGGGCGCGGCATCCTTGCCGTGGGAACCGCTTTCGCAAGCCAGGCCAGCGCTCAGCAGAAGCGCCACGAGCACGCCCTGCAGCCGCATGGGGCTGGTGGATGCAGGGGTCAGGCACCGCTTTGGGGTAGGATGGGACATCAGTGTTTCCGACAGCCGATCATTATATGCAGATTCGCCGCGTTACGCTAGTGCGGGCGCGGCAGCTCGAACCGGGTGAAAGATGGTAGAAAGAGCACGAAATGCCAAGAATCAATCCTGAGGAGGTGCGCGAAATCGCGGCCCTGGCTCGACTTCGTCTCGACGAGACCGAGGTCGAACGCATGACCCACGAGCTCGACGGCATACTCGGCTACATCGAAACGGTCAAGAACCTCGCCACGGACGACGTTCTACCCATGACCCATGCCGTTCCGTTCGACTGCCCCATGCGGCCGGACGAGCCTGGACAGTCCTTGACCGTGGAAGAAGCCCTGCAAAACGCGCCGCGCCGTAGGGAAGGTTGGTTCGAGGTCCCGCGCATCGTGCCCGGCACGGGAGGGGCGTAGCCATGGCCCTCGACGTTCGGGGTGCTTCGCTTACCGCACTGGCGGCGGGCGTGGCCGCAAGAACCTGGAAATCGCGTGATCTGGTCGAGGCGTACCTGGAGCGTATTGCCCAGCTCGACCAGAAGCTCGGTTGCTTTCTGCTCATCGATAGCGACGGCGCACGCAAAAAGGCGGATGCCATCGACAAGAAAATTGCGGCGGGAAAGTCCGTGGGACCGCTCGGCGGCGTGCCCATCGGGCTCAAGGACATCTTCGTCACGCGCGGGATTGAAACCACCGCGGGGTCGAAGATCCTGAAGGGCTTCATCCCGCCCTACGAATCCACGGCGTCCACTCGACTGGCCGCCGCGGGTGCCATCAGTCTGGGCAAGCTCAACATGGACGAATTCGCCATGGGCTCGTCGAACGAGAACAGCGCGTTTCATCCGGTGCACAACCCGTGGGATCTGGAGCGCGTCCCGGGGGGCTCGTCGGGGGGCTCGGCGGCCGCGGTGGCGGCGTCGCTGTGCGCGGGCACGCTAGGTACGGATACCGGCGGTTCGATTCGTCAGCCGGCCTCTTTGTGCGGCGTCGTCGGGGTCAAGCCGACCTACGGCCGGGTCTCTCGCTACGGCGTGATCGCCTTTGCCTCTTCGCTGGATCACCCCGGGCCTTTCGGACGCACGGTCGAGGACGCGGCCGCGTTGCTGGAGGTGATCGCAGGTCACGATCCCATGGATAGCACTTCCATTCCGCAGCCCGCGGGACGCTACCGGCAGGCCAGCAAGGCGGGGCTCGGCGGCATGCGAGTTGGCGTGCCCAAGGAATACTTCCAGGCTGGCATGGATCCCGAGGTCGAGGCCGCCGTTCGCGCGGCGCTCGACGAGCTGGTGCGCGCGGGCGCCACGCTGGTGCCAGTGTCGCTACCCCACACGCAGTATGCCATCGCCACCTACTACCTCATCTGCACGGCCGAGGCGTCCTCCAACCTGGCGCGCTACGATGGCGTCCGCTACGGGCATCGCACGTCGGAAGCGGGATCGCTGGAGGAGCTTTACGCCAAGACGCGTGGCGAGGGCTTTGGCAACGAGCCCAAACGCCGCATCATTCTCGGCACCTACGTTTTGCGCGCCGGCTACTATGAGGCCTACTATGGCAAGGCCTTGCGCGTGCGTAGGCTCATCGCGAATGATTTCACCGCGGCCTTCAGCCAGTGCGACGTGCTGGCCACGCCGACCTCACCCACGCCGGCTTTCAAGATTGGCGAGCGCTCGGCGGATCCCTTGCAAATGTATCTCGCCGACATCTACACCGTGGCGCCGCCGCTGGCTGGTGTGCCCGCGCTTTCCCAGTGTTGCGGTTTCACACGCTCAGGGCTGCCCATTGGGTTGCAGACTATCGGGCCGCCCCTCGGAGAGGAAGCCGTGTTTCGTGTCGCGGGCGCCTACGAGGCGCGCACGGACTGGCACAAGCGCTTGCCAGAGGACAAGTCATGAGTAGGGACAAATACGAAGCGGTCATCGGGCTGGAGGTTCACGTCCAGCTGGCCACGCGCACCAAGATCTTTTCCATATCCTCGGCTGCCTTCGGTGCCGAGCCCAATGAGCATACCGATCCGGTGTGTCTTGGTCTGCCGGGTGCGCTGCCGGTCTTGAATCGCGAGGCCGTCGAGTCGGCCGTGCGCCTGGGCTTGGCGGTCGGCTCGCACATCCGTCCGCGCTGCCGATTTTCGCGCAAGCACTACTTTTATCCCGACCTGCCCAAGGGCTTCCAGATCTCGCAATACGACGAGCCCCTGTGCGACGGCGGCGTCGTCACCTTTCGTCTGAACGGCGAGGTCCGGCAGATCAGGCTCACCCGCATCCACATGGAAGACGACGCGGGCAAGAACATCCACGATGCGAGCGGCGTCAGTTTCGTCGACTACAACCGCGCCGGCGTTCCCCTGTGTGAAATCGTCAGCGAGCCTGACATTCGCTCGGCCGATGAGGCCGCGGAATACGTGCGCGCCATCCGCACGCTGGTGCGCTATCTCGGCATCAGCGACGGCAACATGGAAGAAGGCTCGCTTCGCTGTGACGCCAACGTGTCCATCCGGCCGCGTGGCCAAACCACGCTCGGCACCAAGGCCGAGCTCAAGAACATCAACTCGTTCAAGAACGTGCGCGATGCCATCGAGCACGAGATCGCGCGCCAGTCCGTGCTGCTCGATCGGGGCGAGAAGGTGGTGCAGGAAACCCGGCTGTGGGATCCCGACCGCGGCATCTCGGCGTCCATGCGTTCGAAAGAGCAGGCGCACGACTACCGCTATTTCCCCGAGCCCGATCTGCCACCCGTGGTGGTGGACGAGGCGTGGCTCGACCGCGCCCGCAAGGCCCTGCCGGAATTGCCAGAGGCACGCCATGCTCGCTACCTCGGCACAGGGCTTTCGGCGCAGGACGCGTCCGTGTTGGTATCCGAGCGGCCCATCGGCGACTATTTCGACGCTGCCCTGGCCGCGTCGCCGGCGCATCCAAAGAAGATTGCCAACTGGCTCATCAACGAAGTCCTTGGCCGGGTCGACGACCCACGCGGGCTCGGAGGCGAATCGATGCCCGTGCCGCCCGCGGCGCTGGCCGAGCTGGTCGACCTAGTCGAGAGGGGTACCCTTTCGGGCAAGCTCGGCAAGGATGTGTTCGGTCGCATGTGGCAGGAAAAGCGCCGTGCGGCCGAGATCGTGGCCGCCGAGTCGGTGAGCCTGATGTCCGACACCGCCGCCATCGAAGAAGCCTGCAAGCGCGTGGTCGAGCGCAGCCCCGACGAGGTCGCACGCTTCCGCGCCGGCGCGGCCAAGGTCATGGGCTTCTTCGTCGGCAACGTGATGAAGGAAACCGGCGGCAAGGCCAACCCCAAGACCGTCAACGAGATCCTGCGCAAGCTGCTCTAGTCGAAGTACCGATCCTTGATGGCCAGAAACCGCTTCTCTACCAGCTGGTAGAGAACCCATGCGGCGACGAAGGAAAGCGTCGCAAAGAGTACGAGGGCGCCCCCGAGGTTGAGGAGCGTGGGCCGCATGGATGCGTTTGCGAGAATGGCCAAACCCAGGTCGATCATGGGGAAGTGGAGCAGGTACATGCCGAACGACACCTTGCCGACGGCCACCAAGGGCCGAAATTCCAAGAGCGAGGTCAGCCACGTGGCCGGCTTGTCGACAAGCTCCAACAAGATGACCGAGGTCGTGAGTGCCAAGAGGGAGAAGCCAACGGAGAACCCCAGAGGTTTTCCGATGGGGCGCACGGACAT
>Ga0265342_10005155_pt1 | contig 10060 bp, 8 predicted proteins | sample 4CB327metaG_FD_203125 | JGI IMG/M metagenome (GOLD analysis project Ga0265342, IMG submission 203125) | Rhizosphere microbial communities from Carex aquatilis grown in University of Washington, Seatle, WA, United States - 4-CB3-27 metaG | ecosystem: Host-associated > Plants > Roots > Rhizosphere...
GCAGGTATCGGGGGCTGATGGAGGCGGCTCCGGATGGAATGGTGGTGGTGAATCAGGACGGAGAGATTGTCCTGCTGAACGCACGGGCGGAGAGCCAGTTCGGATACCGCCGCGACGAGCTCCTGGGCAAGAAGGTGAAGAGCATCATTCCGGAGGGCTTTGCGGAGCGTCTGATCGCCGACGGAACCCGCACCGCGGCCGAGGCACTGGCGCAACAGATCGGAACGGGGATTGAGCTGAACGGGCTGCGGAAGGATGGAAGCGAGTTTCCCATTGAGATCATGCTCAGCCCGCTGGAGAGCCCCGAGGGAATTTTGGTGACCGCGGCCATCCGCGACATAACCGTACGCAAGGATGCGGACAAGCATTTGGCCCAGATGGAGGCAAGGTATCGGGGGCTGATGGAGGCGGCTCCGGACGGAATGGTGGTGGTGAACCAGGGCGGGGAGATTGTCCTGCTGAATGCTCAGGCGGAGAAGCAGTTTAGATACCGCCGCGATGAACTCCTAGGCCAGAAGGTGACAAACATTATTCCGGAGGGCTTTGCTGAGAGGCTGATCGCCGACGGAACCCGCACCGCAGCCGAGGCGCTGGCGCAGCAGATTGGCACGGGAATTGAGCTACATGGGCTGCGAAAAGATGGTAGCGAGTTCCCCATCGAGATTATGCTCAGCCCGCTCGAGAGTGCCGAGGGCATCCTGGTTACGGCGGCCATTCGCGACATCAGCGAGAGAAAGCAACTGGAGCGTCAATGGCACCAAAGCCAGAAGATGGAGGCAGTGGGCCAATTGACGGGTGGAATCGCTCACGATTTTAACAATCTGCTCGGTGTCATCATTGGAAACCTCGACCTGCTTGACCGTATGGTCGCCGGCAACGAAGCGGCTGTTAAAAGAGTACAAACCGCGCAGAAGGCAGCTACGCGCGGCGCTGACATCACGCGGCGCCTGCTCATGTTCTCCAGCAATGAGGAGTTGAAACCGTCGGTTGTCCTGTTGGGCGATTCAATTCAGAATATGATCGAACTGGCTTCCCGGGGACTCGGCCCGGAGATCAATATCACCACGCACGTTGATGAATCGGTACCGTCGCTCTTCGTCGACCCCGCTGGACTGGAAAGCGCTTTGCTCAATCTCGTGGTCAATGCACGGGATGCGATGCCTAAAGGCGGCTCCATCATTATTAATTCACGGGTGCAGGTTCTTGGAGACAGCCATCCGGCAGTACAAGCAGGCGATTTGAAGATTGGCCGTTATGTTTGTGTGTCGGTAACGGATACCGGGCAAGGCATGTCGAAAGAGACTCTTGAACGCGCCTTTGAGCCATTCTTCACCACCAAGCCGCGCAACAAGGGCACAGGCCTGGGGCTTGCCATGGTTTACGGTTTCGTAAAAAAGTCGGGCGGCGCCGTCCGCGTCTACAGTGAACTTGGTATTGGGACCACAGTCTCGCTTTATCTGCCTCTTATAGCGAATCTATCGCACCCTGTTCCGGCGGATACCCCAAAGCCTCTTAACGGAAAGCTGGGCGGCACGGTGCTGGTGGTGGATGACGAGGCGGACCTGTTAGAGGTGGCCCTCGCCTATCTCGCGGAGATGGGCTATACAGCCTTTGAAGCCAAAGACGGCGCCAGCGCGCTGGAGGTGCTTGCGCAACGGAGTGAAATCGACCTGATGGTGACGGACATCGTGATGCCTGGAGGCATGAACGGAGTGGAACTGGCGCAAAAGGCCCTTCTCCTGCGCCCCGATCTCAAGATTATTTATTCCTCCGGATTTCCGGCAGAGGCGATGGCAGAGAGAAGCATGCCTCTGGTTGACGGCCCCCTGCTGCGTAAGCCATATCAACGAACCGAGTTCGCTGCAATCGTTCACCACGTAATGGGAAGCGATAGTGACAAACCGGAAGAAGTGGAACACTCCCTGTCTGGCCGGTAATGGCCATGCGGGCGACCGGCAACAAGCTGAGGAACGATGAAAACTAAGCAGAGAATTCTGGTCATCGACGATGAAAACGACGTGGGAGAATTCATCTCTACCGCCGCGCAGGCATTGGGATTGCAATGCACCGTAACGACGGATGCAAAAGCGTTTCTGGATGCTCTCACGCCTGACAAAACTCTTATCATGCTCGATTTGATGATGCCGAAGATGGATGGCGTTGAGCTGTTGAGGCTGCTCGGTAAGCTGAAGTGCAAGACCGGCATTGTCCTGATGAGCGGTGTTGGCAAGCGCACTCTGGAGTCAGCCGGGCAAGTGGCGCAAGCCCTTGGCCTTTCCATTGTGGGCCACCTCCAAAAGCCCTTCAGGTTGACAGAACTGGAGGAGGTACTTGAAAGACATGCGGAGCCTGAGGCGACGTCAGATGTCAAGCAGACCCCAAAAATCGTCATCGAGAAAGAGGAACTGCAGCGCGCGATCGAACGTGTTGAGTTCGTACTTTACTATCAGCCGCAGATTGAAATTACGACTGGGCGCGTGATTGGTGTTGAAGCTCTGGTCCGGTGGCAGCATCCTGAACGAGGGCTGATTTTCCCCGACAACTTTATCGGCCGCATGGAGGAACTAGGGCTCATCGACGAGCTTGGCTGGTTTGTTATGGACCGCGGGATGAGCGAAGTGGCGCAATTTGCGAACGGCGATGGGATTGCTCCCATGCTGTCGCTGAATGCGTCGGTGTACTCCCTGCACGATCTGAAGTTCCCCGACCTTCTTGTTTCACTCGCCGAGAAGCATGGCATTTCGCCTAGGGGTGTCACGATTGAAATCACAGAGAGTGGCTTGATTAAAGAACTGTCGAGCACGTTGGACATCCTGACCAGACTGCGGATGAAACAGGTTCAGTTGTCGATTGACGATTTTGGCACCGGCTATGCCATGATGCAACAACTCAAGAACATACCGGCGACGGAACTGAAGATCGACAAATCATTCGTCCAGGATATGCAGGTCAACGAAAGCGACCGCATTATGGTCCTGAAGACTATTGAACTAGGCCACGAACTCGGCTTGCAAGTGATCGCAGAAGGGGTGGAAACCCAGGAACAACTGGACTTTTTGCGCTTGAAGGGTTGCGACCATGCGCAAGGATATCTTTTCAGCCGCCCTATTCCACCAAAAGAGATGGTGAATTGGCTGGCTTCGTACCGTTCCCAGTTAGTGCATTGAGCCGGACCGCGCGGAGCGCGCGAGTTCAAAGCGGATACGATTTACGTCGGGGCTGCCGGCGCTCAACTTCGGCAACGACGCCATAGCAATTACACTGAGGCTGTGAAAGCCTCTGCCCATCCTGTCCTTCCCAGTCGCAAGGAGTTCCTGACGCACGCCAAGGAGCACACGCTTGTCCCTGTCTGCCGCACTTTGACCGCCGACCTGGAGACGCCTGTTTCAGCCTTTCTACGCGCGGCCTGGCCCGAGCCGGAGTGCTTCTTGCTGGAGTCGGTGGAAAACGGCGAGCAGGTAGGCCGCTACACCTTCATCGGGCTGGCACCGTTCAAGCGGATTGTGGCGCGCGGACGCGAGATCACGATCACCGAAGGCAAGAAGGTCGTCCAGATCGAGGGCGACATCTTTGCCGAACTGCGGCGGGCGCTGGGCGGACACAAACCGGCGCGGTTGCCCGGGCTGCCTCCGTTTACTGCCGGGGCTGTGGGCTTCTTCTCCTACGACGCGGTGCGCCAGATCGAGCGGCTTCCCTCGCTGGCCAAAGACGAGTTGGGCGTCCCAGATGCCTGCCTGCTCTTCTTCGACGAGGTGCTGGCCTTTGACCACGTGCGTAAGGAGATTTGGCTGGTGGTGACGGCCGACCTGACCCGAAACACACCGTCTGCGGCATACGACAAGGCCGTCCAGCGGCTCGACAAGCTGGAAAAGCGGCTGGCCCAGCCCTTGCCGAAGTTGCCCGCCCAACACAGCAAAGGCAAACTCAAGGTGAACCACAGGACCGCCAAAAAGAGCTACTTGGCCGCCGTGGTACGCACCAAGGAGTACATCGGCGCGGGCGACATCTTTCAGGCAGTCCTCTCGCAGCGCTTTGACGTCGTGCCCGAAGCAGACAGCTTCCAGGTCTATCGGGCGCTACGCACCGTCAATCCCAGCCCCTATATGTACTTTCTGCGCTTTACGCCAGAGGGGCCATTGGGCGGGCGGCTCGACAAACCTCGAAACTCGTCCAAGAAGAGAAAACAGCCCCCCGCTGCGCCGCTGCCCATCGAGTTGGCGGGCTCCTCCCCGGAGTTGCTGGTGCGCGTCCATCAGGGCAAGGTCGAGTACCGGCCCATCGCCGGAACCCGTCCGCGCGGAGCCAATGAAGAAGAAGACGAGGCGCTGGCCGACGAGATGCTCGCCGACGAGAAAGAGCGCGCCGAGCACGTAATGCTGGTCGATCTGGGCCGCAACGATGTGGGCCGGGTCAGTGAATTCGGCTCCGTGAAAGTAGACCGGCTGATGTTCGTCGAACGCTACTCGCATGTCATGCATATAGTCAGCACCATCGAAGGGCGACTTAAACCGGAGCTAACCGCCGTCGATGCCCTACGTGCCTGCTTTCCTGCCGGAACTCTCTCCGGCGCGCCCAAAGTCAGGGCCATGGAGATCATTGAGGAGTTGGAACCGGCGCGGCGCGGAACCTATGGCGGCGCGGTGCTCTACGCCGACTTCTCCGGTAACCTCGACTCCTGCATTGCCATCCGCTCTATGCTGGCTATCGGCGGCAAGGGCTACGTCCAGGCCGGGGCCGGCATCGTGGCCGATTCTGTGCCCGAACTCGAACACCAGGAATCGCTCAACAAGGCCCAGGCCGTGATCCGCGCTATCGAGCGAGCGCGGGAGCTGTAGGAAGAGGGGTCAGGGGCCAGGGAAATTGTGAGCAACTGAGAGAGCCTTTGCGTCCTTAGTGATGAACATTATCTGCAGGGGGAGCAATGGATAAAGCCTTAGTGTGGATGAGAAACGTGTTGGCGCTGGTGGGAGTATTGGCGCTCGGGTACTGGCTTGGAGCGAGTCGTACGGTGAAGGCGTCGAGCTACGATTCAGAGAAGGGCGATGTGGAGTTCCAAATGACCGGAGTGAACGAGTCGAGTTCGCTGCTGGTGTACCAGCCTGGAACGAAGACTCTGTATGTATACCGTGGAGCCACGGTGGGGAATTCGGCGCTACAGTGTAGTTATAAATTTCAGATGGACAGGCCGGGCGCGATAATTCAGCGCGTTTCGTGTCCGGTACAGTCGCTGATTCCGTAATAGCGGCGTTGTCCCTATTTTATGGTCTTTCACTCCGCGCCGAAAACGCGCCGGACGAATCGCTTGACACTGGCGAAGAAGCCGGGCTTTTTCTTGGGCGCGGGCGGTTTTGCGGCTGGGTTTGCGTCTGAGCCGGCTGGCGGCGCGGATTCCGCGACAAGCTGCGGCGTGTGCTCCTCGCCCTTGTATACCAGCGGCTCGATGGGCTGGGCCGGTTCGCCGCTCAAACTCACGGCGTTGGAAGCCGGTTTGGGCAGCGGCGCCAACCCCTCGCTCTGGGCCAGTGGAAACTCATTGCCCTGGGGTGCGACGGGCGGGCAGCCGCAGGGTTCTTTCTCCTGGTCCACCACCTCATGCAGGCTGCCGTGCTGGAACATCACACGCTGGCCGGGCTGTACGCGGTAGGCTCCGCCTTCAAAAACGCTCGAGACCAGAACGTAGGGCGCGTTGACTCCGGGGGCTCTGGCGTTATCCACGCAGGTGTCGCCCTGCTGGCCCAGTCGCACCTTCACCTCCCCCGCGCCGGGACCGCCGATTAAAATGCGAAAATCCGGCGTGAGCAGAATGTCGGAGTTGCGCCCAGTGGCAAAGCTCATCTCGAGCGCGCCGTGATCCATGGCCATCATCAGGCCGGGAGTCTCGCCAGCTGGAACGTTGGAGTCGGCAGTCAGTTTGACCGTAGTTGTGGCGCAAACGCGCAGCACGCCGCGATGTGGTAGCGTGACCTGTGTGGTCACGGAGCCTGAGGTAACGGAGCCGCTGGCGGCGATGACAGCCCTGCCCTGTGAGACCTCCAGCGCTCCGGTCACCGTGGCCGCTCGGTCGGGATTCTTGCTGTCCAGAGGAACGATGGCGATAGGACCGGCTTCGGGAGTTTGGACCTGAGATGGTGGAGTAGCCTGGGCAACAAGGATCGGCGCTACAATCAGGGCCGTTAAAAATAAATAGAAAATCCTGTTAGGGCACAATTGGTAGGTCGGGGTTTTAACTCCGACACAAAATGCTGCAAAATATAGCAGGGCTTTAGCCTCTGAGGTTTGCTTTTCAGGCCTTTTGCTTACTAAGCGGCCATCTTCCGCAGCAGCTCGCATAGCCTCACATCCCCAAAAAGTTGCGGATCATCTGGTGGCCGCCCTCGGTCAGTACGCTCTCGGGGTGGAACTGCACACCTTCGATAGGCAGGCTGCGGTGGCGCAGGCCCATAATCACCGAGCCGCCGTCCTTTGCCGGGGTGCGTGCGGTGATCATCAATTCAGCGGGGAGCGAGTCTTCCTCAACAATCAGCGAATGGTAGCGGGTGCAGGTAAGCGGCGTAGCCAATCCGGCAAAGATGCCCTTCCCGTCGTGCGCCACCTGGCTGGTCTTGCCGTGCATTAGTTGTTGCGCGCGCACCACCTTTCCGCCGAAGGCTTCGCCAATGGCCTGATGGCCTAAACAAACCCCTAAAATAGGCGCTTTACCGGCCATGTGACGGATGAGCGGAACCAGGATGCCGGCCTCGCTGGGCGTACAGGGCCCCGGCGAGAGCAGAATCCGCTCAGGCTTCAACGCCTCGACCTCTTCCACCGTCAACTCGTCGTTGCGATAGACCTCGACCTCAGCGCCTAGCTCCCCCAGGTACTGGACAAGGTTGTAGGTAAACGAATCGTAATTGTCGAGGACGAAGATCATGATGAACTCCAGTGTAACGCGCTGCGGCTGAGGCCGAGCCGGTCGCACCGGTTGCGCACCCTGCGCCAATCTGCAAAACTGGCCATGGTTCCTAACGATGGTTCTTCACTTTCTCATTCAGGGTCGCGTGCAGGGGGTAGGCTTCCGATGGTATGTGCACCGGGAGGCCAGTCAACTGGACCTGCGTGGCTGGGTGCGCAACACCGAAGACGGCGAGGTGGAGGTGCTGGCATCCGGCGCGGAGGCCGAACTGGCCAACCTGCGGGCTAGCCTGCGCCGCGGGCCGCGCGGCGCCCGCGTGGACCGCCTCGTCGAGCACTACCTGGACGAGAGCGAAGCCGAGGACCTCAGCTCCTTCCGCATTGATGGCGCATGGTAATCCAGCCATCCGCGCTAACACCGCTAACTCCGCCAACCCCGCTATAATCACAACGAAGCTAATTTCCATGCCGGATAAAGGAGCGCTTCTTCCTATGCCCGAAGCAATCAAACCCGTCAATGTGGAAGCCCTGAAGGCGCTGGTGCGCACCGTGCCCGATTTTCCCAAGCCGGGGATACTCTTCTACGACATCACTACTCTGCTGAAGGACAAGATCGGCTTCGCACAGATGATCGACGCGCTGGCCGCGCACTATATCGACAGCAACATTGACCTGGTTCTGGGCATCGAGGCGCGGGGATTCATCTTTGGGCCGGCTCTGGCTTATCGGTTGAACGCCGGGTTTGTGCCGGTGCGCAAGCCGCGCAAGCTGCCCGCCCCGGTGGCGCGGGTGACCTATGACCTGGAGTACGGCTCCGACACCCTGGAGATTCACCTGGACGCGATTGCTCCCGGCCAGCGCGTATTGCTGGTAGACGACCTGCTGGCCACCGGAGGCACCATGGAGGCCACCGTGAAGCTGGTCAAGCAGTTGGGGGGCGAGATCGCCGGGTTGGCCTTCGCCGTCGAACTCGACTTCCTCAAAGGCCGCCAGCGCTTCCCGGAGTACGACGTCTTCAGCCTGCTGCACTACGACGAGTAGAGAGTTCCGACAGCGTCACCTTCAATCCGGAGAACGCCTCAGGATGCCGTTTCCGGCCCTTCGGCCAGGGGCGCGGCCTCGGTTGCCTCCTCTTGAAACATCTGCGCATCCGCAAATCGATATCCGACGTACACATCAGTGAGCAAATATCTAGGATTGGAGGGATCGTCTTCAATCTTCTTGCGCAACTGGCGGACGAAAGTGCGTAGATACTCGACCTCTTCGCGGCAGTCGGCTCCCCACACCGCCGTCAGAAGCCGGGCATAAGTCACCACCCTGCCGGCGCGGCTCATTAGGCAATGCAGAATATCGAACTCCTTGCGCGTGAGATGCACCGTCTGGCCGCGCTTGATGACGGTGCGCTTCACCGGTTCCAGGCGAATCTCGCCGATCTCGATGGGTGCATCCTCGGCGCGAATCGGAGCCCGTACGCGGCGAACCGCGGTGCGGATGCGTGCAATCAGCTCTCGTGTGCTGAAAGGCTTGGTAACGTAATCGTCGGCGCCTAGATCGAGCGCCGCCACCTTATCCTCTTCTTGGTCGCGCACCGTCAGCATCAGAATAGGCAGCCGTGGAGCAAGGGCGCGTATGCGACGCAGCGTTTCCATGCCCCCGATGCCGGGCATATTCATGTCCAGCAATACAACATCGACGGCAGCGGCGCGCAATTGTTGGATCGCCTCTTCCCCGCGCGAGGCTTCAACAACCTGAAAGCCGAGCTCAATGAGCGGAGGCCGCAGTGCTCTGCGGATGGCCGATTCGTCGTCGACCACAAGAATGCGAATGACTGGCTGGCTCATCAATTACACCCCTTTCGCGCCACGGCCGGAATCGCCGCAAAAAATGTTGTTCCCTCGATCTCATCGCTGGTGACCCAAACATAACCGCCATGAATGGTCGCGACTCGTTTTGCTACAGAAAGGCCGATTCCGGTGCCCGCTGCCCGGTTCGAATAAGTTGAAGAACGATAATACCGGTTGAAGATACGCTCCCGATCCGCCATGGGGATCACCGGGCCGAAGCTATGCACTGAAAAGATCACCTCGGCGTTCGTGTGGACCGCACGGATAGTAATTGTGGTTCCGAAGATCGAATACTTGCATGCGTTGTCGATGTACTGGGTCAGCAGCATTACCATCAATTGACGATCGCAGCACACCGTCAGATTGTCGTCCTTCAAGTCGATCGCAACCTTCATGCTCGCCAGACGGTCCCTGAGGCTGTCCACAACCTCTTCGATCAGCGGTCCCACGCCCACCGGCGTCGCATGAATCGTGATCTCGCCCGCATCCAGCCGGGCGGTAGTCAGCAGCCGGGTCGTCAGGTCGCTCAGCAAGCCGGTCTGTTCATCGATCAGTGCAACCAAATCCGCTTGTCCCTCTGATAGGTGGCCCATCTCTCCCAGGCCCGTCGAGGCCGCGCGAATGGCCGTCAACGGCGTCTTATACGCGTGCGCCAGGCTGTCCAGCACCGTAGCGCGAAGCTGTTCGGTACGGCGTTCGGTTTCGATTCGGCTTTCGTTGGCGAAGGCCCGGTAGCGGTCGAAGGTAATGGCAATCAGCGAGGCGATGGCGTTGTTGGTCAGCGGGCTGGTCTCGCCCCGTACCACAAGGCTGCCCACAGGCACAGTCCCCAGTCGAACGACCCGACGCCCCACCCCTGACTCAGGGTCGTCGTCCGAGGTCTCAAAGTAGTAGACGTTCTGCGCCAGTTCCTGCGGATCTTCGCTCCATATCCCGGCCTGGTAGACCCGGTGCAGGTCCGCATCGAAGACGGCCACCGCCTCCAGCGCGAAGATCTCATGCACCAGTTCGGCCAACTGCGGTCCCGGCTCCTCGTGAAGATTCATCTGCAGCGAGCGCCGCGTGAACTCGTAGAGATCGTGCATCTGTCCGCCCCACGACTCGGCTTCCCTGGCATTGCCCGTTACGCGCGCGGATAGCCGGCTCACAATCAGAGCCACCAGTACGAACGCCAGCAGAGTAATGGTGTTTGCCGGATCCGTCGCCGGGTTCGACTGCGGCTGCTGGCGCGTCGTGAAATAGCTATGCACCACAACTGCCGTCAGCGACACAATAACCGCCTGCCAGAATCCGTATAGCAAGGCGGTAGGGACAACAATCAACAG
>Ga0265342_10005156_pt1 | contig 10058 bp, 8 predicted proteins | sample 4CB327metaG_FD_203125 | JGI IMG/M metagenome (GOLD analysis project Ga0265342, IMG submission 203125) | Rhizosphere microbial communities from Carex aquatilis grown in University of Washington, Seatle, WA, United States - 4-CB3-27 metaG | ecosystem: Host-associated > Plants > Roots > Rhizosphere...
GTAGTATGGCGCGGTTGATGGAGCTGCGCTTGCCATTTCGTCAAGAATTGTAGTGTACTCGTTACACGGAGTGGCGGTTGGTGCAGCGGTTTGGTTGCCTGGGTACGGCGTTGTCATATCAGTCATTTCAACGTCCATTGCGGAACTTGGCGTATTGAAACATGTACCGTCCCCGACGTCGTCGACGAGAGGCTCGTCGTCGTTGCCAGCCATGGCACCAGGGTTATTGACCATGCCATAGGGCGTTAGACTCGATCCTGGCAAGCCGCCGCTCTGTGCCGCTATCGAGTATTGATGGGCCTCAAAGCTAGGACCTTCATTTGACTGCAGAACGTGATTACCATAGCCAAACTTTTCAATCAGAGTTAGATAATTGACTACGGATGGATCCGTCGATGCCGGTGCTGGCGAAGGCACGTAGACAAGTCCCTTGAGCGCCATCCAGTTCATGTTGCTAGCCTTATTCGTAAAACCCGGTTCATGTTCATGATTTGGATTATATTTAGCGTTCAATGGTTCGGGCGTTAGAGCCGTCGCGGTTGGAGCAACCAAATCCAGTTCAGTTAAATCGCCCAATGGCGTGCCATTCGGCGCCGGCGAGTTGTAGTATGCCCCGAAAAGATCCTCCGGAGTGCGGTTTTCCATTTCAATAATGACTATGTGCTGAATCGGGGTACTGAATGCGACCAGTTCCCGCTTCCCATTATGGATTCGCCACGCGTAGGACGGCCTCGCACCACGAAATCGCGCTGGCATCAACGCGTTCACCGGATGCACGCCCGCAGGCGGATTGAAAAAGCCGGGGCTAAATGAATCGCTCGAGGCAATCACCTGTTTTCCACTATCACTTGCTCGAGAACAAGCTACAGCCCATATAGAACATAGCGCTATTGCTGTGAACAGTCTGCGCGTTACGTCCGTGCGGGTACTCATAGCCTGGTCTCCTCGGACATCGTTCGAACCTGAACAGGATTACTACAAAGATAGCATTGGCCACCATTGGCGACAAGTAGGGCATTGGTCACCCCAACCTGCTGTCCGCATGACCGCTTGCTTGGTCGTTCAATAGCCAGGCTAGCCGCTCGTTCGAGTTGCGCGAAACAAGCATTCGAAAAAGCTGAGAGGGTGCGGCCAGAGAGTACGTTGCGGCCGGTACAGCTGGCCCGAGGCTGCGGTGACCCCAGGCATCGTGCGAAGATGCGCTAAAAAGGCCGTAAAAACTCGGGCAGCCAAGGTGCCGAGCAGCTTCTGCCAAGTCTGCCGCGCACTGGCACCATAGGGGACGACGAATGAGTGGAAAGGATCACAACGATGGTATTCCGCGTCGCGGCTTGAGAAATTTCCTCGAAGACGTCGGCCGATGACATAGCGCCAGAAAACATGGCTAAGAGGACCTCGTGGTTCACTAAGGATCGTTCGGGCGAAATTCAAAGTGAGCGATCTCGTGGAAAAACACGCGCTGATTTTGTAACTGCATTTGAATTTGGCGCCGGTGCCTCTGCCATTGCAGCGCTACTATCGCATTTCCAACCAACGCCGTACGACAACTACGTTTTATTTGCCCAGGCGCTTGTGCGCGGGCACCTTTGGATAAATTGGCCGGGACCCACGATCGATGCAGTATTGGTAAACGGGCACCGGTACATCGTTAATGACCCGCTTCCAGGACTAATGCTCGTGCCGTTCGTTGCCGTCTTCGGCACGGCAAACCAGACGATGCTTGACGCGGTGCTGTGTGGCGTCGCAACGGGCGCTGCCTGGGAGTTGTGCCGGCGTTTCGGCTGTTCTGTTAAGACAGCCGCCTGGTTGACCGCTTTTATGTTCGCCGGAACGCAGTTACTCTGGTGTTCGGTTTACGGAGACGTATGGTTCGTGGCGCAAACGTCCTGTACCGCCATGGTGCTATTGTCGCTATGCGAGTTAATGGGTAAGAATCGGCCGTGGCTGGTAGCTCTGCTCTATTGCGCAGCAATAGGTTCACGCTTTACTCTTGTGATGGCGTTGCCGGTTATCGCGTGGTTGATGTGGCGCGACAAGCGGCACGGCGCCGGACAATTTGTTGCGACCCTGTTACCGTTCTTCGCATTGTGGGTTTGGTACAACATTGCCCGTTGGGGCGTACCATGGGATGCGGGACACACGATATTCTACCATCAAGACGCCGCAGCGGGCTCACTTACCGGGTCGCCGTTTTCGCTAACGCACATTCCTTACGAGCTTGAGTCGTTCTTCGCGCAGGCGCCGAAGCTCCTGTCTGGATATCCGTGGTTGCGCCCGACGCTTTCCGGCGTGGCGTTGACTTGGGTATCGCCGGCGCTCGTTCTCGCGGCATTCGCGCGCAGGCCGAGACCGCTCGTCCTCGCGTTTTGGGCAGCGACGTTACTTGTAGCGGGCCCAAGCCTTCTGTACTACGTCAACGGGTACGTGCAATTTGGTATGCGCCACGCCTTGGATTTTGAGCCCTTCCTACTTGCGCTAATGATATTCGCCGTTCGCGACAGATTCACGCTTTGGAGCAAGGCATTGATTTCATACTCGATAGCGGCCAGTTCTTGGGGATGCTGGTACTGGCTCACCTTCGTGAGGAACTCTTAAGACCGAAGTTGCTACTGGGCGAACAGAGAGTCCAAGTCGGCTGGACTTCAGCAACCGGAAACCGCGCGGCACTCCAAGAAGTAAAGCCAACTGTTCGTTCCCTCGGCAAAGATGGAGTTGGCCACTTGACTGAGCCTCAACGGGAAATTCAAAAAGATAATCCGGCTCAAAAGCCACTCGCACGTCGAGTGATTACAAAGAATATTCCCCAAGCGTTTTGCAAGGGTCTAAGGTCGGATCTCGAAGCTTAAGGATCCGCTGTTGTACTGGTCCGCGGATTCAATACGGCGTTCGGCCACTCGCTAGAGCGCACGGCGCAAAGACTGCTCGGCTCGAAGTTTTCGGAAGCGCGATAGCTCTCTCTCCAGGTCGGTAAGCGAACGCGAGGTTGTACGTGACCGATTGCGACTGGATACCGAAAACGTATTGTATTCGCTTCGTTCCTCCAAGAATTGCCTTAGGAGCGCCCGCGCGCGGCCGTTATCGCCAAGAAGAGGACAGTCGTAGACCTTCCACTTCTATCGAGAGGATGTTGAGCGGAAGCACCCTGGGAAAATTCCGAAAGCCGCTTTATTGCGACGCCTCTCAACGGCGTCGCCGCGGCCGCCGTACGTGAGAGCATATGGCACACCTACGGGCGAAGAAACCTCCGAGCACGCCGACTGCTTGCCCAATTCGCGGACAGCCGTGCTTAGGCAAGAGGCGCCGGCATTGCGAGGTGTGCATTCCCTAAGGTGCGCCCGGAACACAGGCTAAGCGCGATTGCGGCGGCTCGCAGCGCCCTCGCGACCTCGACGGTTCGAGGTGACGATCCTCGCAGTAGTGCGGCTATGAACCGCGCAGCGAGGCGGTTGCCGAATGAAATCGGGGCAATTGTCGATGGCCTGCCAAGCACTCGGATCAGCGCGACGACGAGTGGCTCAAGCGGATGATTATATTAAGGCTTGATGCGTCCGCTCTGAGCGCGCTCGGCAAGACCACGGGGTTATAGCTCGCAGCCCGTTCGCGTTTCCGAGCCGGAGCACACGTCCCGCATCCGCGTCACTGGGAGACCGTGCTCGCGCGGACTGAGGGCTAGCGGAGCCTTCACGCGCAAAGCCGACCCTAGTCTCCGGGGAACGCTAATCGCCCGTCGAAGTTGAGTCCGTGACCAATTTTGCTCGGAGGCGGAAATCATGAATCGAAGTCGTAAGGGCGCGCTTTGTTTCACCGTTGCCTTTGCTTTGCTAGGCGGTTGCGGCGGATCCCAACTGCCCATCGGGGCGCCGCGAACGATACCGCAAAGCCGCGCGATCGCGCAGCCCCTGGCGCATGGCAGCAAGACGTTCAACTACACCGGTAGCGAGCAGTACTTCAAGGTACCGCGCAACGTAACCCAATCAACCATCGTAGCCAGCGGAGCCAGCGGACCAACTAACAGTTATCATGGCTGCGGTTACAGAGGTGGAAGCGGTGGACTGATAAAGGCGAGGATTCCCGTGTCGCCTGGAGAGCAATTAGCGGTTTTTGTTGGGGGCGAAGGAAGCGGCGGCACCGCCTGTTCTACTACCGGCAGGGGCGGCTTTAATGGCGGGGGCAATGGCGGCGGAGGCGTCAGCAGCTCTAACGGAACTGGTGGCGGCGGCGCGTCTGACGTACGCGAAGGCGGCGATGCATTATCAAACCGCGTTCTCGTAGCGGGCGGCGGCGGTGGCGGAGGGGAAAACTTGAGCTATGGCGCTGGACGCGGAGGCGCCGGCGGGGGAAGCGTCGGCGGCCGTGGCGGAAGCGGTTACCGATGCTCCGCGGATGGTCACGGCGGCAGGGGCGGAACGCAAAGCGAGGGGGGACGCGGCGGGCGTGGAGGTCGTCCGGGCTGCGGCGATTACGAGCGCGCTCCACGTGGCCATCGCGGTGCTAATGGCGTTGGCGGCGATGGCGGCTCAGGCTACTATAGCGGCGGCGGTGGCGGAGGCGGCGGTGGATACTATGGCGGCGGTGGTGGAGGCGCGGGAGCAGATGATACCAACGGAAGCGGTGGTGGTGGCGGCGGTGGCGGAGGATCGTCATTCATCGAGTCGAGCGCGACGCTAATCAAAGATCTCCAGGGGAAAGCGCCTGCCGGAAACGGTTCGGTTACCATTTCATGGTAAGGAGTCCGCATCAAATGACGTTTTCAGGGTGCATACTCGAGCGCTCACGCTTCGTTGCTCGACTGGGATGCTAGTCGCAGCGCACGTATCGCAGCGGCCGATTGGCGTGCCGGGGCGCATATGCGCTAGAGGCGCACCCCCTCGTGCTTAGCCTTTTTGCTGACCTTTAGGGGCAGAACAACTTCGTCACCCCCGCCAGAGCCTACCGTCAGCTCGGCGTCACCGTCGCCAGAGCGGACGCTTTCCATTCAAAACTTAGCCCGATATGACCTGAGGTGAGCCTCCTCCGTCGCGCGTTTTAGATGTCGAAAAATACACAAGATATTGGTACTCCTCTTGCGTGACCACTGTTCGGGAAATCGCTTGGCAAATCTTCGGCGCTGATCGGTGCCCATTGCTGTGCCGTGTCATTTAGAAAAAAGCCCCGAGCGTCTCTTTCTCTTGGCAGTCGCAGCCATTAATTGTGACCTCGGTCGGTCGTCAGGCCGAGTGGTTTCCCGCTTCATGGTAGTTGTCGGCACTTATCTTGTTGAATGCACCCGAACCGCTTAGCACAAGTCAAAGTCACGTACCCAAGTTAAAGTCACGTAATTGATATTACGTCGCCCCTCAGTCCGCAGGGCGCCACGCCGCGCCAACAAGCGAATCCCATCGCCCACCGCATTAAACCACGCGTTCGTGAATGCCCTTGGATTGCGCGACCGTTAGTACGCTCGCAACCGATGTCCCAGTCTAGTGAGAGCGAGTCCGGCTTAAAACAAAAGCCTCCGGACAAATGAGTTCCTCTCTGGCAGCCGCTTGACATCGCTGATACGCGCACGCACATTGGGCTTTATCGAACCTCCCACGCCGAGTTGTGGATTTGTTCGACGAGGCGCCCACTGATCAGTCTTTGACTTTAGATCTTACACTCGGCGCTCGACGAAGGGCTACTTTCCCCACCTCTCTGCCTGCGAGATCTCTAGGTCGAATCTTCTAGGCGCACGACTACCTGACTTTATAGTGACCAGTATCTGTCTCGCTTCGGGTAAGCTCACCGCGGTTTACTAACGCTTCGCAGGCCATAACTATTTCCCACGGGTCGAGGTTGAGCGATTCGGCGAGTATCATGGGATCTATAGTACCAACTTTAGAAACGTGGCCGCGTACCTCGGGGAACAACGATTCAACGCCATTAAGTGTTTCAGATATTTCTCTGAGTTCGAAGTCAGGGGCAAACAGATAGACCTCATTGCGCCATATGATGAAGTGACTTCTACAATCGCTTTCGCGCCAGACCGACGGATAGATACTCGTAGTGCCCCTTTTTGCGTCTCGGCGTACTCGCCACGCCGGACCCCGTCTGCGATACGCTGATTGGCGGTAAGCGCGGCAATCTCTTGCCAAGCCGTCTCGCGATAAAAAAACCATATGCTCGGAGAAGCTTCTTGTGCCATAGGGTCACCGCGCGCGAGTTCGGCCCTCGATTCGAAAGGCAGGTTGTTAATTGATAGTGCGTTTCTTGACAAGCTCTTGATGAGTAGAGGCACTTCCTGGTCGCTGCCAACGATGATCACGTCACAGCCATGATCTAAGACACGAACCGCATGCCGATCGAGGGCTTGCACGTAGGATCTTCGCGCGATAGTCCAGCTCTATGACTATCGCAGCGTACGTAGCAAGCGTAGAGCCATCTACGGCTTCAAGTGCGGTTAGTTTTGAAGCAAACAACTCTCGTTCTGCAAATCGTTGCACGACCTCATAGGGGGGCTCGATTCCTAGAAATCCCACGCGGGTTCTCGATGACCTTGCGCCAACCGCAATGGCCACTTAGTCCTGCCTTCCTGGGAAAGGCCAGCTGTCGCCCTTGGCCAGGCGACCTTGGGAAGAACAAACAACGCAGCCCGGTGTTGGCAACGATGTGACGTCGCGTATCGACGACGTCAGCGCCCGATAGATGATGTGTCTCGCGGGAACAGGCAGGCTCGCGAGCACAGCGAGTGCCATCGTAATAGACAATGAGGCGACGGTTCCATTAAAAGAAATCACGGCCGGTGCCGGCCCGCGGGCTCCCAAAATGTATGGATCGCTCTTCCGTTCGGAAGGCGTCATCATGTCGCGCTGGCGTATCGCCTTCTTCCTCAAGGTACAGTTGGTAGTTTGGCGGTACGGAAGCAATGTTCTTGATTTCAAGCCCGCTGAGAGCGCTCTTTTCTGACTCATACGCCTGCGCATCTACAAACAACTTGTACTCACCGTGTTTGACGTCTTCTACCATGTCTTAATCCCTTTCCTAGTAGAGATTCGCGAGTTAAGTAGCTCGAAGTACTCATCCACCTTACCCCTGGACGGCCTTTGGCACCCATGTGGCCGGTGCCCCGTTAGATTCTTAGATTCGCACGAAATCGCTCCAAAGGCCTGTCGCGCATTCAGCTCGCCAGTCGTTGGCAAATCCCCAGTTTCGCAGTCGTAACACTATACAAAGGGCCTTGCGGCGCTAGTCCCATAGCGCACGCGCTCTTCAATGAACCCGGCGCCCGCTAGACGATCCGTCCATTAACCCGAACCGGCAAGGAACAACGTCATACCTATAAAGAGCGCATCGAGCCGTGGTCTCGTGCGCACGTGCATGCTTCGGAAAAGGCCAGAGGCCAAGCCAGGGAACAATCCTATTTCCTTACCTCAGTCATTCCAAGCAAAGGCCCAAACTGCTCGCGGGCCACAGCATAACACTCGCACGATGCTTCTTCCAGGCCCACTCGATTGAGAATCACGATATGTCCGCGAGCATAGCGAATGAATCCAGCTTGCTGGAGGGTCGCCGCTGCAATCGTTACGCCCGAGCGGCGCGCGCCTAGCATCATGGCAAGGTATTCGTGGCTAAGCGCAATCTTATCGGAATTTACGCGGTCGTGTGTCAACAAGAGCCACCGGGCGCATCTCTCATATATGCTGTGCTTCCCGTTACAGGCTGCAAGCTGTCCGAGCATATTTACATACGCTTGAAGAAATCGATCTAGAACGCTTCGAAACCTATTGTCCTCGGCGCTAAGCAATCTTCGAAAGTGGTCGCTGCTAATAACGACGGCGCGCCCGGGAACCTGGCAATAGCTTTCATTTGCGGACGTAGTAGCTCCGAGCAACAATGGGATTGCTGATACTCCTTCTCGGCCGACAGTTCCAACTTCGATGGAGCCGCCGTCCCGCATCTGGGTTACGACTGAAAGCACCGCATCGATCGGAAAATAGACTTCGAATATTTCACGCCCAGCCTCGTAGATCTGCTGGGGCGTCTTAAGGTCGATTAGCTCCCCAATGTCGAGCACTTTGGCGATCATGGAATGGCTTAAGCCAGCAAGGATCGCGTTTTCCTTGAGCACGCCTTGGGCCAGTGTCAGCACCCGGCTCGCCGCGTGGACCTTCAAGGCTCCTGAACTCCCGGCGGAATGTGATCTGGCCGAATCCCATGATAAGACCAGACCCCAGAACAAGGCACACACATCAATTGCGTGTCACGGAGTCCCCTCGCGGGATTTCTGCCAGCGAGCTTCATTCGCGCTGCTCCATTTTTAGAACGAACAAACCTTGCCGATAATCAAATCAGCCAGCCTTCTCTAAGCTAGCCACGTTGGGACGATTTCGGCACCAAGAGTCTGCCTGCCAGGTTCATTCGCGATGCTTTTTCGGAAGGTTTACTCGGACCAGCCTGGTCAACTAGCCTTTTCTAGTTAGCCAGTCCAAGGGCCTTCGGTTCCATTGGCAGACCAAGGCGCGGCGCACCGCCTAAGGCGGCCCCCTTGCTTGGTGAGCGCGGTGTCTTTGGTGGGCACCCCGAAAGCTGGGCCAGCCGGACCACACTTTCGGGCGTGATTGACGGGCGTCGCCGCCAATGCTTGTGACCCTGATCCCGCTGGATGGGCAACGGCTCAAGCAACTCGAAGCCGATCACACGCAGATGCAGCGCATCATCGCTCGGCAAACGCTTGAGTTTCACGCGATGAGGAACCTGATCGCAAAAAACGGCTGGGGCCTTCAGCGCGGGAAGACGCGGTGAGGGCGTTGCAGGCCGACGGACTGACCCAACGCCAAGCGTGCCGGCTGATCTCCTGCTCTCGCAGTACGCTCAGCGACCCGATCGAAGCGTCCGAGTGATGAGCCGATCGCGGCAAAGATGCGAGAGCTGGCGACGCAACGGCCGCGCTGGGCATCATGATGGGGTTACTCGGCCTTTGTGGACTGGAGTCCTACTGCTGCTCATTCAGGCAAGAGGAGGACCGTATCGAGAACAGCCTGACACTCCACAAGATAACTAAGTGTAATGTAGGGACAGTTGCCCCCATCGTCAACGCTTTGCTGATTATCGGAGGCTGCCCACGGCCTCTTACAGAGGCGAGCCGATGCGCTATTGATGAGGTCTAACGCATCATTGACCGTTCTCAGTTTCGCGATCACCCGCTGCATCCGCGTCTTTCTTGCAGACATACGCGCCGTGCTTTGTCTTTCCATACCAGCGCTCGCCCTTGAGATGATAGATCCCAGAAGCCGTGTTAAGCCAGACGACAGTGTCGTGGGGACAATGCGCCTGAGCCTCTGCCTCGGTGGAAAAAAGTTGCAGGGAGGACGCGATCGCCACAATCGGTTGAACAAATATTGACGTCGCGGTGCCGCCAGTTAGCAGCGCCAGCGCGAGAAGTATTTGACGCATAAATAGCTCCTTTACTGCTCGGGAGCTGGAAGGTGCGATTGATGTGGCGCGGGCCATCGGCGCGTGGTGTCCAGAAGGTACACGACGTCGATCCCAACCCTCCCGTCGCTCCCTCGATGGACCCCACTCGCATATAGCGGTGCCAACGCCAAAGCTACTGTCTCCACGAGCCTTGGGGATGGTTAGCCCATTAAGGTCAGCCGCCTGCCCTGGTGGCGGAACCCTTGCTCATGCGGCAACGCCCCCTTTTGCGAGGGTCGTCTTACGGATCCCCGACGCAGTGAGCTGTGGATGACCTGCGGATAGAGCTGGGCCATCCGGCGACTCGAGATGTCTATTCTGCAAGGAAGCGTCGATTTGCGACTCGCGCGGTCGGATAGTATGTGGCCTTCGCCCAAAGGGCTCGCGCCCTTAAACTGCCACTTGGTTAGAGTCGTCTAGTCGGTCTTTTATTCCGTAAGCAGAGCAACGCGGCGGCTTTTCCGAGCCAAAGCTTGCTTCCTAATCGAGCCGGAATCCCGACGCACGCTCCCGGGCGATAGGAGCGGCCCGCCGAGGGGCCCCTCCGGCGACCATCGCGCCACGCTAATCTGTCGGGCACCTCAGCGCTCACCGCTAGGAAAAAGCGCCCCGGCCATTTCTTCAAT
>Ga0265342_10005160_pt1 | contig 10056 bp, 13 predicted proteins | sample 4CB327metaG_FD_203125 | JGI IMG/M metagenome (GOLD analysis project Ga0265342, IMG submission 203125) | Rhizosphere microbial communities from Carex aquatilis grown in University of Washington, Seatle, WA, United States - 4-CB3-27 metaG | ecosystem: Host-associated > Plants > Roots >...
ACTGCATGCCGGTGTCCACACGCCGATGGGGGAACTCCAGGCGCACTTCGCCGTAGGTATTCTTGAGGTCGCTGTTGCTCGTGCCGGCGCCGAGATTGACCCAGGAGCCCACCCAGGAATGGCCGAGGAAACCGTGGTGCTGCTTGTTCGTATAGCTTTCGATGATGCTCGCTTCCACCTCCCCCCCGATCTTGCACGTCTCTCCGACGCACACATGCTCCTTGAGGGAAGAGCGCTCGATGACGCGCGAATGGGCGCCGACGAAAACAGGGCCCACGATGTAGGCGAAGTCCGACACTTCGACATCGTGCTCGAGCACGACCGGACCGTCCTGGGTGCGGAATATCGCCGTGGGCGCGACGCTGACGTTGGCGGCGGAGAACACGCGGGGCGCGATCTCGCGATACGAGCCGGTCTCGATGCGGTGACGCATGTTGTCCCCGAAGAGAGGCTCCAGGTATTTGACGACCTGATACTGATGGTCGAGGGTGTGGAAGCACTCTTCCTCGAGCAGGGGCAGCTTCAGCTCGAGCAGCCACGGGGTCACCGTTTCGGCGCTCAGGTCAGGCGGGCATTTCGCGTCGGCTGGCAGGCAGGCCGCCGATACGCGACCTCCCGCGGTGGCCACGAACGGGCGGGCGTCCGCCGCCAACTCCCGGATGCGCGACATGTAGCGCACATCCGGGACCAGAGAAGCGTTGAGAAAGAGCCGCGGCATGCCGTCCGTGAGGGGAACCCGCGGATAACGCTGGGCGGTGCTCCTTTCCAGATAGCCGCGCACGATCCAGCTCAGGTCGGCGCTGATTTCGCTGACAATGTCGAAAAGCGTGTAACAGGCACAGGTCACGCCGAAGGCGGGTCGCGTGAGGGCGATCGGGTCCATGTCGTCGAGGAAGTGATCTTCGAAGAGCACAATGCGTGTGTCCATGCGCCTACTCCACGGTAACGCTCTTGGCGAGATTGCGCGGCTTGTCGACGTCGCACCCCCGTTCGACGGCGATGGCATACGCGAGAAGCTGCAGGGGGATCACGGACAGCACCGGCACGAGAGGATCGAGGGTTTTGGGCACGAAGATCGTGTGCGTGGCCATCTCCGCCATCTCCTGGTCCCCTTCCTGGACCACGGCGATGATCGGACCCTTGCGTGCCAGCACCTCATGGGCATTTCCCATCATCTTGTCATGGATCTCCGTTTGCGCCGCCAGGACGACCGTGGGCACTTCGGGTGTGATGAGGGCGATCGGGCCGTGCTTCATTTCGGCCGCCTGCACGCCCTCGGCGTGGATATAGGAAATCTCCTTCAGTTTCAAGGCCCCCTCCAACGCCGTGGGATACTCGTACAAGCGGCCGATGAACAGGAAGTCGTTGGCCTTCGCGTACAACCGCGCGATGGCGGAGATCTCCTCGCGTCTCGTGAGAAGGCTTTCCGTCTGTTCGGGCAGGCGTTCCAGGGCATCGAGGAAAAGGAGTCCCGCGCGGAGGGACATGCCGCGCATGCGCCCCATGTGCACGGCGAGAAGGCTCAGCGCCACGAGCTGGCTCGTGAATGCCTTTGTGGAGGCGACCCCGATTTCCGGGCCGGCATGGATGTAGATTCCTTTTCCGCATTCGCGCGCGATGCTCGATCCGACTACATTGCAGATGCCGATCGTCTCAGCGCCCATGAGCTTTGCCTCGCGCACCCCGGCCAGCGTGTCCGCCGTCTCGCCAGACTGACTGATGGCGATCACCATCGTATCCGGCTCCACGACGGGGTGCGCGTAGCGGAACTCCGCGCCATAGGTGACCTGCGTGGGGATGCGGGCAAGATTCTCCAGGAGGTACTTCCCGATCATGCCAGCGTTCCACGAGGTACCGCAGGCAATGATGTGGCAGCGTTTGACTGTTCGGAGGATCGCCACGTCGATGCCGCCCAGCTTCGCGGTACCTTCGGAGCGCACGATGCGTCCACGAAACGCGTTCCGGATCGACTCGGGTTGCTCGGAAATCTCCTTGAGCATGAAATGGGGAAACCCGCCCCGCTCGATATCGGGCAGGCTGAAGGCGATCTGCTGCACCCGTTTGCTGACCGGCGTGCCTTCCAGGGTTCTCGTTTCAAAACCGTCATTGTGGAGGATGGCCACTTCCCCGTCGTCGAGATAGATGACCTCGCGCGTGTGCGCGACCAGGGGAGCGGGATCGCTCGCCACGAGGGTCCGATTCTTCCCGAGCCCCAGCACGATGGGGCTGCCGTGTCGCGCCACGAAGATGGCATCGGGCGCGCCGGCCCACAGCGCGGCGATCCCGTAGGCGCCCACGAGGATCTTCAGAGCCGCGAAAAAGGCGGCGGGAAAGCTCGTTTCGGTTTTCAAGAACTCTTCGATGAGATGAGGAATCACTTCCGTGTCGGTCTCGCTGAGGAAACGATGGCCCTGGAGAGTGAGCTTCTTGCGCAACGCGGCATGATTTTCGATGATGCCATTGTGGATGATGGCGATCCTGCCGACGCAGTCGAGATGGGGGTGCGCGTTGAGCTCGGACGGGGCGCCGTGGGTCGCCCAACGGGTGTGCGCGATGCCCGCGGTGGCAGCGCCGGACCCTGGCAGAACGAGGGAGCTACCGTCCACACCCCCAATGCGGCCCACACGGCGCAGGAGCGCCAGCTGGTCGTTGGCGGCACAGCAGATTCCCCACGAATCGTAGCCGCGGTACTCCAGCCTTTTGATTCCTTCGATAAGGATGTCGGGATTGACATCAGGACCCGCATAACCAAAAATTCCGCACATCTACGTTCTCCTGGGGAAAGGTCATGATTGTTGTATCAGACACGGATTGGCTTCGCAAGGGGCGCGCTCCGTGCCTTCACCGTGGACGCGGAGATGAGAAGACTTGACAGGGGTGTTGTGTTCGGAAAAGATCACACGTACTGCCACACAATCAATGACATCACACTCGAATGTGGCACGGAGGGGCTGTCCATGAAAGCGCTTGTCGTATGGGGTGGGTGGGAAGGCCACGAGCCGAAGAAGTGCGTGGAGATCTTTACGCCATGGCTCGAACAGCATGGCTTCAAAGTCATCGTTTCCGACACCCTCGATTCCTACGGGGATACGCGGCTCATGTCCTCCGTGAGCTTGATCATTCCCGCGTGGAGCGCGGGCACCATCACGCATGAGCAGGAGCAAGGCCTTCTGGCGGCCGTTGAACGCGGCGCGGGAATCGCCGGGTGGCACGGCGGCATGGCGGATTCGTTCCGCCAGAATACCGACTATCAATACATGGTGGGGGGGCAATGGGTGGCGCACCCCGGAGGGATCATCCGCTACACCGTGAACATTCGCGACCGCACCGATCCCATCATGCAAGGCATTTCCGATTTCACGTTGGAATCCGAGCAATACTACATGCACGTGGATCCGGGAAACGAGGTCCTCGCCACGACGACCTTTTCCGCGGCCGTGCACCCGTGGATTGACGGCACCGTCATGCCCGTGGTCTGGAAGAGGCGCTACGGAAAGGGCCGCGTGTTCTATAGCTCCGTCGGTCATGTGGCCAGGGACTTCGACACGACGGAAGCCCGCACGATCGTCCAACGCGGCATGCTCTGGGCCGCCGGCCAGCCCGACGCCTGATCCGCGCGCTAAAAGCGCACTTCGAACGAGTCAAAGGCTCCTCGAAAGGGAAGCCAGGTGATCTGCACTTCGCGGATGTGCGCCCCTGGCGGACCTTTGCGCAGCCATTCGCAGAATCGCTCAAGCGATTCACGGTCGCCTTCCGCGTTGACCTCGACGTCACCGTCACCCCGATTGAAGACATTTCCACGCAGATGAAGGGTATGCGCCACGCGCACGGCGGAGTATCGAAACCCCACGCCTTGAACGCGACCGATGACGATTGCCTGCAACCCCGCTTTCTCCATGGCGAGAACGAGTGCGTGGGGCCGCTACGCCTTCGGGGCTCCGCCGAGTGTCGTGCGGATCAGGGCCTCGAGCTCGGAGTAGTCATAGGGCTTGTACACCACGGGGAACGGGATGGGGAACTCGGGCTGCAGAAACCCGCTCGTGATGATCACCTTCTTGTCGGCGCAAAACTCGCGCAGAAATCGAATCCAGTAATCGCCGCCGAGAATGTCCATGCGGTAATCGGTAACGACGAGCGCGATGGGGTGGTCGAGAATCTGCTTGATCGCTCCGACACCGTCGGAGGCCACGATCACCTCGTGCCCCTTCTTTCGCAGATAATCGCGGAGGGTGAGACGGATGGAATCCTCGTCCTCGACGATGAGGATCTGCGGTGCGTCGCTCATCCCGTCTTCTCCCGACCGACGCGCGTACTGGCGAGCTCTTCGACTTTCTGGCAGAGCTTCTCGAAATCCAGCGGCTTCTTGAAAAACGCATCGGCACCTTCCCGCAGGATCGTCTCCTCCACGTCCTCTTCGGCGAGGCCGGTGATGGCGACAATAACCGGGGTTCCGAGGCTCGGATCCTCCTTGATGCGACGACAGAGACGATGACCGTCAATTCCGGGAAGACTGATGTCGAGCAAAATCACCCCGGGACGGGACTCGGAGATGAGCTTGCCCGCCTCGAAACCATCGAACGCCTGTGAGACGGTCCATTCCGGCATCCGTTTCGTCAAAAAACGCTTCAGGAGGGTATTGATGTTCTGGTCGTCATCGACGATGAGGATCTTCTTCCAATCCGGTTCCTCCTCCGCCGATTCCGCCAGCTCGTCGGGGATGCGCATCCCTCGCGATGAAAGAAAGGCCAGAAGATCCTCCGCGTACACCCGATACTGACCGCCTGGCGTCATGAACGCCTTCAAGAAGCCATTCTTGATCCAGTTGATCGCCGTCTGGTTCACGACCCCGCAAATATCGGCCACTTCGAGGGCTGAGAAAATCCGGATCTTCTTTTCCTTTTTCCCCATACCTGATATCCTTTCATAAATGTCCCGTCATAACGGTGTTTCTCAATATTATTCAGTATACCAATTATATCCATAATGTCAATGGATTATTTCAGCGAAGCCTGCGCGACATACCGGTATTTGAGAGAACGCGGCTATGCCGATGGCGCAGCGTTGAAGCTCGTCGGCGATCACCATCGTCTTTCGCGGCTCCAGCGCAATTGCATTTTCCGTGGCATCATCCCCGAATCATGGGCATCCGCGCGCCGCGCGAGAACGGTTTCAACGGCCGCGGTCGCGCGGGCCCCACTCGGAATCGACTGGTATAACGTCCTGATCACCGTCGAAAGCCATCTCCGCGGGGTGACGATCTTCCTCGCCGAGGACGGCTTCGCCCGGGACGCGGCCGCTGCGCATGCCAGTTTCCGCCCGACGATTCTCACTGAACGTGCCATCACCGAAATCCTCTCAACCGTCGATCTCCTTTCGCCCTCGCGTGTCGAGATCTTTATCGATGCTCCGATCGCCCATTCCGCGATGATGGCCGAGCGTGTGCGCGCCCAGTGCGTCGGATTTCCGTTCCCCGTGGAAGCCTCGCTGGCACACAGCGCCGATTATCCCCTGAAGTCCTTTCCCGGAATAGTGGCTTCCTCGGATTCCGCGATCATCGATCGGACGGCGCGTGCGTTGGATCTTGCCGCGTGCGTGCTGCTGATTCGATTCGGCTTCACTCCCCCTCCGATCCTCGATATCCCGCGCCCCGCGCGCGAATGACGGCGGAAATCGTTCGGGATCGAAACCCTTTGCCGGCAAGCTTTCGAATTGATGCGTCGCGGGAAAGACCCGCGACCAGCGAGCGCGCGACCTCCGCTTCCGCTTCAGCGGGGTACAGTTCCGTCAAGCATTCCTCCGCGACGGGACGCGGCACGCCGCGGGCAATCAACCCTCGGTAGAGCGCGCTCCACCCGTCGCGGCGAACTGACAATCGCGAGCGCAGCCAGGAATCGGCGAACTGTCGATCGTCCAGGTAGCCGAGCTCCATAACGCGTGTGATGGCAAATCGGACGGCTCCGGCGCTGAAACCGCGCGCCTGCAGCTTTCGGGCGAGACCTTTGCGGGTTTGAGCCGAACGGGAAAGGAGGCCAAGCGCCCTGATGCGCGCAAGCACGTTCTCCGAGCGCGCGAGCAGATCCTCTCGCGTTTTGCCGTCCAGAGGAGATCCGGCGTGAAGAGATGTACGGGCAAAAATCTCGGCGTGGAGGATAAAAAAAGAGCCGTCGGAGAGGTGAACACGAACAGCCTCTCCCGTTGCTCCCTTCAGTTCAACACTGGTAACTGTCAGAACGGATGCGGAATCGCTTTCCGCGGGAGAAACATCTTCTCCCGCGGAAGACGCAAATGCACGTGATCTAGCGCTTGGAGAACTGGAAACGTCTCCGGGCACCGGCCTGTCCGTATTTCTTTCTTTCCACCATGCGGGAATCACGCGTCAGGAAACCGTTCGCGCGCAAGGTCACGTGATTCGTGGGATCGTACTTGTCCAAGGCACGGGAAATACCGTGTCGACAAGCCTCGATCTGCGAGGAGACCCCGCCACCCTTCACGGTAATGAGGATGTCGAACTTTCCCACCGTGTTGGTCACGTCCAGGGGCGCCGTCACCATTTGCGCCGTGGGCAACCCGGCAAAGTATTGGTCGACCGTCTTGCCATTGATGGATATCGCCCCCGCCCCGTCCCTCAAAAAGACACGCGCAACGGAGGTCTTTCTCTTTCCTGTCGCGACCGAAAGGTTCTTTGTCAATGCCATCTCCTCATTTCTCAGGAAATCTCGATCTTAATGGGCTTCTGCGCCTCGTGCGGATGCACCGGTCCGGCGTACACCTTCAGCCTTTTGAAGATCTTGCGTCCCAACGCACCCTTGGGAAGCATGCCCTCTATGGCGCGCTCCAGGGGCCACGCGGGCTTGGCAGCAGCCAGGTTTTCATACGTCACCGCCCTGAACCCGCCGGGATACCGAGAATGCCGATAGTAGAGCTTCTGCTGAGGTTTGCGGCCGGTCACGCGGATCTTGTCCGCATTGATGATGACCACCGAATCACCCATGTCCCAGTGAGGGGCATATTCAGGCTTGTTCTTGCCGCGCAGGATCGCCACCACGCGCGAAGCGAGCCTGCCGAGGACCTTGCCATCAGCGTCGATCAGATACCACTTGTGCTCGACCTCGTCGGGCTTCACGAATATGGTTTTCATCAGTGTTTCTCAACCCTTCCGTAGAAAATGGCGCGTACTCGCCGTGGGAAGGGTAAATTTACATACCGGCTGGGGAATGTCAAGTAGTCCCCTTGCCCTCCTCCGCCTTTTTCTCGCTCTTTTCCTCGGCCTCTTCCTTCTTGGCCTCTTGCTTGTCCTTGATGTCCGCAACGCCGACAAAGAATGCGATCAGGCCGATGAACACGGCGATTATGGGAACCCCGCCCTTGAGGAATTCGATCACCTGGGGCCACCACTGCAAGCTCCACGACACGGGCAAAACGGCATACACGGCGAAAAGAACAAGTACGATGCCGATGGTGAGAGCTATCATGCGCTTCCTCCGAATGTGATTGCGAGTCTTGGCCCAGGATAGTCATATCGAGAAATAAGTCAAGTTGCCGCGAGAAAATGCGGCAAATCTCCGTCTGAGCCGCTGATCGTCTGCGGGCTGCTTCTGAATCTTGAAACTCCAACCGGTTTGGGGTACTGTGGAGAAGCCTGCCACGAGTACCATATCGGCGGGCAATCCATCCGAAAGGAGAGAGCAATGAAGGTAAAAATAGACCCGGATCTCTGCACGGCATGCGGATTGTGCACTGACAGCGTGCCCCAGGTATTCAAGATGGGGAAAGACGCTGCCGAGGTCATCAACCCTGCGGTGCCGGCCAACCTGGAAAGCGCAGTGCGGGACGCGGCGAGCGACTGTCCGGCAGAAGCCATTATCGTCGAGTAGTCTCCTACCGCATCTTTCGCATAAAAAGGGGGCTGTCATTCGCACAGACCCCCTTTTTTTGTCCCCTAGACCGTCGATTCCGGCAGGGTTTCTCGCCGCGCACGCACAGTGTCACGACTGAACAGCTCCATCCATGCGTCCAGCCGCGGGGGAAGGGCGCCGAAGCCGGCCAGCTCCGACTCCGGTACGAGCGCCGAGCGCAGGCGGGCAAGGGATTCCGCGGCCACGTCATACGGTGTCCGCGCAACCTGGGATTCGTGGGCGCGAATTGCCTGAAGCTTTCGGTCGAATGCCACGCGCGGCACGGACACGATCGTGTTGAAGTCCCCGCGATTGAACAAAGCCCACGGGCCTTCATAGTTCCAGACCTCCACCGACTTGTGCGTGCCGGAGAGGTAGGATTGCAGGCTCTCGATGGCGATCCGACGGCTGGCGATATGGGCGGGGTGCGTGTCCTTGAGATGGGGGGTGAAAATCCAGTCCGGATCCAGCTCCGCGAGCAATGCAACGAACTGATCCCGGTCCTTTTGGGATATGTCGTAATTGCTGTCGTAGAAGGGCAAGCGCAGGAAGCGCGGCTCCACCCCGAGGAAGCGGGACTCCTTCACCACCTCGGCCTCCCTGATGGCGATCCTCTCTCCGCGCTGAGTGCCGTAAATGAAGGATCGATGACCCGTGGTCATCACGGCGGTCACCACTCGATTGCCCTGGCTCAGCATGGACATTGTGCCTCCCAGACTGATGGGTGCGTCGTCTGGATGCGGGGACACAACGAGAACACGGCGTCCAACGGGCACGGATTGCGCGTCCATGATGAAGAATCCTGAATAGAAGCCGCGAATCCGCTCTTCGCGCTCGATGCGGGACATGGCTCCGGTGTCCGCCACGAGCGTCACGTTTCCATGGCGCTGAAGCACGGAAATCGGCACCGAAGGGTCGAACGTTCCCTCCGTAAGGCGTTGTACGATCTCGGCGAGATTCCGGCCCGAGGCGAAAAGAAGGACGCGCGAGGCCTTCGAGAGATCGGCGAGACCCAAGGAAAAAGCCTGTGCTGCTCCCCAGCGCTTCTGATTCTCCACCGGGACGAGGCCCGCCGTGGACTCCAGGCTGGAACCGGTGACATGGAATCCGATGTGTCCGCGGGAATCCGCGGACAGGAGGGCGATATCGATACCCGCGACGGCGAGCTGGCTCCCGATCCGCGCCGCCTCGCTCGCGGGGTTACGCGCCGGATTGTACGAGATGATGTTCTCCGGCGGAATGGCGAGGGGAACGAAGAGGCGCTCATCCAGAACCGCGCGGAAGGGCGCCGCCCCGGTTCCCGTGACGAGCTCGTCGAACACGATGAACCGTACCCGGGAGAAATCCACGAGCTCCGATCGGGCCCGTTCCACCAGGAGCCGATAGACGCCGAATGCTGGTGTGCCCGCGAAGATGCAGAGTATGAGGTCGGGCTTCTCCGCCACCGCGGCAAGGAGAAAGGTAACCAGCTTTTGATCGATGTTCTGTTCGTCGCGAGCCGGCACGATGCGCATGGGGGACATCTTCAGGGCAACCTCCTTCGCGAGACCGCGATGAGAAATCCGATGCCGGCAAAGAGCAGCGGCACATCGGCAAGGGCTATCTGGAGCACCGGGACCCCGTGATAGCTGAAGAGTCCCTCCCCGAGAATGCCGAAGCTGCGCAGCGTCGTGAGCACGATGTCCGCGTATGAAACGATCGCTCCGATGATGACGAATGTCCAGGCCATATCACGGGTGCGGGACCACAAGAGAATGGCGCAAAACGTGGCGAACGCTCCCAACACCAGGTGTGATGCTTCCTGCCAGAACGTCACGACATCCATGACTCACCCCCCCGGGGTCCTGGCAAATAGATTCGCCAGGAGACTGATCTCTCCCGGGGAACACTCCCCGGGTAGAACACTCGGCCCGGGATAGACGGGCCGCAAATAGACACCAGCGCGCAAGAACTCGGCATGCGTCTGCGCGTAGAGACCGGCGGGAAACACGGCGTGCACGTACGGCCCCACACGGGCCCACCGACCCACGGCGGCGTCTATGGCGCGCTCCAGGTCGGAATCACCCAGCGTGTGCGAATCCGCCGGGATACGTTCGAGGGCGGCGCATGCGCGAACGGCCGCGGCGAGGAGAAATCCGGGCAGGGTTTCGGATTCGGGCAG